>Ga0315268_10001941_pt1 | contig 23689 bp, 15 predicted proteins | sample C1_top_MG_FD_204535 | JGI IMG/M metagenome (GOLD analysis project Ga0315268, IMG submission 204535) | Sediment microbial communities from Yellowstone Lake, YNP, Wyoming, USA - C1_top | ecosystem: Environmental > Aquatic > Freshwater > Lake > Sediment | place: USA: Wyoming | collected 2017-08-01 | reverse complement strand
GCCTCGTGGACTCCGGCATCAGCAGCTTCGCGGTGGCGCGCATGGCGGAGGGCGACGATCCCGCGTTCCTCGTCGTGAAGACACTCGAACTCGACGTCACGATCAACGGCCAGCAACGTCATTTCAGGGGCACAGATCCAGAGACGATCAACCTCGCGCCAGCGGCGATTCCGCCGCGGTCCGAAGTCGCCATGCGAAGCGGCAAGAACGGCCGTGTGATCTTGGAAACGCGTAAGCTGGGCGAATACGAATGCGTGACCGCCTCCGGCAAGGTGCATCGAATAACCGGCGCGCCAGCGTCCTCACTCGAAGTGAGCGGACAATGGCAAGTGCGCTTCGCGCCGAATTGGGGCGCGCCACCGGAAGTCACGTTTAACAAACTCATTTCCTGGAGCGAGCACAGCGATCCGGGTGTGAGATATTTTTCTGGCGAAGCAACCTATTCAAAAACACTGACCATCCCGCGCGGAATGCTGGCCAAAGGAAAACGGCTTTGTCTCGACTTGGGCAAGGTTCAGGTAATGGCGCACGTGAAGCTCAACGGCAAGGACCTCGGTACGCTCTGGAAGCCGCCATTTGTCGTGGACATCACCGACGTCGCGAAGACCGGCTTAAACAAGCTGGAGGTGCGTGTCGTAAACCTCTGGCCAAATCGGTTGATCGGCGACGAACAATTGCCGGAGGACAGCGAGCGCAATCCCGACGGCACGCTCAAGAAGTGGCCGCAATGGTTGGCCGATGGCAAGCCCAGCCCGACTGGACGTTTCACATTTGCGATGTGGCGGTTGTGGAAGAAGAACGACGCGCTGCTCGAATCCGGTTTGATCGGACCGGTGAAACTGGAGGCAGTCAATCAGGTCGTTGTGCGATAGCAAAGCTCCAGCCCATGCCCATCCCTGAGCTTTTCCAAAACCGCCTCGCGCTGCCGGTCATCGGCGCGCCGATGTTCATCGCCAGCGGTCCGGAGTTGGTGATCGCCCAGTGCAAGGCTGGCGTGCCGGGCGTGTTTCCGAGCGTCAACGCCCGGTTACCGGAGACGCTCGACGAGTGGTTGACGCGCATTGACCGCGAGGTCGAGGCATATCGTGCCGCTCACCCTGGAGCGCCCGTGGCACCTTTTGGTGTCAATCTCATCGTCCACAGCACGAATCCCCGGCTGGCGGCGGACCTCGCAGTCGTTGTTAAACATCGCGTGCCGTTCGTCGTGACTTCCGTCGGCAAACCAGCCGAAGTCGTGAAGGCGATCCACGCTTACGGCGGCATCGTCTTTCACGATGTCACAACCGTAAAGTTCGCGCACAAAGCCATTGAGTCCGGCGTGGATGGATTGATTCTCGTTTGCGCTGGCGCGGGTGGCCATGCGGGCACGCTGTCGCCGTTTGCGTTCGTCGCGGACGTGCGGGAATTCTGGCCGGGGCCAATTGCGCTGGCTGGAGCGATTTCAAATGGACGTGCGATCCGCGCTGCGGAAATTCTCGGTGCTGACTTTGCTTACCTCGGCACGCGCTTCCTCGCGACGCACGAAGCAAACGTGCCCGAGGCTTACAAGCGGATGATCGTCGAGCACGCTGCCGCGGACATCATTTACACGTCCGCTTTCAGCGGCGTTCCGGGTAATTACCTGCGCCCGAGCATCGTCGCCAGCGGGATTGACCCGGAAACGATTGCGGATGCCCCCGGCAAACCCAAATTGAAGATGTTCGCGCCGGAGGCGAACAAGCCCAAAGCATGGAAGGATATTTGGTCCGCCGGGCACGGCATAGGGGCGATCCACGAGATCGCACCCGCCGCTGAAGTCGTAGCGACGCTCCAGCGCGATTATGAAGACACCTGCCGGCCCGCGCCGACCGCATGGTCTTCGTGAAAGGAATAGCGATGAAATCTGAATGCCGCCTTGTCGTGTTGGTAGTCTTACTGAGTCTCGCATCGGCAATCTTGCCAGCGAGTGGCAACGAGCTTGGGCGCAATTTCCGCGCTCCACCCGACTCCGCGCGTCCGTGGGTCTATTGGATGTGGATGGACGGCAACCTCAGCCGCGAAGGCATCACCGCCGATCTCGAAGCGATGCAGCGCGCCGGCATTGGCGGCGTGATCATCATGGAAGTAGACGTGGGCATTCCCAAAGGGCCGGTGAAGTTCATGAGCGAGGAGTGGCGCGCGCTGTTCAAGCATGTCGTCGCGGAGGCCGAGAGGCTGGGTCTGCAAATTACGCTCAACGCCGGACCCGGCTGGACCGGTAGCGGCGGGCCGTGGGTGAAACCTGAGCAATCCATGCAACACATCGTTGCCAGCGCCGTGGACATCACCGGGCCGACAAATTTCAGCGCGGTGCTGCCGCGCGCAACTCCGCGCAAACCCTATTTCGGCACCGAAGGCCTGCCGCCGGAGTTGCTGAAAGCGCAGACTGAGTTTTACCGCGATGTCGCGGTGCTCGCGTTTGCGACGCCGGCTGGCAACGAGCGCATCGCCGACATTGACCACAAGGCGCTTTATGTGCGCGATCCCTTCTCCTCAATGCCGGGCGTCAAACCGTTCATTCCCGCGCCGGCGGAGTTTCCCGCGTCGCCGGAAGGCACAACCATCGCCTCCGGCAAAATTCTCGATCTCACTGACCGCCTCGACGCCGAGGGCCGACTGACCTTGACCGCGCCGGCTGGCAACTGGACCATCCTGCGTTTTGGTCGCACCAGCACCGGCGCGAACACGCGTCCCGCGCCCGCGCCTGGCCTTGGCCTCGAATGCGACAAGTTCGATAAAACCGCGCTGGACGCGCACTTCGAGCACTTCGCCGGCTCGTTGTTGCGCGAACTCGGCCCGGACAAACGCCGCGATGTGGGCTGGACTTCGCTGCACATTGACAGTTGGGAAATGGGCGCGCAGAACTGGACCGGCGCGTTTCGCGACGAGTTCCGCAAGCGCTGCGGCTACGACTTGCTGCGTTACCTGCCCGCCGTCACAGGGCGCATAGTAGTCAGCCGCGAAATCTCCGAACGTTTCCTCTGGGACTTGCGCCAGACTGCGCAGGAACTTGTCATCGAAAACCACGCGCAACATCTGAAGGAACTCGCCCACCGCCACGGCCTCGCGCTGTCCATCGAGCCTTACGACATGAATCCGACCGCCGATTTGAACCTCGGCGCGGTGGCCGACGTGCCGATGTGCGAGTTTTGGGCGGACAGTCTCACCACTTGGTTCAGTTGCTTCGAAGCCGCGTCCATCGCACACACCGGCGGCAAGCGCATCGTCGCAGCGGAATCGTTCACGTCCGGTGACAAGGAGCGGTGGCTGTTTCATCCGGGCAACCTGAAGGCGCTCGGCGACTGGGCGTTTTGTTCGGGCGTGAACCGCATCGTTTTCCACCGTTACGCGCACCAACCATGGTTGGACCGCTGGCCGGGCATGACGATGGGACCGTACGGCGTGCACTGGGAGCGAACGCAAACCTGGTGGGACATGGCTGGCGAGTTTCACCGCTACCTCGCGCGCTGCCAGGTGATGCTGCGGCAGGGCGAGGCCGTCGCGGACATTCTCTATCTTACACCCGAGGGTGCGCCGCAGGCGTTTCGCCCGCCCGCCTCGGCCGTGCACGGTGATCCGCCGGATCATCGCGAATACAACTTCGACGCCTGCTCGCCCGAAACGCTTCTCGCCCACGCCACGGTGAAGCAGGGCAAAGTCGTTTTCTCCGGCGGGTCAAGCTACCGACTACTCACCTTGCCGAACGTGGACACGATGACGCCCGTGTTGCTGCGCAAGGTGAAGGAACTCGCGCAAGCCGGCGCTACGATCATTGGCATGCCACCACAGAAGTCGCCAAGCTTAGTCAACTATCCGCAATGCGATGCCGAAGTGCAAAATCTTGCCCGCGAGATCTGGGGCGAGACTGCGCCACCAACCAAAGTCACGGGACGCCGACTCGGCAAAGGCCGTGTGGTTTGGGGTGGTGAGTTCAAGAAGCACGGTGAGGCAAACCCATTGCCGGCCGAGCCGTTGAAGGATGCGAAATGGATTTGGTTCATGGAAGGCAATCCCGCATCCAGCGCGCCGGTGGGTAAACGCTACTTCCGCCGGACGCTGGTTTTGCCGGAAGGTGAGATCGGGTTGGCGAGCATCGCATTGACGGCGGACAACGCGTTCACGCTTTGGGTGAATGGACGCAAAGTTGGCGTGGGCGACAACTTCACGCAGGTGCAGGACTTCGACATTGCGCCATGGCTCAAACCTGGCACGAACGTTCTCGCCGTCACGGCGGAAAACAGCGGTGAGCAGCCGAATCCCGCCGGCCTGATCGCGTCGCTGCGCATTCGCCTGAGCGGCGGCGAGACGATGGAATTGAATTCCGATGCTTCATGGCAGGCTTCGATGAGCGTGCAACGAGGCTGGCAGACTTCCGACACGAGCGATGCGGATTGGAGCACGGCGATGGAGGTTGGCCCGTTCGGCATGGCGCCCTGGGCACGGCCCGCGAGGGCGGAGACGTTGCCGGAGATTTATCCTGACTACGCCGGGTTGGCGGTGTTCTTGCGCGCGGACGGCGTGCCGCCGGATTTCGAGTCGGACGGCCCGCTGCGCTACACGCATCGGCGCGATGGCAACACAGAAATATATTTTGTGGCGAACCGCACCGACGAGGCGGTCACGGCGCATGCTGCATTTCGCGTGAAAGGCAAAGCGCCCGAGCTGTGGAATCCGCTCACGGGTGAAACCCGTCAGGCGCAGGTCTGGGACGAGCGCGGCGGGCGGACGTTTGTGCCACTGAAGCTCGATGCGCACGACTCTTTGTTTGTCGTGTTCCGCAAGCTGGCGAAAGCTCCGTCCGCAAGAGCGGCAGGCCGCAACTGGGACGAGTTCACAACGGTCGCAGAAGTTGGCGGTCCGTGGGAAGTCCGTTTCCAACCCGGTCGCGGCGCACCGGAGAAACTCACGTTCGAAGCACTTGCAGATTGGTCGAAGAACAGCGACGCCGGCGTGAAATTCTTCAGCGGCATGGCGACTTATCGGACCACGTTCGTGGCAAATCCGAAATCCGAAATCCGAAATCCGAAATGGTATCTGGATCTTGGCCGCGTTGAAGTCATGGCACGCGTGAAACTGAATGGCAAGGATGTGGGCACGGTTTGGAAAACGCCGTTTCGCGTGGACGTTACGGACGCACTGCGGTCGGGTGAAAACCAGCTTGAAGTGACGGTCGCGAATCTCTGGCCGAACCGCTTGATTGGCGATGCGGGTCTGCCCAAGGAGCAGCGCGTGTCACGGACAACTTGGAATCCTTTCACGAAAGACACCGAACTGTTGGCGTCCGGATTGCTCGGCCCGGTAACGCTGGTGGCAATCCGTGAAGGGAACGCTTTCTAGCAGGACAAGAGAAGGAAGCCTCAGGCCAGCAAATCCATCATGTCGGCGATGGAGTGGAAGCGCACGTGGTTGCAACACGATCCGTCACGTGCGGACCTGCCCGTTCCCAAATCCAACCCACTTGTAGCTGGTCAATTCCTCCAAGCCCATCGGCCCGCGCGCGCCGATCTTGTCGGTGCTGATGCCGATCTCCGCGCCCATGCCGAATTCGCCGCCGTCGGTGAAACGCGTGGAGGCGTTCCAATAAACCGTGGCCGAATCCACCTCGGCGAGGAACTGCTTCGCGTGCGCTTCGTTGCGGGTCACGATGCTGTCCGAGTGGGCCGAGCCGTAGTAGTTGATGTGGTCAATCGCCGCCTTCACGCCATCCACCACCCGGACGTTGAGGATGTAATCGTTGTATTCGGTGAACCAGTCCTGCTCAGCGGCGCGCTTGATTTCGGATTTCGGATTTCGGATTTCGGATTTCAAAATTGCCTCAGCCTCCGCATCCACGCGCAACTGAACATGTTTCTCGCCGAGGCGCAGACCAATCGTCGGTAGGAAGGTCTTGGCGATTTTGCCGTCCACGAGCAAGGTTTCCATCGCGTTGCAAACGGCGGGGCGCTGGACTTTCGCGTTCATGGCGATTTCCTCGGCCATCTTCAAGTCCGCGTCGGCATCCACGAAGACGTGGCAGACGCCCTTGTAATGTTTGATCACGGGAACTTTGCTGCACTCGGCCACGGCGCGGATCAAACCTTCACCGCCGCGCGGCATGCAGAGGTCCACGTATTGCGTGAGCGACAGCAACGCAGGCACCGCCTCGCGATCGGTCGTGGGCACAACCTGAATCGCGTATTCGGGAAAACTTGAGAGCGTGCGCTTGCCCGCTTCGATCATCGTATTCGCGATGAGCAGGTTTGAATTCAACGCTTCCTTGCCGCCACGCAGAATTGTGGCGTTGCCGGATTTGAAACACAGACTCGCCGCGTCCGCCGTCACGTTGGGGCGCGATTCGTAAATGATGACCACCACGCCGATGGGCGTGGAAACTTTCTGGAGCTTCAAACCGTTGGGCCGCGTCCGTTCGTCGAGAATTCTTCCGACCGGATCAGGCAGCGCCGCAACCTCGCGCAGACCTTTCGCCATCGCGGCAATGCGTTTGTCGTCTAGCTTAAGCCGGTCAAGCATGGCGGATGAGAGGCCCATCTTCGCGCCGGCTTCCATGTCGAGCGCGTTGGCTTGCTTGAGCGCATCGCCATTTGTTTCCAGCGCGTCGGCCATGGCGAGCAGACAGGCGTTTTTCTCCGCCGTCGTCAGCTTGGCGAGTTCGCGCGACGCGGCCTTGGCCTGCATAGCCAATTGCGTCATCTGTTCCGTCAAACTCATGGCGGGAAGTTAGCCCAACGCCAGAAACTTCAAAAGCGCGAATTGGTTCGTCAAAAGTGCCACGTCACCGCGCCACGCTCGACGCCAGCGCCGCCCGCGCGCTCAGTTGGAGTCCACGCTTAGCCGACAACATCGTCGGACGTTTGCCAGCACAAATCGGACACCAACTTCCTCTTCGGACGGAATTGGCATTAGCTTGCCATTCGTGTCCTTTCAAACATCGCCACGGTAGTTTCTGGCGAGCGTTCAAATAAGTTTCCGCCAAGCACCGCCCGCCTCTCTTCGCCGCCGTTTTCTGGACGTCTTCGAGCGTCAGCGCATATTTTCGTCCGAGCCGGTACTTCTCACATTGCGGACACCAGTGGCCTTGAGTTATGACGGACGCCTGCGTTTCCCAATCGTGACCTTTTGCGCAGCGCCAGAGAAGGCGAGACTTGGAGTTAAGATAATCTGTGGACAAACACTCGCCGCCTTTGGCTTTTGCCAGAGCTTGCATCTCACCAATCGTGCGCGCTCGTTTTATTGCGGATCGCTTGAAACCGCACTTACGACACCACCCACCCCGTTTGATGCTGCTTGGAATTGCTTCCCAAGTATGTCCTTCGGCACAGCGCCAGCGCAGCTTTGTTTCGCTGTTGATGTAGAATTTCGACAGTAGTTTGCCGCCGCGCACGGTGGCGATGCTTTGCATCTCTTCCAAATCCTTGCGCAGCCAGACGCCAAGTTGTCCGATTTTTACAGGAGTGTTGTCCTGTATCAGCCCATGCTTCAACCCATTCAGCTTTTTTGCCAAATACTCCTGCAATTTGTCGTGAGGAATATGATGAGGAACTTCCAACAAAGTTACGCCATGTTCGCGGCAGAGTTGCCGTCTGTGGTCGTCGTCCTGTTGCCGTTGCCTAAATTTTTCTGGGTTCGAGTGAAAGAAAGGCACTAGCTGGTAGTGCTGATGTCCGTGATACTCGAACGCCAATCCAAGCGACGGCGCAAAACCATCCAGTTCCATCTGTCTGTCCCGCTCATTCCTTAACCAATTTGGACGAGCCTTCGAGAACTGAACGCCAGTTATTCTTTCCAGCAACGCTCGGCAAATCCGTTCCGAAATACCAGACGAACAGATCGGACACCAGTGGCCCTTCAAAACGTGATAAGGCTTTGCTTCCCAATCATGACCTTCAGCACAGCGCCAATGAATGTGAGTGTCGCTGTTCACATATTCTTTCGACAAGCAGCGCCCACCAAAAACGCGGGCTGCCCTTCTCATCTGCCCGATGTTCAAGGGAAACGAGCCTCCGCAAACGGGGCACCAACTGCCGCGTTTGACCGCATCAGGGATTGCTTTCCATTTATGTCCCTTTGCGCACTGCCACCGAAGGTGTGCTCTGGCATTTTGATAACGCATGGACAGCAGCAAACCGCCACGGCTTGCGGCCAACTTTTTCAGTTCCTGCAAAGCCGAATCTTTTGGAAGTTTGCCCACACAAATCGGACACCAACTTCCTTCTCGGCCGTGTGACTCCATGATGCTGCCCGGCACAGCTTCCCATTCATGGCCCTGCTTACACCGCCAGCGCAATTTTGTGAGGTTGTTCCTGTAAATTTCGGAAAGACATTCGCCGCCTCTCTCGGCAGCGATCTTGCGCATCATCTCAATCGTGTGAGCCTTCAGCCGTCCTTGCCGTTCGTTCCCGCAAATCATGCACCAGTGATCTCGTACAACATTCTGCGGAATTGCTCTCCATTCGTGTCCTTCTGCGCACCGCCAATGAAGCTTGGTCCTATTGTCAACGAAGTGCTTCGACAAACACGCACCACCACGAGCGTTTGCCAACCGACGCATTTCCTCCAGGCGGCGTTGCCGGTCGCGCTCGGTGTATATCATCTTGGCGAGAGTAACTGCCTATCGGAGAAACGACAATTTTCAAACGCCCAGTCGTCAATGCGCGGAGACGCAAAGAAGCTCTCCAGTTTTCCTTGCGCCTTTGCGTTGCATTCCATCCCCATCCAAAGCGCCAGAGGGCTGGCGCACTCCACGACGCTTCGCGAGGTTCGGTTGTCATCGGAAAACGCGCCAGCGTCTTGGACTGCGGTGGGACTCCACCGCTTTTCACCGGTGCGCCTGCATCCTCGAATCTCACGGAACGTCTGGATTGCGGCGCGTTCACCGCCGCTTACTTGAGTTTCTTCACCAGCACCTTGGAGTTGCGCCCGCTTTGGTCGTACTTCTCGCGGCGCGCGGGCGGCAAATCATTGGGCGAGCCTTCGACGAAGCCGCCCTTGGACTGGAAGTACGTGAACGCCTGCGTGGAAAGCGTGAGGAGTTCGTTCAAGCCCGATTCGCGTGCCTTGTTCTCGATGAATTGAATGAGCTTTCGCCCAATGCCCTGGTTTTCGTGCGAGGGATTGACGTAGAGGCAGGCGAGTTCGCCTTTGCCGTGTTCGGAATAGATGTGCAACGCCACGCACGCCACGGGATTTTTATCAATCTCGAAGATGAAATAATCTCCCAAAGATTTCTCAATGCTCGCGCGGGTGCGTTTGATCAGTTCGTCCGATTGCACGGCGTTCTGCGTCAACAATTGGATCGCCCGCACGTCCTTCTTCTTGGCCGGGCGGATTTGCTGATACTCGTTGGCGTAAATGAGCGTGCCGATGCCTTCGTTGGAGAAAACTTCAGCGAGCAACCCCTCGTCCACGCTGCCGTTGATGACGTGGACGCGCTGCACGCCGGCGCGACACGCGGCGGCGGCATGATGAGCCTTGGAAACCATTTCCGGCGGGAAATCACATTTGTTCTTTTCCAGCAACGCATCGAGATCGCCTGCGAGCATCTGACGGATGAGTTTGCCTTGGCAGAACAAACCGTCCGCCGGCGTGATGAAGATGAGTTTGACGGCTTTGAGCGCGTCGGCCACGGCGACCGCGACGTTGTCCGAGTTCACGCGATAAGTTTTGCCGTCGCCGTCAAAGCCCAGCGGCGGAATCACGGGGATGACGCCTTGCGCGAGCAGCGTTTGCAAAAGATCAACATCCACGCGCTCGACCTTGCCGGTGAACAGATGGTCCACGCCCTGAATGATCCCCATCGGGTGGGCAATGATGGCGTTGGTGGACGCGGCTCGCAGGTCATTGGCCGAAAGGCCTTCGAGAATTTCGTGCGTGAGCCGGTTGGCGCCGGTGAGCGCGAGCTTGAGCGTGGCGTCGTCGGTCACACCGCTGCCGTCGAGATTGGACGGGGTGATTTTTTGCTCCCCGGCCAGCGCCTTGATTTGCGCGGACGCGCCGTGGACGAGCACCACGCGGATGTTCAGCGAACGCAGCACCGCGACGTCGAGCAGGATGTTGGCGAAGTTCTCGTCCGTGACGATGGCACCATCCACGCTGATGATGAACGTCTTCTCGCGGAAGCGCGGGATGTATTGCAGGATGCCCCGCAGGTCAGTTGGTTTCACGTTGTCTCGTCGCTCGGTTGTTCAATGCCAGATAAGTATTCGGTTTGCGCCGGGATTCAAACAAGAATTTCATATTAGCCCACTGTCGGAAGGCGGTCGCGTGGTGAATGGCAGGCGGCTGATGTGCATCTTGGCCACTTGCAGATCAGTCTGTTGGCACATTCAAATTTGTCAGGATGTGCTGCTTTGCTTTCGTATCCGATAAACTCACGCTTACATCGTAAGTGGCGAAATGCTCCGGTTTTTTGCTAAGGCCGCCACCCAAATCGCGCCACACGAATTCAATAACTATTTTGTCAGCGTCCACTTTTGACGTGCCAGTGAATGTCGAATCCGATCCGGTTACACTGTGCCAGATACCGTTCCGTTGTCTGAAATTCATCACGTAATAGCCTGGCCAGCCCCTCCAACCAGGCTTAAGTGCAAGGTGGTAGGCTTCAACTCCTGTCGGCAACGAACCGTTTCCGGCGCTGACAACCAACTGCCCTCTCAAGTCAAATCTCTGACCGTCCGAATGGAATGTCCGCTTGAGCGAACTCGCAAGGCGCAATTCCGTTCCTTCTATTGTTTTTAATGGACTCGCAGCTGTAATCTTTGCCTTTTGAACTTCGGATTGAATTCCGCGACAACCGCAAAACAGAACTAAAGCAATGGATAGTGGCCAATGTGCTGTGACAATTCTCCTGAATGTTTTCATTTGCAAGGTGCCTGCACAAATTTTAGCAACTCCGCTTACTTCCAACCAAGCACTTTTTCAGCGTCTCGATACACCGTTGGTTTTCATCCGCCGTCCCAACGGTGATGCGAATCCACTCGCCGAGCTGGTAGCCGCCCATCGGTCGGACGATGACGCCTTGTTTCTGCATCGCCTCGAACACGCGTTGACCTTCGCCGACGCACACCAGAATGAAATTCGCCGCCGACGGAATGAATTCGAGTTTCATCCTCCGGAACGCACCGGAGAAAAATTGCAGACCTCGCGCGTTGTTTTCACGCGTGCGGCGTATGTGCTCGACGTCGTCCAACGCGGCAAGCGCCCCAGCTTGGGCGATGGAATTGATATTGAAAGGTTGGCGGACTTTTTCCAGCAGGGCCACTAGGTCCGGATGGCCGATGCCGTAGCCGAGGCGCAATCCGGCCAGGCCGAAGATTTTTGAGAACGTTCGCATGAGCAGTAAATTCGGTTTCGTGCCAGCGCGGATAAGTGAAACCAGATCAGCGGCGCCGTCGAGGAATTCGATGTAAGCCTCGTCCAGCACGAGCAGCACGTTCGCAGGGATTTTTTCCACGAAACCGGTGAGTTCGCCTCGCGGCACCACCGTCCCGGTTGGATTGTTCGGATTGGCCACAAACATCACGCGCGTTTGCGGCGTGATGGCTTTGAGCATCGCCGGCAAATCGTGCCCGTAATTCTTCGCCGGCACGGTGATCAGGTTTGCGCCGAATAACTTCGTGACGAGCGGGTAAACGGCGAAGCAGTATTGCGATACGACCACGTCCGCACCGGGCGACATGTAAGCGTGACCTACAAATTCGATAATTTCGTTCGAGCCGTTGCCGAGAACCAGATTCGTCGTCTGCACGCCAAGCTTTTCAGCCAGATGTTGTTTCAAGTAATAAGCGTTGCCATCCGGGTAAAGGTTGAGATTGCCCAGGACTTTTTGCATCGCCTTCAGCGCAGCGGGCGAAGGTCCGAGCGGGTTTTCGTTCGACGCGAGTTTGATGATGTCCGCGGCGGGCAAGGCGAGTTCGCGCGCGACTTCCTCAATGGGCCGGCCCGGTTGATACGCCGGCAAGTCTTTAAGCTCTTTGTTGATTGGCGTTGGGATTGGCATTCTAGGATGATTCCGGAATTTGTTGTGCGTTCAGATTCTTGGCTAATGCGTCGCGGATGAGTGGGATTCCCATTTGCGTCGGCACGATGAAGGCACGCGGAGTGGAAGTGTTCACTTCAATGCAACAATGTTTCAGGCATCTGTCGGCCGTAATTTGCCGATTTTTTAATTTTTCATTCTCCTGGCAATTTCTCGCCCGCGCCGGGGTAAAGCATGTGATAAGCAATCGCCTGCAGGCCAACGAGAGCCGCGACGCCAAGAATGTCGTGCGAATTCGAGCCGCGCGAAACGTCGGCGGCGGGATGGTTCAAACCTAGCAGAATCTGCCCGTAAGCGTTCGCCCGTGCAAGGTGGCGTACGAGTTTGCTGGCGATGTTCCCAGAGTTGAGGTCGGGGAAAATCAGCACGTTCGCATTACCCGCGACTTTCAGGTCGCTCAATTTGCGTTTGGCAATTTCCGGCACCAACGCCGCGTCTGCCTGAAGTTCACCGTCAAAGTCGGCTTCGATCATTTTTTGCGCGGCCTTTCGCTGGGCGAGCGCCGTGGCGGCTTGCACTTTGTTGGAAGATGGGTGCGTGGTGCTGCCTTTGGTCGAAAATGACAGCAGCGCAACGCGCGGTCGCGCGTTGAGCACGTGGCGCGCAAACCGCGCCGTGTCCACCGCGATTTCGGCCAGTTGTTCGACCGTCGGATCGGCAATCACTCCGCAGTCGGCCATGAACAGCACGCCGTTTTCACCAAAACGCGTGTCTTCCACTTCCATGACCATGCAGCTCGATGCCACTGTGGCTTGGGGCGCGACCTTGAAGGTTTGAAACAGCGGTCGCAGCACGCTGCCGGTGATCTGGCTCGCGCCGGACACCAGGCCGTCGGCTTGGTGCATGGCCACCATCATCGCGCCAAAATAATTCGGCTGCAACATGGCCTCGCGCGCTTCCGTGGCTTTGATGCCTTTGCCGCGGAGCAATCGGACGAAGCGGCGGGTGAAATTTTCCAACTCCTCGCTCTCGGCGGGATTGACGATGCGAATGCCATCGAGCGGGATGTTGAGCGCGGCGGCTGTCTGATTAACCTGCGCGCGGTCGCCGAGCAAAATGGCCGCGCCCAGCTGCAATGCGTGAAATTGGCGCGCCGCCTGCAACACGCGCGGCTCCGTCCCTTCCGGAAATACGATCCGTTTGGGATGGCGCTGCAATTTTTCCATGACCGTTCCGATAAAGCGCATGGATGCTTAAGTAACCGAGCGCGGAACAAAGCGCAACTCCTCTTGCTCGCGCCGGCACAAGCGCGCATTGACTCGGCGCGCCCGCGCAGATAGGCTCGCCGAGAGAATTGGAATTGCCAAATGCTGGAAGTCATCGAAAAACTCTTAATTCTGCAGGATCGCGACCGGGCCGTCCGCCGCTTGCAAGCTGAACTGGCGCACATTGAACCGGAGCGGACGACATTCAAGGCCAGGGTCGCCAACACGCAGGCGCGGCTTGAGGCGGCCAAACAGCGCGTGAAGCAGCTTGAATCGGATCGCAAGCGGCTGGAACTGGATGTCGAGTTGAAAAAGGAACAAATCGCGCGCTACGCCAATCAGCAGCTCCAGACGCGCAAGAACGAGGAGTATCGCGCGCTGGCCCACGAGATTGACACGTGCAAGGCCGAAATCACCAAGATTGAAGACCAGGAAATCGAATTGATGGAGCAGGCCGAGCAGTCGCAGAAAGAGGTGGCCGCCATTACCCGCGAAGCCGACGAAGCAAAAAAATTCGCCGATGAGCTGGTCGCGAAGCTCGACGAGCGCGAGCAGAACCTGCGTAAGGAACTCACCGGGTTGGAGACGAACCGCGAGGAACTGGCGGCAGCAGTGGACGCCGGCGTCCGCGCCCGCTACGAACGGCTCGTGAAAAGCAAAGGTGAAAACGTCGTCGTGGGCGTGCAACACGGAGTCTGCGGCGGTTGCCACATGAAATTGCCGGCGCAAATTCTCGTCGCCTGCCAGGCGCATCAGGAAGTGGTCAGTTGCACAAACTGCGGCCGGGTTCTTTACTACACGCGGGAAATGAGTCTGGCGGTGACGGAGTAGGCGCGGTGCGAATTTTGTGTTGCATCAAGCCGCTTCGGACCTCTTCTGTCATTTGACGCAACAGGAAATATGAAGCCCGCGTTATTTTTTCTCCCGGTTCCAAGGGCCCAAACTCACCCCTTGTTTAGCTTTCCAAAGCGGTTTATGGTTCACTCGGTTTTGGAAGGGCGGAGAATCGCTTCTGCTCCGTAACGCGGGGTGGGGGAGGAAAGTCCGAACACCAAAGGGCGCGATGCCGCGTAACTCAGGCCCGTTAGGTTGAGATACACGCGGGCGGCGACGCCGCGAGGCGTCCCGACGGACAGTGCCACAGAAAACAAACCGCCCGCGTCTCGCAAGAGGCGCAGGTAAGGGTGAAAAGGTGGTGTAAGAGACCACCGCTCGCCGGGTAATCGGCGGGGCACGGAAAACCCCATCGGGTGCAAGGCCAAATAGGAAACCGAGGAGCGGCCCGCTCCGCGCTTCGCGAAAGCGAGACAGGTTTCGGGTACTGGCTGCTGAGACAAATGATTCTCTCCGTTCCGGCGCGAGCCGGGCGCAGACAGAATTCGGCTTACAGCCTTTCCAGAACCATCTTCCCTTTCCAGTCGCGAGTTTGCGTTCTGGGGAAGCTACTTCCGCGCCGCCAACGTTGCCGGTGAACTGGCGTTGCTCAGCCGGTCTACCGCGGAAAGCGCAATCGCATCTGGTGCACTGCCGGAGAAAACGTGCGAGCGCGCATCACCCGGCAATATCTGGCTCGACCACTTTTCTCCCTTGCGCACCTGCAGCAGCCACAGCCAGACCCTTTCACCGCTCGCAGGGGTCCAAGTGATTTTCACACCACTGCCGCCATTGCCAGCGGCGCTGAGGTCGGGTTTGGGCGGTGCCACGGAGCCAAGCCACGGGGTTGTCGGGATCAACGCCGGTTCGGCATACAAGTCCTTGGTAAGATTTCCAACCAGCAATTGATTTTGAAGCAAGCCATGTAAGTTCCAGTGAATGTGCCCTGACACACCGGCTTGCTGGCGCGTGATTTTGATTTGCTTGAGGATTTCCTCGGTTGGCCACGTCGCTTTGTCGCCGGCTGTCTTGACGGTGTTCAAGCCTGCCCAGAGGTGGCGGCCCAGCTTGTTTTGTTCGGCCCACCATTTTAGCAGCACAGGAAAGCTCTGGGCCGGCTGCGCGATCGGCCAATAAAGTTGCGGCGCGAAGTAGTCGAGCCAGCCATTCGCAAGCCATTTGCGCGAATCGGCGTAGATTACCGCATAAGCATCCCGGCCTTGGATTTGTGGCGGGTGGCCGGGTCGCCAGATGCCCGCCGGACTGACTCCGAACTTGACCCACGGCTTGGCGGCCTTGATGGAATCGTACGTGCGTTCAATCAAGGCGTTCACGTTCTCTCGCCGCCAGTCGGCGCGACTGAGTTGACCGGACGCGCCGAATCGTTTCCAACTCGCCTCGTCCGGAAAATCCGCATTCGCGCCTGGCGGTCCGGGATCGGGGTAGAAGTAGTCGTCAAAGTGAACGCCGTCCACGTCGTAGCGTTTGACAACGTCCAGCACCACGCGCAGCACGTAGTCGCGCACGTCGCGTTCGCCGGGGTCGAGCCAGAGATATTTTCCGTAATCGCGCACCAGTTCCGGTCGGCTTTTGCTGACGTGGCTCGCCGACGGTTGGCTGTTCGGTGATTTGATCAGCGCGCGATACGGGTTGAACCACGCGTGCAGTTCCAACCCGCGCTTGTGCGCCTCCGCGATGGCGAACGCAAGCGGATCATAAAACGGCTGTGGCGGTTTGCCCATCGTGCCCGTCAAACATTGCGACCACGGCTCAATCGGCGACGCGTAGAGCGCGTCGCACATCGGGCGCACCTGAAAAATGATGGCGTTGAGTTTGAGTCGCGCCGCGCGGTCGAGAATCGCCAGCAGTTCATTCTTCTGTTCCGCCGTGCTCAGCCCCGGCTTGCTGGGCCAGTCAATGTTCCTCAGCGTGGTCACCCACACACCGCGAAACTCGCGTGGCGGTTTGGGTGGGGTGATGTTCGCCGGCTCGTACGTGGCCGCCGCCAACGCAACCGTTGAGACCATTGCGAACCAAACCAGCGGGAGCAGGATTTTCGACATGCGCATAACGGCTCTGGTCACACGAACGCTCCGTGATATGGAGCAAACCTGGGTTCGGGGCAAAACTATTCGCAGCGCCGCGCGCTTGGACGCAGGTTGGATAGCGGCCATAGGTTTCGAGGACGGCACGTTGCGGGTCATATTCCGTAGCGGGCGCGCCTACGATCATCCCGGTGTGCCTTATTCCGTTTATGTGGAATTCATGAACGCCACGTCCATGGGCGCTTACTACGCCCGCCACATCCGGGGGAAATACAAATGAGCGATTCGACACCTGATACGGATTCCAATGTTGTTCACGAGCGCGCGGAGCGACGCCGTGAGGAGCGGGAGCGCAGCGCGCTTGTGAACAACTTGGCGGCGGGCAAAGTTGCTATTGGCAGCCGTGGGTTTGCCCCTGTCGCTTCACGGTCTTTCGACACCCGCCTTGCGAAGGCCAGGGTGAGATCACCGGTGGCGGCGGGAGCTTCCGGGCCAACCTCTGAGAGAACACCACCCCGTGAGGGTCCTTGTATCAGGTCGAGGCCGCCTCGGAACAACGGCAAAGCGACTGCCGTAACGAAAGGACCGACCATGAAAACGTGGCAGGAGTTGACACACTACGCCGGCTTCGATTGGGCTGGCGATCACCATGATGTCATCATCGTGGATAAAGGCGGCGCGGTGGCGGTGGAGTTTTGTTTTCCGCACAGCGTTGAAGGTTGGGAAGAGTTCCGCAAGAAAACTGCCGGTTATGTTGCCTTGGGTGTGGCGATTGAGACGCGCAGCGGCGCGGCCGTGGAAGAACTCCTTCGCTGTGATTGCACGGTGTTTCCGGTGCAGCCCAAGGCGGCGGCGCGTTATCGGGAGCGCAAGGCGCCCAGCGGCGTGAAAGACGACCAACTGGACGCCTGGTCGCTGGCCGATGCCTTGCGGATGGATGGGCGAACCTGGCGGGCCTTGGCACCGGAAGACCCGTTGATCCAGGAACTGCGCTTGTTGTGCCGCGATGAGGTGGCGTTGATCGAGCAACGCACCGCGCTGGTCAACCAGTTGCGCGCCGCGCTGCGGGAGTATTACGACCCTGCGCTGGAAGCCTTTGACGACTGGACGCAGCCGTCCGCCTGGGCGTTGATCGTGCAGTTCCCGACGCCGATCGAACTGGCCCAAGCCGGCAAGCGGAAATGGGAGAAGTTTCTGCATGTTCACAAACTGTGGCGGCCGGAGACGGCGCAGAAGCGCTTGGAACTCTTTGCCCGCGCGGCAGACTGGAAGCGGAGCGAACCAGTCATGCGCGCCAAGAGCCGGCTGGCGGTGAGTCTGGCCAAGACGCTGCAAACGCTGGAGCGGCAACTGGAGGAGTATCGGCAAGCCATCGAAGCACTGTTCGGCAAACACCCCGATCACGACCTCTTCGGCTCGCTGCCCGGTGCGGGAAGCAAACTGGCCCCGCGGCTCCTGAGCGAGCTGGGCGCGGATCGGCAACGCTTCGACACGCCGCAATCCCTGCAATGCCTGGCGGGCACTGCGCCCGTGAGTTTTCAAAGCGGCCAAATTCATCGCGTAAAAATGCGGCGGCATTGCAATGCGCATCTGCGGCACGCGGTGCATTTGTGGGCCAACTGCAGCCGGGCCATGTGTGGCTGGGCGCAGGCGTATTACCAGGCCCAGCGCGAGCGCGGCAAGAGTCATGCGTGTGCCGTGCGTTGCTTGGGACATCGCTGGTTGGAAGTGCTCTGGAAGATGTGGCAGAGCCAAACCCGTTACGACGGCGAGTTGCACGCGCGCAACCAGCAGAAACACGGCTCATGGGTGATCAAAATCCTGACCGCTCCAACGAGCAAGCCCGTGTGAACAACTTTTATGAAAAAGTCATTTCCAAACCAGAGAACATCTCACCCAGCCCTCTCCCCGACCGAGGCGGAGAGGGAAACAAAACCATGAACCGTCATCGAATCCACCGAGACCGATCCGGGCGACGCAATCGCCGCCAAAGTGTTTTGGAGTTGTTGGAAACGGTGCTGGGGCGCGACCGCCAGGACGATCCGACCGTGGAGTACGAGAAGCTGAGGCGGGTGCGTATCGCGCTCTTTGGCTGCGCACCGAAATGAAAGATCACCCTCCCATGAACTCCAATCGCCAGCATACCATTTTGCCTTCCCACCGCCGGCAGCGTGCCAGCGTGTTGGAGGTGTTGGACAAATGGGCGGGGCAGGAAATCCCGTTCTCCAACGCGGAACGCATCCGGCGGATGCGCGAAGCCATGTTTGCCGACGTGGATGCGCTGCAAAAATCAGGCCGTATCAAATTGCCGAAATGAAACCGCCGACGAACACAGATTCACGCAGATCCGCAACGTGGGTAGGGCGGGCAGTCCTCTGCCCGCCGCCCTTCTCGCCTATTGAACGGCGCGCACGGAGTGACGCGCCCTACCGTAATTGGCGTCCGCATCTGCTGCGGCTTGCAAAGCCGCGCTCCTTTTTTGCGTCTCCGCGCCTCGGCGTCTCTGCGGTGATAATTAATTTATGACTCGTAACGGAAAAATTGCCCGGTTGCCGCGCGACATCCGCCATCAGCTCAACCGCCGATTGTCGGATGGCGAGCCGGGCATCCGCCTCGTGGAGTGGCTAAACGGTTTGCCCGAAGTCAGGCATGTCCTCACTGAGGACTTTGGCGGACGCGACATCAACGAACAGAATTTATGCGAATGGAAACAAGGCGGTCATCAAGAATGGCTCGCGAGGCAGGAAATGGTGGCCTGCGCGAGGGAAATAGCCGGGGACTCGTCCGAGCTGACACAAGCCGCCGAGGGGTCATTGTCGGATCATCTCTCCGTGGTACTATCGGCGCGTTACACGGCGCTGGTGACGGGCTGGAACGGGGAGATGAGCGAGGAGTTCCGGCGCAAGGCGCGGGCCTTGCGAACGCTGTGCCAGGACATCGTGGAATTGCGGCGGGGCGATCATTGCGCGGAACGGTTGCGGCTTGACCTGGAGCGGTTCGCCGATGCGAGCAAGGCGGACGCGGTGAAGGCGCTGGAAACGGTTTTGGAAGAAACCAAACCGTGGCCGGAGGTGCGCAAGGCTTTTCAGGATGCCTTTGCCCTGTACAGGCAGCGGGACAAGGGTTGCAGCCCGTCCAATCCGACTGAATCAAACCAGATCAAACCAAATCAAACCGGATGAACCGCCTTGGCGCTAATCTCTATGATCGCAATTTTAATTCAAAAACTTGTTGACCAAATCGCCATTTTCCCTTATAAAAGCAGGGTAGTTGATAGAGTAGAAAAGCGGCGTGCGGCACAACGGCTAATCTCGGTTCCTCACCAATTAGTTGTGCAGCGCGGCGGGCATGGCCCTGTATGTTGTGGTTTTTCCTTTACTTGGCCCTGTGAATTTGGTTTTTTAACCCGGTAAAGAATCATGTATCTCAAGAACTTAACCGTTTTGGGTTTTAAGTCCTTCGCGGACAAAACATCGCTGAACTTCCAGCCCGGCGTCACGGCCATCGTCGGCCCGAACGGCTGCGGCAAGTCCAACGTGTCGGATGCCATCCGCTGGGTACTTGGTGAGCAATCAGCCAAGGCGCTGCGCGGCGGCGAAATGGCCGACGTTATTTTCAACGGCACCGACGGTCGCAAGCCGATGGGCATGGCGGAGGTGTCGCTCACGCTCGGCGGCGTGGATGAAGAAAATCTCCGTGCGGCGGGCGTTGAGGTTGCCTATAACGAAGTCACCGTCACGCGGCGGATTTTCCGCGACGGCGGCAGCGAATATTTCGTCAACAAAGTCCCGTGCCGCCTCAAGGACATCCAGCAACTTTTCATGGGTACCGGTGTGGGCCGTACCAGTTACAGCATCATGGCGCAGGGCCACATCACGCAGATTCTTTCGAGCAAGCCGGAAGATCGCCGCATGATTTTCGAAGAAGCCGCCGGCATCACAAAATACAAGAGCCAGAAACGGGAATCGCTCCGTAAACTGGAATACACCGAGCAAAATCTTTTGCGCGTGGCCGATCTCATTCGCGAAGTGAAACGGCAGATCGGCTCACTTCAACGTCAGGCCGGGAAGGCCCGCCGCTACAAACAAATCTCCCAGGAGCTTCAACACCTCGACACCCAACTCGCGCGGCATCAGTTCGACGTGTTGCAAGCCGAGATCAACGAGAAGCTCGCCGCCGCCGAAAAGCTGCGGGCTGAAATCGAAACCAGTTCCGCCAACGTGCTGCGTTGCGAGGAGGAAATCACCCAACTGCGCGCTCGGCTTTCCGAACTGGAACATCAAATCGCCGAGATGCAGCAACGCGGTTTGGAATTGAAGAGCGAGAGTGACCGGCACGAGAGCCGGATTCAGTTCAACGAGGAGCGTCTCCGTGAATTCGCTGCGCAAAACACCAAGGCCACCGCCGACATCACCGAGGCCGAGGAGCGACGACGCATTGCCGACCAGGAGTTGGCAGGCCTCAAGGAGCGCCTCACTGCGTCCGAAACCACTTTGGCGAAACACAAGCAGGCATTGCAGAACAAGCAGGCCGCGTTGCAAAAGGTCGAAACCGAAATCCGCGACGGCCAGGAATCCTTGCGCCAGGCGCAATCCGCCGCCTTCGCCGCCGCCCAAGATTTGACCCGCGTCCGTAATGAAATCAACGCGCTCGATTTGCAAAAGCAGGGCAACGTTGTCAGGCTCGAAAAACTTTCCGCTGAAAAAATGCAGCTCGAAGAGGAGCGCTCGCGCCTCGAAACGCGCCTCCATGAGTTCGCCGCCAACGTTGAAAGTGAAAAGCTCAACGTCGAGACCAAGCGCGGTTCCGTCGAGCAACGTCAGGGGCGCTTGAAGGAATTACAGGTGGAGCTGCAGAATTCGTCCACCGAACAGGACCAGTTTTTACAGTCGCAGGCGGAGAAACGTTCACGCCTGACGATCCTCGAACAGTTGGAAGGTTCGCGCGAAGGCTTCGACGCCGGTGCAGTGGCGGCGCTGCGTCGTTCCCGTGGCGTGATGGGGTCGCTCGCCGACCGCATCCGCGTGCCGGAGGAATTTGTCGTGGCGATTGAAAACGCGCTTGGACATCACCTCCAGCTCGTGCTCGCCGAACAGCCCGAAGCCGCGCAAAAAATCCTGGCCGAACTCCTTGAGAGCAAAGCCGGTCGCGCGAGCGTAGCGGCGCTTTCCATCGAGCAAAAGGACGAGCACCAACTGGCGTTTGCGACCGACATCATGCCGCGCCGCGATGGCCGGGGTGTGAGGGAACGTCTGGCGAAGGGTGAACTTGTTCCCGCGTTGAACGTCGTTCACGCCGAGCCGTCCGTGGAGAAGCTCGTGAAATCGCTGCTCGGCCGCACGTTTCTCACGTCCGACCTCACGAACGCCACGGCGCAAATCCAGAACGGCCACTCGGGCTGCGATTTTGTCACCTTGAGCGGCGACTTGCTGAGCCGGCATGGCGTCTATACCGGCGGTTATTTGAATGGCCACGGCAATCCGAAAGCGCCCGCGTCCATTCTCGGTCGCAAGAACCAAATCGCCGAGCTTCAGACCGAAGTGGAGGACATCAAACGTTGCGTGGCCGAGGCGAGCCGCCGTCGCGGCGCGCTGCTCAGTGAACAGACCGAGATTCAAGCCAGCCTGCAACAGGCGCAAACCGAACTGCGCGAACAGGAAGTCGCCATCGCCACGCGCGAAGGCGAGTTCAACGCGCTGGAAAATTCACAGCGCATCCTCCTGCAGAAAATCGAAACCGTCGTTTACGAAATCCAGAGCCTTGCCGCGCAGGAAAATGAAGGCAATGGCAAGCGCAACTCGCTTGCCGCCAACGCCGGCGAATTGGAATCCCGCGAACAGGCGCAGCAGCAGCAGGTGAGCGCGTTGACGGCGATGCTCGATGAACTGCGGCAGCAGCGCGACGCTGCCACCGCTGCCTTGACCGAGTGCAAGGTCGCGCTCGCCACCGAAGAACAGCTTTGCGTTGCGTCCCGTCAGCAACAGCAAACGCTCGAACAGCGCATTGGTGAACTGGCGCAAATCGTCGAGCAGCGGCGTGGCGAGATTTCCGCATTCATCAGCCGCAAGGCGCAGGCCGAAGCCGAAATTCAGGAATCCCGCCGCCAGATTGAAAAGCTGGCGCAGGACCGCGAACAGGTGAACGCGCAGACTGGTGAATTGGTTGGACAAAAGCAGACGCAAGAAGCCGACCTGACCGCGCGCGAGGAAAACCTCCGCGAACAACGCCGCTGCCTCACCCAATGGCAGGAGGAACGCGGCTCGTTGGACGTGCAACTGGCGCAGAAAAACATGACCGTGGGAAATCTGCGCGAGCGCATCCAGCAGAAATATCACGTCAACCTCGACGACGTTCGCGGCGAGTGCATCACCATCACCTTTGCCGACGAGGGCGCGGCCAAGGTCCACGTCATGACGCCGGAAGAAATGGCGGCAGCCGGCGCGGCCACCGATTGGACTGCGGTTGCGCAACAGGTCGAAGCCCTGCAACGGCGTCTCGACGAAATCGGCCCGGTCAACCTTGTGGCCATCGAGGAATACGAAGAAACCGAGCAGCGCTACCAGTTCCTGACCAAGCAGCACGACGATCTCGTCTCCGCCAAGGCCCAGCTTCTGGAAGTCATCAGCCGCATCAACGTCCAGACCAAGCAGATGTTCACGGAGACCTTCCACAAAATCCGCGACAACTTCCGCACCATGTTCGTGGAAGTCTTCGGCGGCGGCAAAGCCGACTTGATTCTCACGGACGAAAACGACGTGTTGGAGAGCGGCATTGACATCGTCGCGCGCCCGCCGGGCAAGCAACTCCAGACCATTTCACTCCTCTCCGGGGGCGAACAGACTATGACCGCCGTGGCGCTGCTCTTCTCGATTTATCAGGTCAAACCCAGCCCGTTCTGCGTGCTGGACGAATTGGACGCGCCGCTCGACGAATCGAACATCAACCGTTTCATCCGCGTGCTGCAACGCTTCCTCGAACACTCCCAGTTCATCATCATCACCCACAACAAACGCACCATCGGCATGGCTTCCGTGCTTTACGGCGTGACGATGGAAGAACACGGCATCAGTAAGATCGTCAGTGTGAAATTCCACAAGGCCGAAGACACCGTGACCGACCACGCGCCCGCGCCGGTGGACAAGGAAGAAGACGCCCCGCAAAAGCGCGACGAAGCTCTCGAAATCGTGATGGCGAAGTAGGACAAGCCGGAAGTGGCCGTCAACGCCCGCAAAGCTGGGACTCGGATTCCACGGAGTTCCGCGGATTGAATTCCCATCCGTGTTACAACGGGCGTCAAATTGAATATTCGGAACGAACCCATCCATGACACCTTCCGGGAGGAGAACTGTACCCCCTCAAGGCGAAACTCCAAGGTTTCACACACACAAAAAGAATTCTTTTCCGCGTAGACGCCTTCAACATACGCCTAAGCTGAGATTTTTTTTGGCTCTGGTCTTTTGAATCTTTGAGAACGAACATTCCGATCCCGTTCCACTCGAAGCCGATGGCGCGGC
>Ga0315268_10001940_pt1 | contig 23692 bp, 32 predicted proteins | sample C1_top_MG_FD_204535 | JGI IMG/M metagenome (GOLD analysis project Ga0315268, IMG submission 204535) | Sediment microbial communities from Yellowstone Lake, YNP, Wyoming, USA - C1_top | ecosystem: Environmental > Aquatic > Freshwater > Lake > Sediment | place: USA: Wyoming | collected 2017-08-01 | reverse complement strand
GCTGAGATTCGACGGGCGACAGTATAGGTGCGATTTCTGCGGATATCCTCGCACCGAACACCCGATCACATCGGCGATTCGCAATGTCGAGCGAAACGTCAAGGACAAGGTGCAGGGATTCGTCGATGGCTTCAGAAGACAACGCCAAGTGTACGTCTATTACCCTGTCGCCTCGCGCGCCTGCTCGCTCTGCGGCGCAAACGTTCCGGTTAGTGTGTCTAGGTGTCCAAGTTGCGGCACAATCCAGCCTGTGCCACAGCCACGGCAAACCACACCCAACTTAGCAGAACCCTCAGGAGTGGATAGGAAGGTGTTCGACTACATCGTCAGCCACGAAGGCACGATATCCCTGTCACAAGCCTCGCGCGATCTGGCAATTCCAAATGAGGTTCTTCAAACATCCATCGACCGACTGAAGTCCTCAGGAATGTTAAACCAAACGTAACGTACGTTAATCAGGACCAGTCGTATGCCTCGAAAATCGTCTGGATTGAGCGGCTTGCCAACGCGGATTGCGGTTGATTTGGACGGGGTGCTAGCCAACACCATCGTTCCGGTCTGCCGCATCCTGAACCAACGAAGATCAACACCACTAAGCGTGGAATCCTTCAATCAGTGGAATGCGTGGAAGGTGGCGGGGATTACGAAGGACCAGTTCTTCAGAACACTCGACGAGGCTTGGTTCTCATGGGAGGAGATTCCTCCAACAGAGGACGATTTGGCGGAGAAGGTTAGACCGCTAACAGAGTTCGGCGTCGTGGACATTGTGACCGGTCGCAGCCCCACAACTGTTGCCGCCGCGAAGAAATGGTTGAAGAGACAGGGAATCAGTTACGATTCATTCGTTAGAACAGCAAACAGCACTGACAGTAAGGCGAGTCTAGAGTATGATATCTACATTGACGACAACGCGGAGTTGATGACGTTCCTCTCTTCCATACCCCTGAGCACCGGAATTCTCTACCTGCAGCCATGGAACAAGGACAGTGCCCCCCTGCCGCGCATCTACAAAGCCGAGAGATGGAACGAAGTTCCCGGGATCATCGGTCGAATGGAGAATCAAATCAAATGAGAGGGTTATGGGTTTTGCAGGACTTTGCCAACCCTGCGCCATAAGACGGCTCCGAGATATCCGCCGATGGCGCCGGTTATCCCTCCGAATACGAGAACCGTTATCTCTACACCCAGGTTGCGGGGCAGCAACCTGAGCGCCAACGTCACCGAGTACGCGACGACGCCCACAACGGCCGTGCTCAGAGTTACAGCAAACGTGAACCGCCTAGCATCAAGCTGTCCGCTCTCCTTGAGTGGACGAAGGAGTAAGAGCGATCCGTCCAGCAGCACGCCGTACAAAACGGAGAAGGCGATGGAGAAGATTGCCAGCCCTGGGTTCCATCCTGCCAGTAGGAATCCAGCGATCGTTGAGACTAACGTGGCCCCCATCGGAGCAATGAGCAAAGCCGCCAGTCCCAGTAACAGCGCTTGCACGACGACAAAACTGTCCTTAAACGGCGCAGGCGTCAGAGCCTTAGAAGCAAACACGATCACGCTGAAGACAGCCGCGATGGCAAACCTTCTAGGCGACATTGCTAGCAACCAACCGTTGGCTGATCTATGTAAGTTGATGGGCAAAGATCCTTTCCCCGTTTCTGATTCTGGAACCACTCACCCCCACTCAAATATGCGGTGACAGAAGGAACTCACCTCGTTGGTCGAGATGAACTACCGAGAGATTATCAAGCGATTGAGGGAGCATTCCAATCGCGCAAACGTGAAGGGCATGGCGAGGTTCGGCATCAACCCAAAGAACACTCTTGGAGTATCCGTGCCGATCCTCAGGAAGATGGGACGGGAGATTGGAACTGATCACAAACTTGCCCTGCAACTTTGGCGGTCAGGGATACACGAGGCCCGCATTCTAGCCAGCATGATCGACGACCCCACCGAAGTCTCTCCAAGTCAAATGGAAGCGTGGGCGAAAGACTTCGATTCATGGGACGTATGCGACCAATGCTGCATGAACCTCTTCGACAAGACTACTTACGCCCACCGGAAAGCAGCAGAATGGGCGTCAAGGAAAGCGGAGTTTGTCAAGCGCGCTGGGTTTGCTTTGATGGCCTCGTTGTCCGTACACGATAAGAAAGCGAGTGACGCCCAGTTTGAACTATACCTCCCATTGATAGAGAGGGAGTCTGATGATGACCGCAACTTCGTCAAGAAGGCTGTGAACTGGGCGCTTAGGCAAATCGGTAAGAGAAACGAACGCCTTAATCGAGCAGCAATCGCCAGGGCTAGGCGAATTCAGAAGAGCGAATCGCGAGCGGCGCGGTGGATCGCCACGGATGCGATCAAGGAGCTGACGAGTGAGGCGGTAAGGGAGAAGCTTCGAGAGAATCGCTAGTAGGCCGTAGCTACCGCCATTTCAAAGAGCAGCCAATTGGTTTCGTCTCGGGTGTGGCAGGAGACCTTCGCGCCAGTAGTGCGTCTAAGGCGTTTCTTAGGTAGTGTTCCTTCACCGAGGATGGGTTGTCGTAGTTGTCGTCGATTGCTCCGTGATAGACCAAGGTGAGATTCTTGTCGAATAGGAAAACTTCTGGCGTCCGCTCTGCACCATAGGCGCGGGCAATTTCCTGCGACTCGTCTCGGAGATACGGAAAGTTGAACTTCTTCTCCTTCGCTCTCTCTTTCATTCTCGGGAAGCTGTCGTCAGGATACTTGGCGTCGTCATTCGCGTTTATCGCGACAAGCTGCACGCCTTTCTCCGCGTAGTCAGATTGAATTTGAACCATACGATCTTCCCAAGCGCGCACATATGGGCAGTGGTTGCAGCTGAAAATCACAGCTATCCCGTTCTTTCCCGCAAACTCGCCTAGAGAGTGGACTTTGTCGTCCACCCCGGGAAGTCTGAATGGGATCGCTTTTTCGCCGGCCTTGAGATTTGCCATGACCAGACTCGCCCCGAAGACGAAAGTGATCTTCCTTATGACTTCTCTGTTGAAGCGTTTCGAAGTGCGGCGCGAATCATGATCTCAGATGGCAGCGGGGAGATTCGTCCGTCTTCCAAGCGGTAAGCACGGCACGTTAACGCGTAGTACGGATTTGTTTGCGGGTCGATGTCTCGATCGTTGACAAGAATTGTCGGAGACCCCGCGAACTTCAGCCTCTCAGCGTCTTCAGAGGTGTCGACCTGGATGACCTCAACGGTGTCTTCGATCCCTTCCTCTTTCATGACCTTGCGCAAGCGTTGCAGTGCTTCATTATGAGATGGGCAATCCTCGGAGTAGAGAAAGCGCACATGCAAGGACTTGAAGCACCTGTGACACTATTCACGCTCTCGGCGGGGCGCTTTGTGATAAACTGAACTCTTATTGCGGTCTCTAGGCTATCTGATCCTCTCTCGCATCAAGACTTCTCCGGGAGTTCGTCGAGGGGTCGGTTTGACATCCTGACCGTATCCTAATCGGAGGAGCAGCTGAGGAGACCCAGTCCTGCCTAGCGAGTCGCCTAGCTTCTTGCGAAGCTCAGGGAGTTCTATTGGCTGATTGAGGAACGAAACCCAAACGTCGTCGACGCGCGCCCGCAACATTACCGCCACCAAGGCCTGCCCTGCGGACAGCCAGTCAGCGGGTGTGTCACCACTAGTTCCTAGCAGAGCCAGAACTGGAGACCCTGTCGCAAGCTCGCGCCCTTTCGCGGCTTGCCCTCTGCCAATATCGAATGTACGAACCACAAGTGGGCCAACGTAGGATGTCAAGCTACTCAGTCCGAAGGCATAACCTGGAGTGCCGTCGTGACTCGCAGTCCTGTTCGGGTGAATCCATGCCGCCAGTTCCCGCCGGAAACGCCCATCGGACATTTGAATACGATCAGCTTCGGCCACGAGGCGGGCGACCATGTCTCGGTTCGACTCACCTATGACAATGTGAAGCCAAGCGCCCTCCCTCGCTGCTGTGGCCTGTAATTCAAATAGCAGCGATTCAGGCACAGGCCTCTTCTCGAACGGCATTCGGTTGGTCCGCCTCTTCACGATGGCCTGAAATAGTGCGTGTTCTTCCGGCGTCGCAGCCTTTTCTCCCCCGAAGCTTATTCGAGCCAGAAGGTCGTGCTTGGTGGCATCCGGAAAGGTCGAGAATGGTGCCTCATAACCGAAATGGCGAAGAGCGATTCGAAGATTGAAGAGAGCCGCGCCACAGCTCATGATCAGTTCCCTATCTTCAGGGTCAACGACGGGGAGAGCACGGGTGCGATCCGCGTACAGCTCCACGCCATCGCCCACGATCTTGAACAGCCACGGCTGGGAGTTGTGACTTGAGGGCGCCAGAACAGCGTAGTTGAGCAGGAACCGCAGCTTGTCCGAGGAAGTCCCAGCTCGCGGAAATGCCCCTTCAGAGGTAAGCCATGGATCCCATAACTCTGCCATCCTCTGAATCCCTCGCCTCGATTTTTCCGTACGGAGTAATTAGACGTTCGGTAAGGTTTGACGGGTCGAATCCCTACTCTAATTGCCGTCTGCGTTATCGGCTTTCGTTATGATCGAGAAACCAGAGAATTCGTATCTTCTGACCCTCGCATTCTCGAACATGCCTTCAGTGTGTTCGCCCTTTCCTGCCTTGATGTCTTGAGCGGCGTTCAGAACTTCCCCAAGCATCTCCATGTTCACGCGAGGTTCGTTGTGGCTTGGAAGGAGTGTGTCGTAGTGCGACGAGAGTGCGATCAGCTTCTGGTAGCTTTTGATGAATGCATCCAGGTTGCTGTCCGGCATGTGAACGTAGATCGCTCCAGGATAGAATGTGTCTCCGGTCCATAAGAGCCCAGCCTCATGGTCGAGGAGGCATATGGAGTCTGGACTGTGACCTGGCGTGTGAACAACCTCCAACTTTCGGTTTCTGAGATCGATTAGGTCCCCATCTTTCAGCCATCGACTCACGTGGAATGGTGGTACGTAGTAGTTGTCGAAATCAAAACTCTCTGGGAGTTCTTTCGATAGCATCTGGGGAGCCAGAAACGGCTTCATCTTGTCTGTGCTGTAGCCGACCTCGGACACTCGTCGAGAGCAACTTGCATCGAATGCCTCGACGGAGCTGAACAGATAGTTCTGGGCGACGTGATCGTAGTGACTGTGCGTGTTCACAACCGTGATTGGAAGGCCGGTGAATTCCTCAGCAAGTCTCTTTATGTTGCCTATACCCATTCCAGTGTCAATCAGGGCCGCCCTTTCGTCCCCCAGAACCAAGTAGGATAGGACCTCCTCAAACTGGCCTGGCTCGTAGAAGGCATAGACACCGGATTCGATTCGGTAAACCTCGAACCAGCTCTCCTTCGGCTCTAGCCTCTCAAGCTGCGAGTAGATCCTCCGAGGCAATGCCCTCTGCCAATCTGCGGTCACCAAGATGTCTCGTTCCCTTTTTTCGCGCACTATTCCTCAACCCGTGGCCAGCTGGCAGGTAACGTTAGCTGACCAATAATGCTGTGGCGTACATGATCATGAATCCGGCTAGAATGCCTGCGAGATTCAGGCGCTCGCTCAGCACACGGACCGCGTTCTTTCCTTGAGCCATGAATCCCACGATCTCGTAGACAACTTGGAGGATTGCGCCGATGCCTATGGCAAGGAAGACGACCGCCCATACATCTGAGTAAGTGAATCCGCCTATCCAGGCTCCGAGAATTGTCGGAGCGCCCGCTATTAGACCAAGCCAGAGCAAATGTCGTCCGGTGGGCGACTTGGAGGCGACCGGCGACGCTATTGCTAATCCTTCTGTCGTGTTGTGAATGGTGAACCCGAGAATCAGAAACGTTCCAAGAGCAACCTCGCCGATGGCGTATGCGGCACCGATCAGCAGCCCCTCTCCTAGATTGTGCAAGCCGATTCCAGCCGCAATCAGGTACGCCAAGCCAAGCATCGTCTTGCGGTTATGCTTTGAGGTGTTCGTCATCAGCGATCGCTCGCCCAGTGCCTCCAAGCCAAAGAAACTCGCCACCGCTCCAAGTAGGAGCAAGGGCAATCCTTGGAATGGGCCGGGAACACGGGTGGACAGTTCGAATGCTTCAGCGAGCGCATCGGCTGCAAGGAAGAGAAGTAACCCCGCCGTGAGGCTCAGCAGAAAGCCGTGCCAATGAGTTTTGAGGTTCGCAAGGAACGGTAACCACCCAAGCCCTAGGAAGACGGGAACAATCCCAACAAGAACTCCGAGTAGGACAAATGTCCAAACCTGCGAGAGTGATGGAACCGGACTCAGTGTGGCCGCCTCAATGCTCCGAGAAAAAGTGAACCCGTTTGAAGTGATGAGCGAGACATCAACTGGCTCGCCTTCAACCCAGTGATAGGGAATGTATATGGTCACTCGGCCGAGTCGAGAAACAGTTGCGCTAGGACTGATCTCCGCAGCCCACATTGCGTCATTCACGAGAACCTGAGCAATCACGACCTCACGAGGCCCAGTGTTGACGGCGTAGACCACGACTTCGTTCTCGTTGAGCCCTATTCGTTCTATCGCGACGTCTTCGATTAGGAGACTCGACACGCCAAGCGAGCCAAGGATGGATGATCCTGTCAATAGGAAAGTCGCAACTATCACACTCAGGACCAACAGAGGTGCAATCCCGAGGGTGACGAGCTTTCCTCTAGCCAATTGTTAACAGGCTCCTCGTGTCGGGCCCTCCTAGTCTTCGACCTCGAACATTCCGTTCCAGCCAAGTTCTTGGAACTCGCTCTGGTGGGCGTGGAACATGTATCTCCCTGGGGACTTGTAGCTGAACTCTAAGATCGCCCGTTCCCCTTGCCCGAGAATCACCGTGTCCGTGTATTCGTACTGGTCTAGTCGTGTTCCGGTTCGGTACAGTTTGAAGAACGTTGCGTGCGTATGCATCGAATTGATCAAGTCAAATTCAGTTATGTTAACGAGGTAGACGCGAACTGGCTCTTTCACCTTCAGCTTGATTGGACGTTCCATGTAGTAGTTCGCTTTGCCATTGACCGTGTAGAACTCATTCTTGCCATCAAAGTTCACGTCGAAACCGTTCATGACCATAACCAACTCCTTAGCTGAATCGCGAGGGGTTGTCGGGTCAACGATGAAGGTCCCGTACAGTCCTTTCTCGATGTGTTTCTTGACTGGCATCACGTGACAATGATAGAGATGTAATCCAAATGGGTCGGCTCTGAACTCGTATGTGTACGAACCGCCTGGCTCGACGTATTCGAAGACGCCGTCCATATTCGCGGGGTGGAAGCCGTGGAAGTGTATCGTGTGAGCATGTGATCCGTGGTTCCTGAAGTGGATTCGCAATGAGTCGCCTTCAGTGGCACGAAGCGTCGGACCTGGAACCTGCCCGTTATAGGTCCAAGCTGGATAATACACTCCTTGGGCAACTTCAATCTCACGATCTATCGCGGTAAGCTCGTACTCCCTCAGTGTGGTTCCATCGGGCGACGTGGAAACTTTGCCAAAATCGAAGGACGTGAGGAATCTCGAGGGATCCATCTCGCTAGGGGAATACGCCGACTCAATGTGAGAAGCTACATTGTGTGAGTTCCCATGCGCCCCAATCTGAGATCCAACTCCGGTTTCGCCGATTGTCCCCCCACCTCGGCCTGCTAGAAGCGCAACACTGGCACTTGCCAAACTCACGCCGGCTAGACTGGCGATCCCTGTTCTCAGGAAATCTCTTCTAGAGACGACGGGCCGTCTTTTTTCGTGCAGGCTTTCGTTTGAATTCCGATTCATGTAGATCCCGTCATACCATGGATTTACGAGGCGTGAAATAAAGTTAGGCTAATCTAACTTTCCGCGGGGATAAAATCATATCGGTCCTCAAATTCATTAGAACATCGGTGCGTGTTTCAGCGATCGTTTTGGGCAGGGGCAACCTGCCACTTGCGAAAGCCGGTTCTCGCTGCAAGCAGGGTTGCGCCGACAATCAACAGGGCTCCATTCAATTGAATTGCGACCGCCGTCGTCAGCAGCTGAGCGCTCAAACCGGCGAGCAGTGAAGCGATAGGCTGAGTTCCGAAGCTAACGGTCACGAACAGGCTTAGCTGCCTTGCGCGCATTTCTGGCGAAGCAATGACTTGGACCAGACCCAGAGCCGTTGCAAAGACTACGGGGAATGCTATGCTCGCGAGGAAGATCGATACTACCGCAACCAGAAGTTGCGGGGAGCTGGCGAACACCAGGAACCAAACACCCATCCAGACCGCCGCCGAGATGAGCGCCAGTCCAACCCGCCTCGCCGCCTGCATCAGAGGGGCAATGATGGCGCTACCGATGAGCGCCCCAGCTCCGGAGGCTCCCAGAATTATGCCTAACGTTTGAGCATCGCCGTGCAGGACCTCACCGACGAATGCTGGCATAATGCTGACTATTGGAAAGACCAGGAAGGTAACCAACACGACCATAGTTATGAGTTCCTGAAGTCTGGCATGTTTACCTAAGGCGCGCAAGCCGTCTGAGAACTCACGCAGTGCGCTCGCACGACTGTCATGACGAGCTCGCGCCTCGCGAGCGCGGACTACCATCAGACTCGCAATAACTGGCACAAAGCTCACACCGTTCAACCAGAATGCCAAGGCGCTTCCGAGTGCGCCTATGATTATTCCTGCCAAAGCCGGACCGATCATTCTACTGATTTGAACTATGATTGCGTTGAGGTTGACAGCCCTGCGAACTTCCGAGAGTCCGGCCAGATCACCGAGAAAAGCCTGTTGAGAAGGAAGGTCGAGAGCAGTCACGAGGCCGAGTAACGTGCTGATGACGTATACGTGCCATAACCGAATCGCATTCAACTGTAGGAGAAGCGCCAACGCGAACGCCAAGGTCATAGATGCAATTTGTGTGAAGATCAGCACACGTCTCCGATCTAGCCTATCCGCCCATACCCCTGCCCAAGGACCGGAGAACAGAATCGGCAGCGTGCTAAGCATCGCGACAAACCCGAGCGCGGCAGCGGAGTTACTCAGCTCCCATACAACCCACCCCTGCGCCGTGATCTGCAGCCAAGTGCCGACGAGACTGATTGCCTGTCCAGCTAGATAGATACGAAAATTCCTGACCTTCAGCGGAGAGAAACTGTCACGAAGAGTGACAGTGACCTGGCGAAACATGCTCATTCAAGCACAGCGATCCCAACCCGATGCATTCACATATATTGACTTCTGAGATTGGCAATGATCTCCAACCCTATGCAATCCCCAGTCGCTTGACGCGCATGGATTTGAAAAATCATGATGGAACTTCTAGTGAAATCTGAACGCCACATGAATTCCTCGGTGGGACTCTCAGTTGGAGAGATATTCTGGTGGTGATTGGACTCTCGGAAACGCCGGCGGCCAGCTTCGTTCATTCTTTCTGTCTAGTTGGTTGAGCGCGCTTTCAATCTCGTTTCGCTTTGGCTCCAACCATGGCGCAAGCACCAAGCTCGTACCAAGCTTGTCCAATGGCTCGTCAGCGGTATAGCCTGGGCCTTTGGTCGCTATTTCCAGAAGATTCCCATCCGGATCATGGAAGTATAGCGACTTGAACCAGAACCGGTCGACTATGCCAGAGTTGCCTACTCCAGACGCGTTGAGGTGGCGCATGATTCGCAACTGATCCTCTTCTTCCTCTACAGCCATGGCTATGTGATGCACACTCCCAGCACCAACATCGCCCAGCGGGGCGTTTGGAGCCGCGAGATAACGGAGAAAATCAGGCTGATCATCATTCCCTATGCCCACTATTGATGCGTCATTCTGGTCTGGATTGGTCCGTCTGAACGTATTCTTGAGCCCGAGTAGCTTCGTGAAGAAGCGCACCGTGAACTCGGGATTCCTCGTGACGGGGCTTGCGTGATTGAACGCACCAAGTCTCATGTCGGAGGTTATTTCTTCTGCAGAGCCAACGTCACGGTTGAGCTCGTGGATGTAATCTGGCGTTATGCCGTCTTCGTTCGGCTTCGTGATCTCCACAATCACTCCGTCTGGGTCCCTTAGATAGAGCGAAATGCGATCGTCTCGAGCCAGTGGGCCGACTGCCGAGACCCTGTGGGCCAGAAGCCAAGCACGCCATTTGGGTAATGCCTCCGCGGTTTTCACAGTGTAGGCCAAGTGGTGTGGAGAAGTAAGGCCCACCGACCCTTCAGCCAGGTGCGGCCATTCGAAGAAAGTTATCGCGCTGCCAGTCGTTCCCTTCTCATCAGCGTAGAACAAATGTCGGTGCAGATAATCATCCTGATTCACGGTCAACTTCACGCGTCTGAGGCCGAGTACTTCCGTGTAGAACCTGCGGTTAACCTCTTGGTTGGAGGTAACAAGTGTAATGTGATGAAGACCTTGGATTATGCCTTCAAGACCATTTGGCGCTACTGTCATTCTTGTGCCGACCACATTCTTCCTGCACCCCGCGAACGCTAGGATTTGAACTAGATGTTGAAGAGAAAAAGAAGAAAGCTTAAACGTTTATGTTTACGTTTAAGTTACCGTATGTCTAATGAAGACAACTGTGTTGCTTAGGGAAGACCTCTATGAGATCCTGAAGAGGAAATACGGACCCAGAGGTATCTCGGAAGCTATCAATGCGATTCTGTCGGAAGCATTGTTGAAGGGAGAGGGGATGTTCGGTACGATGCCAAAGACATCACTGAAAGACCTAAGGGACCACAGGGACCGGATATGAAATACATCATAGACTCCTATGCATGGCTTGAGTACTTCATGGGAACGGAAGCTGGCGGAAGAGTGAAAGTTATCATTGACTCTGAGGCGGACGAAAAACTTACGCCATCAATATGCCTAGCAGAGATATACGCCAAGATTCTGAAGACAGAGGATGAAGAAAAAGCGCAACTCAGGAGAACATTCATCAAGTCAAGAAGTGCACTCATCCCACTTACAGAAGAGTTAGCAGTCGAAGCGGCAAAGGCCGATGTGAGCATGAAAAAGAAAGTTCAGGGCTGGAGGCTAGCTGACTCAATCGTTCTATCGACAGCTCGAAACAGGAAGGGGAAGGTTCTCACAGGTGATCCTCACTTTCGAGGACTAGCTGAGGCACAAATGATCTAGCGAAAGCCGCAACAATGGAATCAGTTCATCAGAGGAACTCTCAGCTCGGTTGAGCCGGTGACAGGCACAAACAGACAGCACACACCCCCACACCTGCGTGTGTTACACTCGCAGGCCGAGTGTATCACAAAGCGGCCCATTTTGCGCCCCTTTCGGAACGACGCAGAATCGAGTCTCAGGCTACCAGAAAACCCTGACGCTGCAAGTCAATGACAGCAATACGACCATCACAGTTTTGTGGGCATGAGATGGTAGAGCCGGTGGGATATGAACCCGCGATATTGTTGGGTTCAATGCGATATCGTGACCATGAGGGATCTTGAGAAAGATTCCCCAAACCGTAACTGCGGATAGGTCTACCGAGTAAGATCCCTCGGTCTACGGCAAGTTCCCTGATCTGCAGGAACGAATGCCGCGGAATCTGGGTTGGTCTGGACAAATCCCAGCTGGGATTAAACCATAAATCACGTTCGCCATTAAGCTGAGACGACGATGCGACTATGGCCACTAGGCCACGAAGTCCACCCATCTCCTTCGGTGAAGTTCTCAAATTACATCGTGCAATACTGCGGGAGACTGGAGGAGAATACGGCTTCGTAAGTGAAGGAACACTACATTACACTCTAGATTCATTGGAATCCATACGCGGAGATATCTTCGTCAAGGCAGCGTATCTGATCCTTGGCGTCGCTACGAAACATCCGTTGGTCAACGGAAACAAGAGACTTGCTTTTGCCTAAGGTGCATTGATTCTTCGAACCGAAGGGTTCGAGTTGTCAGTGGACAAGGATGAGACGGTACCCTTAATGCTTAGAGTGGCGAAAAATGAACTGTCTACAAAGGCGTTGGAGTCATGGCTTCGAAGCAAATCCAAGAAGATCTGGTCGAAGAGATCGTACACCGTTACCGAGACATTCTGAAGGAACTCGCAAAATATTAGTGAAAACAAAACCGAAGAATTAATCCGACCTAGTCACTAGCCACTCGGTTGAGCGCCCAAGGTTCAGTTGAAGTCATGATATGATGGGGCCGATGGGACCTAATTGCAATTCACGGTGGCGCTAGGCCGCAGATGCCCCACTTCGAGTTGTTTCTCCCTTCCGAAGGCTGTTCATTTAGCTGGTCTGTCGCTCTTCGCTCAGGATGGTAGATTGTTTGCTGTCGAAGGTTGCCAAATCCATCTTCAATTGCAGGGCGAGCGCGATAAAGACGCAATCGTAAATTGCTAGCCCGTGTTTGACCGAGAGCGCGTAGGTTTCGTTGAGAAGCTCCTTATCTGGCCTGACAAGTTGGACCTGCTCATTTGATACCAAATCTGACAGAAGGTCAATGCGATCCTGTGGGTCTTTGAGATCACGGATTAGTGTCTCATGTTTCCACAGCGCGTTGACAACTTCGTACACAGCGAGATCCGGAGACACTAAGTTCTCGTTTTCGAGCAGGGTGGCGTCTCTGAGAATTCCCTCGATGAGATAGCTGCTGTCGGCTACCTTCAACGGTCGCGATCCGCTCTTATTAACCCCAGGTCTTCCTGAATCGAACTCCGAACCGGAACTTTCTGTAACTCTTTCAAACGACTAATAATTCGCCTCGAATTCTTTTCTCGAAGATAGAGACTGAGCGCCTCCCTTACTACTTCAGAAATCTTACCATGCTTGGCGAGTTCCTTTTTCTCTTTCTCCGAAAGCCTGACCGTGATTGTACTTGTCATACGCTATGTACTACACTCCGTATTATTTAAGGCATGGGCCCCCATAACTGCTTATCAGTTCAATGCTCTTCTGGACACATGAAGTGGTGGGGCCAGTGGGATTTGAACCTACAACGTGGCTACAAGCCACTCAAGAAAACTCTTTCTGGGACAGAGCAGCCCGCTCTCCCCGTATACTCGGAACAAGCCTACAATAACCCCGCGTCGAGTATCGACGAACGCACCGAAATCGGCCTTATATTGCCGTATTAAGATGACGTTAATATGGTCAAAGCAATAGTTGAGATAGACGAAGAAGCGAACAAGGTCATCAACGTCCTCAAGGCCCAGTACGGCTTGAAGGACAAGTCACAGGCCATCAATGAAATGGCCAAGCAGTACAAGGTGCTCGTCTTGGAGTCGGAGGTAAGGCCAGAATATCTGAAGAAACTGGAGAAAATACGCAAGGAACGAATTATCAGGATCGGCAGCGCCGGGAACTTCAGGAAAAGATACGGCTTGAAATGAATGTACGCCCTAGAAGCCAGAGAGCACGTCGACAGAATTTTCAAGAAGCTGGCCAAAAGGAATCCTAATCAGATGGAAACCATAGCAAACAAGATACAAGAGATACTCGAAGACCCACACAGATTCAAACCCATGCATTTTCCGCTCGGTGGAATGAGGCGGGTCCACTTGGGCAGTTTCGTCCTCCTGTTTTCAATTGACGAGCAACGAAAGACAGTCATCCTCGAAGATTATGAACACCACGACAGGGCATACAGGACGAAGTAGACCTCTGTCTATCATTTTCACCAACTGCTAAGTCGACTTTGCTAAGGATTAGGTGAGAAAAAGGTGGTTGATGAAAATGGCACGAACCCGTAGAATGGCTGACACCATTTCGTTTCGCTCGCCCGCGCTACGCTACGTCTGGGATTGAAACTAATTACGAGAATGCCAGAGGCAACTTGCTTCATACTTTCGCCGTACTGATACCCTGGGCCGTTCTTTGCTACAGTCAGAAGACTTCTTGACGCGATCTGGCCTGTTCTATTGCATTCAGTGCTCTGAATGCCGAGATTCTCAGAATACCTCTTCGTGATGCATATCTGCTTTTCCAAGGCGCACTAGACTTCTGGGAGAACGGTATTCTGTTTTCCCTTCAATTTGCTCCTGCAGGAGAGAACCCGTACGTGTCCTTATCCCCAGCTCAACTGATAGCCATTGCGAAATCAATCGGATAGCGGCATCTACCTCAACCCTACCCCTCTCTTTTTTCAACGAGACAATCGTTTAGTCTGTCAAGCGACTTACATACTATGACGGCGGAGAAACAAATTTAGTTCGAAACCAGGGATTGGTGAGTGCTCAATCATAGTCGGATTCCTATCCTGCGAGAATCGGCACGTCGACTCAAGTGGCAAATGGTTAATGACCTTAGAAGTTACAGGCACGTGACTAGATTGAGCACCACTCTTGGTCCAATGCCTGTCAGCAGGTAGAACAACGAGGCAATCATGTTTTCGTCGCACGGACCACTGCCAAGTCCCATTCTTGGTCTGGGTTTCATTGATCCTATTGTTAAGTGGGCTGGGATTAGTGGCACGAAGAGAAGAACAGCGACGAAGAGAAGCACCAAGAAAGCCTTTCGGCTTTTCATTTCCGAACTCCACTTGGGAACAGATACCGATGAGTGCTTTAATAACGGTATTTCAAAGCAATTCTATCCGACCCGAGCCCAGTCGGTCTCGTGCATGGGGGCAACTGGGCGGGCTATTGGAAAAACCATTATTGCTGGCATAGCATAAGTTGCTACGAGAGACGCTATAATAGGTGTCCCAGCGCTTGATCATGACCTCTTCGTAGTCTGTGACTCATGCTCCTTCGACGGCTTTCGGTCTGCTACAGTCAATTTCGAAAACCTAGGCAAACTTGTTCCCAACGCCATTCTCATGAAACCAACTCCAGAACACATTGCGAATGGCATACTCGACGTGATCGGAAGTCGCCAAAACGACTCAAAATGAAGAACACATCGCAAAAATGGGGATGTTAAACCCATGACATGGTGGGGCTGGTGGGATTTGAACCCACGATTTGTGGGACTAATGTCTATTTCTACAGCGAACCATGGAGCGATATTGTGGCTGCTTTAAAACATCGGGATTTGGGCTGGTAGGAACGGGTCCGAAAGTAGGAATGTTTTTATTGTCAGGAATTAATGGCTTGCAACATGGCTAAAGAAGTCGTGGTCACTAGGCGTGGCCAGACCACAATACCAATGGAGATTAGAAAGAAGTTAGGCATCAAGGAGGGCTCACGGTTGAGGGCAGACGCTGAAGGTGATAGAGTCATACTAACGAAGATTCCTTCAGTCTTTGATTTGGCTGGAACAAGTAAGTTGACCAAGGAAGAGGCTTTCAAGCTGCTCGATAAGATGAGAGCGGAAGACTGATGCTATTCGACACGCGATACTTTTGGACGATATTTACTTCGAGAGATCGAGAAACAACTTCCAAACTTAGAACCATGTTCCAGAAATCGCGAGCGGCATACGTTTCTGCGATCACGATATATGAGATTTTCAAGCTAACGGTTGCAAACGAAGACAAAGCAACGGCCAAGTTACGAGTGAGTGCAATTGCAAACGATTACGAAGTCATAAATGTCGACTTAGAAATTGCTGAGGAAGGAGCTAGCTTAAGCCACCGACTCAGAATCCCGATGGCTGATTCACTCATAATGGCGACCGCCAAACAACTCCATCTATCTTGCGTCACCGACGACCCGCATTTTACCGAAGTGAAAAGAGTCTGGATTTGAAATAGCAATAGGCAATATGTTCGCTGAGCCTTCGTCTCCTAGAGCCTGTCAAAACCCATGAAGTGGTGGGGCCGGTGCACATTAGCCTATAAGTTCACATCATCAGGTCCGAGCAGTACTAATCCAGACGAGTTGCAGTCACTTTGTACCCGCCACCGGCCACTCCCACTCACCGGAATAACTGCGTCCGTCGGTGCCAAATTTTCCTTTAAAGCGATTACTTGACCGCTTGTCTCCAAACCAGATGGCGAGAGTGTGTCCTTTCAGTTCGTAGACGTGCTCAAGGGTCAGACCCGCCGTGTACTCATAGAATCGCGACTTAATCTCTCTACTGGGTTTTCTCCCATTCGCTGTTGATGACGAATTATCTCGATGCCCTTTACCTTCCGCCCACCGTATTTTATTGGCGTAGACATGTTGACGTGTTGCATCAGAAAGAAACCGCCTTCGGCATACTCATACGTGATTTCCCCCCCCCCCCCCTCTCCTGACAACTGCCACGTTCCAACTAACCCAGCGAGGCTCTTGAGGTCCGGATTCGGCCTTGGTTGTTGCGTGGACTACGAGCCTGTGGTGTCCTTTCTGCGTTTTGGCATAATAATTTATGCGCCCTCAAGCTTCTTATTTTTCCCTTTTCGCTGCTTGAGAACTCAACAACTCTCTTCAACTTCATAATTCCCACGTGATGAAATTCACGAATCGGAATCAAACTGCTTTATTTCGAAGTCTTTTAGATTGGTTTGGAGCGATCTGAAGGTAAAGAATGGTGTAGACTAGTGGGGCCGGTGGCCATTGGACTCTAAATTCAGATTAGCAGAATGATGCTGATTGCGTGCGAGCGTATTTCGCCTTGCTCAGCTTCGTAAGGAGCACGTAATTATGAAGCCCATTATCCGGCGGAACTTCACAATTATTCGATTTCTGAAAGTGTTTGGGTATGCGTCCTATGTTGCATACCCCGGATCCCGCTATGTCGTCTTGACTTTGACGTCAATGTCCCTCCCGGCGCGATTTACTCTCTTGGACTTCTAAATGTCTTTTATCGCTGCTTGGACCTTTGCAAGGGTATCTTTGGGTATCTCGGTCATTCCATGCACAGTCTTAGCGTGCTCTGCAATTTTGGGCATTAGTTGCTCGGTCGTGTCGGCCGTAGTTTCGAAGCCACATTTCATACCAATATCAGCACATTTGAACTTCTTCACCATCACTCACCTCCCGTTGGCACTTGAACCGCAACTTGTACATCGATGCCCTTCCTTACGCTCTGAGTGACGATGCAGAAATCCTCGAAAATTCCTAGGCACCGTTTCATGCGCTCCCGATCTAGGTCGTTTGTCGGTTCCGCCTTAATGTTGACTTTGATGTCATTGATCCTCCATCGGCCCACCTCATTTCGAGCAAGGCTTGTGTGAACTTGGGTTGAGATATGCTTCAATGGTATTCGAGACTTCTGAAGGCAGAAGAGCAAGCTGGCACTCAGGCAGTGTCCTACTGCGCTGGAGAGAAACCTCGCTGCGTTCGGGCCGGTCTCTGCGCCTAGAGGCTTCGGCTCATCCATCGTTAGCGGCTCGAACCCTTCCTTGTCGAAACTCACTTCGAATGTGTAGTCTTTTACCTGTTCAAGCTTGGTTGTGAATTGTTCTTCCATAGGTATTCTTCTCAGCCAACCGTTATTTTCGCTTCGCTAGGCATCTCTACGATAGGTATCTCAAGATGTAACATTCGGTTTTCGTAAGTCGCCTTGGTCTTCGCGGGATCAATCTTGCAGCCAACATGATACACTCCCCAGTAGATCAAATCCTGCTTCGGAGCTCCAAGCCGGAAACCATCCTCGAAGGCATGGATCTCAATGTCTTTCTTCTCCACGCCAGGTATCTCCAAGTCCGCAATGACCTTGTTTCTGGCTTCGTCTATTCCGCAGCAACAGATAGGTTGAACCCGCACTTTTTCTTCTTCCTGCGTGATTCTCACCTCCTCTTCTATGCGTATGTTGGTTTGGGCGGTCGTGCCGCCGCCAGGACTTGACGTAGGAATTCTTCCTCGGGCTGGAGACCTACGAACTCAATGTTCTCGTTGATCACAATCTTAGGCACGCCCATCACGTTGTACTTGACTGCGAGTTGTGGAAATTCACTGATTTCAACCATGTCTGCTTTGATGTTCGAGTTCTCCATAGCGAATTGGTGTGCGAGGCTTACGGCTCCGGGACAGTACGGGCATGTCGGCGTCACAAACACCTGCACGTGAACCGGCGCTTTGACTCCGACGAGGGCCTTTCTGGTTTCAGGCGAGAGCTCGGTCTCTTCCCTTGAAACTTGAATGATGTCTCTCAGGAGGGTGCTGAACTCATATCCAGCTGGGACTCCATAGAACTTCACGTGGGACATTCTACGGCCTAGTATTGCGGTCGCTGGAACTTTATCCACGCCAAGTTGAGCTACTTTCTCCTTGTCCTTCATGAAGTCAAAGATCTCGAGCTTGATCCTGTCAGTTAAGGTGCTCAGCTCTTGGGTAAGCTCACGGTTCTCTTTGCAGTAGTCACATTCGTATTCTTGCGTGAAGACGTTAAGCGTCACGGGGTTGAGAAGGTTTTGCGAAAGCTGTGCTTGCAACTGTTTTTTCTGCGACTCAGATAAAAGACTCATCTCTAATGCGACACCTCCAACACTGCGGATATCATGCGACGATCCCGTTCAAGCAGGTCTCCGAGTATCTCTTGAATGAGAGAGCAGGCATCAGCGATTTTGTGGTGCGACGCTTTGTAGTATACGTTGATCCCATCGCGCCTTGCCATGACAAGCCTCCTGTGCCGAAGGGCTGCAAGGTGCATTGACAGGTTCGGTTGTCCTATCCCAAGCAATTTCGCTAGTTCATCGACAGTTCGCTCTCGTTTCGAAACCAAGTCCAGCACCTGTAACCGGACGGGGTGGGCGAGGGCTTTGCAGAGTTCAGCTTGAAGCTTGTAATCTTTCATGGGCCGTCGATGTGAGCTTATCATTATATCTTTATAAGCTAACCTTCCGAGGATTGGAAGTCACATGTATATTGAATCGTTGTTAAACGGGCCTTGCGGTGATCCAGTTGGACACAGTAGGAGCATTGTCCGAAATTCGGCCATCCGAATTGATCAACGCGGCTCGATACAAGCGCAAATGAGGCTGCTAGACACATGACATGGTGGGGCCGGTGGGACTCATTATCATATGATGGTGAGGCCACTTCTACAGCGCCTCAAAATCAGGCGTTCTCGATTTGGCTTCCCAGCCCCACCATTAAGTGATGTTCCCTGTCTTCATCCTTCTGGCTTTGGCTTCGAGCATATTGTTGTAGGCGGCTATCTTCATACTAACTTCGATTCTTGACATTGTGTCTTGTTCCATGAGGATTGCATCACGCAGCTCATTGTCAGGAGAGATGTATTTCTTCGCCCACTCCTTGACGGGCACGAAGCTGCTTTCTTCAATCATGAATGGTCACTTTCTCTTCCGCTTCTTCCGTCCAACTTTTCTAACTCGGAGATGATATTTTTGCAATGATTCTCCGAGTGCTTCGGCGATGGCTTCTTCCGTTTTTCGATGCAGAAGCGCACTCGTCGTTTCAGGCGGGAGGACAGCTAGATCGCCAAGCGCCGCAATCTCTGCCTCTGAGTAGCCTACGGTTCGTAAGAAAACGAGCCGCCCTGACCGCAACAGGTCGTTTGCTCTTTCCTCTCCGGTCTTTGCAGCTTCACCTTCCGCCACAGAGGACACCCAGGTTAGGCTAGATGCCAATGGGTGTCTTATTTGGGTTACAGAATCTTCCTGAACGTTGTCACTCCCAAATTGCACAAGCGTTGTCGTAGCGGGTTGTCGCTTGGATTTTTGCGTCGTTGTCATTCTTCGCGCAATTTGTCTCTGTGCGTTGTCGCAAAGAATTATTCTGGGTTGTCACAAAGAGTTCGATGCGTTGTCTCCGTTTTCCGCGGAAATTTCGTGGAAAGTCGCCACTAATTCCACCCTTATTTATATTCTAGCGACGATAGAATTGTATCACGATGCGAGTGAGCCTGTCAAGAAACATCATTCGATCGTGTCGCCGTTTCGGAGCCTAAAATGGCTCGTTCCTTTGGTTAGTTTTTTTCACGTCTATTTTCCAATTGTTGTCACCAGCGATTTAGCAAAACTTTCCGTACAGTGACAACGTGAAAAGCGCCGACACTTTGGTTCGCTTTTGATCGCTTTACCTGTCTTACCCATCACGCTACATAAAATATAGCGATACGATGCATTTACTTTTCGTTTCTCTTTAGGTTGCTTCTCATCATTCTTCTCCCGTTGCCTGAGGTTTTAGTTCTTTCTTCCCCTTTGTTTGTCGTGCTCGGGTCACTCTCTTTCGTCCTTTCCAGACCCTTTACGATTCCTGCCAGCTTGCTAAAATCGATCCCGTCCGTTGCGCTACGCTGCGCAACTCTCACACGCCGAGAACTACCCTCCCTATGTTGCCGTTTTGGGGCTGGGAGGTCAATGTCGAAGCGGTCGAGGTTCCGATGTGTGAATCCTTTCCGTTAGCCTTTGGATTTTCGGATGATGACTTCGCTATCGACAGCGGAGAACTCGATCTCGTCTCCCTCGTGAACCTTCAGCAATCCCGCTATCTCAGGAGGAATAGTGAGGCGTAAACTTCCGCCTATTTTCACAAGTGTACGTTTGAGCGTAATGGGCAATTGGGCCACTGGCAGAGTATAGCGAATCGCTACATTTATATGTTATGCGCTACATATGATATAGCGTCGATGTAGCGATGGAATCGAGCTTAAGCCAGCAAACTCTTCAGAACAACAACGTAAGCTTAGGAATCCAGCTGCTCGTCGATGGAGAAAATGTCTACATGAGGACGGTTGAATATCTGGAAGCCCGGAAGATGCCTTCAGATACGGCGGCAGCAACGGAGTTTATCGTTAGAAAGCTTGGAGAGCTTGTAGATTACATCGAAGACCGAGATGGTCTCCGAATAGATGTAGGCCAATACTACATGACTAGCGTCGGCGAAGACGCATTACGAAGTAGAAGAATGCTTGCTGGATTCAAGAAACAGTTAAGGCAGTTGGGCATCGAGACGGTGGTTGTGGAAAAGCGGAACGATAAATCAGGTAACGTTGACCCTCGACTCATCTCGGACGCCTATAGGCTACTCATGGAGAACAAAGCGCCATCAGACCTTGTTCTTGTGAGCGGCGATAAGGACTATGAGTCAATGCTCATAGATTACGAAAAGCAAGGTCGAAAGGTGGCCGTCTGCTTCTATCCGCCCATAAACGGGGGCGCATCCATTAGTCTATTGAGCATAAGCGGAACAGAATTCATCGAATTCACGAACCCGAACCAATCATGGACAATTCCATGATGGGCAAGGCGTTGATTGAAGCTCTCCCGGACCTGCCCGTTACAAGTGTCGCTCAGGGGTTCGAAACGGCTTAGCACTCAACCGGCCCGTCTTGACGAGCCACTGCAATACAGGTTCAACGACTTTCCCTGCAAGATCAGGAATCACAGGCGTCTTTTCAGGGCTGAGCGTCAAGTTCAGGTAGACGGGCAAAGCATCGATGGCTGTTTTCGCTATTCGCTTGAAACCAGGGTCGAGAGGACTTGTTCCTTTGTACGGTTCAACATATAGCGCTGCCTGTTTCAACCGTTGGTATCCTCTTGATATGAGCAGCCTCAACGCTTTCTCAGGTAGAGTAAGCGGTTCGACTCCGAGTCTCTGAAAAATCACGTCAAGATCCTTTGCCATGAAGAGACCTAGCTCCAACTCAAACAGCTTCCAGGCGTGGTTGCGAACCAATTCAAGCGCTATGTTCTCAGGCAGTCTGCCCGCCCTAACATTGTTCAGAACGAACTTCTTGCCAATCTCTTCCATACCTAGGATACAAAGTGCGACCGCATGCCCGTAACTCTTGACCTCGTAGAGTATCCTTGCATCAGCATCGAATCTTTCGGCGTTTCTCTGACACTGCTCAATTTGAACATCGTAGTCGATCTTCTTCAGCAACCTTAAGCCTCTTGCCAATGTCGAACCTAAAAAGTCAATGACAGATTTTAACGTGCAATTGGAATAACTCAACCGCTGCGGGAGTCAATGACATGTCGGACAGCTAGTTGAGGTAGATTTCTGCTGGGGTTCTGTAGTTAAGGCTTCTGTGTGGTTTGTGGTTGTAGGCTTCTCGGAAGCGGTCTAGGTTGTTGAATCTTGGATAGTAGAGTTGGAAGGTTTGGAAGAACCGTTCAATCTTGCCTTGCGTGGTCGGTTTTCCAATGGAACCGAAGATATGCTCTATGCCATGCTGTTCGCAGAATTCTGTGAATCGACTCTTTCCGTCGTCGCTGTAGTATTGGGTTCCGTGGTCGCTGAGGATTTGGGTGGGGGTTCGACCTTGGCGTAAGGTTTCTTGGAGGAGGTTGAGGATGTTGTTGGTTGTGGCGTTTGGGAGTAGGGTTGAGGCTGTTAGGTATCGGCTGCAGTCGTCTAGGAAGGCGATGAGGTATTGGTCTCCGTAGTACTTGATGTCTGTCTGCCATAGCGGGTCTGAAAATCTAAGAAGCGCTGCTCCCTTTCCTTCCGCCGTTGTTACGGTCATGGGTCCGGGCAGTCTGGAACAGCCTTATGCGTCGTGCATGTGCCATAGCGTGACTGCCTCGCCAGAGGTGCGGCCAACCCGCTTGTGCTTCGAGTACGGACGGGAGGATGGCCGTTCCTGGACCCATGACTCCACAACAACGAAGCACAGGACATGAATAAGAGATGATGGTAGGAATAGACGCCCACAAGAAGAGCTGCACGACCTGCATCTTCAAAGAAGACAATGTGCTGACATCTCCCCCATCCGAGACATTCACCTTCAAAACAACCCTTCAGGGAGTGACCGAGTTCATGGGAAGGGTTCCGGAAGGTTCTCTGGTGGTGTTGGAATCAAGCACCACGGCCAAGGCGATCTCGAAGCTTCTCTCAGGCCGGTATATGGTTCACCTAGTCGCCCCACCAGAACGGAAACTCTCCATCAAAACCGATAAACGTGACGCGGAACGGATCATCAAGGAGGATATGCTTGGGTACGTGAGACGCTGCTACATTCCCTCCCAACCAATAGAGGTACTCCGCCTCATAGTAGCGAAACAGACGGAGATCGCGGCCAAGATGCGGAGGTTGCGGCAGCGAGGAAGCTCGCATGCATAGTCTGGCGAATACTCACATCGAAGCAACCCTACATCGAAGAGGACGTGTACCTCACGGCTAGAAAGATGAGCAGGCTCACACAAACCGTTAGGAAACCTCTGAAACACGCCGCAAAGCCGGAGGACCTGCCAACACTCATCGCAAACCTGAAATCACAAACTGATGTACTGAATCGATATCCACAGATGACATATGCCGCCCCACGGCGTAGGAGGAGCAACAGACGCACCCTTCCCCAGTCGAACACGTATCGGAAACAAATTCAGGAGCGAACGTGAAGTGAGCACGCCAACGCCTTTCCGAATAGATTTTCACGGGAGGCTGTCTGGGTGCTCACGCTGGAAGCGGATGTAGGTTCGTTGCTTTCGTGGATTGTAGCTTCTGATGGGGAGGCCGTGTCTTCTGATGATGGTGGTGATGGATCTGTGGCTGACTTGGATTCCTTGCCGTTTGAGGTAGGCTTCGATGGTTTCGCTGCACCATCCTTCCCTTCGCCTAATCTCGATGACTGTTTTTACGGTTGCTTCTGGTAGGCGATGGATGGTGTGGGGTCTTCTGGACTCGTTGAGCAGCCCCTCCCATCCTTTCCTCTGGAACCGCATCCACCAATCGTGAATCGTACTTTTCGGTGTTCCTGCATGGTCTGAGACCTCTCTTATCGTCCAATCTTCTACGAGTCTTCTGATGCACCATCTACGAAGTTTCTGTTGGTCTCTTTCCTGATTCATCATCTGGGCGCCTTTTCATGGCATTAGCCCAGCTTGTCCGAAATGTCCTTAGCTTTTGCAGCAGGATCTAGGATCTGTGATTTCCCATAATTATTTCACTAGGGGTTCTGCTATTTCGGGTTTTTCCGTTTTCTCCAGTGGAAGTTTTCTGTGGAAGGCTTGGATTGGGGTTTCTAGGGTTTCGATGTTGAGGCTGAGGTG
>Ga0315268_10001939_pt1 | contig 23694 bp, 23 predicted proteins | sample C1_top_MG_FD_204535 | JGI IMG/M metagenome (GOLD analysis project Ga0315268, IMG submission 204535) | Sediment microbial communities from Yellowstone Lake, YNP, Wyoming, USA - C1_top | ecosystem: Environmental > Aquatic > Freshwater > Lake > Sediment | place: USA: Wyoming | collected 2017-08-01 | reverse complement strand
GAGATGGCCATCGGTAAATCCTCCCATTTTCTGGAACAAGTACAAGACTCATTTTGCCCGATACCAAAAGGTTTGCAGAGGCTTTCATGTTAAATTCTACCCACTCGATTACGCGAAGACCCTTAATAATTAACAAAACATCTCATAATTTACAGGATACACAATTACTTTGCCGAAGAGGAACAAGTCGAGACTGCATCAATCGCATCGCCTCAAGATCCCTCACTGCGTTTGGGATGGCAACGCTCTTGTCATTTAGACTCCTTAGCGAAGTCGCAGGGTTTTTGCACTCACTCGGCTAATGGATTATTTGGGATAAAATGCGCCAAAACAGAATTCATTTCCTCAAGACTGGTGGTTACCGAAGAAGCCTGAAGATGGGCTCTATCTGGCCCAATAAAATACAAATCGCCTCCGAGTCACCAGTAAACCGGGGCAATACAAGCCGCCGGACGATTTCAAGACACGCCGCCCCCTCATCTGGCAAAAAACAACTGTCCGGTGCTAACCACGCGATTCGACGCCACCGTCTATAAGGTCATCGCATGGCCGGTTACGGCAGGATCATGGTTTGTTGTTTACATTTATCGCAACAGATAATTCCAGTCCGCAATCGCAGTGGCGCGATACCCGCAGGGTACAAGAACCTCTTCGAGGTGAATCGCGCCCCTGCCGCATTCCGGCGAAAAGTCATTTCGCTTCCTCGCGCTGACGCAACATGCTCCAAAGCCAGGCACCAAACAGCAACGCCAGCAACGCACCCAGCCAAAGCGGCCAGAGTGCGGGCTGGTTCCAGTCGCGTCGCAGCGCATCGCGCAGCCTGGCATCCACTCGCCAATATTTGAGTTTGTTGTTTGCCATCACATTGGCCTTGACGTTGCTCAGCCAGCTGTGTTGCAACACATAATCTTTCGGATGATAGCCCCACAGCCACGGCGAATCGCGGCGCAGGATTTCCAGCATGCGATCGATGATTGCCTGGCGCGCCGGACTGTTTTCCATATTTTTCATCTGCTCAAACAATCTGTCATATTCCGGGTTGCTGTAATTTGCGGCGTTCTCGCCCCCCTTGCCCACCTTGGCTTGCGCGCTGCTCAGCAGGAACAAAAAAATTTCCGGGTCGGGGTAGTCGGCATTCCAGCCGAAGTAGAACATCTGCGTGTCGCCCTTGCGGATCTTGTCCTGGAAGCGGTTGTAGTCGGTGCTGCGCGCCACCAGCTGCACATTGATCTTCGCGAATTGTTTGCGCATCCAGTCGAGCCGCGCCTTGTCCCCTACCCCGCCCGCAGTGGTATCCAGATTGATCACCAGCGGCTGTCCAGTCTGCGCATCCACGCCGTTGGGGTAGCCCGCTTCGGCGAGCAGCCGCCGGGCTGCTTCGATAGGTTTGCGTTTCGGCGCACCATCCACCCAGTCGTACACATAGTGATTGATGCCCGCCTCGCCCGAGCGGTAACCGAAGATACCCGGCGGGATCGGCGACTGTGCCGCGATGCCGCGCCCGTTGGCAAAAATCGAGATGAATTCCTCAAAGTCCACCGCAATCGAAATCGCCTGCCGCAATTTACGAGCGCGCTCAGAATTGCCACCCACGACCGGATCGAGCCAGTTGAACCCGGTATACATGGTCGAAGCCGCCACCGCAGTGGAAAGCTTGATGCCCTGTGCCTTCATCGCGTCTGTCACCGTCGCCTCGCCGCCGACATTCACCCGCACCGCCTGGTCAAAGCTGTCCGAGCTGATGCCCGAGGCATCGTAATAGCCCTGCAAAAACTTGTTCCAGTAAGGGATGGTTTCCTTCTCCAGCGTGAACACGATCTTGTCGATCAGCGGCAACGGCTTGCCCGCATCCTTCAGCAACCCGGCTGCCGCATCGCCGGGCTCCCCTTCAGTCGGATAGGTCTCGCTGTCATAATACGGATTGCGTGTCAGAACCATGCGCTGGTTGGGATTGTTCTCGGACAGGTAATACGGCCCGCTGCCCACCGGCCACCAGTCCAGGATCAGGTTGCGTTCGCGCATGCCTTCCTGCGCGTAAAACCGCTCGACCTCGGGCGGCATCGGCGCGAAGAACGGCATCGCCAGCCAATAGGCAAACTGGGGATATTTCCCGTACACCTCGATACGATAAGTGTGTTCGTCCACCACCTGCACGCCTTGCAGCGGATATTGGTTCAGGTCTAGAAACGCGCCGGGATGTTTCTTCACCGCCTGTTGCAGCGTCGCTGCGTACTCTTTCAGACCAACGATGTATTCGCTCATCACGCCGAAAATCGGCAGATGCAATTGCGGATGGGCGAGGCGTTTGATCTGGTAGGCATAATCCGCCGCCGTGACAGTGCGTGTCCCGCTGTGCGGAAAGTCACTCAAGGCATGGATATCGCGCAGATCGTGCGCCGTGAGATGGTCGTACTCAGGCTTGCCCCGAATATCTCTTGCAAATGCGGGATGCGGCTGATAGCGCATATTCGGCTTGATATGTATCTCATACACGCTGAAGGCGATCTGTTCCGCTGGCGCAGTGTCCGGCAGCAGCCGGTGATGCCTGTCCAGATAGCGCACCGTCGGCATTGCGCTTGCCGCGAGCGGCACCAGTTGATAAGGCCGTTTCAGATAATGGTACTGCAGCGGCGGCGCGTAAATCTGCGCCAGGAAAACATACTCGTTTTCGCTGTACGCCTGCGCCGGATCGAGATGCTTGGGACGTTCGGTGAATGCGGTATAAAAAATGGACTTGCCCGCGTCCGCAGCCGGATAAGGATTGTTCCACAATCCCCCATCACAGGCGGAAAGCATTACAGCCATCAAAAAGGCAAACCTGGCTCTCATGGCGCCAAGTTTAGCGGAATAGCGCAAGCGCGTCAGGTTTACACATAAGTCAGCGGATGTAGCCTTTCTTGATTCCGGCTTGTCCGGCTCAGGTTGACACAATCATGGCGTTGCACAACACTATGGATGAATATTTTCGATACTTTCCGGCACAATGACCATGAACCCAGACTGGCAAACCTTCCTCACCCAACACGGCGCAACCATCGAAGCAGGCGTAGTGCAACGCTTTGGCGACGACGACGCCGAACTGAACGCAACGGCACATAATACGGTGCTGTGTGATTTAAGCCAGTTCGGGACGTTGCGCGTATCCGGCGAGGAAGCGCAGTCTTTTCTGCAAAACCTGTTGAGCAACGACATCCGTGAAGCCGGCGTCACCCGCGCGCAACTGAGCAGCTTCAATACCGCCAAGGGGCGGATGCTGGCGACCCTGTTGATCTGGCGCGAAGGCGACGACTATCTGCTGCAACTGCCACTTTCGCTGGCTGAGGCGATCCGCAAAAAGTTAAGCATGTATGTGCTGCGCGCCAAAGTTAAAGTTACCGATGCCGGCAACGGAATCATTTCGCTGGGGCTGTCAGGCGCAAGTGCGCAGGCAGTATTGCGTGAACAATTCGGCGAATTGCCGCAGCGGCAACTGGGTATGGCCGCAATCGCCCAGGGCGGAATAATACAAGGCAGCGTGATGAGAATCGGCGACACACGCTGGCAAATCAACACCACGACACAGCACGCGCCATCTCTGTGGAAGATATTCAGCCGGAACGCGCAACCCGTTGGCAGCGCTTGCTGGGACTGGCTCAATATCCGCTCCGGCATCCCGGTGATCCTGGCGCAGACGCAGGAACAGTTTGTCGCGCAGATGGTTAATCTTGAACTGATCGGCGGGGTGAATTTCAGGAAGGGCTGCTATCCCGGACAGGAAATCGTCGCACGCATGCAGTATCTCGGCAAATTGAAGCGGCGCATGTATCTGGCACATCTGGCTTACCCGGCGCATCCGGACAGCGGCAGCATCCCGCAAGCGGGCGACGAATTGTTCAGCGCGGACATGGAGGGGCAGGCCAGCGGCATGATCGTCAACGCCGCACCCGCTCCCTCCGGCGGTTACGACGTGCTGGCGACGGTGCAAACCGCCAGCCGGGAAACGCAGGCGGTGCACTGGAAGTCGTTGCAGGGTGAGGTATTGCAATTTTTGCCGCTGCCTTATCCGCTGCCCGATGCTTGAGCAACGCTTACCCCAAGAAATAAGTCAGGTTCGATATTCACAAACTGCCTCCATGGACAAGCCCCATTCACCGTTTTCCCGCATCCACCTGATCGCGTTAGCGGTGGTATTGCTCGTCGCACTCAACAGCGTGTGGCTGAACCTGTTCAGCACGCTCGACAACCGCCTCAGCGATTTTTTTGTGCGCCAGGTCGCGCAACAACTCAGCCCCGATCCCGACATCGTGATCGTCGATATCGACGAAGCCAGCCTCGCCGCGATGCAGGATACGGCGGGGAGCTGGCCGTGGCCGCGCGCGGTGCACGGCGAGCTGCTGCAAGGCATCGCGCGGCAACAACCGCGCGCGATCGTGTTCGACATCCTGTTCAGCGAACCGGATCGCTACCGCCCGGAGAGCGACCAGTTTTTCAATGAAGTGCTGCACGATCTGCACAACGTGTATTTCCCGATGGCGCTGCTGGAAGGCAACCAATCCCTGGGCGTGCCCCTGGCCGAACTGGCGAAAGTCATAGCTATCCCCCACGCGCCCGATGCCGATCCGCAGGCGCGCGCCATACTGCTGCCGCCGCAGGCAGTCGCGCCGGAATCATGGCGCGTCGGGCTGATCAATTTCACCGAGGACAGGGACGGCATCGCGCGGAAATATGAATTGCACCGCAACGTTTCCGGCTGGCAACTGGAGTCGCTGCCGGCGCGCGTGATGCGCGATCTCGGCTACCCCATCCCACAGCAGCCTGACATCATCCTGCACTGGCGCGGCGACAGCCATGCGTACAAACACATCTCGTACAGCGAGCTTTATGCCGACCAGTCGCGCCAGAAGCCGCAGCGCGATCCTCACGAGCTGACCGGAAAGATCGTCATCATCGGCACCACCGCCACCGGCTTGCACGACATCCGCGCCACACCGGTATCCAGCCTGTATCCGGGCGTGGCGATACTCGCCACCGCGCTGGACAACCTGAAGAATCAACGTTACCTGCATGCCGCGCCGGCTTATTTCGCGCCGCTGATCGCCCTGCTGCTGATCGCCGTCCAATTGCCGCTGTTCGCCCGGCGGCGTCTCGACGTGTTCAGGATCGGCGGCGCGTTATTGCTGCTGAGTCTGGCGCTGCTGGGTGCGCAATACTTTGCGATGACCCGGCTTTACAGCGTCGCGCTGCTGACGCCGCTGCTGTTCGGATGGGGATTCTATTTTGCCGCCGCGCTCAGCGAATATCTGCGCGAGAAGAAATCGCGCGAACAAACGGTGCGCATCTTCAACCGCTTTCTCGATCCGCGCGTGGTCAGTTCGCTGGTCGCCCAGGGCGAAACGCCGCAATCCTTGAACGGTCAGGCACGCGAAATAACCGTGCTGTTTTCCGACATACGCGGCTTCACCACGCTGTCCGAAAAACGCTCGCCGGAAGAGATTGTCAGCCTGCTGAACCGCTACTTCAGCCTGCAGGTGGAAATCATTTTTCGCCACGGCGGCACACTGGACAAGTTCATCGGCGACGCAATCATGGCGTTCTGGGGAGCGCCGCAGGACGATCCGCAACATGCGGAACATGCGGTCGCGGCAGCATTGGAAATGGAGCAGTCTCTGCTGCGCTTCAAAAACGAGCTGGGCGAGGACGGCAAGGATTTCGATGTCGGCATCGGCATCCATACCGGCAAAGCCGTGGTCGGCTTCCTCGGCTCGGAAGCACGCATGGATTACACCGCGATCGGCGACACCGTGAATCTTTCCAGCCGCATCGAAGGACTGACCAAGGGCGTGGCGCGCATCCTGGTTTCCGGAGACACCGCCAGACAATGTATTACCAGCCACTGCCAGAATGCATTTGACTTTAGCCCGGCCGGCTCTTATAAAGTCAAAGGCCGTTTACAAGAAGTCGAGTTATTTACCCCTGCCAAGGTGAGCCCATGAAATACCTGTATGCACTCATTCTATACGCCCCATTAGCGGCACCGGTTTGCGCCGGGCAAGCCGCTTATACCGTGCGCAGCACCGAGATCAAGCAACAGCCGTTCAGCGATGCGGCAACGGTCGCCACGCTGGGTGAAAAAGCCGGCGTGGACATCCTGTCGCGCCGGGGCGGCTGGGTCAAAATCAGCAGCGGGCAAGGCAACGGCTGGGTCAGGATGCTCAGTCTGCGCAGCGACAGCACAGCCAAAAAGCCGGGGGACAGCGGTTTGCAAAGCCTGCTCAATGTGGGACGTTCCGGCAGCAGCGGCATCACCGTGGCCACCGGTGTGCGCGGCCTGTCGGAGGAAGACCTGAAGAACGCCCACCCCAATCCCAGCGAATTTAAAAAGCTGCAAAATTATGCTGCGACCAAGACAAAAGCCGAAAAATTCGCGCGCGATGCAAGGCTGAAAACCCGACAGCTTGATTATTTGCCCGACGGCAATCCATGAATCGAGGAGAGTAAGCCATGCTCAACCGCACACTGTTATTTTTCGGCACCAGCCTGCTATTTTTATTTCCGGCACACGCCTTCGACTTCGATTTTCAAAAAGCGATCAATATCGCGAAAAAAGCCCAGCAGGCGACCAAAACCATAGACGAACCAGAGGAGATCGAAATAGGCCACGGCATTGCCGCCAACCTGCTGGGCGCCTCACCCTTGCTGCCGGACGACAAAGTGCAACAATACGTCAACGAGGTAGGACGCTGGCTGAGTCTGCAAACCGAACGCCCAGATCTGCCCTGGCAATTCGGCGTATTGGCAAGCACTGACATCAACGCTTTCGCCACACCGGGTGGAACGATATTCATCACCAGTGGCCTGTTGCAAAAACTGAATAACGAATCGGAATTGGCCGGCGTGCTGGCGCACGAAATGGTTCACGTGCTGCGCAAACATCACCTTGCGGCGCTGCAAAAAGGGGCGCGCATGGACATCGCTTCCGAACTCGCCGGCGAAGCACTCAAGGACAAAGCCAACCCAGCCGTGCTGGACAAAGCCATCAAGGCCGGGACGGAAGTATATGCGCGCGGACTGGACAAGAATGACGAGTTCGAAGCGGACCGCATGGGCATCGTGATCGCGACGCGCGCCGGATATGATCCTTACGGTCTGCCCGCCGTGCTGCAGATGCTCGAAGCAAGCAACCCACAGGATTCATCACTGGCACTGATGTTCAAGACCCATCCCGCGCCTCATGACAGGCTCAGCTTGCTGGACAAAGAAATGGGTGATAGCTTCGACGGTTATCCCGCCCCGACACAAGCTGACAAACGCTTCGACAGCGAAATAGCGCAGCAAAAATAACCGGGAATCCGGAATCCAACGACAGTTCACAACCAACAGTTGCCAGACAAACTTGGCTTATTTTAAATTCCGAGTGGGTAACGCTTCATCTGGGGCGACATTTTTGGCATGATTATGGTTAGCAGTTTGTTGAATTTATCGGTATTTGAAAATGTAGAAATTCTTTGACCTCTCAGGAAGCTCTACAATCGATTTTTAGATCACTGGGAGGGGTAAAGTGACCCCAGAAATTCACTGTTTTTCAGCAGCTATTGAGAATTTCAACAGACTGTTAGTGAGAAATCCCGTGTCTGACCAAATCTTTGAAGCTGCTTTGGGCATTGCGAACCCTTGGTACATTAAGGGTATTGACTTCGCTGCCGACCGAAAGAGTCTGGCTATCCAAATCGATTTTGTCGCGCTGGTAGCCAGTTTACCCACCCCGGTGCTGAGCGTGTCCATCCTGCCCACGATACGCAGACCAAGCGTACCGGCATCTGAACTTCTTCCAACATGAATGCTATCTCGAAGTGCGTGTTCAGCGAGTCAAATTGCCTGATGGCAAGGCCGCTCTGGTTGAACCTGACTGGGCCGGAAAACTGTCCGGCTTTACTCTGCTGTTCGAGGCATTTGATCTGATGCTGGCCCAGCAAATTCCGTTTGCGGCTGTATCGCGGATAACAGGCGAATCCTGGCATCGCGTATATTCCATATGTGCCAAGTATGTTGATCTGGCCATGGATGCCATGGACTTGTCCGGGATCAGTTCCGTCGCCATTGACGAGCCCTCCAAAGTAGCGAGTGCAGAAGTATCCGACTCTGGTCGCCGATTCCGATCAACGCAAGGTCATCTTCGTCGCTGAAGGGAAGACTCCAAGACTATCGGATCCTTATGCCGGACACCTGACCGCCCATGGCGGCGAAGTGTACAACATCACTTCTGTCAGTATCGACATGTCGCCAGCCTTTATCAAAGGCTAGGTTCGACAAGTTCCATGTCATCTCGTATGCATCGACCGCAGTTGAAGAGATGCGCCGAACCGAGCAGAAGACCGATCCGGCGATCAAAGGGTTGCGCAGGCCATTGCTCAAAGGCAGGGAAAAATTGTCCGCCACACAGAGCGCCGACCCGGACGTGTTGGTTGCCAAGATAACAACCAAGCGGAATACAGGCGCTCAGGACTAGCAGACGGGTCGGCAGGTTTCGGGCCACGCTTGGCATCAAACAGGCTGGATGCCTGCTCTTGCAATTCTTTCTTCCACAATCCAACCTGGGTCGGATGCACCCAAACTCCTGACCACAACGTTCACCGTTTTGATGCCACGGATTGCTTCAAGGGCTACCTTGGCCTTGAACCCACCACTAAAATTCTTGCGCTTCGCCTCACTCATCACCTGCTCCTTTTACAGCAGGCTACCATCTTATTCCATTTCTACTTCAATGGGAAAATAATTCGCAGGTCTGGCTTCGCCAGACAGCTATAATCTGCGGGCAGAACTCACCCTACAAAAATGCACGTTTGATATAGAAATGGAATTAATTCACTGTCTGAAAATCGGGGTCCACTATAGATCGAATCTGCCGACAGAAAACGGGATATCTCTCCTGTCGGCGCATCCGGACACGGAGCCCGCTTGGTCGATATAGCGCAATAACGCCCCGGCTGGCGTCCGCCAGACGGGGCGAAACTATGCGCCGCCCTGGCTTATTACCATCGGCACCCGGCTATTTCTTGGTCTCCAGCGCCTCGACCCTCTTCTCCAGCGCCTCCAGCCTGTGCAGGGCGGCGTTCACCTTGACGAAGTCGTAGTAGCTGGCGTTTTCGACGGGAAGGCTGAGGTCAGAGCCCCAGACGATCCAGGAGTCGTCGTAATTGCGCACCTTCTGGTAGCCCAGATCGCGCAGCACCGCGTAGGTATAGGTCGAGCGCGTACCGGTCTGGCAGTAGGCGATCACTTCCTTCTTCGGGTCCAGCCCCTTGTACATCTCCTTGAGCGCGGCCACGCTCTTCAGGGTCATGCCGTCGCGGTTGCTGACCGACTTGTCGGCCAGTTTCTTCGCCGTGTCGGGGTCGACCCACGCCTGCTCGTAGGGGATGTTGACCTGGTTGGCCGCAGGGATGTGGCCGCCGCGCAGCGCGCGGATATCGTCGCCGCTGGCTTCCTTCGCCGTGCGCGAGTCGACGAACTGGATGTCCTTGTTCTTCAGATTCTTCTTGACGAAGTCGGTCGTCGCCAGGTCCTCGGCGCGCGGCTTGGCCACGAATTGCACCGCCGGCGGCTTGCGCACCTCGTTGGTCAGCGGCTGCTTGGCCTTGATCCAGTCGTCCATGCCGCCCATGTAGACCTTGGCCTTGTCCGCACCCAGATACTCGAGTATCCAGAACACCACCGTCGGGCCGGTGTCGCCCTTGGCGCCGTAGACGATGATCTCGCTGTCGCGCTTGAGGCCGGCGTCGCCGAGGATCTTCTCCAGCTTCTTCACCGGCAGAATGCGCGCATCGACGTCGCGCAGTTCCACCGCCCCGCCCTTCTCGCCTAAGACCACGGCGCCGGGAATCAGGCCCTTCCTATAGTCGCCGGCGGCGCGCGCATCCACCAGCACGACGCCGGGCTTGTCCTTATGCATGAGAACGTAATCCGTGTCCACGATCACGGATCCGCCGAAAGCGGTTCCGATTCCGGCGCACAGAAAAAGTCCCGCCAGCATTCCTGTCCTGCAGATACCCCATATGTTAAAAAGCTTGTTCATGACCCACCTCCCTCATTTAGAATGTTCTACAATGCCCCCAGCGCAAGATTGAACCAATTGAACCAACGGCACCGCTGGGGCGCCCGCTACCACACTGCTACACTACGCTTATAATCTCGTCGCCCACCGCTCACCGGCTTGTCTACAGGGAAACCGCACCCTGCTGAAACTCCTGCACCAGGCGCATAATCGCTTCCACCGGGTAACGGTGGCGCCCTCCCGGTGTCAATACACTCGGAATTTTCCCGCCACGCACCCAACGGCTGACGGTGTTGGGAGATACCTCAAACAACCCCGCCACCTCTGCCCGGGTGAAATAGTTTCTGTACTTGTGAGCGTATGCGGGTTCCATAGCATCTGACCTCCCCCTGTTTTCTGGCGCATGTCACGCAACACTTCACGCATCACCCCGGGATACTTACGGGTCCCATAAGTGTCATATGTATAATATGATTACTTATCGATGGAAATGATGTATTTGCATCATTTTGCAGAAAGTCGGGAAACGCTCGGGTAAATCCGGACGCCCTAACCCGCACCCAGGAGTCTGACGGTATCCGCTAATGGAAAATCTCGTCTCGGTCATCATCCCCAATCGCAACGGCGGCGCCACCCTAGGAAAATGCCTGGAAGCCGTCCTTGCATCGCGTTATGACAATTTCGAAATCATCGTGGTGGACGACGCTTCGCAGGACAATTCGATCACCGTGATTGCGCAGTATCCTTGCAAATTGGTGCGGCTTTCGCAACACAGTGGCGCGGCACTGGCAAGAAACAAGGGGGCGCAGCATGGCCGCGGCGGCATGTTTTTCTTTACCGACGCCGACTGCCTGCTGCAGCACGATACCCTCGCCCTCGCGGCCGGCACACTGGCAAGCGAGGGTACTGCGGCAATCGTCGGCGGCACCTATACGCTGGCGCCCTACGACAGGCGTTTCTGCAGCCGCTTTCAGTCGGTTTGCATCAATTACGCCGAAACCAGGCACGCGCCTGCGGCCGATTACATCGCGACCCACGCACTGGCGATCAGCGCGGACAGCTTCCGCAGGCATCAGGGGTTTGCCGCAAGCCCGATGCCTATTCTGGAAGACGTGGAATTCAGCCACCGCCTGCGCCGCGCCGGTTGCCGCCTGGTGATGAATCCCGCAATCCAGGTGCAGCATATGTTTGACTATTCGCTGTTGCGCTCGCTGCGCAATGCCTATGTCAAATCGAAATACTGGACTTGCTACGCCATCGGCAACCGCGACTTGCTGGCGGACTCAGGCACCGCTTCAGTGGAACTCAAGGTCAACGTATTTATCTACGTGTGCAATGGCCTGTTGCTGGCTGGCTATTGCGTGAGCGGACAGACCTGGTTGCTGCTGCTCATGTCGCTGGCGCTCGCGTTCAATCTGTTCGTAAACCGGGGGCTGCTGCAGGCCTTTCAGCGTGCCGGAGGAACAGGCTTTATGCTTATGGCAACGCTGTATTACCTGCTGCTCTATCCCGCAGCCGTAGCCGCCGGTGCGCTTGCCGGACTAGGCCTCTATTTGAGGAATCCTGACCAGTCTGGAGGGAAGCGCTGATGTTTTCGTGGCTGCGTCATGCAGGCTCGATACTGTGGAAGCGCCAGCCTATCCAGCTCACCTTTTTTGTCACGCGCAAATGCAACGCCCGCTGTCCGTTCTGTTTTTATCTGCAAAGCGCCGCAGCGGCGGAAACGGAAATTGAAACCGGTAGCGAGGAACTGTCGCTGGAGGAAATCCGCAAGCTTTCCCGTTCGCTGGGGCCGCTGCTGTGGCTTGCCTTTTCCGGTGGCGAAATTTTTCTGCGAAAAGACCTGGTTGAAATCAGCCGCGTGTTCTACCGGCAAAACCGCCCGGCGATCATGCTTTATCCGAGCAATGGCCTGTTGCCTGATTTGATCTGCGAGCGCACCGCACAGATACTGCGCGACTGCAGCAACAGCATCATCGTCGTCAAACTCTCGCTCGACGGGGTCAATGCTGCGCACGACACCCTGCGCCGCACCCCCGGCGGCTTCGACAAGGTGATGCAGACTTACCAGCGGCTTGCCGGGCTGCTGCATGATCATCCCAATTTTGAACTCGGCATCAATACCGTTTTCTGTTCCGACAACCAGGATCAGATGGATGAAATTATCGATTTCGTGCAAGGCCTGGAACATGTGCGCACCCATACCATTTCCCTGATACGCGGCCATCTGGCGGACCCGGGCTACCTGCAAGTGGATCACACCAAATACCAGCAGGCGATAGCCCGGCTGGCCGCGAACCTGCGCAGCCGTGCGGCGCCGATGTACCGCTTCCGCGGTGGCCGCCTGAAGGCCGCGCAGGACATCGTGCAGCGCCACCTGATCCACCGTACCCTGCTTGAGCAGAAAAGACTCGCCCAGTGCTTTGCCGGGAAACTAAATCTGGTACTGTCGGAGAATGGCGAGGTGTATCCCTGCGAGCTGCTCACGCAGAGTCTCGGCAATGTGCGCGACTACGGTTACGACCTGCGCAAAATCCTGCGCACGGAAAAAGCCGGCACGGCCCTGCGCGCCATCGAGGAACAGCGCTGTTACTGCACCCACGAGTGCAATATGATCACCAATATTCTATTCAACCCGAGGCTGTACCCCGCGCTCGCCAGAGAGTACTTGCGGCTGTAATCCTGCAACGGGCTGAGCGGCGCTCGCTGCACGACCGAACAGTCTGCCCCGCGACCACAGCCCGAACAGGCTCTTCACGCCAGCCAGGGCGGCGCGCAGATCGTTGATATTGCGCAGCCGCCACAGTTGGCGCAGCAGAAATCCCGGCCGCGAATAAAAGCGGCGGAAGGCAAGCTGGCGTAAATCATGGATCTGCTCGCGTGTCATGGTGTAGGGCACGAACGCGGCCCCCTGGTAGGTGTAGTCCTGCAGATTGTGCGAGACCGTGCCGTACTTCGAGGCATTGTCGTACAGATCGGTGCCGGGGAACGGTGTCAGCGCATGAAAGTTGGCCAGGTCGGGATTGAGTTCGGTGGCGAACTCAATGGTCTTCAGACCGTCCGCATAAGTCTCGCCCGGTATCCCGAACAAAAACGGTGTGCTGACGCGCAGCCCCACCGCCTGGGCCGCGCGTACCGCCGCGCGGATCTGCGCCAGCGTCGAACCCTTGCGCAGGGTGTTCAGGTTTTTCTGCACGCCGCTCTCGGCGCCGAGCAGGATGGCCCAGCAGCCCGCCTCCTTGAACGCGCGCAACAACGGCTCGTCTACCTGGTTCACACAGGCCGATGCAAACCAGGTGAAATCAAGCCCGCGTGCCTTGATTCCCTGCGCCAGCTGTAACGCCCGGTCATAATCGGCTGCCAGCGTGTCATCCAGAAATTTGATCTCGCGATAGCCCAGCGCAAGGCAATGCTCGATCTCGTCGAGCACGTTGTCGACGCTGCGGTAGCGCACGCCGCGCGTGCCGCCGCGCCGCTGCTTGTCGATCTGGAAACAGTACAGGCAGTTGCGGTCGCAGCCGCGCGCGGTCAACAGCACCGTGACCGGTTTGCGCCGGTAGGTACCCGGCGGCGGCAGGTAACGGTCCGCCTCGCCCATCAGTTCGCGTGCGGGAAAGGGCAATGAGTCCAGATCCTCAATCAGCGGACGCGGCGCGTTCTTGACGATGTCCGCGCCGCGGCGGAACGCCACGCCGGGCACGCCGTCAAGGCTGGCACCCGACTCCAGCCGTTGCAGTATTTTGGCAACGGTGATCTCCCCCTCGCCGGTAGCCACTGCATCGAAGTGCGCGCAGTCGTGCAGGCACTGTTCCTGCAGCGCAACCGGATACGGGCCGCCGGCACAGGTAAAAATCTCCGGGTTCAGCCGCTTCAAGGCCCCGGCAGTCTGCATCGCTTTGTTCCAGCCGAAGGTGGTCGAGTAAATGCCGGCAAAACGCGGGTCGAACTCGGCGACGCCCTGCAGGATCTCCTGCTGTGTGAGAAACGCGCCGTTGAAGAAGCGCACGTCGTGCCCGGCCCTGAGCAGCACTGCCGCGATGTAGAGCATGCCGAGCGGCTGCCAGTAATTGATCTGCGAGCCGGCAGTCTGGCGCGGAAACAACTCCTGCGGCATCCACGCGGGAATGATCAGCGCGCATTTCACGGCACAGCTCCCGCCGCAACAGCTTCGCGTATCTGCACTCCATGCCCCACTAGCGCCTCCGCTGCCGCGAGCCCGGAGGCAATGGCCTGATCCATGTTGTAATAGCGGAACAGCCCGCCGCGGCCCGCAAGCTGCAGGTTCTCGAAGCGCTGCAGATAGTCGCTGAGGATCTGGCTGTTTTCGCGATAGCCCACCTCGAATAGCGGATAGGCCGCAGGTATTCTGACGACCATGCCGTCACACACCTCAGGCCGGCGGATGAAGCCGAGCTTTTCGAGATGCCGCACCGTGCTTGCTATCAGTTCGGCATCGCTTGCATTCCAGGTGGCGTCGCCGCGAAAACAGAAGCGCTCGGTCACCAGCAGCGTGTGTCCCGGCGGCGCCATCGCGGCGCTCCAGTTGGTCGGTTCGTGCAAGCGGCCAAACGGAATATCCTTGCCGGGAAAGTAGATCCAGGTCTGGTCGGTCGCCCGTTCGCGCTCCAGCATCACCGTCACGATGACCAGATCCCGGTAGCGCAGCCGCGCCGCCGCCGCGCGCACATTGACCGGTGCGTGCGGGGTCAGTGCTTGAACAACCTGTGTAAGCGGAATGGTGGACAGGAACTCCTCGCCTGCGAGGTGTTGCAGCCGCTCCCCTTGCCGCACGCTGACGCCCTCAATGCGCCGGCCATCATGGTGCAGCTGCACCACCCGGCTGCCGGTGGCAATCCGGCTCGTTCGCTCTATCTCCTCGCGCAAGCGCTCGGCGATGCGGCCGATGCCGAGCCGCGGGTACAGAAACCTCTCCACCAGCGTAGGCAGCACGGGAACGGAGCCGCGCTGCAGAAACGCACGCTGAATGGCTGCGCCGAGGGACAGGCCCTGGACACGCTGCGCCATCCATTCGGCGCTGATATTGCGACAATCTATGCCCCACACCTTCTCGCTGTAATCGCGGAAATAAAGCTCGAACAGCGGCCGGCCGAATTGGGCCACAACCCAGTCTTCCAGCGACACCAGCGGCGCGGGTTGCCATCGCTGCGCCGCGCTGGAAGCCGCGTACCCGAGTAGTATCTTCGCGCAGTTACTCAGGCCCAGCCCAAACAGTGCGTTGAGGGGGCGCAACGGATACTCGATCCATTTGCCCTTCAGATAGATGCGGCTGCTGCGCGGCACCGTGACAAGCTCGTTGCCAAGCAGTTCGCTCACGTACCGCTCAATCTGCGCGTCGCGGGTGAAAAAGCGATGGCCGCCGAGATCATAGCGAAAACCGTCGCGCATCACTGTACGCGCAAGCCCGCCGACGGCATCGCCGCCTTCCAGCAGATGCACGCGGCGGCCTGCTTGCGCGAGTGCCCGGCCAGCCACCAAGCCGGCGAGGCCACCGCCCAAAATGTGGCAATCGATACCTGGCTTCATGGGCACTTCCCGCTGCGTTCTCGTTCTACTGGCGGACGCCGTTCACACTTGGGCTTATTTTCCGTACCCACCCGCGCCAGCGCTTTCCGCCGCAGCCGCTTCGCCGGCTACAGGCTTGGCGCCGCCGCTATGCGATGACACGGCGTAACCCATCAGGAAACCGATCCAGGCCGCGGTGACGATAAGGACAATCCAAAGGCTAGTCTTGTTCATAATGTATTTTCCTCAGGCCGCCGCTTTTTTGATCTTCCAGACATATTTGCCGCTCTGGCTGGTTTTTTCGACAATCTGGTTGCCGATGCTATCGCACATGGCGGCGATGGATTCTCCGGAGGAGGGATTATCGAACACCAGTTCCAGGGTTTCCCCCGCAGTCATTTTCGCCAGCGCCTTCTTGGTGTAAAGCTGGGGATGGGGGCAGACATAGCCGCAGACGTCCAGCACGTAGAGTCCTTCACTTTTCTTTTCGAATTTCATTGCCCACCTCCATTTATCGCGTAGTTACAGTCCGCAGGCGGCCATTTCCCTGGCCATTTTTCTTTCGGTCCACCAGTTGAAAAATTTTACGCCTATATAGGCGCCGACTATCATGCCGATCCCGAACAGCCACCCCGAGACATCGCCCTGGGACACGCGCACGAAGAACGCGCCGATGTTACACCCCAAGCCGAGCCGGGAGCCGATACCCATCAAGGCACCGCCGATAATGGCCCACATGGCGAGCTCGCGGTTCGTGCCCTTCCACTTGAACTCGTTGCTCAGCAACGCCATCACCGCAGCGCCGCAGATCAGCGCCAGCGACATCCAGTCGGCCGGGTTGATGAGCGGGTTGGGGAGCCCGTTCTCCAGGCCGAAGTAGATGTTGTCCATATTGTCCGCGCCGAGCTTGTTGAACACCCAGCCGACCCACTGCGCCTCCTGGGTGGTGACATACCAGTAGCCAGGGTCGAAGACCGTACCCTTGGCGGAAAGGCCAGAGGTGATGCCCATTTCCTTCATCAGCGTACCGAAATTGCTCACGCCGAACTTGAGTTGCAGCCCCTTCATCACATACATGTGCAGTCCGGCGGCGATGCCGAGCGCGAGGCCGGCAATCGCCGTGCGCTTGGAGGCGCTGATCATGCTCCAGTAGCCGGTAAGCTCCGTCCCCAGCCCCGCAACCGGCAGATGTGCCTCCGCGCGCTTGCGCAGATACCCCTTGCGGTACCAGATCAGATAAACCGCAATCAGCAGCGCCGCCGCAGGCAGGACGATACCCACCAGCACGTCGCCCACGTAGGCGGCAACAAACGGATTGCGCAGCTCCAGCCACTGACTGAACAGCAACACCGGCTGATCCCACACGTAGCCGGCAAGATACTGGTCAACCCAGCCGTCACCGGCGGTTATTGACGCAGGCAGCCCCTTGGCCACCGCCGACTGGTACCAGGAATACGGCACCAGTTGATTGGTCCATCCGCTGATGTCTGCAAACACCGCCTGGGTGACGCTGATCGAGAGTATCACCAGCAGGGCGGTCACGTTGCCCTCGCCCGCCTTGTACAGCGAGCCCGAGGCGCAGCCGCCGGTGAGCACCATGCCCACGCCGAAGATGAAGCCGGCGATCACCGAGTGTATTCCGTAGGGCGCGGGATGAAAGGTGCTATTGCCGGTGGCCGTGACGAAGGCCGACACCGTGCCGAACAGCACCATGGCGATCATGATGCCCACCGCCATGCGCGGCACGCCCACGGCGAACAGGTCGCGGAACGCAGAGGAAAAGCAGAAGCGGCCATACTGCAAACACATGCCGTAGACAAAACCAAACCACAGATAGGCCGCAAGGTAGATGTAATACTCATTTATCGAGTAGGTAAACATCGTCAGAAGCGACAAGAAACCGATGATGGCAAAGGCCCACACATGATTTCGGTTTCCCGCACCTCCCGTCGCAACACTTCCCGTCGCAATGCTTTCCATCATCTTCCTCCTGAATTGTCTATATTATTTGCGGCGCCTGCTGCACCGGCAAGTACACCTGCACGATGGTTCGATAGCCAAAAACATTATCCGCAACAATGAACTGCCGCGACAGACGATAACCCCGCAGCCGCGGGCCGATCGAGGCAGGCAGCAGTTGCGCCGGGTCGCTGGCGATCACCGCCACTGCGCTGTCTGCCGGGGCATCCGTCGCGGCGGCGTAGTACGCCGGGTTGTGATACTCCCACGTAAACCGCAAGGACGATTTACTCAGCGTCTCCGCGGCGGGTGCCGCGCCCGCATCGTGGCGCAAGACCAGTCGCTTGGAAGTGAACAGATCCAGTATCGGTACGGAAACGTCCGGATTGACAAGGGCATGGAGCTGCGGCAGGGCGATGACTTCCACCCTGTCCGCCGGCAGCGTATCGAGATACGCACCGGCCTGCTTCAGGTTCGCTACACTCGCATTCTGCGCGAAAGGCAGGAAGCCAAAAAACATGATCACGACGGAGGAAGCCACGGTGCACAGTACGACAAGCTTCCTGACTGCCGCGTCCCGGATCTCCCGCAGCCCGTAGGAGGCCATCAGCGCCAGCATCGGGAACGCCGGCAACAAGTAACGGATACGCTTGATCTCCATCAGCACCAGCAGCAGCGGCAACCACAGAATAATGGCGTAGCGGGCATCCCGCTGCTTGCAAGCGGCGTAAACAGAAAACAGCGCCGCGCCGCTAATAAACGGATGAATCTGGAACAGGAAGGTTGAGCTGAAACTCTCTTCCCAGCGCCTGAGACCGGGCGCCTGATAGCTTTGCAGCAGCTCAAGCTGTCCCCTGATGACGTCAAGGCCAGTCAACAGCACGGTCCCAAGCAGAACCGCAGAGGCCGCAGCCAGCGCACCGGCGTGTAGCCACACGCTGCGCGGTCCATTGCGGTGCCGCGCGAAAAAAATCACCGGCAGCACACTCAGCATCAGCCAGGTGGAATACTTGGTGCAGAAAGCGAGCGCCACGGCCACCGCCGCCAGCATCATCAGCCCGGCCCCGCCGTGCTCAAAGGCACGGATGGTCATAAAAACCGCCAGGGTAAGAAAAAACATGGTCGGCACGTCCACCAGCATCAGCGGCACCTGCGCCAGCAGATACGGCATCCCCAGCAGCAGCGCACCGGCGTAAAAGCCGACGCTCTGGTCCCACAGCGTTTTGCCGATCAGATAGGTCAGCACCACGCTGCCCGAGAACAGCAGCGTGGTAAAAATCTGGATAAAAATCCGGTGCTCTCCCAGTACACTGAAAATCAGGCCATACAGCAACGGGATCAGCGGCAGGTCGGTCCATGCGGAAATCTGCCCGCCCCACTCTGTAAGGAAATAGCCGACGCCGTAGAGCTCGACATGCTTGGCCTGCGTGAAATATCTGGCGACATCCACGATGACTTCTGGCTCGCTCCACGACATAGCGCCCACTGCAAAGGACAAAACAAAAAGCACGCTCGCCGGGCGGTGACGGGGAAATGGAATTGTTGCCAGCGCATACGCCAGCAACAAGCCGACAAGCAGGATCGGCGTGATCCTGAAGATATCGGCATCGCTGAATACCCACTGCCAGCTTGTCAGCCGGTTGTCATCCTGCGCGCGCAACACAAAAAGTGTGAGGAACGCGGCCAGCGACAGCAGCAGCACCACGGCGTGCGCCAGGTGAGCAGCCCCCACTGCGGAGGTCCAGCGTAGCCGGGAAAGCGAATGGCGCAAAGCGATGGATGCTGCCACGTTCATGCGTCGCTCCCCCAGGATATAACCCTGTCGCTGGCAAAGATTTTATCGACGAGCGCGTCATACGGAACTGCCTTTTCTGCGAGATCGACCACCTCCACCTGATGATCTCGGGCCAGTGCGGCTACCCATTCACCGGCTGAGGCGTTCGCTCCGTCATTCAATAGATAAAGAATTTTCACGACTCCCTCTCTCCCCGTCAGGTGCGTGCGACCGGCAGATGCCGGTTACAGGACGATCACCCGGTCAGCGTTATGGTTCATCATGGCGTTCTGCAACTGGCTGCCACTAACGATATTCGGTGACAGGCCCTCAGTGTTGACCCCAAGCATCTTGGCGCTGTGCTCGCACATGCTTACCGATACCCCCTCAAGCCCGGCCAGTGGTGACAGGTTCTGGTTCTCCAGCAGACGGGTACCTTCGTCCATCGCGAAAATAATGACCTGATGGTTTTTGGCCAGGGCGGCCCGGCAAATTCCGACGACATCGTCCAGGTGTCGCGCGGTGTTGAGCAGGATTCCGAGCTTCACAGCCGCCCCCTTGCTCTCACGCTACAGTGGAATATCACCGGAAACAGCTCATGCAATACTTTTTCATACCAGTACCCCGTTGCAACAAAGGTTTCTAACAGTTTGTTGAATTTATCGGTATTTGAAAATGTAGAAATTCTTTGACCTCTCAGGAAGCTCTACAATCGATTTTTAGATCACTGGGAGGGGTAAAGTGACCCCAGAAATTCACTGTTTTTCAGCAGCTATTGAGAATTTCAACAGACTGCTAATGTGTCTAATGGTACAAAAGTATCACTTAAACGACTGGTGAAAGAAATGATGTATCTGCATCATTTTAGAGGCGCCATTCATCCAGTGTAGTGCGGCTGGCGGGATTACTACCCAGGCCTCCGGCAAATCCCGGCGATGCAATTCCGGGCTGCAGAGAGAAAGCTAATAGGGCTAATAGGGCAGGACATTGTCGTATTGGGGCAAGCGCCGGGCAATTTCCGCAGTCGTCAAATACTCCATATCCGCGTTTTCCCGACAATTCGTATAAAGCTTCATTTCCATTTCCCGTATCGTTTCCAGGTGCAGCGCACTTTCCTCCGATTGCTGCAGCTTTCTGTCGAGCACAAACACATCCACCGCATCGTCTCCAAGTATCAGTCCCAATGACATCCTCAGCGCCTCGCCTTGCCGCTCCCGCACCAGTACCGCAATCTTTTTTTTCATATAGCCTCCTTTTGCCGAACAGAATACGAATCACGATTAAATTAAATTGTGGCGATAGGCATAGGCCACCGCCTCCAACTGGCTGTGAACTCCCAGTTTCTCATTCAGATGCTGGATGTGATTGCGCACTGTCACGGCGCTGATGCTCAACTGCCGGGAAATAACTGAAGATTTATGGCCTTCCGCCAGCAGACGGAGGATTCCCCGTTCCCGCACGGTTAAGGGGGCAAGGGCCGAAGTTGGCAAGGTCTTGTTCCCGGCGCAACCTCCCTGTGGCATCCATGGCTGCTGCCGGTTGGACTGCTGCAACGGCTCGCACATATCTGCGTTTTCTCCGCGATACAACAGGTGCACCACGGTCCAAAGATCCGGCTGCTGCGACGGCACCAGCACAGTACGCACCGATAATTTCTGCAATTTACCCCGGCTGTTATCGAACCGGAGCGGAAACGGCTGGGTGGCGGAGCCGCCGTTGGCCAGCCGCGCCATACGGCAGCCTGATTTACAGAAAGGCTGGCCCGACAAATCGCTCGCATGAACCACATCAAAACAGGCATGTCCTATGGCTGCCTGCGCGGGAATCCCGAGCAGTTGTTCGCATGCCTTGTTCCAGAACACGATCCTTTCTTTCACGTCGACGGCGAACACCCCGTCGGTTGAACGCGAAAACAGATCAGCTAACAGTGACATGGCAAACCCCCGCTGGCAGGAAAGGATAGAAACTTCAACCATACGACTAAAGTATCCCTGACCACAACACTACAGTCAATGCATATCATTTTTGTCTGTCATTTTCGTCAAATACTCGACCAAATCTATATCCCGCTCCGCCCCCGTGCGAAACGGCAAGAATGGGTTTCGTCGTCGCCGAAAACTAACCACATGTTGACACCGACCGAAAACTGACCCACATACAGGCGCTATGCCGGCCCAAAATTGACCCGGGTGTTCTACTTGCCCTGCCTAACTTTTAGGCAGGAGATAAAAGGTGATCACCATGGAAATGTTTGGAAAGATTCGACGGATGTATTTTCGCGACAAGTTGTCGCTGCATGAAATAACCAAGCGCTCGGGTTTATCGCGCAACACGATACGCAAATGGCTCAGAGACGCAAAGGAGACGGCGCCGCCCACGTACCGCAGGAGAGAAGAGCTTGGCAAACTGACCGCGTTTCATGAATTGCTGGAACTCCCCTATCTCTGGACGGACGGCCTGTTTTTGCTTATCCTTCTTCATGGTGGATGGTTCCTTTGGTTCGTTTCCGACTTCGACAATCAGATTCTCCACAGAAATCTCCACCACCTCAACCCATCATGCTGAAACTGCCCGTACACCACTTTCGACTCACGGACTTACCGTTAATTGAGCAGGTTTATAAGAAATGGAACAATGAAAATACTAGTCGTAGGCGGCGCCGGTTACATAGGTTCGCACATGGTTAAGATGTTAGTGGATGCTGGGCATTCCGTGGTCATTTTGGACAGTCTTGTTGCGGGCTATCGTGACGCAGTGCAGGGCGGTGAGTTCATACATGGCGATATTGCTGATCGTGATTTGCTTAACCGCTCGTTTACCAGGCATAAATTTGATGGGGTCATGCACTTTGCCAGTCATATCCAGGTAGGTGAGTCGGTTCGTGATCCTGCCAAGTATTACCGCAACAATGTAGCCAATACACAAAACTTACTTGATGCAATGGTTGGGCATGGTGTACGCCACTTCATCTTTTCATCCACAGCGGCAATATTTGGCGAGCCAAGCTATACCCCGATAGACGAAGCGCATCCCAAATCTCCCATCAATCCCTATGGCCACAGCAAATTGCTGGTGGAGCAAATGTTGACGGACTATGATCAAGCGTATGGTCTCAGATCGATTTGTCTTCGCTACTTTAACGCGGCTGGAGCACACCCGGATGGTCTACTAGGTGAGCGACACGATCCTGAAACCCACCTGATTCCGCTGATCTTGCAGACAGCCTCTGGTCGACGCGAGGCTATTTCCGTTTTTGGCAGAGACTACCCTACTGCTGACGGAACCTGCATCCGTGATTACATACATATCATGGATTTGTGCCAGGCACACCTACTCGCTCTGGTACAACTTACGCAGGGAGGATCAAGCGCGGCCTACAACTTGGGTAACGGCAATGGGTTCTCCGTGCAGCAAGTGATAGATGTGGCGCGCAAGGTAACAGGCTGCAAAATCAAGATAATTGACGCGCCACGCCGTGAGGGTGATCCGGCAGTGTTGGTTGCCGATTCAGCTTTAGCCAGAAAGGGGCTCGGTTGGGTATCTAAACACGCAAATATCGAAACCATTATTCAACATGCTTGGCACTGGGAGTGTAAACAGAGGAACAGGGCTTGGGGTTGCAGTAGACCAGATGCTCACTTTCAACAGCAGATTGCGACTGGCGAATCGACTCCGCCTGAATAACGATAGGCGGATTGCTAAAGTTTCAGAACCATCTTGATATGCGGCAGCCCGGCATCCATGAACACGTCACCCTGCTCGACGAAATCAAAGCTGCGATAGAACGGCAGTGCGTAAGTCTGCGCGTCCACATCCACCTGTTTGTAGTCGTGTGCCCGGGCATAATCGAGCAACGCTTCCATGATCGCCGTGCCGACCTTTTGCTTGCGCCACTGCGGCAACACCGCGATGCGCCCGATGTGGCCGTTGGCAAGCATCCGTCCGCAGCCGATGGCATCGCCTTGATGGCTAAGCGCCAGCGCGTGCCGGCAACTTTCATCCAGTCCATCCCATTCCAGTTCTGCGGGAATGCCTTGCTCGCGAATAAACACCGCCTCGCGAATTGATTTCAGCAAAGGCTCGCCATCATGCCAGCAAACCAGACTAACGGTAAAAGGATGGCTCACGCTGGTATCCTCCTTAACAGGGTATTGAAAAACGTCGCGAGCGACAGCAGAACGAGGCGCGAAAGGGCGAAAAAGCGGAGTTTACATTTGAGTAAATGAGCATTTTAAGCCCTTGAGCAACGCAGTTATGCCGAGCGCAGTAGTTTTTCAATAGCCTGTTAGCAGTTTGTTGAAATTCACCTCAATTTTTAGGGGCGGCAGTGAGACACGATAAATTTTCAAGCTAAACACTTCGATCTATATGGAAACCGTTGTTCATATGCCTTCATGCTTGCGTTTTT
>Ga0315268_10001937_pt1 | contig 23697 bp, 25 predicted proteins | sample C1_top_MG_FD_204535 | JGI IMG/M metagenome (GOLD analysis project Ga0315268, IMG submission 204535) | Sediment microbial communities from Yellowstone Lake, YNP, Wyoming, USA - C1_top | ecosystem: Environmental > Aquatic > Freshwater > Lake > Sediment | place: USA: Wyoming | collected 2017-08-01 | reverse complement strand
CTCTCGGCCAAACCGGTTTTCCCGGCTGCGAAACCTGCCAATAGGAAAAGGATAAGCAAGATGATTTCTGCCATCGATAATACCGTAAAATGTTTTTCATGCCTAGAATATATAAAATATCGCAAAGATGCAATAGTGAAAAAAGGCTAGATTATGCGTATCATCCAAGTCGTCCATTCGTTCTATCCTACCCTCGGCGGCATCGAGAACCATGTCTACTGGCTGACCAAGGAACTATCGGAAAGGAACGAGGTCGTCGTCTACACCACCGGCAAGGAAAGGAAGGACGAGATGCTCGGGAAGGTCATGGTAAGGAGGTTCCCGGCTATAAGATTCCCGTTCTTCTCATCAGTAAATCTATCTCCAGGACTGATGTTCGCGCTCCTCAAGGAGAAGGGCGACGTATTCCATTCGCATGGATTCGGCTCCCTGATGCCATTATTCACTGCGAAAATAGCCTGGCTGAAACGGAAGGCGTTCGTTTTCACCCTGCATGGCTACCCCCAGCAAAGAGGGGGGCTTGCGCTCTTCCAGAGATTCTATGAGACATTAATAGCGCCGATCTACCTTTTCCTAGCCGCGAAAATAATCAATGTCTCTACTATAATCCCGAACCAGCTCGCAAACTGCAAAAACAAAATCGAGTACATCCCGAATGGTGTCGCCCCTTCTTTTACTTGTAATACGCCTTTCGAGAGCCGGAATGCCATCTCTTACATAGGCCGGCTGGATGAGGAGAAGAACATCCCGCTCCTGATACGCGCTTTTCCAGAGTTGAGGAAAAGGAAGCTGAAACTAATCGTCTGCGGGAAGGACGAGGGTGTGAAGGCCAGGCTCCAGAGCCTTGCGAGCGCTGAGAACATCAATGCGGAATTCCTCGAGGTGCCTTATGAGAAGGTGCGGGATGTCTATTGTGATTCCAAAGCAATCGTGCTCCCGAGCAGGTATGAAGGGTTCCCTTTGATTTGGCTCGAGGCGATTTCCTGCTCCAGACCGATGTTCTCGACCAGGGTCGGCGACTACGAACATTTCTTCGGGATGCTTTTTGGAACCTATGCGGACAGGTTCCTCTTCAAGGATGAGAAGGAACTGGCTGAGAAATTGAATGCTTTCCTGGATGATGAAGTCGGGTATGAAAGGATTCTTTTAGCGGGAAGGAAGACGCTCATCAAGGAATTCGACTGGGCTTCTGTCGCGGAAAGGACTGAGAAGATATATGGAGCGGTCGCTCAGAAGAGCAAGTGAGGCTTATTACTTGGGATTCTTTCCCAACCAATCTAGATAACGACGCAAGCCATCCTGCATGGAGACTTGCGGTTTCCAGCCGAGTTTCTCAAGTTTCTTGATATCAAGGAGCATCAGAGGCACATCGCCGACCCAACCGCTTTTCGTGCCGGTATACCTGAATTTAGGCGATTTGCCGAGTTGCTTGCACATTGATTTCGCAAGGGTATCCACGGTCATCTTATCCTTGCTCCCTACGTTGAATGCGTCATAGATGGGTTTCTGCTTTTTCCATGCCGTCAGGATAGCGGAAACGCAATCAGAGACGTGGAGATATGATTTGTCCTGCTTCCCATTTCCGAGTATCTCGAGTTCATTGGGGTTTGTTTGAAGCTTATTGAAAAAATCGACCATGACGCCGTGGGTGCTGCGTTCCCCATAGATGTTCGCGAGGCGAAGGCAGGTGGATTTTATCCCATATGAATGAGCGTACGATGAAAGGTACGCTTCGCAGGATAGTTTGCTGGCGGCGTAATTGCTGATGGGCGTGCAGGGATAATCTTCAGGGGTCGGAAGAACGCTTGCATTGCCGTAGACGACTGATGAAGAGGTGAAGACAACCTGCTTCACATCGGCTTTCCTGCATGATTCCAAGACCGAGAACGTGCCTGCAACATTGATATCATAGCTGACAGTTGGTTTTATCGCGCTGGAGCGGACATCCGGGTCGGCGGCGAGATGAAAAACGCAATCGATATTTTCTAAATCGTTCGATAAGTCATTTCTGATGTCTTTTTTGAAGAATTTGGCTTTTTTGTTCACGTATTCGATTTTACCGCTCGAGAGATTGTCTATCACGGTTACGCCATGGCCTTCGCTGATCAAGGCATCTGTCAGATGGGAGCCGATGAATCCTGCCCCTCCTGTGACTGCGACTTTCATTTGTATGCACCAAGATTTCTTCAAGATTACTATTCATGAAGAGGTTTTTTTAGGTATCTTATCGGCAAGAACCTGATTAAGCATTTCACCCCAAAGATGGAAAGAATGCGTTAGAGAACAATACAATGGCGGATCAGTCTTTTGAAGGCTGATAATGCGCTCTTTTGTCACTATGAAGACGCTGATCTCTCGGCCTGTCGCTTCCCGAAGCAGGGATTTTGCCTTGGCGATAGCGATATCAGACGGTGGAAGATCTGTTTTCACCCAGAGGTCAAGGTCGCTCTCAGGCGTGTCTGTGCCATCGGAGCAGCTGCCATAGAGGCCTATCCCTTTGGCACCGATTGCCTTCGCGAATTTGTTGAGATGAGGCGATATCGCCTGGATATTCAGCAGGATTTTCCAGCTCCGCAGTTCCGGGGAACCGGAATCGAGCGAATCATTTTTCACGAGACCTTCTTTCCTGAGCGATTTCAGGAATACGCTGACGAAACTCGGCGCGAACCCCAATTTCGTTGCGATTGAACGGACCTTGAGAGGTTCCTGGGGGTGGTTAATCAGATATCGGAAAAGCGAATCCCGTTTGTCGTTAGATAAAAATGATGTTCTCATGATAAGAACATATTGTTCTCAATATAAAAACATTTCGTTCTTGGAACAAGAACATACCGCTCTTGAAATGTAAACTCAGGATCCATTGAGCGCAGCTTGCAGTCCGGGAATGTCGGTAAAGACGACCTTGCAGCCATCGACCATGCAATCTCCGCAGGTTCCCTCATAGAAAACGATGACTGCAAGTTTTGGCTTATAGGATGATATGAACGACCGGAGGCTTCGTTCAATCCTTCCTGGGGAAGAGCTGGTTTTGACTTCCACTGGGATCACGGCGTCGTTCTTCTCAACGATAAAATCCACCTCTGCCCCGCCTTTGGTCTGCCAATATTTTATCGGAAGGCCGAACTTCAACAGTTCGCTGAAGACATAATTCTCGAACAACGCCCCGCAATTCTCCGCTGTCGCAGGGAAATTGTTCGCTATAGCGTTCCTAAGACCGCTATCAACGAAATAAAGTTTCGGCTGCTTGGTTATCTCCTTGAGCTTGTTTGTGAAAAATGGTTGCACCCTTGAGATAAGATAGCTGGTCTCCATCGCATCTAGATATTTCTTAAGCGTCTGGAACGAAAGGTTCATCTCGCGTGAGACTTTCTCGTATATGATTATGTTGCCGATGGAATGGGCCAGATAGCGGGATAGCACCTCAAGGGCACGTATGTCATCGATCGAGAAGACTTTTGCCACATCTTTCAGAACCATAGTCTCGTATAGGTCTTTGAGGACCGTCCTCTTCAATTCGGCATTTTCAGAAAGGACAGCTTTAGGATAACCGCCATATTGGACATGCTCCCAGACGAATCTTTGCACGATCGCAGGGGAGAGCTCCTTTTGACCCTTTGCCCTGAGGAATTCGGCAAATGAGAACGGAAAAAGGCGGACGATAGAGACCCTGCCCACAAGATAGGAAAGGACCTCTTTCCCGAGGATCGACTGGGATGACGAAGTAAGCCATACCTTGTATCCTGAGTCAGCAAGATACTTGAGTTTCCTGCCTGCGTCTGCTCCGTATTGAACTTCATCAAGGACTGAAAGGGGACGGCCTTTCAGATACTGATTTTCGAATCTTTTGACATCATTGTTGAAAAGCCCAAGCACATCCGGATCGTCGAACATGAGATAGATCAGGTCTTCATCCTTAGCCAGGGCCTTGAGAAATGTTGTTTTTCCAGCCTGCCGCGGACCAACCACCGCCACAAGATTGTAGGCCGAAGCAACCTGCCTGAAATGTTCTTTGATATCGCGTTCCACGTACATAAGGTAACAATTGGCGGCAAGGATATTTAAATATTCCTTACTAAAATTAAACTATAGTTAATGAATAGTAGCACTAAAATTGAATTAAAGTTAGATTTTAATTGGGCTACATTCTATTTGTTTCTTGAATTACACAAAATTTATCTTAATTGTTACTTGGAAGAAACAAATTCGCCAATAGCCCTGAACCGGGAATTTTCCGATCCTCGTTATCAACCCTTAAAAAATCCCCTCGATACCAGGGGTTCTGGGGGATATTTTTTGCTAGGCTGGCGGATTCTTAGGGATGGTGATTACAGGCTGGACCTTCCGATCCTGAGCCAGGACGAAGAGGAACTTATCGTCGCGACAGAAGAGAGGTTCAGGGAAAGGGCAAGGACCTCCGGCATCGCGACAAGGAAGCAGGGAGAGGAGATGATACGCTCCCTCCTGAACGAATGCGCCGAAGCGCTCGGCATCTACCTAGAACAGGACCAGCGCGCATATCTCCCGAAGATGGCGCTCATGCATATCTACGGCTTTGCGTTCATCGACCAGCTGATTTCTGACGAGACTATAGAAGAGATAAGCATCATCGGGCCGATGAAGAAGGCGTACGTGTACATACGGGAGAAGGGCTGGCAGGCTGTGAACGCCTGCTTCTGCGATGAGAAGGCCATCTCTGATGCCACGAACCGGATGGCAAGGCATATAGGACGGCATATCACATTGCAGAACCCAAGGCTGGATGCCATGCTGCCTGATGGCTCGAGATTGCATGCTTCCCTATCTCCGATATCAGCTGGGGAGATAACGATTCGCAGGTTCAGGAGCAAGCCGTTCTCGCCTAGAGAATTGGCTGATAATGGAACGATTGATATCGAGGCTTTGGCTCTCTTGTCAATTATCATGCAGTGCGACTGCTCAGTAGTTATCGGAGGCAACACTTCGAGCGGGAAAACCACGACGATGAATGCGCTTTTCTCCTTTGTTCCGGCTGATGAACGGATTTTGATTGCTGAGGAGACCCCGGAAATCAACATACCTCATCCGCATCAGGTGAGGCTGGTAGCGAATCGAGATATGGGTATCACGCTCAAGGATTTGGTGTATGATTCGCTCAGGATGAGGCCGGACAGGATGATAGTCGGCGAAGTGAGGAGTAGGGAGGAAGCAGAAGCTCTATTCGAAGTGCTTCTTGCAGGCCAGGCAAGGGGGAGCTATGCCACGTTGCACGCGCAGAGCGTGGATGAAGGCATCAGACGGCTCATCTCCTTCGGGATAGCTGAGCAGGACCTTGCCAGCCTGGATTGCCTGGTGATCCAGCGGAGGATGCTGTCATACGACCCGGTGAGGCGGAGCAAACACGAGATAAGGAGGGTTGTCGCTATCGCGGAACTGGATGGAAAGGGGATGCCGAGAATATTATACGACGGGAAAATGAAGGATGCAGGAAGGATGAAGGCCGTTGGGGGATCGAAGCTGGGCGGGAAGAGGCTGGATTTGGATAAAAGCGCGCTCTTCCAGAAAGCTGGCGAATCGTTCGGGATGACTCATAAAGAGCTCATCCAGGAGCTGACGGGCAGGACGAAGATGATGAAACGGGCAGGGCCTGATTTCGAGAACTTCTTCAAAACAGTCCAGAGCGAGCTTTTCGGGTTGAAAAGCAAATCGAACGAAACGAAAACGGATTCGAACGGGAAAGCGGTTCCGGGAGCGGAAACGTGAGACTATGCTAGAGAGATTTGCATGTTTCGCGGAGATGTTCCCTGATCTTGGGTTTAGGAGCAAATCGCTCGATAAGATAATTAATTTACGGATTGGGATGGCGCCGGGAAGATATGCGACTATGGCGATATTTCTCTCGATCGCGATTTCATTAAGTGTTTCGCTTTCGATTTCGCTTCTTGGTTTTGGTTTCGCTGGTTTATTTTTTTCGGATTTCGATTCGAATCCGCTTTTCTCGATATTTTCGCTTTTCGGTTTTTGTTTTTTGATTTTCGCGGTTGTTTTCGCATTTTTCCTCCTGCTTCCGAGAATCGAGATGAAGAGAAGGATCGCGGCGATGGAGAGCGAGATGCCCTTCTTCCTGCGGAGCACCGGCATGCTTCTCGAGATGAAGATACCCTTCCAGCAGGCATTATCCATTGCGAGCGAGGATGCTGGATACGAGAGGGCGGATCTGAATATGAAAGATAGCGGGAAATGGGGTTGTAAAAGCGGAGATTGTGATCACAGTGGCCGGGGAAATCGGAGCTGTATCGGGAAGGAAATCGCATTCATCCTCGTACAAGAAAAAGAGGGCATCAGCCTCGCGAAATCGTTCTCATCTTTTTCATCATCCACTGATTCGCTAATCATCAAGAGAGCAGTCTCGCAATTGCTCAATTCGTACGCCATCGGAAGCCCAGGCTCGGAACTGAGAAGGATGGGCGATGACATGCTGGCAAGGGAGAGCCACAGAATCAAGGAGCACTCGGCAAGGATGGCCATGTTCGGATTGCTTTTCATGATATCGAGCGCTATCGCCCCGACATTCTTCCTGGTCTATGCGATCCTCGGGCGGACGGCCCTCAACACCGATATCACTGACAGCCAGATAGCGCTCGGGATGCTCGTGGTGTTCCCGCTAGCGAGCATCCTGATACTTCTTGTGAGCAAGGCCATGGTGCCGGAGTCGGCATTCAGGGAAAGGGGAGGATTCGATGCGAGGATGATAGTGCCCGGGATTCTGTTCGTCTCGGGTTTTGTGTTGTTTCCGGAGATGCAGGTGCCTTTGATAGTTGCAGGGGTAGCGGCTTCCATCTTACTTGTCTATTCTTCCTACTCTGGCGAGCGAAGGCTCGAGGATATCGAAAATCATCTTCCTGACGCGCTTTTCGCGATAAGTTCGTTGCCGGCATCCATCAAACCGGAAAGGCTCTTCGCTTTGATAAAGGAAGGGAACCACGGCGCGCTCTCGGAAGAGGCGCAGAAGACGCAGAGACAGCTAGCAATGAATGTCCCTCTGGACAAGGCGCTCGGGGATTTGTCAGGAAGGAATGGTTCTGTGATGCTTGATCGTGCCTGCGCGATGCTGAACCATATGATAAGGACGAACTGCCTCGACCGGATGAGCGCGCTTGCCGAGGATATGGTCGTCGCATCGCAGATGAGGAGGGAGAGAAGCCAGATGATGGCTATGCAGAAATACACGCTCCTGTTCGGAGCGATATTGATTCCGCTGATATTCAGGATGACGATAGGATTGCTGTCTGGGATGCAGGGCCTTCTGGGTGGCGATAGCGGAGATGACATGATAGCCTTCGCATTGGTGATAATCCCGCCGTATCTGGTGATTTATGCGTTGATCGCGTCGTCTGCGATAGCGGATGCGGAAGGGAAGAGGTCGGTTGCCGCCATGTATTTCGCGCTGATGAGCACATTATCGCTCGCCACGTTTTGGTTTATAAATTTGTGATGCCAATTGATTCCGATGGATACGCTCACCTCGCTCGCCCTCTCAATCAATAATCCCATCCTGACCCAGATCGGAACTTTGCTTGGCAACTCGTACGTATTCGCAGCGCTGATACTGTGCCTGATTTTCATAGCTGAAAAGCGCAACGGCAAGAGACTGAAACTGCTGCTTTCGCTCATCTTGTGCATCATAGTCGTTTCTCTGGTGAAGAGCGTGCTCATGGAAGCCAGGCCTTGCGCAGGCCTGGAGTGGTGCCCGTGGGGATATTCGTTCCCGAGCATGCATGCTGCTATAGCCTTCACGCTCATGATAGGCTTTGTCGATAAGAAGAGCTTCCCATTCTTCCTGCTTTTCGCGCTATTCGTCTCGTTCACCAGGCTGAACCTGGGGGTGCATGTCTTCCATGATATTGCTGGGGCTTTGCCCATGGCTATCGTGGCGTACTATGTCACGGATATCTTGTGGAAGAGATATGCGCCGGAAAAGATGGAGGGGGGAAGATGAACAAGGAGACTAACCGGCAGGTTTTCCATGTGGTGGTCGGCATCATCACGCTTTTCTTTCTCGCGATTTTAGGGAGAGGGTTCATGACGGCCGCGGTTTTCTCGATAATCATCATCGGCACGTTGCTCATGAACCTGAGGATCAGAGGCGCCAGGATATTCTTCGTGAATTGGTTCGAGAGGCTTTTCGAACGGGAGGATGCTCCGCTCCCTGGATGGGGTTCGGCGGCTTATGCCATCGGGGTGTTGATCGCGCTGACTTTCCTCAACGACAGCGCTGGGATAGCGGCTGTGATATACATCCTTGCGTTCGGGGATGCCATCTCGACTATTGTAGGGCGGATGGGGAGAATCAAGCTCCCGTACAATGACAAGAAGACAGTGGAGGGGTCTTTGGCGCTGTTCTTCGCTTCGCTGCCTGCGTATATGCTGATTGGACCATTGATAATTCCGGTCGCGATTCTCGCGGCATTGGCGGAAAGCCTTCCAGTATTGGAGGACAATCTCACTGTGCCGATAGTGTGCACAGCGGCATTGCTGGTGCTTTAGATGATAATTTTGTTCTCATCAAAGAATATCGCGAGCGCCAACATCGCAAGGCATCTGATAGAAGAGCACGGATTCTCGCCGAACGGAACTGATGAATGGAAGAAGGACGATGTCCGCCTTATCGATACGAAGGTCGAGCTGATTTTGGATGTACCGACAGATTTCGATACCGACTGCCTGATTGTCTTGAGCACGCACAAGAGCAAGAACCAGGACAGGATGCTGACCGCTCATATCCCTGGGAACTGGGGAAAGGCGGGAATGGGAGGAGAATCAGAGAAGCTGAATATAGCGGCCGGAAGCAGGCTCAAGATCCTGTTTCAGGAGATAGCGAAAGAAGCTGAGAGGATTGGATGGAAGTCGAGCATCGAGGCTGACCATCACGGGCCGAATTGCGAAGTGCCGATAATATTCGTCGAGATCGGGACTACTGAAGCGGAATGGCGGGATGAGAGGGCTGGACAGGCTATCGCGAATGCTGTGGCCAGAGGGATACTTCGCAACGAAACATACGAGACGGTTTTTGGGGTGGGTGGGGGGCATTACCCGAGGCTTTTTTCGAAAATGGAGCTCGAGAGCGCTTTCGCGTTCGGCCATATGCTGCCGAAATACTCGGTAGACGCGCTTACGGAAGACATGTTCAGGCAGGCGATCGGGCGGAATGTGGAGAAATTTGCGAAGGTCATCATATCCAAGGATGAAGTGAATGCTAGGCAGAGGGAGAAGATAGTCGGGCTCTGCGGGAAGTACGGCGTAAAATACGAATTGATGTAGACGATCGGGATGCGGATTCGTCGTGTGATATCGTTATGACGAAAGAAGTTCCCTGATTCTAGGCACATCTGTCTCGCTCGGAGGTTTCGACACCTTGAAGAAAACCACTCCTGCAGCTTGGGCTGCCTCTTCATCGAATTTCGAGTCCCCTATGAAGAGGACCTCTGATTTCTCTATCCCGGTCCGTTGCATTATGAAGACAAGCTGGTCTGGTGCCGGCTTGTTGTTCCAGATCGAATCCCTTCCGCATACGACATCGAATGATTTCAGGATTCCGAGCCTGGAGAGGATGGCGCGCAGGTTGCTCGTGTGGTTCCCGCTAGCAAGGCCAATCTTGTAGCCTGCTTTGTGGAGCTCTTTCGCAAGAGCGGCCATATGCCCTATCGCCGAATAGCCTATCTGGTCCACGGCCGCTTTCTCGTACCTGCGGTAGACATCGTCGAGCTCGTTCTTGAGTGAGCTTGTTTTGGATAATTGGTTCCCGATCACGACAAGATGCTCTTTGGGGTCCAGGAATATCTTCTCTTTTATCGCTATTTTGAGGGCCTCGCGCCTCACGTCGTTCCAGTCGACCTTGAGATGGACCAGGGTATCGTCGAAATCGAAAATGACTAGCTTGAATCTTGGCATGCGCTCACGCTGGTTTGTTACCATGACATCTCAAGCCGAACTATTTTAAAATAATAGATGCCAAAGGAAAATCATGGTATTGGAAACGCCGAAGCCTCTTGAAACAGACCTGCCGGATATCGAAGGCGTGGTCGTGGGGAGGGGCAGGATCGGCCAGGAAGATGGCAAATAGCTTTAGGTAGCTATAGGGGATGCTAATTATCCATAGGTCAGGCGGGTGAAAAGGATGGATGAGGAAAGGGGGAATTTCGAGAGGAAGCCAAAACGGTTCGATGTGCCCAAACCAGTGGCTGTCGGAGACATAGTCGATGTGACTATCGAGAGCCAGGGCGGGCAGGGGGATGGGATAGCCAAGGTCGAAGGCTTTGTGGTCTTCGTCAAGGGCGCCCAGAAAGGCGAGACCTGCAAGGTGAAGATAGTGGATGTGAAGAGGACATTCGCTGTCGGAGAGAAGCAGCAGTAGCAATTACTTATTTTAACCTAGAATATCTTCGATTCCGCGTCTCCTAGCAACCAAGAGTTCAGGAACATCAGGATCACAAGCAATGCGACGAGCCCGAAGCTCAGCTGCACAGGGGAAAGGATGCCGTAATCGAAGCCTTTGCTCTTGCGCGCGAATGTGGAATTCATCGCCTCTCCGTTTTCTGCCGTCTGGTTGTTGAAGGAAAGCATGTTGCTTGTGATATTCTCGCTATATTCGCTTACTTGGCCGAAGCTGTCATGGACGATTATGGAGAGATTGTTGATGCCAAGGCCGCTATATGTGCTGTTGAAGACGTAGATATAGGCAAAGGAATGGTTCTGGTCCTCCAAAAGATACGGGCTTGTCAGGTTGTAATCCTCTGAGAAACCGGTCGGCATCTGCCATCCGCTTGTCGAGTTTGTGGAGTTCGTCGAATTGGTTGTGTTTCCCTGATTCGAGAGGTTTGCTGGCGGCAGAAGATATGTGATATTCGAGACGATTTTCTCTAGGCCGTAATTCGCTTCAACAATGTCGTAATTGCGCAATGTGAGGTTGCGGGTGAGATTCGAGTTCAGATAGACATCTGCCCGATATAGCGGGGATTGGGATAGGACGATGACATCGAAATGGTTGTTGCGGTACCATTGCTCTCTTAGAATAGGCGCGACTAGGAAGAACAGGTGGTTTTTCCCGGCTACAGGGTATGTTGCGTTCAGGGATATCGGAAAATCGGCTGAGCTATTGATGAAATGGTCTGAGCATGTATCGCCGAAGCCCATCTGCCGATCATCGAAGACATAGAAGAAGCGGGCATAGCCGCTGATGTTGACATCAAGGGTATCGGCACCGGACGAATCCTGCATCGCAACGAATATCGAATCCGGGATCTGGACCATGCTTGTTCTCGTCTCAATACTCTCTGAGATGTTCTTGAAGCTGAAATTGACCATGAGATCATAGCCGAAGGATGAGCTGTTCTCGTATTCCACGCAGTAATCGCTGTCGAAATCGCAATGGGCTGCGCAGGCGTCAGACACAGGCGAACAGCTGTTGATATCGCAGCGATTGAAGATGTCGCCTTCGGAATGGTATCCTAGGTGCGACATGTTGTTTCCGCTTGCAAGGAGCAACGATAGGCCGTCTGTGGGGTAGGTGGAATTGTCGATTATAGCAGACAGACCGGCGATATCGAGCGAACCAGAAGTTGCGAGATTCTCGGCGTGATTCCCAAGCGAGAACTGCATGCCCCCTCCGAACGCTATGGTATTGTTGTAGCTGTTATCGAGCGCTCCTGAACTCGATAAGCCTAGATTGTAGTCGCTGACGTTCTGGAGAGGAGGCTCGGGGTATGATGCGAAAACTGTTTGGGATAGGATTATGGAAATAAGGAGCAACCCCGGGATGGAACCGATATATCGCACACCAACACCCCCCGCTACAGGGATTCCCCGAGCTTGTCTATCGACACGAAGGAGAGCATGCCGTTCGCCTGCTTTATCCTTATCTTCGCGAGCTCGGACGGGTCGGTCTTCGCCATTATCCGAGCAATCTCGGATTCGTCGTCCACGACTATCATGGCTTTCCGGGCGAACTTTTCCCCGAAAAGGCCGATCTCATAGTCCTTTGTCACGAACTTGTTCCCGATCTCCCTGAACGAGATGCCGTTCTCTATGAGCTTCTCCCTAATCATCCTGCGGAGCGTGTTGGAGCGCACGTCGCCCTCGCCGCGGACCTGGTAGTATTCGCGGTGGTGCTCGATCTCGTGCTTGTCGGAAAGCTTCTTGAGCAGCCCTTCCAGGTTGCCTTCTGTCACATCCGCGCCCTTTGTGAAATGCCTCTTGAGGGACATCGCGTACTCGTGCTGGGTTATGGGCGCTTTCCCGAGGCCCATGTCTTTCCGGGCCTGCGATATCGCACCCACGGCATCGTCAGGCTTCAAGTGCACCTCCTCGCGCACATAGGTCACGCCGTCGCCGAAACGCAATCTGTAGGTCGGCGTCCTGGTCATGCGCGCGCCCACATAGACAATCAGGACCAGGGCAAGCGCCGGTATCCCGTAGGTGAGATAGAAGCTGAGGAAGGATTCCTCGTTGTTATCGACCGTGATAGGAATGTCGCTGCCCATGAAGGCGACATTGAAGGTGTTTACGCCCTTGTTCAGTTTCGCGCCTATTGTCATGAGGCCCTGGCTTATGAAGAATTTCTTCTTGTCAGTGGAATTCCCTATCGATACATATGCGTCGGAATTGTCCAAAGGCGCGCCATCAACCCTGACTGAGAATGTATAGGAGACTCCGATATGGCTTTTCAGGGATATCTGGAAGTCCTTGACATGCAGGATGCCGGAGGCTATCATGCCCGAGTTGTCGCTCACATTTAGGATATAATCGCCGGGCTCGTTGAACTGGAGCATCTCTATGAAGACATTCTCGTCTGTCACACGTTGCAGGGTGTCCATCTGCATGACCTTCCCATCCTTGATCACGCTGAAGACAGGAGTGCCATTCGTCGCGTTCAATGCGTATTGCAAGGTGGATTTCTCCCAGGTGAAAGCGCTCTGGGGAGATGGGACAAGATTCTGCCCGCTTTGGATGAGAGGTTGGGAATCGGCAACGCCTCGGACATCGCCGAGATTGTAGATGACCCTGACATGCGTGGAATTGCCGAGTGCTATCGAGTAGGTCCGGGACATGTTGCCTGCGATATTGATCGTAGTGTTGCTTTTGCGCGCCCATTTCATCAGGAGTATATCGTTCACCATGGTGCGATTGATCCTGTCCTGGGAGATGTATTCGTCCAGGGTGCCGTTGTAGACAAGCAGGCGATTGCGCTGCTCTTGGGCCAGGTCATTGTACCAGGATAATTTCTTTATCCCGCTCCCCAAGAGAAGGTCCTTGGAACCGATCAGGATTATCGTGCGGTTGAAGACAGTGCCATTGGAAGGGAGCTCCTTCAGGCTGAAAAGGGCGTATGCCGGCATGGCGCCGGCCGGGACCACGTTTATCCCATCATAAACCATGGTCGTGTTGGTCAAAACGATCCGGTACCCGTAGGGTCCGAGGCCGTCGGTAAGCTCTTTGACGAGGTCGGACATGTGCGTGGCATCGATGGCTTGGGGATCGTCTATCACATAGACGGTCTTCGAGGGCTCGGCCTGATAGCCGACAAGGGTTATGTTGCCCTTCCCGTTGTATTTCACTGTCGCATAGCCGAAGGTCCCGGCTGTGCCGAACCCCTGCACTGAGAAGGATGTTGAATTGGCAGCAAGCTCGTTTGGGGCCGGGGTGGAGACAAGCACGTAAAGGAATGCGCCTGCAAGGATCAGGAGGATGATCCCTAGAACTCCGATGAGTATGTGGGACAGCTTCATGGATCCAGCCTCGCGTCCTTCAGGAATTCCACATCATTGCGGTAGAATGTGCGGATATCTTCGAGTTCCAGCATGAGCATGAGGGGCCTCTCCAGGGATAGCCCCCATGCAAGAACAGGGCAGCTGCACCCGAGAGGGCCGCTGACCTCAGGCCTGAATATGCCTCCGCCGCCTAGCTCGAGCCATTGCTTCCTTGGTTCGTAATATACCTCGATCTCCAGGCTGGGCTCTGTGTACGGGAAGAAGCTCGGCCGAAAACGGATGTCCTTGAATCCGAGCTTTCCATAGAATTCCTTGAGTATGCCTAAGAGATCTGTGAATGTGGCGTTTTCCCAAGCTATGATGCCTTCGACCTGGTGGAATTCGGCCAGATGCTTGTAATCAGTGGCTTCGTTGCGGAACACCCTGCCTATTGCGAAGAATTTCCTGGGTTTTTTGCAATCGTTTGTTGCAAGAGTGCGGGCGGACAGGCATGTGGTGTGCGTGCGGAGCACGCGCTTGGATGCCTCCAGCGGGTCCCATTTGTATTTCCATCCTTCCTCGTGGGCTTTCTTCACCCGGGCGACCAGCGCCTTGTCGCTTGGAAGCGGGGATTTGCCCTCAAGATAGAATGTGTCGGCGAGTTCTCTTGCAGGATGGTCCTGGGGCTGGAAAAGGGCGTCGAAATTCCAGAAAGAGCTCTCGATGATGGAGCCGTCCATCTCCTGGAAGCCGAGCTCGCTCATGATCGTCTTCATGCGTTTTGTGAGGCGGGTTATCGGGTGCGTCTTGCCGAGGTTGGCGTCGGCAGAAGGCACTGAGACGTCGAATGCGCCAGCGCTCTCTAGCGCAGCCTCGATCGGTTTTCCTGTGTATTCGATCGTGATGGAGCGCACGGACTTTTTCTCGAGCAAGCGGCGCTCATAGAGCTGCTCCAGCAGGACTGCATCGTCGCAGGAGCCGCTCTTCTCTATCTGGTCGAACGCCCGGGTTAGCCGGGATATCGCTGAATCCACTTCGGATTTTTGTTTCCTGGGTGAGAGTTTGCCGCCTTCTTCTACAGCAATAAACCCGAGCAACTTCGCCCACCTGATCCCTACTGATTTCTCTTCAGGTGAAAGGGCAGCGACTGAGCGGGTCGATTCCGTATGGGATTTCACGAACACTGAATATTCAGGGAAGCCGATCTTCCTGTAGCGCTTGAACTCTTCTGTCGGGATGCTGCGGACCGTCTCAGATACATCGGTCTTGACATATCCTGATGATTTCAGGGACTCGAGGATCCTGCGGAGGCTGTCCTCGTTCATGCCTGATTGGTCAGCAAGAGCCTGGAAAGGCATCCGTTTCCTGGATGCGATTATATCGAGTACTTGGTCCTCTCCCTTGTACATCAATCCTCGCCCCTTCTTTTCGATACCGTGATGTAGACATATGAGCCTACGATGATGATTGCCAATACGGCTATAGCGATGCCGTCGGGCCCTGCTATGGCCTTGTATGTGTTGTTCGTTATATTGGTGAAGAAATCAGTCACCTCCTTGTCTATGCCTTCCTCCACATCGAAGACAAGGGAGAGTTTCACCAGGACTATGTCGTTCCAGGACAGCTGGTCCACGTGCGTCGGCAGCTGGAGGTTGACATCGCTGGGCTGCGGGTTCAGGTCAAGGACCGTGCTGTCGGATGGGAGCATTATGATCAGGTGCTCCTTGTTATCCAGGATGGTGTTGCCGTCAGCAGTAGTTGTGAAGGAAAGGGCGGACGGGTTCACTGTGTAGCGTTTCGTGCGCGGCTTGTATGGTTCGATGTTGAATATGCCTGTCCCTGGGATAGGGATCGGGACAGTATCATTGGTGTACGAGGGATACGCTGTATAATCAAGGATGAGCTCGCCATGGCAGATGCCCTGGATGGGGTTGCACTTCGTCCTGGGCTGCGGCCTGAGCCTGACATCCTGTATCGTAACAGTGCTAGGGTTCATGTGGAACTTGACATCTTTGAGGCCTGTGCCCTGGCTCCAGAAGGACAGGTCGTTGTTCGAGATGCCGCTGTCATAGACTGATATGGGGTAATCGCCGTACATTATCATCTTTATGCTCTCGTGCACCTTCGCGCTGCCGTCGGATTTGATATCGCTCACCGTGACATCGACCTCCTCTATCAGGAAATCGGCGCTCCGCACACAGAGAAACATGAGCAATAGTATGGCGAGCAGCTTGCGCATGAATTTGATAATCCGTCAAACTATATAAATAGTGGATATCTCAGGGGTGGGTGGCCGAGGCAACAGGGACGTTTTTTAATTTACGTGCGGAAAATCCTGAACATGGACCTCCCGAGCGCAGCGATCACCTCATTCATAACCATATTCGCCATCATGGATCCATTCGCGAGCATACCTCCGTTTTTAGCGCTCACCAAGGAATGCAAGGATGGGGAGATAAATTCTGTCGCGAACAAGGCTGTGCTTATCGCCGGGCTGCTCGCTATCGTCTTCACCCTGGCGGGCCCGCCGCTGCTTGGCGCTCTTTCGATCACGCTAAATGATTTCAAGATCGCAGGCGGGATAGTGCTTGTCTTGATGGGCCTGGAGAACGTCTTGGATTTCGCGCTCTCGAACGGGCACAACAAGAAGAGCGGCCTGGATTCGGCTGCCGTATTGATAGCGACTCCGCTTCTCACAGGTCCTGGATTGATGACGAGCCTGGTGATACTGAATAAGGAGTATTCGATTATGCCCGTCGCGATATCGTTGGCCGTCGCGCTCGGGATATCGTGGCTGCTGCTCCGGAACGCAGGGAAGGCAAGGGCGGTTGTAGGCGACCGTGTGATCATGGTTTTCTCGAAAGTGATGGGCCTGTTTTTGATTGCGATGGGGATATCCTTCATAAGGGCTGGGATACTCGGAGTCTAGGAGCCGGCATCTTAGGAGCAGACCGGCAGGCAATGCTGTGTCCAATTCTGATAAAAGACGTGAATAAAAGCCTTTCTAGGGTATTTTATCCCCATGAATGACAGTCCTGGATTCGAGGCTAGTGAAAGCGATGCCGACAGAACGCGTCTTGTTGCCAATGTCATCGCTCCGCTTATTTTCCCAGAACGATACCATGATCAGGCAAGGAACGAGGCGAAAATTGAGATCAGGAAAATGCTGATGCGCTGGAACTACCTGGGAAAACGGGTCATGGCCGATGCCTTGATCTTGCTTGGTATCGAGCCCTGTACAGCGCTAGGCAGCCAGCTCGGGATTTATCTCGATAGTGTTCATGAAAAAGGCGCCGGCTCGCTCATCCCGCGCAATACGATGAAAGAGGCCTGGGCGACGGTGATGGATTATGATAGATGGCTCTACAGGATTGTCAAAAGGGATTTCATAAAATTGAACCCGCGGATGGCTTTTGAAGACAAGCTCCAGACCCTGCGCATAAACGCTTTCTACGCCGGATTGTTTTTCGAGCGAGAGAAAAGCGGGTTTCCAAATTACTTTTCAGCGACATGGGCCTGGTATGCGAACCAGGAAATTCGGTGCAATCAGATGATGCCCATCCCTACCTGGGTTATGGAAAGGGCATATGAGATGGTGGATTCGGCTCGTGATGATAATTCGGGGAAAGGAAGCGTCGATGAGCTGGCGGACCCTGAAAAAAGCCAATGCAAAAATGAGACGATTGTGAGATACCGCGAGCTGATGTTGATGGCTAAGAGAAGGCATATCAACATCTTTGACATCGAGCAGGGGATGGCGATGCGCGATCTTGAAGGGCGGGATTCGGGGTCATCCAAGATCCATGAAGAAATCCTGGCCGAGCCGCTCCAGGAAGCCGGATATCTGAGAAACGAGTCAGTAAGGGAAATGGGGCGGGCCCTCAGGCTATTGGACAGCAAGGAAAAGGTCGTGATCGAAAATAGGTTCGGATTGGGCGAAACACCTCAAAAGACCCTTAAGGAAGTCGGTGGTATCTTCGGCCGGACCAAAGAAACTGCCCGGAATTACGAGACAAAGGCATTGAGAAAGATGAGGATACTGATGTGTGATTGATTATCTGCATCTTTTGTTAGGTTCCGCCCTCGACGCAAATCATAAAAAGAGTCCTGCATTATTCTTATCATGAAACACACGATCGCGACTATAGGAAGCCACTCGGCACTCGATGTGAGCGAAGGAGCCAAACAGGAAGGGTTCAAGACGCTAGTTGTCGCGCAAAGGGGGCGCGAAAAAACATACCTCAGCGCTTACAAGTCCCGCAAACGCGGGGGGCGCGATATCGGAGTTGTCGATGAGGTCATGCTCGTCGGGAAATTCAGCGAGATGGTGGCGAAGCAGGCCTTTTTGCAAGAACGCGATTCGATTTTCGTTCCAAATAGATCGTTCGCGGTTTATGTCGGGTATGACGCTATCGAGAAGGATTTCAAGGTGCCGGTCTTCGGGAACAAATTCCTGCTGAGGGCTGAGGAGCGGGATGCGCCCAAGAACCAGTTCGACCTGCTCCAGAAGGCGAAGATAAGGACTCCGAAGGTGTTCAAACGCCCGGAAGATATCGATCGATTGGCGATAGTGAAAGTGAGCGAAGCCAAACGGTCGTACGAGCGCGCATTCTTTGTGGCGGACAGCTATGAGGAATACAAGAGGCGCGGGGAAGAGTTGGTGAGGAGCGGGAAAACGACCCAGGACCAGCTCGCGAAGGCGAAGATCGAGGAGTATATAGTGGGGGCGCAGTTCAATTTGAATTTCTTCTATTCCCCTATCCATCAGGAACTCGAGCTGCTCGGGGTGGATACAAGAAGGCAGACGAATCTTGATGGGTACCTGCGGATGCCGGCTGATATCCAGCTGGAGCTTCTGAAGAAAACGCAGCCATCCACTATAGAAGTCGGGCATATCGCCTGCACGCTCAGGGAATCGCTCCTGGAGCAGGTTTTCGAGATAGGGGAGAGGTTTGTGCAAGCTACAGCAAAGGAGTACAAGAACGGACTAATAGGCCCCTTCGCGCTCCAGGGCGCGTTCGTTGAAGAGGGCAAGGAGGAGTTCGTGTGTTTCGACGTCTCGCTCAGGATGCCAGGCTCGCCAGGAACGAGATTCACTCCGTATTCAGGCTACTTGTACAAGGAAAGCGTGAGCTTCGGAAGAAGGATAGCGATGGAAGTCAAGGATGCTGAGAAACAGAAGAGGATAGAGGATATCACGACTTAGGGAAACGCTCGGGTTTAGTGTGAATATACGAGTCGATTGGCCGCCTAAAAACTATCGGCATTTTGAAATCTTTTGCGCTGATTCTTGTATATCCGCCGGATAGTCAGCATCCGGATAGAACCTCGTTACGGCGTGCGCCGCTCCGCTTGAAACCAATGAGTCATGGCTCTTGATGAGCTTTCGCACGCTGTCCCAATCCATCTTGTTGATATGATGGCCAGCCAAATAGGTTACCAGATAGCTTCTGGGTATCGAATCCAGGCCTTTCAGGATTTCTATATCACAGTCGCCAGCCTTCTTAATCACTGGTTTGGTGAGAGCGAGGCGCGATAATTGGGGAATGATCGCGGATATGTCCCTCTTAAACGCGACAGCGTTATGCAAAACGCCGCTCTCATTATCACTGAGGCTGTGGGATTCCTCTACTTCTGATAATATGACCTTCAAAGCATCGTTCAGGACTGCCTGATCGATCAAACCGGCATATGTTTCGAGCGACACCATGGCGGCGTAATGCTTGTCGTCATCTCCTGATTTCAATAAATCCAATACCGAAGCCCATTCTTTCTTCTTTGAATGATCGATAGCTATGATTTTCCAGGAGATCCCGGACAGATCGCTATCCCCTTTCTCCGCCAATTTCTGGATTTTCCCAAGCACATCGTCAGGAAGCGTTTCCCCGCTCTTCCAGATTGCGTCGTTCAATTTGTGAAGGGCGGCACGCCTATCGGGGATGCTAACCCACTCGGTTTCAGCGATGGTTGCCAGGTATCGATAAGAATTATGAATCATCAGTTTACGCTCAACCCCCCGATCATTCGGGGCTTGCACGGCGCTCGAAGCCTCGCTCGCTGAAGGCATCGACCCCCCATAGGGCGCCATTTCTTTCTTGCATCCATACAGGGCGAGAGAGGCGGCCAGCGCGGCCATGGCAAATACCTTGCCTGGTTTGATATCGCTGGTCTTTCCGATATGGGATGGTTTGAAGGATAATTCCATGTTTATATTTATGTATAATTGTGCTTATAAATATATCGATAAGACGATAAATCGCGGCAGGATCGGGGATGAGAAAAACAAGGATTAGAAGAAAAATGGAATGAAAAAATAAAGAAAATCCGGCTAAACGCTCGCGTCAATCTTCGGCGGCATCCGTGCCATGGTTCAGATCGGCGCAGCGTTCACCAATAAAAAAGCGCTCAGCATCCGGCAGGCCTTCCTGGGCTTGTCAACGTTGAGGGCGAAGATGCCCTCTTCAGAATCCGAGGAAAGAGAGGACATCTCCTTGACCATGACCTTTTCACCTGCGAGCATCTCTGTTATCTGGTCCATGCCGTTTGTTGGCACCTTGACCACTATGGCCTCCGGATCCGCCGTGCGGTACCCGTTCTGGCTGAGTATCTCCGATGTCTTCCTGGGATCCTTGACCTCCAGGGAAATGACAGCCTTGCCACCCACGACCTCGGCGACAATGCCTTCGATATTGACATTTGATTTGCCTAGGATATATGAGATATCGGCCAGCAAGCCGACGCGGTCTTCGGATACTATAGTCACTGATTTCATTCAAATCACCTTCATGATCATAATATTTCAATCAGCTTTGCGCTGATGTCATCCAGGGCATCGAAAGCGTCCCCGCTTTCTACGCTCCCGCTCATGCACATCCTCACCCTTGCCCTTGAGAGGGTCTTGAGGACCCGCAACTTCTCAGCGGGTCTGAGCGGAAGATTCTTGCAGAGAATGAACTCCTTGAGGCAAAGAGCAGTATCCACCACATCCTTGATGCCTGAGGCGTCCTCAAAGAGAAGCGTGGATTCCAGTTCTGTTGCCAAGGCCAGGAATCTTCTCCTGCTTTTCCTCGTAACTGAATGTTTTGGAACCGACATAACCATCCCCCTGCTTGAGACTAGTATATTTGACCTTATATTTATACTTTTCGCATTATACTATGTAAAAAACATCATTTGATTTATAAATATTGTGCGAAAATACACATTTTACTTGAAAATCGGTTTTTTATATACATGATATGTGCTGAACGGTCAAACAAAAAGTATAGGGGAAGGGAAGGGTTTCCTGGGGCTGGTTCGGGGGGCCGTTTTTAATATTTTGCCCGTCGATATACTGCCCATGCCCATTATCATAATCGCTGACGAGATGGAGAAAGAGGTAGTAGCTGAGATAGGGAAACTGGGGAAAGTCGTATTCAAACCTGCGGACCTGAAGAAAGAGCTCAAGGATGCGGACGTCCTCATAGTGCGCAGCGCGACCAAGGTCACGAAAGACCTCATCGAAGGGGCTGACAAACTCAAGGTCGTTGCCCGGGCAGGGGTCGGGCTGGATAATGTGGATGCGGATGCCTGCAAGGCTAAGGGCGTCAGGGTCATAAATACGCCAGGGGCATCCACGAACGCCGTATCCGAGCTGGCATTATGCCTAATGATGGCGATGCTCCGCAATGTGCAGAAGGCCCACCACCAGATGAAGAACGGGAGATGGGAGAAGAAGGCGCTCACCGGGCGCGAAATAGCAGGGAAGACACTCGGGATCGCGGGTTATGGCAGGATAGGTGCCAGTCTCGGGGCCAAGGCGCACGCGCTCGGGATGAGGGTGATCGCTTATAGCCCGCCGCCGAGGCCTCCTGAGGATGATATAGTGAAATACGTCGATGATCTTGGTTCCTTCCTCGCCCAATCCGATATAATCTCGCTGCATGTGCCGGTTTTGGAGAGCACTAAGAACTTTATAAACGCTGAAAATATCGCGAAGATGAAGGATGGCGTGTATATCGTCAACACCTCGAGGGGCGAGATAGTTGATGAGGATGCGCTCTATGAAGCGCTGAAGAGCGGGAAGGTGGCCGGCGCTGCGCTCGACGTGTACAAGAGCGAACCATACAACGGCAGGCTGCTGGAACTCGATAATGTCTGCTTCACCCCGCACCTGGGCGCGAGCACAAAAGAGGCGCAAGGAAGGATAGGGGCTGAGCTTGTGGCTGCTCTCAAGAGCGAGCTTTCGAAAAAATGAATGTTGATTGAGGCGGTTTCGGATGAACAATGCTACTGTAGTGAAGGATTCCCAAGGGAATGGCGCGCATCAGGCAGACGTAGCGAAAAGAACGACAAGAGCTGTGAACTCACCGTTGCATGAACAGACCAGCGGACGATGCGTCCAGGATAATGAGCAGAAGATGAAAGAGCGATTAGGCGATTTGCGAAAATGCGCGGATATTGGGGACCAGCAGGGAGTCTGGTATTATCTGGCCAAGGTGAATGATTGCGCCATACTCGATGGTAAAAAATTTCCGGTCGACGAAGTCCGTGATGTTTTGGGGATCGCCGCTTACAGCATGCTCGCTAAGGCCGCTGACTATCTGCATGATGGGCACCCGGATATCGCAAGGCGCAGCCTGGTTGAAGCCAACCGATTCGCGGCGTATGCGAATCTGGATATTAGCCAACGGATCGGCGAGCTCGAGCGCGAGATCGAAGAATCGCAGAGGCCGAGATAAAAAAGATGGTTGCTGATGGCGATTGTGGATCTGGCAATGGGTGCGCTTATTCTGCTATTCGCCACATCCGCAGGCGCACTAGCTGTCCTCGCAATCGAACGCATAGACAAGTTCAGGTACTGCCTGATGCTCTCTTCGGCTGCAGGAGCCATGTTCTTCTCCGCAATCGAGATGATGAAAAATTCGTATCAGGGATCGAATCTCGGTATCATGCTCTCGGGCATGTTCAGCGGGATAGTAGGACTCCTGATAATAGACATGCTCATACCGCACATCCATCGGCATATCAGGAAAGAGGAGATAACAGATTCGAAGAAGAAGGCTGCATTGATAGCCGGAAGCATAGCCCTCCACAACATTCCTGAAGGCTTTGCTGTGGCGAGCGCGTTCGCCTCATCGGCCCCCCTTGGTTGGGTCATCACAGCCTCCATCGCGCTGCAGGACATACCAGAAGGGACGTTGGTGTCGGCGCCGCTCGTCGCTTACGGAGTGGGAGCGAAGAGATCAGTGTTCTGGGGGATCTTCTCTGGCGTCATTGAGGCGGCAAGCGCAATTGCTGGCTATTTCCTCCTCAGCGCCTTCAATCAGATAGTGCCTCTTGCGCTCTCGATCTGCTCTGGTGCGATGCTCTATATCGTTTTCGTAGAGCTGCTCCCTGATGCGATCGAAGATGGGATGTGGAAGACAGCGGGTGTCTCTTTTGTCATAGGGGTTTTGGCAGCGCTCGCGCTCGCATCGGTTCTATAGAGGATTAGGAAATTAGTGTTCAGGCGCACGATGGCTGATGCCGCCTTTCAATCCTCGATCTCGGCTTCTATTGTTGTTGATTGGACCTTGGCGCTCACGCCCGGGCCCTCAACGAAATCCACCACGGCTTTGCCTTTCGGGAAGACGGTGGTGTCCTTGTGCTTGAGCGGGAGTTGCAGTTGCTCAGCAAGGCGGATGAGCTCCTGGAGCGGGATGTAATACTGGGATACCAGGAACGGGACTATTCCGTGCGCCGTCTTCTCCCTGACCACTTGGAGTCGGTGGGACTGGCGCAGCCCGGATACGTATACCTTCACGTCGATGTAGCCCTGCTTGAGTATGTTTTTGGATATCTGGTCGTGTGATGTGTCAATAGAATCAGGCATGCCTACCAACTCCAGGAAAGAATATCATGTCCTTACCCTTTTTAACCGATAATGTTTCGCGCTCCTTCATCTTTCTGACGAAGACGCCGTCGGCGATGAATGCGCAATCCTGGCAGACAGTGA
>Ga0315268_10001935_pt1 | contig 23710 bp, 20 predicted proteins | sample C1_top_MG_FD_204535 | JGI IMG/M metagenome (GOLD analysis project Ga0315268, IMG submission 204535) | Sediment microbial communities from Yellowstone Lake, YNP, Wyoming, USA - C1_top | ecosystem: Environmental > Aquatic > Freshwater > Lake > Sediment | place: USA: Wyoming | collected 2017-08-01 | reverse complement strand
CGCCGACCTGATCGAGCGCCTCGCGCACGAGTTCAACCTTCTCCACGTTCATCAGTTCGGCGTCGGGCGACGGGGCGGTACTGGGTGGATCAATCGTCAAACCGGTTTCCGAATCTTCGGCGTGGAGCGAAAACGGTGTCTGACCTCCACCGCGTTTGGCGGCGTGCTGGCGTTCGCGGTAATCGTGCGCCTTATTCACCGCGATGCGGAACAGCCAGGTTTGAAACTGACTCCCACCCTGAAACGAATTGAGGTTGCGGATGACGGAAAGAAAAATTTCCTGACAAATTTCCTCCACGTCCTCGCGCGTAAAGTCGGACGCGAGTTGGAACACGAAACGTCCCGCCGCCGCGTAGTGCCGATCGAACAACTCGTTCCACGCGTCTGCGTCGCCCCGTCGGCAGCGCGCCAGCAATTCGGATTCGGACTCCAAACCCATGCGGGATTGGACTGTAAAGCGTCGCGCGGCGTTTGAACAGGACGAGTTACACTACTCATAAATCTCGTAAAGTGTGTTGTCCAAAACGAACTGCACATTTTGTCCGAGCGCCAGCCACGGGAGCGCCTTCGAATTCTTAGCGGCGAAGGCGAAATATTCCGTCGAGTTGAACTGGATGCGCTGTTTCTTAGCGTTCTGGAATTTCTGCGCGGCGGCGTCCACCCATTGATTGCTGGTATTTTGGAAGAAGTTCTTCCCGTTGATGAACTGGCCCTGCTGCGAATATTGCGCGAGCCGGACCTTCGAGTCTTCCGCCGGCAATGCGGGGATTGTGGAAGTTCCGCCACGACCAACCGAACTGCTCAAGCCCAATGCGCGATTTGCTTCCACACCCCCGAGGTCGCCAGCTGTTGCGGGCGACGCGGCGTTCTTCAACTCGTATCCGTAACGTGCGCCGGCCACTGCCTTCTCGCCATCCTTGTCGAGCTTGAAAAACCGATAGTTCTGGGCGGCCTCCTGTCGCGCAAGGGGATCTTCGCCCAGTTGCCGCAACGACTGCATCGCCAGCGGAACGCGGCGACGATCTTCATCCTCGACAATGAGATAAGCAGTGTAGGGCGTGACGATGTTGTAGCGGCGGGCGAGTTCAGTAACTTCGTCGCGCAATTCGGCGTTCTCGCCATGCAGACGGATTTCATCGAGCAAATAGCCAACCCGGCGCGTGGCCCACAGGCGTGGGATGAATTCGTGCTCGTCAGCTTCGCGTGGAAAACTGACCTCGTAGGTGAACTTGTGCATCACGCCGTTGACTGTGCCTTCAAGCACGACAGCGGAATCGCCGCGACCAGAGTGACGACCGACGAGAACGAGTTGATCGCCGCGGAACAAATCTGGCAGCGGCGAGGGATACAGTTGCTTCATGCGCACGTCGCCGGTGAATTTCAGCGTCGGATTTGTCAGCACCGGCTCTTTGATCTTCGAGAAGAAGTTTGAAACCTTCACTTCCAGGTCTTCCTCGGGCAGCACGTATTGGCCGACGGCGCGGGTTTCTTCAGTGATCTTGTCGAGCAGATGTGTGTTCACGTCCGTGCCGATGCCGAAGCAGAAAACGTGTGTGCGGCCTTCGTTGTGGCGTTTCACGTTGCTGACGATCTGGTCTTCATCCGTCGTGCCGATGGTGGGCCGGCCGTCGGTGAGGAAGATGATGACGAAGGGGCGGTCGGAAGAACCCACCCCTGACCCCTCCCTCGGAGGGGAACTCTCAACGTCGCTCGCCCGCTCAGTCCCCCTCCTGGGAGGGGTCAGGGGTGGGTTTCTTAGTGCCAAGGCCTTTTGCAGCGCCTCGTCAATCGCCGTGCCGCCGATGGGCTTCAACTCCTTGATGAATTCGTTCGCCTTGTCGCGATTGGATTCATTCGCGCGGACGAGTTTGTCGAACAACGGCTCAACTTCGGTCGAGAAGCGGATGATCTCGAAGCGATCTTCCTCATTGAGGTTCTCGACGCAGAACTGAAGCGCCTTCCTGGCCTGTTCCAGTTTCTTGCCAGCCATCGAGCCGGACGTATCGAGCACGAATGCCACGTCCTTGGGCACGATGTTTTGCCGCTTGGTTTCGAGGCTGGGCGAGACGAGCAGCAGGAAATAGCCGTCCTCACCGCTAGTTTTGTGCGCGAGAAGGTTCACACCGAGATCGTCTTTCTCCGGTGCAAAATAGAGCGCGAAGTCTGTGTCCGGCTTCGCGTCGGTGCTTTCAAATCCAACCGTGGCGCGATTCGGTCCGTGGCGTTTGATCTCGACCGAGTGGCTCGGCGAGTAGATGGACTTGAGCGGCGGTTTGCTTTCGAGTTCGACCTTGATGCTGATGCTCTTGATCGGCTTGGCCGAGAATTTTTCCGTGTTCAGCGGATAAATGTAGCCGACGAGACCGGCGTCGGACTTGAGAATTTGCGTGTAGGAAATCGTGATGCGCTTTTTGCTGTGCGGTTCGATGGGAAAGATGCGCACCTTGAACACGTCGCGGTCGGCATATTCGAGGAGCGCGGGGTCTTTGGCCTTGCGCACGATGTCCTCGTAAATCTTACGTGCCTTATCGGCGGAGAGCAGTTCGGCTTCGACCATTTTGCCGCCGATGTCCATCGTGAACTTGTCTATCTGCGCACCCTTCGGGATGGGGAATAGATAAGTGCCTTCGAGCCGCGACGGATTCGGATTGTAAAACTCCTGGTCCACCGACGTGGTGGCGACTTGCCCATCAATCTTCACATTGACGTGGTGGTAGCTGACTTCCAACGGCGCAAAAATGTATGGCCGGGATGGCGGAATCGGGCGAGGCGGCCAGATGGGCGGCATGGGATGCGGCGGGCGCGGCCCGGGCCACCAATGCGCTTCATCCACGACGATGAACCCGTCCGCGCGGCACTGCGGAACGGGCGAAACTAAACTGAACAAAACCAGCATAGCCGAGAAAGCAAGTAACCGTTTCATGTTGGGTTGGACGGGAGTGGTGGGGAAATGCTCCCGCAGCATTTGGAGGGACGCGTTCCACCGCGTCCCTACCACGAGCTGTGGCGGCGGCCTATTCCGGCAGCGGCTTCCCTTTGGTCTCCGGCGCGAAGGGCAGCAGGCAAAGTCCCGCGATGTAAATCAACGCGATGGCGCTGGCAGCGCGGCCAAATCCACCCAGCGCCGTCACCAGCCAGCCCGTGAGGAACGGGCCGGCGGCGGCCAACACGCGACCGACGTTGAAGCAGAAGCCCGCCCCCGTGGCGCGCAGCCGGGTGGGATACAGTTCCGGCAGGTAGATGGGAAAGCCGGTGAAGATGCCGTTGTTGAAGAACCCCAAAAGCGGCAGCAGCAACAACACGTGCAGGTAAGAACGCGGCGTGAGAAAAGTCACAGGCAACATCACCAGGCTGCCGAGGCACATGATGCCGAACACCACGCGCCGGCCCAATCGGTCCGCCAGCGGGCCGAAGCTCAGGTAGCCCACCAGCGCGCCAACGTTGAGCATCATGGCCGCGTAACTGACGCGGCTGTTCAGGGCGGCGAAATCCAGCCCCTGCAAGTCTGGCAATGCCCGCACCAGCGTCGGCGTCCAGTTGGTCGCACCCCACAGGCCGAACACGGCGACGAATGCCAGTCCCGAGCCGGTGAGCGTCGAACGTCGCAGAGCCGGTGAAAAAAGTTCAGCGAGTTTCGGTTTGGTTGCGGCTCGCGCTTTTTCTTCGTCGTGCGCCTTGAGCCAGCGCTCCGGTTCTTTCACCCATAACCGCACGAGCAACGCGACCACCGCCGGCGCCACGCCGACGAGAAAAATCGGTCGCCAGCCGTGGTCGCTCAGAAGCAGGTTGATGAGCGCCGCTGCGAAGAATCCGGCGGCCCACGCGGATTGCAGGACGCCGGCGGCCTTGGCGCGTTTGTCCTCGGGCCAGACTTCCGCGACGAGCGCCGCGCCCGCCGCCCATTCGCCGCCAATGCCCAGCGCAGTGAGAAACCGGTAAATCCCAAGTTGCCACCACGTTTGCGACAGCGCCGCTAGGCCGGTGAACACGGCGTAAATGAGAATGGTGAAGACGAGCGTCTTGGTGCGCCCGAACCGGTCCGCCAGCACACCGAACAATACGCCGCCCACGGCCCAGCCAATCAGGAAGATGGAAAAGATGATGCCGCCATACCAACCGATGGCCTCGCTCGTAGCCACAACGCCGGTCTTGGGCAGCAACTCGTGCAGCGCTGGGTGCAGAACCAGCGCGTAGATCGTGGCGTCCATGGCGTCGAACACCCAGCCCAGCCACGCGACGAAGAGCACGAGCCATTGATAGCGCGTGACGCCATGATGCCACGAGTTCCGTTGCACGACCGGAGTTTACCAGCGATCGCAAACCGTTGAAAGTGAGAACAAGTCAAAGACAGGAAAGTTGGTGGAAAGAAAATGATTCCACACCCACCAGAAGGATTTTTCTGCCATTAATTTTCTTATACGGCCGCCGCTAAATTCCGACTGCGCGGAATTTTCTGGTCATCGCTATGCCGCCAGCGCCGCTTTCATTTGCTTCAACAATTCCGGCACGGCTTTCCACGGGTCTTCGGGCGCTTCGTATTCGAGGGCGACGTAGCCTTGGTAGTTCGCGTCACGCAAGATTTTCACCACGCGTGCGAGGTCCGACAACTCCTTTTGCTTTTGGCCGCGCCGTTGGATCTGGGATTTGTACTGAACATTCACCGCGTAGGGCGCGCACTTCGCGAGGTCGGCATACGGGTCGTCCGTGTGAAAATTCCCTATGTCGAGATTGATGCCGACCCACGGGCTTTTGACGGTACGAACAATTTCCAGCAGGTCTTGCGGTTCGGCGACGATGCCGCCGTGGTTTTCGAGGCCGAGAAAAATTCCCTTGCTGCCCGCGTAGTCGCCACATTCATCGAGCGCCTCAATGCAACGCTTCTTCGCGACCGAGATGTCCTTGTCCTGCGTCGGACCGGCGAAGACGCGGATGTGCGGGGCACCAAGGATGGCACAATAATCCACCCATGTTTTTACATGGGCGATTTGTTCGTCACGTTGCGGGCCTTTGGGCAGGGCGAAATTGTTGCCCACCGCCGAGCCGCTGATGGTGATGCCGCGTAGAAATGCGTGACGTCTGAGTTTGAGCAAATAATTAGTGCCGAAGCCGTCGGGGAAATAGTAGCTCGTCAGTTCCGTGCCGTCGCAACCGTGGTCTGCGCAGTAATCCACAAAATCGTCCATCGTGATTTGCTTGGCGGCGTCCTTGGGCTTGCTGGCCTTCTTCTTCGTGTTGGAATCGAAATATTGCCGGAACGAATAAGCCGCGAGGCTGAGTCGGAGTCTCGGTGCGCCAGAGCGCTTGGGCGGTTCGGCGGCGAGGCTGGATGAGCGGCCAAGCAGACCCAAGCCCGCAAGGGCCAAGGCTGTCTGGCTGGTGGTTTTAAGGAAAGCTCGGCGGCGGAACGAGTTTTTCATAGCGCCCGCGAAATTAAGCGTCCTCGCGACGCTGCGGAAGGAAAATCTCCCGGACGGCTTTCAGGTAAAGTACGGGCGCAGATTTGGATTGTCAGCCGTCACCAGGAAGCGTAAGTTTTCAAGGTAATTGATTTGGTTATATGTCCGACGACAGAAGAGACCAGCTTCCAGCCAACGAATTGTTGAAAAATTCGTCGCTCTACCGCGAGTTTCAGGCCGAGCGCGAGGAGATTCTCAAGCACAAGTGGATTGAATCGGAGAAAGCCGGGCACGACATCGGCTTTGAGCGGGCGCTGACCGATTGGATCGTCAAGCACCGCTCCAAGTGGCGGAAAACCCGGCAGGCTGCCAGCCATTGATTTACAGAACCAGTTCCTTTAAGGCGGCCCGGCGAGGTCGCGAAGGAAACAAATGATTACAACTGTCCAAACAGCGAACAAGCCCGCGCGGGCGAGTTCGCTTTTTTTGACTTTCCCCTCTTCATCGTTCGCGTCATCGATTTTCTTCCATGCCTGACTCTTCTATCATCCTCAACGCTACTGCCCTCGCGCGCGCTTTGACGCGTGTTGCTCACGAAATCGCCGAGCGCAATGAAGCCGGCGACGAAGTCGTGCTCGTGGGCATCCAACGCGGAGGCGTGTCCTTGGCTGGACGATTAAGCGTCATTCTCGCCGACATCTGGAATCATCCCGTGCCGACCGGCAGCCTCGATGTGGGCATGCACCGCGACGACCTTGACCGCCGCGCCGCGCCGGACATCCATCCCACCGTAATTCCGTTCGACGTGAGTGGACGCACGGTCGTGCTCGTGGACGACGTGCTCTTCAGCGGCCGCACCATCCGCGCGGCGATGGACGCGCTGAACGATTTCGGGCGGCCCAAGCGGATTCAACTCGCCGTGCTCATTGACCGCGGCCACCGGGAGCTGCCCATCAAGGCGGACTTCGTCGGCAAGAACGTACCCACGTCGCTCACTGAGAAAATCCACGTGCGGATCAGCGAGCCCGGCGTGGAAGATGAAGTGACCCTCGAACGGAAATGAGCTGGAACCGCAAACATCTCCTCGACATCGAATCGCTCACGGCGGACGAAATCCTCACCGTGCTCGATACCGCGCGCGCCTTCAAAGCCGTCGGCGAGCGCGCCATCAAGAAAGTCCCGGCCCTGCGCGGCAAGACCGTCGTCAACCTCTTCATCGAACCATCCACCCGCACGCGCACCAGCTTCGAGCTGTCCGAACAACGCCTTTCCGCCGACATCATCAATTTCACCGCCGAAGCTTCCTCGCTGAAGAAAGGTGAAACCCTCAAGGACACGGCACGCAATCTCGAAGCGTTGAACATTGATTTCATCGTCATTCGCCACAGTGCGGCCGGCGCAGCGCATTTTCTTTCCCGTGTCCTCAACGCCCACGTCATCAACGCCGGCGACGGCGCGCACGAACATCCCACGCAGGCGTTCCTCGACACCTTCACCATTCGCGAGCGCAAAGGCCGGATCGAAGGGCTGAATGTCACCATCCTGGGCGATGTTCTTTTCAGCCGTGTCGCCCGGTCGGACATCTGGGCGCTCACCAAACTCGGCGCCCGCGTCACCCTTTGCGGCCCGTCCACGCTCGTGCCGCGTGCCTTCGAGCAAATGGGCTGTCGCGTCACCCACAACGTGGAGGAAGCCATCCGCGACGCGGACATCATCAACCTCCTGCGCATCCAGCACGAGCGCCAGCGCAAGACGATGTTCCCCAGCATCAACGAATACGTCCAGCTCTTCGGCTTGAACAAGGCGCGCCTCGCGATGACCAAACCCGACGCCCTCATCATGCACCCCGGCCCGGTGAACCGCGGCGTGGAAATTGACAGCGACATCGCCGACAGCGGACGCTCGTTGATTTTGGAACAGGTGACGAACGGCCTGGCCGTGCGCATGGCCGCGCTGTTCCTCGTCAACGGCGGCAAAGGCCCGCAGGAAATCTCCTCTGTGTAGCAGCCGACGTGCGGAGGCTCAAATTTCCTCTGCGAGTAACTGGGCGGGCGCGAAAGTTCGCATCTTCGCCGGCGACCAGCCCCGCAGACGTCCCCCTGATTGTTCTTCCACGAGACGGGACGGATTGCTCCATCAAGCAAACGGCTGCCACGTTCTTTATTTAGAATCATTCCAATTATTGACGCGCTCCGGTTCGACCGTTACATTGCGCCGTTCCGATGAATCCGGCAGAGAACAAACAATTTGAGCGCGAGTTGGGCGAGCGGCTGGCGACCAGCGGGTTTCGCTTTACGTCGCAACGGCGGCAAGTGTACGACGTGCTGCTCCAGAAGCTCGATCATCCCACGACGGAGGACGTGTTCGTCCGCGCCAAGCGGAAAATGCCGGACATTTCCCACGCGACCGTCTATAACTGTCTCGACGCGCTGGTGCAGTGCGGGTTGGTCCGGAAGGTCCAACTGGAGCGCGGGGCGACGCGCTTTTGCCCGAACATGGAAGAGCACGCTCATTACTATTGCGACGAGTGCGGCGCGGTGTTTGACGTGTCGCTGCCGGCGGAAAAACCCTCAGTGCCGCGGCCGAAAGGTTTCAAAGTGGACCATTACGAAATCGCGGTGCACGGCCGTTGCGCAGATTGCGCGGGCAAATCGAAAAAACAGTAATTTTGTTATGCCGACAGCCACAGAAACGATCGAGAGCCTGGTCAAACAGGAATACAAATACGGTTTTATCACTGATGTAGAAACCGATTCTGCGCCGCCGGGCCTGAACGAGGACATCATTCGCCTCATCTCGACGAAGAAGAAAGAACCGGAATGGATGACCGATTGGCGGCTCAAGGCGTTCCGTCATTGGCAAACGATGACCGAGCCGACGTGGCAGTTCGTGAAATATCCACCGGTGAATTTTCAGGACATCACTTACTACTCGGCGCCGAAACAAAATGCCGGCGGGCCGAAGAGTCTGGACGAAGTTGATCCCAAATTGTTGGAGATGTACGAGAAGCTGGGCATCCCGCTTCGGGAACGCGGGCGACTCGCGGGCGTGGCGGTGGACGCGGTGTTTGATTCCGTTTCCGTCGGCACGACGTTCAAGAAGCAACTCGCCGAAAAGGGCGTCATCTTCTGCTCGATGAGCGAGGCGATTCTGGAACATCCCGACCTCGTCCGGAAATATCTCGGCATGGTTGTGCCTTACACGGACAACTATTATGCGTCGCTGAACTCCGCAGTCTTCACGGATGGCTCGTTCTGCTATATCCCAAAGGGCGTTCGTTGTCCGATGGAGCTTTCGACCTACTTCCGCATCAATGCCGCGAAATCCGGCCAGTTCGAGCGCACGCTCATCGTGGCGGACGAAGGCTCGCACGTGAGCTACCTCGAAGGTTGCACCGCGCCGATGCGCGACGAGAACCAGCTTCACGCGGCGGTCGTCGAACTCATCGCGCTGGATAACGCGCAAATCAAATACAGCACGGTGCAGAACTGGTACCCGGGCGACGAGAATGGCAAAGGTGGCATCTACAATTTCGTGACCAAGCGCGGCCTGTGCAAAGGCAAGAACTCGAAGATTTCTTGGACGCAGGTTGAGACCGGTTCGGCCATCACCTGGAAATATCCGAGTTGCATTTTGCAGGGGGACAATTCTGTGGGCGAATTTTACTCAGTTGCGGTAACGAACAACTATCAGCAGGCCGACACGGGCACGAAGATGGTTCACATCGGCAAGAATACGCGCAGCACGATTGTGTCGAAGGGCATCTCGGCGGGCCACGGACAGAACAGCTATCGAGGCCTCGTGAAAATTCAGAAGAGCGCCGCCAACGCTCGCAACTTCTCGCAGTGCGACTCAATGCTGATCGGCTCAAAGTGCGGTGCACACACGTTCCCGTACATCGAAGTGAAAAACACTTCAGCCAGCGTGGAACACGAGGCTTCGACTTCAAAGATTGGCGAGGACCAGATTTTTTACTGCAACCAGCGCGGCTTGGCGACGCAGGACGCCGTGAACATGATCGTGAACGGCTTTTGCAAGGAAGTGTTCAAGGAACTGCCGATGGAATTCGCGGTTGAAGCGCAGAAACTGTTGGGTGTAAGTTTGGAAGGCAGTGTGGGATAACCAATCCGCCTCGTCCTTCGTTCTCGTCCTCGTCCTCGATGGGTTTGGCTTCGATTACGAGAACGAGGAGGAGGACGAGGACGATGGGAACAATTTTAGAAAATGAGCAAGCAACCTATTCTCGAAATCAAAAACCTCAGCGCGGGTGTTGAGGGGAAACAAATCCTTAAGGGCGTCAGCCTAACCATCAACGAAGGCGAAGTCCACGCCGTCATGGGTCCGAACGGCAGCGGCAAGAGCACGTTGGCCGCGGTGCTGGCTGGCCGCGACGGTTACGACATCACCGGTGGCGAAGTGTTTTATTGCGGTAAAGACCTGCTCGACCTCGACCCCGAGGAGCGGGCGCGCGAAGGATTGTTTCTCGCGTTCCAGTATCCAGTCGAGATTCCCGGCGTGAACAGCACCTACTTCCTCAAGGCCGCGCTGAACGAAATTCGCAAACACAAAGGCGAATCGGAACTGGACGCGATGGAATTTCTCACGCTCGTGAAGGAAAAGATGAAACTGCTGGAGTTGAAGGATGATTTACTCAAACGCTCGGTGAACGAGGGCTTCTCCGGCGGCGAAAAGAAGCGAGCTGAAATTTTCCAGATGGCCGTGCTCGAACCCAAACTCGCCATCCTTGACGAAACCGATTCCGGCCTGGACATTGACGCGCTCAAGGTTGTCTCGCAAGGCGTGAACAAACTGAAGCGCGCGGACAATGCCCAACTGGTCATCACGCATTACCAACGTCTGCTGAACTACATCATCCCGGACTTCGTTCATGTGCTGGTGGATGGCCATATCGTGAAATCGGGCGGCAAAGACCTTGCGCTCGAATTGGAAGCGAAAGGTTACGACTGGATTCTTAAGCGCGAAGCGGTGGCGGCGTGAAGGATGTTCAGGGTTGATGACCAACCACGGCGGGTTTATGCGCCGCAAGCGCTTTTCCAAAGCTTGCCGATATCAGTGGGAGCTGGTTAGCCTGCGCCATGCGCCTGTTGGACCGATACCTGTTGCGGGAGTTGCTTGTGCCGCTCGCGTACTGTCTGGGAGGCTTCCTGATTTTCTGGATTACGTTCGACTTGTTCAACGAATTGGATGTGTTGCAGGCGAATCGTCTGCGCCCGGGAGACATCGTGGAGTATTACCTCGTTAAGACCCCGGAGTTTCTCGTCGTGGTGCTGCCCATCGCACTATTACTGGCGCTGCTTTACTCACTCAGCAATCACGCGCGGCATCACGAGATCACCGCCATTCGCGCGGCGGGTGTGAGTTTGTGGCGACTGGCCCGCCCTTATTTTTGCGTTGGATTTTTGGCGAGCCTGGTTTTATTCGCTTTCAACGAGTTGTGGGTGCCAAGCAGTGCCGAACGCGCGGAGCAAATCAAGCATCGCCGGCTGGAGCGGCAAACAAACCCGGTGGAGCAGCGACAGGTGCGCGATCTTGCCTTCCAGAACGCACGCGACGGGCGGACTTGGCACATTGGCGTTTACGACCCCGGAACGTCCGGGATGCTTAGACCGGAAGTGATCTGGACGCTCCCGGACGGGTCGCAACGCTGGCTGTACGCGGAACGCGCTGAGCATGTCAATGGCGTGTGGACGTTCTTCAACGCGCGCGAGTACCGTGATGGCGCGCGCACAAATCCGGCGTTAGTCCCGTCGCTGCAAACGAACGTGTTGGCCCGCCCGCAATTCACCGAAACGCCGGATGAGATCCGGAGCGAAATGAACATCAGCCGGCGGCTCGGCGGTCGGGGCGAGCGCAACGCGGACGTGCCGCTGGCCGAGATTCTTGACTTCCTTCGTTTCCACCCCAATCCCAGCCAGGCCGACCGATACTGGCTTTACACGAAGTTGTACGGGCGACTGGCCGCGCCGTGGACGTGTATGGTGGTGGTGTTGATCGCGCTGCCGTTCGGCGCGGCGGCGGGACGACGGAATGTTTTCGTGGGCGTTGCGAGCAGCATTGTCATCTGCTTTGGATATTTCATTCTGGCACAACTGGGGATCGCGCTAGGCACGGGCGGTTACCTGCCGGCGTGGCTGGCCGGGTGGTTCCCAAATTTGGTGTTTGGGGCCGCGGGACTGTGGCTGACGGCGAGGGTGAGATGAAAGTGCGAGATGCCAGGCGTCAGGTTGAGTTCGCGCGGCGCTGCTTTTTCGACCTGACACCTGGCACTTCGCACCTGACACTTGTGTTCGTGTGAGCGACGAACTGTCGGAACTGAAAGCGCGTTATGAACGGTTGCACCTGCTTTATCAGGTGAGCAACGTTATCCACTCGACACTCGAACCTCAGGAGGTGTTGCAATTGATCGTGCGCGAGGCTGTCCGGCTCGTGCGCGCTTCGAGCGGCTCGGTGGTGCTGGTGAATCCGAACAGTGGTTTTCTCGAAATCCTCGCTTCGCAAGGGCTGCCAGCCAATGCTTCGGAGTTGATGTTGCGCGTGGGCGAAGGCGTCACTGGTTGGGTTGCGCGCGTTGGAAAACCCGCATACGTGGGCGACGTGACGCAGGACCCGCGCTACATCATGCTTCGCCGCAGTGTGCGTTCCGAACTGGCTGTGCCGCTCGAAGTAAACGGCGAGGTGAGAGGGGTGTTGAACGTGGATTCAGACAGAAAGGAGGCGTTCAGTCTGGAAGACCAAGAATTACTCGCCGGTCTTGCTACGCAAGCAGCTCGAGTGATTCAAAACACCTGGCTTTACGAGCAGTGGCGACTCAAAGCGCGGTTGTTCGAGTCGCTGGCCAGCGTAAGCCGCACGATCAACTCGACTCTCAATCTGGACGACGCGCTCACGGTCATTACGCGAGAGGCATGTGTGCTGATGCAAGCAAAGATGTGCTCGGTAATGATGTTGGACGAATCGCACGCGTGGCTGGATCTGCGCGCCAGCTTCGGTGCCGGCGCGGCGTACTTCGAGAAACCACGGGTAAGCGCCGAGGAGAGCCTGCTGGGCGCAGTCGTGCGGCGGAAAAAACCCGTGCAAGTGGAGAATGTGCAGACTTCAAGCCGCTATCAGAACGTCGAGGTCGCGCGGCGCGAAGGCTTGATTTCACTGCTGAGCGTACCACTGCTTTACAGTGGCGAGGCCAAGGGCGCATTGAGTGTTTACACAGCCCAGCCACACGTTTTCTCGAATGACGAAGTCCAGATTCTTTTGGCGTTCGCGGAATTGTCGGCGATCGCCATCGAGAAGGCACGGCTCTATGAACGCGTCGTGAATGTGGAGGAGCAATTGCGCCAAAACGAGAAGCTGTCCGCGCTCGGCCTGCTCGCAGCAGAAGTGGCGCACGAGATTCGAAATCCGCTCACCGTGATGAAGATGCTCTATCACTCGCTCAATTTGACTTTTCCACCCGGCGATCCGCGAATCAAAGATGCACGCGTGATGGGCAAAAAAATCGAGCATCTGAACAAAATTGTGGAGCGTATTCTGGATTTTGCGCGCACGACGGAACCGCAGTTCGCACCGGTAAACTTGAATGAACTGATTGACGAGCTGAGCCTGTTGGTGCGGCACAAACTGGCGCAGCAAGGCGTGCGATTCCTAAGGGTTTTACAGCCAGACTTACCCGCCGTGAGAGGAGACGCACAGCAACTTGAACAGGCGTTTCTGAACTTGATTCTCAACGCAGCCGAAGCCATGCCCAACGGGGGTGCTCTGACGATCACGTCCCGCGCCGTTCGGCGGTCTAATGGCCGCGCGCAACCAAAATACATTGAGATTGAATTCGCTGACATTGGCAAAGGCATGAGCGAGGTGCAGCGACGATCCTTCAGTTCCATGCTCCCGACGACCAAGCCGAAAGGCTCCGGCCTGGGCTTGGCGATCGTTAGCCGCATCATCGAGACCCACCAAGGCAAGGTGAAGATCAAACCTCGCCGCAACCGGGGGACTAGAATTTCAATATTGTTGCCGGTCGTGTAACTCTGCCGGGTCGTAGGCTGGTTAGAATTTACTCCTGCCGCCCGACGCGGGCGCGTTCGATCTCCCGGTTCGTAGCCGCGAGCGCCCCGGGCTGAACCTTAACAGCCTCCCCCGTTCTTTACTTCACGCTTCACGCTCGGTGTCCCGGAGATGCCAAATCAAAAGTTGCCGCCCCCACCTCGTACAAAGTATTTCATTTAAGTATTCCATTTAATCTTGCTCTGCAGGCTAAAGGTGGTAATCCGTGTCTACTCTGGCGGCAAAATTATCAGCGCTTTATGAATTTTTCCAAGCAGCAATTTGGGGAACGCTTTCAAAGATATTACACCGAGTTTCCAACACTTGGTCTGTCCCTCGATCTTAGTCGCATCAACCTCGATGACGCCTTTGTTGCAAGCATGCAAAGCCGCTTTGAGAAAGCGTTCGTCGCGATGACGGACTTGGAAGCCGGTGCAATCGCTAATCCAGACGAGGGGCGCATGGTCGGGCACTACTGGTTGCGAAACCCAGACCTTGCCGCCACACCGGAAATTCGCCGGGAAATCGAGACAACCTTGGCCGAAGTGCAGACGTTTGCGACCGATGTACACGCCGGCGTTGTCCGCGGAACGAAGGAGGTATTCAAAAATTACCTACTAATCGGCATTGGTGGTTCTGCTTTGGGACCGCAGTTTATAGCCAATGCGCTCGGGCATCCCGCGGTCGACAGGCTCCAGCCGCATTTTCTCGACAATACGGAACCGCAGGGAATGCGGCGCGTGCTGACCTCAATCGGCGCAGAACTCGGCCAGACACTCTGTTTGGTAATCTCTAAGTCAGGCGAAACCAAGGAAACCAGAAACGGCATGCTGGTAGCGACGGACGCCTACGAAGAGTTCGGTTTCGATTTTGGAAAGCATGCAGTCGCGGTAACTAAAACAAACAGCGCCTTGGACGCTTACTCGGTTGCCAATCGCTGGATCAAGCGGTTTCCGATGTGGGATTGGGTTGGTGGACGAACAAGCGTGATGTCAGCCGTTGGCCTCCTGCCAGCCGCGCTTCAAGGAATCAACATTGGCGAACTCTTGGCCGGAGCCAAGACCTGCGACGAGATTACGAGGTGTCAGCAACTTACAGCTAATCCCGCGGCCGAGTTGGCTTTGGCATGGTTTTGCGCTGGAGACGGCGCCGGGAAAAAGAATATGGTTATCTTACCATACAGGGATTGTCTTGAGCTATTTCCGCGCTATTTGCAACAGCTCGTAATGGAATCTATTGGAAAGAAAATTGATCTTTTGGGTAACATTGTCCACCAAGGAATAACAGTTTTTGGCAATAAGGGATCTACATACCAACATTATTATATTCAACAGATTAGAGGTGGCATAGACAACTCTTTTGTCACTTTTATCAATGTTTTGTCAGATCAAGACGACACTCAACTTTTCATGGATAATGAGGTAACCTCGAGCGATTTTTTACAAGGTTTTTACTTAGGCACAAGGCAGGCACTATCCGAAAAAGGATGTGAGTCCATATCCATTACGCTCCGCGATGGCTCGCCATTCAGTAAGTATTGGTGTGCTGATAGCGCTACTGGAGAGGTCCGTGGGGTATTACGCCTCCCTAGTTGGCATCAACGCCTATCACCAACCTGGTGTCGAGTCAGGGAAGAAGGCGGCTTCAATGATCCTGGACTTACAAAGAGAAATTTTACACCATCTCACAACGGTTCGAGGCGTGCCGATGACAGCAACTGAAATATCCACTGCGCTGGAGATGCCAACTGAAGCGGAGCATGTTTTTAAGATCTGTGAACATTTATCTGCTAACCCCAGTCGATATGTGAAAAAGCTTTCAGCGAATTCTTGGTTTCATTCCCCCTACATCAAGCTCTGAAGGAATAGTGATGTTCGTATATCCAAAGAAGTACGATGTAATTGTCGTGGGTGGTGGACACGCCGGGATAGAGGCAGCGTTAGCCGTCGCAAGAATGGGCGGGCAAGCACTGCTATTGACCACGAACCTTGACACAATAGGCCAAATGTCATGCAACCCTGCAATTGGTGGTCAGGCAAAAGGGCATCTGGTACGCGAAATTGATGCCTTGGGTGGTGAAATGGGGAAGGCGGCAGACATGGCTGGCCTCCAGTTCAAAATGCTGAACAAGAAAAAAGGGCCAGCTATTTGGTCGCCGCGAGCGCAATGTGATAAAAAGGCTTATCAATGGAGGCTTAAGTTAACGTGCGAGTCGCAACAGAACCTAGACGTGATGCAGGGCATAACATCAAAGATATTACACAAAAATTGCGAAGTTTATGGCGTAGAAACCACGCTGGCTGTTCAGTACCACGCTGGTGCGATTGTGATCACAACCGGAACATTTCTTCGTGGTTTGATGCATATTGGCACAAATCAGCAACCCGGTGGAAGATCTGGAGAATTAGCGTCGTTCGAGCTATCAAAGTCACTAAAAGAAATTGGGATCGAGATGGGGAGGTTAAAAACTGGCACACCACCCCGCCTGCTGCGCCGATCTATCGATTTTAGTAGAATGGAAGTCCAACCCGGCGATGACCCATTCTCGTTTTTCACCTTCTGGAATGACGATTTGTTCCATGTGGAACAAAGTCGCCTAACAGACAAGTCGATTATTGCTTCCAATAGTCATTACCCACCAAGTTCTATTCTCACAAAAGTTGGAGGACAGCTTCCGTGTCACATCACTTACACCACTAGCGCAACTGTGGATATTATTCACGCCAACCTGCACAAGTCGCCCCTCTATTCTGGAGTAATAGAAGGGGTTGGTCCTAGGTATTGTCCATCAATTGAGGACAAGATCGTAAAATTTCCAGAAAAAGCCAGACACCAGATTTTCCTTGAACCAGAAGGAGTTGCTACAGAAGAAATCTACGTAAATGGGTTTTCTACCAGTCTCCCTTTTGATGTACAAGTTGAATTGGTGCGAACGATTGTTGGCTGCGAGAAAGCGACAATTATGCGCCCCGCCTATGCGGTCGAATATGACTTCGCTTTCCCAACGCAGCTATTACCGACCCTTGAGTCAAAAACCTGTCGCAACCTGTTTCTAGCCGGGCAAATCAACGGAACATCAGGCTACGAAGAGGCTGCGGCTCAGGGTCTTATGTCTGGAATTAACGCGTTCAGGCGGACAATGGGGTTGGAGCAAATTGTTCTTCCTAGGAATATGGCCTACACTGGTGTGCTCATTGATGATCTTGTCACAAAGGGAACCGAAGAGCCGTATCGGATGTTCACCTCGCGCGCAGAGTACCGCCTACTACTACGCCAAGATAATGCCGATATGCGCCTATCAGAATTGGGGTATGAAATAGGACTGCTGCCAAAACGGAACTACCGCCGGTTTTTGGCAAAGCGGCACGCCATTACTGAGGAATTAAGGCGAATCTATCAAACTCACTACGGTTCAGAAACATTGGCTCAACTATTACGCAGGCCGGAAATGAACTACTCGTCACTTCCAATGCGTAATGACTCGCTATCCAAGGATGAAGCTCAGCAAGTTGAAACCGCAGCAAAGTACGATGGGTACATCGCCCGCCAGAAAGCCGAAGTCGAGAATTTTAAAAAGCTTGAAGACAAACATATTCCCGCGACATTCGACTTTATCTCCGTACCAAGCTTGCGATCTGAAGCTCGCCAGAAACTAAGCAAGATTCGGCCCGCGACAGTGGGCCAAGCCTCCAGAATTTCAGGTGTTTCGCCTGCTGACATCGCCATCTTGATCATTTGGTTGAAACGGCATGCTTCCGCCAATAACTATGCCGCGGAAAGTTCCGCTCTGCCCGCCGGGGACAACGAAGAGTCGATAGCATAGTGTTGAAAGCTCACTGCAGCTGCTTACTAATTGATGGATAGCTGACAGCGGCTCAGCCTTTTTCTGTAACGTGTCGGTAGCAGTTCATTCTTTTCAGCCGCGCCGGTTCGTGTTCATCTACAGCTGATTTTTTATGGGCAAAGAATTCGATATCACATCTCGCGGCGTGCCGCGCGTTGAAACCAAGTATCGCCGCATTGTCACTCCGCTGCCGCATCCGGCCTCGGTGGCCACACTCGAAAAGCTCCGCCGGTTTGAGCCGCAATCCATGCGCGGCCAACCGCCGCTCGTTTGGGACAGGGCCGAGGACATTTTCGTTTACGACAAATACGGCAACCGCTGGCTCGACTGGTCGAGTGGCGTGCTCGTCACCAACGCCGGTCACGGGGCGCCGGAGATTCGCCAGGCCATCGTGGACCAGGTCAACAGCGGCCTGCTGCACAACTACGTTTTCCCCAGCGAAGAACGAGCGCAGCTGGTCGAATATCTCATCCAGCTGGCGCCCAAAGGTCTGGAAAAAGTTTTCCTGCTGACGACTGGCTCGGAGGCCACCGAATGCGCCATCAAGCTCGCGCGCTCCCGCGGCATCAAGGTCGGCGGGAAGAAGAAAATCGGCATCATCGGCTTCGAGCGTGGATTTCACGGACGCACGTTGGGTTCGCAGCAGGCCGGTGGCATGGCCGGGCAAAAGTCGTGGATCGTCAATGAAGACCCCGCCATTCTCAACGCGCCATTCCCGGACGGTTTTTGGCAGACGAACACGAGCTTCGAAGTTTTCCTCTCCGCGATCAAGCAGCGCGGGTTGAAGCCGGAGAACATTGCCGGCGTGATGATGGAAACCTATCAAGGCGTCGGGCCGGACTTCGCGCCGGTGGAATACGTGCGCCGCATGGCCGAGTGGTGCAAGCAACACGACGTGGTACTCGTGTTCGATGAAGTGCAAGCGGGCTTTGGCCGCACGGGTAAATTCTGGGCCTTCGAACATTACGGCGTGACTCCCGACCTGATTTGCTGCGGCAAAGGCATCAGCAGTTCGTTGCCGCTTTCTGCGGTGATTGGTCGCACGAAAATCATGGACCAGTTTGGCCCCGGCTCGATGACCAGCACGCACACGGGCAATCCGGTCTGTTGCGCCGCCGCATTGGCGAGCCTCAAAAAAATTGCGAAGGAAAACCTGACAGCCAACGCCGCGCGATTGGAAAAACCGTTGCTCGACGGCCTGAAAAAAATCCAAACTCGCCATCCCGAAGTCATCGGCCACGTGACCGCGCGTGGTCTGGTGGGCGGAATGCAAATCCTGAAGCGCGGCAGGAAAGAACCCGACCACGATCTGGCGCACAGTATCATTGAACGCTGCTTCCACAAAGGATTGCTCATGTTCGGCCCAGTCGGTGCATGGGGGCAGACGGTGAAGATTGCGCCACCGCTCACGATTACGCGCGAAGCACTCGAAGAAGGCGTCGCCGTGCTCAATGAAGCGACCGATGAAGCCGTTACGGCGATGGGCGAATCGGAAAAGCCGAAAAGCCGGGAATTGGTCGCGAACGGCGGGCTCGGATAAGGTGTGGCAAACCGATCCGTTGAAAATTCAACATTGCATTTTGGCAGCGCAGCGGGCAACCTTCAGCGCCTTGGGTCGGGGCGTAGCGTAGCCTGGTAGCGCGCTTGTTTCGGGTACAAGAGGTCGTGAGTTCGAATCTCACCGCCCCGACCATTTTTCCTGCCCTTCTTGGTGATAAGTGACGACTGACTTGTGACATGATCGCACCTGCCAATCTGATTTACCCGCTGCCTTCCATCCTCGAACGACTTGATCTGGTGAAACTTTTTCCAAAAACCCAGCCGTTGGAAGTTGAACTGGGCTGCGGCGACGCTTCGTTCATCGCCGAGTACGCCACCTGCCACCCTGGCCGAAACTTCATCGGCGTCGAGCGGCTGCTTGGCCGCATTCGCAAACTCGACCGCAAAGGCCGACGAGCCGGGTTGACGAACCTGCGAGGCGTGCGCATCGAGTGCGCTTATTTTCTGGAATACCTGTTGCCCCCGCACTCGGCAACAGCACTGCACGTTTATTTCCCCGACCCATGGCCGAAGAAAAAACACCAGAAAAACCGGCTCGTCAACGAACGCTTCCCCGAACTTGCGCGCGCGGCACTGGCCTCCGGCGGGGTAGTGTATCTGCGCACGGACGACGAGGATTATTTCGCGCAGATGGCGAGCGTGTTCGCCGCAAGTTCGGGGTTTCGCCTGGGAGAGACGCAGCCGGAACTCGCCGCGCTGCCCACGGATTTTGAAAAGGATTTTAACGCCCGCAAGATCAGGACGCTACGCGCGGCCTATCAACTTTCCGCGTAGCAGCCGGCGTTGGGGGGCAGTTTAGCGCGGAATGAGGATTTGAAATCAAAGTCTCCTCGCGTCGGCTGCTAGCTTCACACATCAATCACCGGGCCGTCGCCGTTCTTGGGGTCTGAATCGGGTGGATGATGTCCGCGGCGAAAGGTTGCGCGCGCGTTGCCCGACCCGGTGAGGATGTTCAGCGCTACGGAAACCACGCTGATGATGAGCGAGCCGAGAAAAGCCGACCAAAAATCCTCCACCACAAAGCTGGGCTTGAGCATCCAGCCAACAAAATAGAGCAACAACGCGTTGATGACGAGGGTGAACAACCCAAGGGTCACGATGAGGAGTGGCAGCGCCATGAACATCATGATCGGTCGAATGAAAGCATTTAAAATTCCTAGGACCAACGCGGTCACGAAAGGCATCCAAAGGGTGTTTTCCGCGAGGCGTATGCCCGGCACGATGTGCACCGCCACCAGTACGGCCAACGTCGTGATGAGCCAACGTTGAATAAATTTCTTTGGGCCGGGTTGCATGTTCAATTCGTCAATATGCCTCGCGCTTTCAATCAACCAACCATGCGACAGGTATCGGCCAAAAACAAGGCGCAAAGGAGTTCAGCCCGCTTCCACCCGCAGCAGCGTAGCTGCGGTCCGCGCGCGCAGGGTCGCTGCCTCAAGACTGGCGGGCACCAAACAAAGTTCGCCGGGTGACCGCTCAATTGTGACCTCACCGCACTCCACGCCCAACTGGCCGCTCACGCAGGCGACGATCTGCATCGTGCGCGGCGTGATCGGCCTGTCGGCGCCGGCGGCCATCTGCAAAACCTCGACTGCAAAAAGCGGGTCTTGCGCCAGCGGGCGAAGTTTTATTGAGGCATCGCCGCCAAATTTGCTTTCCACGAGCGCCGGTTCGAAGTCGTTGAAATCAATGCTCGCCAGCGACTGTGGCACGTGCAGCTCTCGCGGCCGGCCAGCCAGCCCGACGCGGTTCCAATCGAACACGCGGTAGGTCGTGTCCGAACTCTGCTGGATTTCGAAAATCACCAATCCCGCGCCGATGGCGTGAACTCGTCCGCTTGGCAGAAACATGGCGTCGCCAGCGCTCACGGGCACGCGATGGAAACAATCGGCCACGGAGCCATCGTGGAGCTTGCGTTCAAAGTCGGCGCGGGTGGTGCCGTGTTTCAACCCAGCGAAAAGTTCCGCGCCGAGGGCGGCACCAGCGATGTACCACATTTCGGTCTTTGGTTCGCCGCCGAGTTCGGCAGCTTTGTGTGCGGGCGGATGGACTTGCAACGAAAGTTTTTTCTGTGCGTCGAGAATTTTCAGCAGCAGAGGGAAGCGGCCATCCTTTGATTTCGCCGGGCCGAGCAGTTCAGCGGCGTGATTTTCCATGAGCCAGCGCAGGTCCTTGCCCGCGAGCGGACCATTGGTAATGACGCTGGCGTCGCCGGGCCGGTCGCTAATTTCCCATGATTCGCCGATGGGCACCCCGGCCGGCAGTTTCTTGCCATAGAGCCGCTCCAAGCTGCGTCCGCCCCAGACGCGCTCTTTGAAGATGGGTTGGAAGGTCAGCGGGTAAAGCATGGGGAATTCAATTGCTGATTGCCACGCCGGTTTGAAAAGCCGAAGCCGGCTTAATTATCTCGCCCAAAATTCTCAATCCTTCGCCCCCGTTCAAGCGGGTGGTGGTGCCGCTGCCACCGGCGCCGAACTCAGCGCGGCGGCGAAAAGCGGTGTTGCCTCCGCCGGCGATGACGTTGAAGCGGCAGCGTGCGTGCGTCGGGAGGTTTTCTTCGGCGACTCGGATTTTTCCGCGCGGGGCAAAGGTTTCTCTAGGAAATGTCCGTGGGCACGGAATTTTTCGTAGCGCTTCTTTAATCGCTCCGCTGATGGCAGAGCCAGCAATTCGACCAGATGTTTGAGCAGATGTTGCTGGAGTGTTTTCGCGGTTGTGGCCGGGTCGTTGTGCGCGCCGCCGAGCGGTTCAGGGATGATTTCATCCACGAGTTTGAGTCTAAACAAATCCTTGGCGGTGATTTTGAGCGCCTCAGCGGCTTTGGCGGCGGCGGCGCGATCTTTCCACAATATCGCCGCACACCCTTCCGGGCTGATGACGGAGTAATAAGAATTCTCCAGAATCAAAACCCGGTCCGCCACGCCAATGCCCAGCGCGCCGCCCGAACCGCCTTCGCCGATGACCGCGGCGATGATGGGCACGTCGAGCAACGTCATATCGCGAAGGTTCACGGCGATGGCTTCGGCGATGTGGCGTTCTTCCGCGCCGACGCCGGGATACGCACCGGCGGTGTCAATGAGCGTGATGATCGGCAGGCCAAATTTGTCGGCGAGGCGCATGAGGCGCATGGCTTTGCGATAGCCTTCGGGATGCGCGGAACCGAAGTTGCGCAAAATATTCTCTTTGGTGTCGCGGCCCTTTTGCGTGCCGACGACAAGGACCCTGTGTTCGCCCAGTTTGGCAAAACCGCCGACAATGGCGCGGTCCTCGGCGTAAAGGCGATCACCATGCAGTTCGTGGAAGTCGGAGAACGTCGAGTTGAGGTAGTCGAGGGTGTAAGGGCGCTTAGGATGGCGCGCCAGCCGAACACGCTGCCAGGCGTTGAGGTTGGAAAAAATCTGCCGCCGGGTTTCTTCCAGTTTCTTTTCGATGAGCTTGATTTCCTCCTCGAAGCTGACGTTAAGCGAATGGTTCTCTGGATGTCGCTTGAGCTCCTCAAGCTTGCCTTGCAGTTCGATAATCGGCTTCTCGAAATCGAGCTGGTGTTTCATGCTTAAAACAGTTTAGTCGAATGTGGGAAATGAGGCAATGTTGAATTCGGCCTCGAAAAACATTGAGGGCCGGACTTGCGTCCGGCCCCCTGGTGACGAGGTTTATACGCCTTCACCCAGGCGCTCAGAAGGGCAGCGCGGTCAACTTGGGGGGCGCTGTTCGCACCGCGCTGCGAGCAAAACCTCTATGCCAACCCTAAACGAACAGCGAGATTTATTCATATTCACTATATCAGATACGCCGCAGGCACAGTTCGTTCAAATTTTTTTGTCCACGCGGACAAAACGCGCCACGCCAGTCATGGATAAGAGGTTACGCCATGGAAATTACTCCAAGAAAGTTACATTGGCCGTTCAGGCTGTGCGTCTCGTCAATTCAACCCGTTCTAACTCAACAAAATGTCCGAAAAAATCCGCGTGTGCGACCGAGATTGCAGTGCGCGGGCCAGTGGTGTCTGCCCGGACGATCCAAGCGACTCGCGGAGCGCCGCAGCTTTGCCCGTGCCGGAAGCCAGCACCCAAACTTGCCGCGCTGCCGCGATGGCCGCATAGCCCAACGTGACACGCTGTGGCGGCGGTTTTGGCGAATTCTTCACCGCACGATAAACGGTCTTGTCTCCCACGAGCGATTCTGCTTCGCCCGGAAACAACGATGCCACGTGCCCGTCTTCGCCCATGCCGAGAAAAATCAAATCGAGCACTGGCTGGCGTTCGGCATTGCACGGCACAATGCGGCAAATTTCCGCAGTCGCTTTGGCTGCGGCAATCTCCGGCAGTTCTTCGCCGTGAATCCGGTGAATCTGGCCTTTGGAAATATTAAGCGGCTCAAACAAAAGCCGTCGCGCGTCAGCAAAGTTGCTTTCCGCATCGGTCGGCGGCACACAACGCTCGTCGGCCCAGAAGAAGTGAACGCCGACCGGCAAAACCTGCTTTGCCTTCGCAAGTGCTGCGACCGAGGGAAAGAACTTTTGCGCGATGCGCCCGCCGGACAGCGCCACGTACTGCGGTTTACCCGCGCGATTCGCCGCCGCGATTTCGTCCAGCCACGCGCCCGCGACGGCGCGAGCCAGCTCATCGGCAGTGGCGAAGGAAATCAGTTCGAAGTTTTGCATCAAACGGAATCCGCCGGGTTGGAACGAACAACGACCTCTGTCTTGACTGAATTTGCGATGAAGCATTGCCCGTGTGCAAGGTGATGCAAGTGCTCCTCGTCAGCGGGGGTCGGAATTTTCTCGCCGCCGTAAGAAATTCTGGGCCGGAGCGTGACCAGGCTGACCCAGGACACGCCCATTTCGTTCTTC
>Ga0315268_10001934_pt1 | contig 23734 bp, 19 predicted proteins | sample C1_top_MG_FD_204535 | JGI IMG/M metagenome (GOLD analysis project Ga0315268, IMG submission 204535) | Sediment microbial communities from Yellowstone Lake, YNP, Wyoming, USA - C1_top | ecosystem: Environmental > Aquatic > Freshwater > Lake > Sediment | place: USA: Wyoming | collected 2017-08-01 | reverse complement strand
ACCCAAGATTTCTACTGTAGCGCAGCTGTCAGTAGTAAGCAGGAGGAATTTTTGTCGTTTCAGCTTCAATTGTGCCACTGGTTTAGTGGCGCAAGGATGACGGCTGAGTGTCTAAAGTTGAGAATATGTCAGTCAATACCATCCAACAGCTTTTAGCCGGGGATGCGCCAAAGCTGGTTACAGCACTCGCACTCGACAGCAGCACTGCGCGTATTGAAGTGCAATGCTTGCTGCAAAAAGTACTTAATGTTCAGCGCGTATATTTGCTGGCACATCCCGAACGCAGCCTTGATGAGGCAGAGCTGATCGAGTACACCGAATTGTTGCAGCGCCGTTTGCAAGGTGAGCCTGTCGCCTATATTTTGGGCGAGCGCGAGTTTTATGGCCTGAATCTGAAAGTTACGCCGACGACCCTGATTCCGCGTCCCGATACGGAATTGCTGGTTGAGCTCGCCGTGCAGCGTATCCCGGTGCGGCAACACAGTGCCGTGCTGGATCTGGGTACCGGAAGCGGCGCGATTGCGCTGGCGATAGCTCATGCCTGCCCGCTTGCCGAAGTGCTGGCTTGCGATGCATCGGCTCCGGCGCTGGCGGTAGCGCGGGAAAACGCAAAGGGCTTGGGTATAAGCAAGGTCAGTTTTGTGCAGAGTGACTGGTTTGCAGCGCTGGGCGCGCAACGATTTAATGTGATTGTGTCCAATCCACCCTATATTGCAGCGGATGATCCGCATCTGGCACAGGGCGACGTGCGTTTTGAGCCGGTTTCCGCACTGATTTCCGGCGCGGAAGGTCTGGACGATATAAGCAGGATCATTGCACAATCACCTTCACATCTTGTTCCGGGTGGCTGGCTGCTGCTGGAGCATGGTTATGAGCAGGCAGCAAAAGTGCGCAATTTATTGCAACATTATGATTTTAAAGAAGTATTTTCTGCACGTGACCTCGCGGGCATAGAACGCGTCAGCGCGGGACAATTGCGAACCTGAGCATTGTTACTTGACTGGCTGGGATGCACCCTCTAAAATGCACAATACTTGACTGAAATACTCAACAAAGGAGATAGCTAAACATGGACATTCAAGAAGTAATCAAGCAACAGGTAACCACTAATCCTGTCGTCGTATATATGAAAGGCACACCGGCTGCACCCCGATGCGGCTTTTCTGCCAATGTGATAAAGATTCTCAATTCATTGGGCGTGAAGGATATTTTCAGTGTCAATATTCTGGAAAGCGATGAAATTCGTCTCGGGATTATAGAGTACGCAAACTGGCCAACCGTGCCCCAGGTCTATATTAACGGTGAGTTTATAGGCGGTTCGGATATTACAACCGAGATGTATCAGAGCGGTGAATTGAAGGCTATGCTGGACAAAAAAGCGGCTTGAAGCGATAGCGGGCTAGACAATTATCTAGGCCGTTTGGCATATATGAATCCGGATTTACCACCTATACAATCCTGGTCGAGTGTTGAAGTACAAGTTGACGCAACTCGTTCTATCATACTCTCCTCCTTTATGGGCGATCGCAAGATCGCCCATTTTTTTGCGTGCATTTTTCGAGGCGTTTATTGAGTATCTACCAACGTTTTCCTGGCCCGCGCGATAGCCGCCTCTACCTGTTGCGGCGCCGTGCCGCCGATGTGGTTGCGCGCAGCCAGTGAGCCTTCCAGGGTTAACACGGCATAGATGTCAGCCGTAATCAGTGCGGAGAATTGCTGCAATTCATCCAGCTTCAGTTCAGCCAGGTCGCAGCCGCGTTTTTCGGCAAAGCGCACCGCCAGTGCCACCGCTTCGTGCGCATCGCGGAAAGGCAGGCCTTTCTTCACCAGGTAATCGGCCAGATCGGTTGCGGTGGCATAACCCTGCAATGCCGCACTGCGCATGGCTTCAGGCTTCACGCTAATGCCGCCCATCATGTCGGCATAGATGCGCAGCGTGATCATCAGCGTATCGACGGTATCAAACAGCGGCTCCTTGTCTTCCTGATTGTCCTTGTTGTAAGCCAGTGGCTGGCCCTTCATCAGCGTCAGTAACGCCACTAGATTGCCATTTACGCGGCCGGTTTTGCCGCGTACCAGTTCCGGCACGTCGGGATTTTTCTTTTGCGGCATGATGGAAGAGCCGGTGCAGAAGCGGTCGGCAATGTCGATAAAGCCGAAGCGCGGGCTCATCCACAGAATCAGCTCTTCCGACAGACGTGATAAATGCGTCATGATCAAGGCGGCTGCGGCGGTAAACTCTATCGCGAAATCGCGATCGGACACCGCATCCAGCGAGTTTTCGCAGACCCCGTCAAAGCCCAGCAGTTCGGCGACATATTCGCGCTTGACCGGATAGCTGGTGCCGGCCAGAGCGGCCGCGCCCAACGGCAGGCGGTTAACCCGCTTGCGGCAATCCGTGAGGCGCTCGGCATCGCGCTTGAGCATTTCGTAATAGGCCATCAGGTGATGGCCAAAGCTCACCGGCTGCGCGACCTGCAGATGCGTGAAGCCTGGCATGATGGTCTGCGTGTGCAGCGCGGCGAGGTCGATCAGGGCAGTCTGCAACGCCCTGATCAGCAGTGCTAACTCGTCGATGGCGTGGCGCAGATACAGGCGCACATCGGTGGCTACCTGGTCATTGCGCGAGCGGCCCGTGTGCAAACGCTTGCCTGCATCCCCCACCAGTGTTGTCAGGCGCTTTTCGATATTGAGGTGCACATCTTCGAGATCGAGCGACCAGATGAATTCTCCAGCCAGAATCTCATTCTCGATTTGCGCCAGACCGCGGCGGATGTCATCCAGATCCCGGATATTGATGATATTGCAGGCTGCCAGCATTTGCGCGTGGGCAAGCGAGCCCTGAATGTCGAACAACGCGAGGCGCTGGTCAAATTCGACCGAAGCGGTAAAACGCTTCACTAATTCGGAAACGGGTTCATTGAATCTGCCCGACCAGGTTTGTTTATCTTGAGCTTGTTGATTTTGCTTCGGTTTGTCTTGCATGGTTGCCATGTCTTGTCCAAAATGTCGGCATACAGGGGAGAGCTATGCCTGGAATGCAAAGTATAAATCAAAATCTGTTAGCTGACGCGTTACCCAACTTTCGCAATATGGGTGCGATCTTGCGCATTGTCCTGCTGGTGAACGGGGCGTCCTTGCTGGCAGTCATCGCGCAAGCAGTCTCGCTGCAGGATATCGTGCAGCGTTTTATCGACAGCTCCGCGTTTTTGCAGCCGGTTTTATTGTCCAGCCTGTTGCTGCTCTATGTGGTAAACGACTCTCTGGCGCGCCTGGTCTACTGGCGCGGTGTGGTGGCGGTCATGAGCCTGGTCGTTGTAATCACGCTGGCAATAACTTATCTTGGCGGTGACCTGTATGCGTCAGCGCAGGAAAACGCGATATTTCATGCATGGCGCAATGCGCTGCTGGGTAGCGCGCTCACCGCGCTGCTGCTGTTCTACTTCAAACTGCGCGCGATGTCGCTGTCGACAGCCTTGCAGGATGCGCGCCTGCAGGCTTTGCAGGCGCGCATCCGCCCGCATTTCCTGTTTAACAGCATCAATGCCGTGTTGAGTATTGTGCGGGCAGACCCGAAACGTGCCGAGACCGCGCTGGAGGACATGGCCGACCTGTTTCGCATGGCGATGGCGGACAGCCAGAAAATGGTTTCGCTGCGCCGCGAAATCGAGCTTTCACGCCAATATCTGGCGCTGGAAAAATTGCGCCTGGGCGAGCGCCTGCAGGAAAACTGGCAAATAGACGACACACTGGAGGATGCCTTCGTGCCGCCGCTGATGTTGCAGCCATTGCTCGAGAACGCCGTATATCACGGTATCGAACCTCTGTCGGAGGGCGGCGTAATTGAGGTCAAGCTGCAGCTAAGCGGCAGCGATCTGCATCTGGATGTGCGCAACCCCTGCCGCGGCCAATGCGGAGTGCATAATGGCAATAAAATGGCGCTGGAGAATATACGTGAACGACTGGCATTACAGTTCGATGTGGAGGCAAAATACACAGTGGAAAGCGGCAGCGATTATTATCATGTCCACATCCAGTTGCCTTATATAAAAGAGGACCCGAATGAATAGCGTTGATCTCCCCCTGACTGTATATATCGTGGATGACGAGTCCCCGGCACGTCACCGTATCAAGGAACTGCTCAGCGATTGCGGTGCGCAACTTCCGCTGGAATTGGTAGGCGAGGCTTCCAACGGGCTCGATGCGCTGGAACAGCTTGCGGCGCAACATGCCGACGTGGTGCTGGTGGATATACGCATGCCGCAGATGGATGGTATCGAGCTGGCGCAGCATCTCAACAAGCTGGAAAAGCCGCCGGTGATTATTTTTACCACCGCCTACGACAACTACGCGATCCAGGCCTTCGAGCAGCATGCAATAGACTACCTGCTCAAGCCTATCCGCCTGGGCCGCCTGTTTGAAGCGCTCACCCGCGCACGCGCGGCGGTGCCGGTGAAGAGCGAAGTGCTGCAGGAGCTGACTCCCGAGCCGCGCAAGAACTTGTCGATCCAGGAGCGCGGGAAAATCCTCTTGATTCCTATCGAGAAAGTTTTATATCTGCGTGCCGAGCTGAAATACATCACCGTGCGCACGCTGGAACGGGAATACCTCGCCGAAGAGCCATTGGGAGCGCTTGAAAAAGAATTCGCCGCACGCTTTGTGCGCATCCACCGCAATTGTCTGGTGGCGAAAGAGCAGATCGAGAGTTTTGAAAAAGTCGGGGGTGAGGGTGCTGACTCGCACTGGACGGCGAAGCTCAAGGGCTTGGAGGAGAGAATGCCGATTAGCCGCAGGCAGCAGTATATCGTGAAAGAATTTAAAAAATACTAGGGGATATTCTTATACATTCGCCGGAACTCCTGCTTTTCCTTCGGCGTACCAGTTGTCCGATAGTGCGACTGCCTGCGCTATAAACCCGTCGAAAAATGGCAGCAGCTCGCCGACATCCCGCGTTTCGCTGCCAAAGCGAAATTCAAATACCGCAGTTTCCTGATCCCGTCCCAGAAATACAACCGAATAAACGACGGGTACACCGGTTTTATCCGGGTGATCGTAAACCTCTGCATGAGGAAAGATTCTTTCGTCCAGCAAGCCGATCAGGCTATTGAAAACCGAGCCATCGCTTGCACCCAGTACGCTAACCCCGTCTGCCGACAACTTGCCGCTGCCCTGTCTGCCCAGCGTGCCATCGCGGCAAACAAGCATCGACAGCACACTTGTACGGTCACTGATAACATCGATACGGAATTTTTGAATTTCAGTTTTCTTCATCTGAACGTCACTCACGCGTAGTTGTTTGCCACCGGAAATTTTCAGCCCTGCGGCACTTCTTTCAGCCAGTTGAAATAATGCGTCCACTGCGGATCGGCTTTAACCTCGTATTCGATGCGGTACTCCGGATGAGCCGCCTTCAGTGCAGGTGCAACCTCGGACAGCGCGGCATCGCCGCCAAAATAGATAAAATATTCGCGCATGCCGGCAGAGGCGACCCGGCGTACATAAACAGCCCAGCCGTTGGCAAATTGGGCGGTGAAATCGAGCAAGTCCTTTTCGATCTGGTCCAGCTTGTCTGTTTCTTCCGGGTTCCAGTAATGTCCGGCGGTGTCCTGCAGACACCAGACCGCGAGCCAAGCGATATTGGGCAACGACTCCCCGGGATTGTCGCTGATATATTGATCGTCGATCAAGACTTGCGATTGATTGCCAACAATTTCTATATCAAAAAGTTGCCATGCCATTTGAGTTCCTTTGCGCTGATGAATGATGGAATCTTGCGGTGAAGCGGCCATTTTACCCTATGGCTGATGATCGAATAGCGATGCCATGTATTGCATGCTATCTATGACTGGAGCAGGGAGGCAATATAATTGTTTCCGTGGCGTAAATACGCCAGCAATTTCTCTGAAAAATTACCAATCACCGATTGTTGCACGGAGGGGCGGGACAGCATGGCGTCGCGCCATTTTGCAAGCCTGGGGCTGGTGATGAATTGAACGCCGGGGAGGTGCTGCTCAAGTATGTTGAGGCGCATAAACAGCGGCGCGATGGCGGCTTCCACCAGGGAAAATTTTTCACCGTTAAAGAATGCGCCGGCGGCGGGCAGGCGCGCTTCAATTTGGGCAAGCTTGCCCGCTATTTCCCCGCATTTTGCGTCAAAGGCGGGTTTGTCCCTGGCTGTCATCATCTCGTACTGCGTGACCAGCAAGCCCGAGCCAAACTCGATCCATGCCCTGTTTATCGCGCGCTGCAGCGGGTCGGCAGGGTGCAGCGCAGGCGGGCTGATTTCATCGATATATTCATTGATGACCGCCGATTCGAAAATGACCTCGTCCCCCACGCGCAGCACCGGCACCTTGCCGAAAGGCGATATTTTCATGAACCAGTCGGGACGATTGGCCAGGTCTATGTAAGTGATTTTGAAATCCATGCCCTTTTCCAGCAGCGTGATAACGGAACGCTGCACGTAGGGGCACAGATCAAAACTGACAAGTTCAAGACTGGAAGGGGATGGCATGGCGCACCTCTGTAAAAAAATCGATAAAATAATTGCAGCGGGGAAGGACTCGTGGAATCAATATCTGCAAACGCAAAAAAGTTATTTGCAGGCAGGCGATTTTCCCATGGAAGCGGAAAATCGGATAGCTGATTTTTAGCAATGGCATCTTTTCCGAGCCAGATCAAGGAGTAGAAATATTTGAACGGTTGGCCTCCGCGACGGTGGTAAAATTCAATCTGAAATAATCATCCACCTATCATGTCTCAACCCGGTTTTATACATCTTCGGCTGCACAGCGAGTTCTCCATTGTCGACGGTATTGTCCGCATCGGCGATGCGGTGGATGCCGCCAGGCGCGACAGCATGCCCGCGCTGGCGCTGACCGACCTGAACAATATCTTTGGCCTGGTCAAGTTCTATCTGGCGGCGCGTTCGAAAGGCATCAAGCCTGTCGTTGGCTGTGATGTGTTTGTCAGCAACGATGCCGAGCGCGAACAGCCGTTTCGCCTGTTGTTGCTGTGCCAGTCCGATGCGGGATATTTGCGCCTGTGCGATTTGCTCACGCGCGCTTATCTGGAAAACCAGAACCGCGGGCGCGCGGAAATTCGCAAGGAGTGGCTGCATGGCGGAACCGAGGGCTTGATCGCGTTGTCCGGCGCGCAGCTGGGCGAAGTGGGTGTCGCTTTGCTGAACGGGAATTTGGCCAGCGCGCGCGTGCTGGCGCGGGAGTATGCGGGGTTGTTCCCGTCGCGTTTTTATCTGGAGGTGCAGCGTTGCGGTTTTGCGCGCGAGGAAACGCATGTGCGCGAGACCGTCAGGCTGGCGGCCGAACTGGCGCTGCCGGTTGTCGCCACACATCCGGTGCAGTTCCTCGGCGCGGACGATTACAAGGCGCATGAAGCGCGCGTGTGCATAGCCGAAGGCTATGTATTGAATGACAAGCGGCGCGTGCGTGCCTTTACCGCGCAGCAATATTTCAAGACCCGGGCCGAAATGGCCGAGCTGTTTGCCGACTTGCCCGAAGCCTTGGCCAACAGCGTGGAAATCGCCAAACGCTGCAACCTGACATTGAAGCTGGGCAAACCCTGTTTGCCGGATTTCCCCACGCCCAACGGCGTCACTCTGGATGAATTTTTGCGCTCCGAATCGGAGCTCGGGCTGCAGCAGCGCATGGCGGTGTTGTATCCGGACGAGCAGGTGCGTGCCGCAAGACAGGAAGAGTATTCCAGCCGTCTGGCGTTCGAAATCGAAACCATTATAAAAATGGGTTTCCCCGGCTACTTTCTGATTGTGGCGGATTTTATCCGCTGGGCAAAAAACAACGGCGTGCCGGTAGGGCCGGGGCGCGGTTCCGGTGCGGGCTCGCTGGTGGCGTACAGTCTTGGGATTACCGATCTTGATCCGCTGCGTTATGAGCTGCTGTTTGAGCGCTTCCTCAATCCCGAGCGCGTATCGATGCCCGACTTCGACGTCGACTTTTGCCAGGACGGGCGCGAGCGCGTGATCGAATATGTGAAGCAGAAATACGGCGCGGCGAGCGTGTCGCAGATCGTCACCTTCGGCACGCTTTCCTCCAAGGCGGTGATACGCGATGTTGGCCGCGTAATGGATTTTCCTTACGGCCTGTGTGACCGGCTTTCAAAACTGGTGCCGCTGGAAGGCGTCAAGCCGGTATCGCTCAAGAAGGCGCGCGAGATTGAGCCCGAGTTTAACGCCATCATGGGTGCTGAGGAGGGTGTGGGCGAGCTGCTGGAGCTGTGCGAAAGCCTGGAAGATTTGACCCGCAACGTCGGTATGCACGCGGGTGGCGTGCTGATTTCACCGGGCAAACTGTCCGATTTTTGTCCGCTGTATTGCGCCGAGGGCAGCGATAACGCCGTCAGCCAGTTCGACAAGGACGACGTCGAAAAAATCGGGCTGGTGAAGTTCGACTTCCTCGGTTTGCGCACACTTACCACCATCGACTGGGCGGTGCGTTATGTGAATCAGATGCTGGAGCGCGAAACAGATGCATCGCTGCCGGTAGCGCAGCCATTCAGCGTAGACAATTTGCCGCTGGATGACAAGGCGACTTACAAACTGCTGAAGTCGGCCAACACCACCGCAGTGTTCCAGCTTGAATCGCCGGGCATGAAGAAGCTGATCGTCAAGCTCGAGCCGGATACCTTCGAAGATATCGTCGCGCTGGTCGCGCTATACCGCCCCGGGCCGCTGGAGTCAGGCATGGTGGAGGACTTTATCAACCGCAAGCACGGCCGCGCCAAGGCGGACTATTTCCATCCCGATCTGGAAGTGTCGCTCAAGCCGACTTACGGCGTGATCGTGTACCAGGAGCAGGTGATGCAGATTGCGCAGATCATCGGCGGCTATTCGCTGGGGGCTGCGGACTTGTTGCGCCGTGCGATGGGCAAGAAAAACGCCGACGAAATGGCGCAGCAGCGCAGTATTTTTGTCGACGGTGCGGTCAAGCGCAATATCGACGAAAAGCTCGCTACGCATCTATTTGATTTAATGGAGAAATTTGCGGGGTACGGTTTCAATAAATCGCACTCGGCCGCGTATGCGCTGGTCTCCTACCAGACTGCGTATCTGAAGGCGCATTACCCTGCCGCATTCATGGCCGCCACGCTGTCGTCGGATATGGACAACACCGACAAGGTACACAGCAACTACGACGATACCGTGGCGCAGAATCTGCTGGTGTTGCCGCCCGATATTAACTCTTCCGATTACCGCTTTGCGCCGGTGGATGAGAAGACGGTCGCCTATGGCCTGGGTGCGATCAAGGGCACCGGAGAGGCGGCTATCGTCAACATAGTCGAAGCGCGCAACGCGGGCGGACTGTTCAAAGAGCTGTTTGATTTCTGTCGCCGCGTCGACAAGCGCCTGGTCAATCGCCGCTCCATCGAGGCGCTGATACGCGGCGGCGCGTTCGATTCGATCTCCGACCACCGCCATCAGCTGCTGGCCTCGCTCGATGCCGCGCTCGCCAGTGCCGAGCAGCAAGCCCGCTCCGCCAACCAGAACAGCCTGTTTGGCGACGATGAAAATGCGGTGCTGCCGGTACAGATGAAGGATGTGCCGTACTGGAGCCTGCGCGAGAAATTGCAGCAGGAAAAAACCAGCCTGGGTTTTTATCTGAGCGGCCACCCCTACCAGGAATTTGCCGAGGAACTGGCGCCGTTCATCAAACAGCGCCTGGTTGATATCACGCCGCAAGCCCTGCCGCAGGGCAATACCAACAAGCGCGCCGGACTTGCAGTGCTGCTGGCCGGGATGGTGGCCGACGTGCGCATCCAGCAGACCCGGCGCGGGCGCATGGCGATTATCAAAATTGAAGACGGCAGCGCGCAGCTGGAAGTGACGCTGTTCAACGAGCTCTATGAAGCCAGCCGCCCGTGGATACGCGATGGTGAACTATTGGTTGTGCATGGCAAGGCCAGCCTCGACGACTATTCCGGCAATATGCGCGTAACCGGCGAGGAAGTCATGGACCTGGCCTCGGCCCGCGCCGCATTCGCCAAACGCCTCGATCTCGGCTGTGCAGAACAGGAAGCGACAATTGTGGCACGGCTCAAGGAGCTATTCATGCCTTATCGCGGCGGCAAATGCCCGGTGGTGATCCATTACCGCAACCAGACGTGCAGCGCGCAACTGCGTCTGGGCGAGGCGTGGAATGTCACGCTGCCGGACGGTTTGCTGGGCGATCTGCGCGGCTTGCTGGGAGAGAAAAATGTGCGCGTTGTTTATGGCTGAAATTGAGTGGGCGCGAAGCGGGGTTTGCCATGATTGAGCCTCGCGCAGCTTAACCCTCCGCGAGGCCCTTGGCGATCGCAGGATGGTGCTCCTGCGGCTTGTCGAGATGGTAGCCCTGCACCATATCGACGCCCATGCCTTGCAGCATTTCAAGGATTTCGGCGCTTTCAACAAATTCCGCAACGGTTTTCTTGCCGAGGCCGCGCGCAACATCCACGATGGATTTTACGAACACCTGGTTGTCGCGGTCGTTGGGCAGATCGCGAATAAACAGGCCGTCAATTTTCAGCACATCGGCCTTGAGGTGTTTGAGATAGGCAAATGACGAGAAGCCCGTGCCAAAATCATCCAGACAGGTTGTGCAGCCGGTCTTCTGCAAGGCTTCGATAAAGCGCTCTGCATCCTGCAGGTCGGAAACGGCTGCGGTTTCGGTTAATTCGATCAGGAGCCGGTGCGGTTGCACCTTGAACAGTTTGAGTTGATCGGCAATATAATGCGGCAGGGTCGGCTCATCAAATGAACGGCCGGATATGTTCACCGCCAGCGACGGGATGGATTTTGATTTTGCCAGCAAGGCGATGCTTTCGCGTATGACCCAGCGGTCGAGATCGAGTATTCTGCCGCTTTTTTCCGCATGGAGAATGAAATGTCCCGGCATGATCAGCCTTTCAGGGTCCTGCTCGTCCACCATACGCACCAATACTTCCAGGTGGGCAATTTCTCCGGTGGCGGCGTAATAGACTCCCTGATAGTGCAAGCGCATCAGATTTTTTTCAAGGGCGCTGCCGATACGGTCATTCCAGGTCAGGCGGGCCACCATTTCGCGCGAGGAGTCGAGATCGATGCGGTATTTGCGCCACGTGTTTTTGCCTGATTCCTTGGCCTGGTACATCGCAGCGTCGGCGTGGGCAATCAGCTCTTCCGTGGTGGTTGCATGTTTGGGATAGAGTGCAATACCCAGGCTGGTCGTCAAGCGGAAATTCTGCCCTTCAAAACGGAACGGGATTTGCGAAATGGCACGCACTACCCGCTCGGCCAATGCTTCTGCATCCTCTTCTGTTGCATCGGGCATCAGCAGCGCAAACTCGTCGCCGCCCAGGCGGCTCAACATTTCGTTGCGGCGCACCAGTGCGCCGACTTCCCCGGCTATCCTGATCAGCATGGTGTCGCCCGCGCGGTGGCCGAAGGTGTCATTGACATATTTGAACTCGTCCAGATCGAAGAATATCAATGCGCCTTGGGTATGGTGCCGGTCGGCAATGGCCAGCAAACGGGTTAATGCTTCCTGCAGGCGGCGCCGGTTAAACAGGCCGGTGAGCGAGTCGCGCTCGGCAAGATAGATTAATTGTTCTGCCGTCTGGCGTTCGCGCGTGATATCTTCATAAATCCACAGGCGTCCGATAAAGCGGCCTTCGTTGTCACGCACCGGATAGGATAATTGGGTGATGATGCGCGCATCGGCCATCGTAATTTCAAAGCTGTCGGACACTTCGTGGGTTTGCAGGACGCTCAGAATATGCTTGGAGAAATGATCGGGCCGCGCCAATATATTTCCGGAGTATTCGAGTACTTCCTCGGCGGCTTTGCCCGAGAGCGGGGTATCTGCCGGTATCATCCACAGGCGCAGGAAGGCGGGGTTGTAATACATCACCCGGTTATCCGAGTTGACAAACAGGATGCCCATATTCATTGCCGCCAGCAGCGACGCTAACCTGGCACGCTCTTCTTCCGCATTGTTCAAATAGATACGCTGTGTATCGTCGGAGCTTTTGAGCTCGGACAGCGCATTACGCATCACAATTTCGGATTCCTTGCGCTCGGTGATATCCAGCATGCTGGTGCGTATTCCCTGCTGTTCGTTTTTCTCGTCGTAAATGGGTTGCCAGAATACGATGAGCCAGATGACCGGGCCGTTCTTGCGCCGCAGCTGGAATTCGAAATACTCCTGTTTTTTGCCGCCATGCAATGCCGCCTCGCAGGCAAGCTGGACGCATTCAACATCCTCTTCCACGGCAAGACAGGAAGGGAAGTTGGTCATGCGCATGCATTCATCCGGAGTATAGCCGGTGACCCTTTCGACCGAAGGATTTATCCAGACTAAACTGCCATCCTTGCCCAGCCAGCTTTCACAGCCGTAAGTAAAATCGGCTATGGCATGAAATTTCGATTCGCTTTCCTTGAGCGCATTGATCCGGTTCTTGATCGCGCCAGACATCGTGTTAAATGCAAGCGACAATTGGCCGATCTCGTCTTGTGTATTGACGGGCAGCTGTATATTGAAATTTCCTCCTGCCACCTGTTCGCTGGCGCGGGTAAGCAAGACCAGATGACGGGTCAGCCAGTAACCAATCAGCGTAAGCAACAGCACGGACAGGCTGATTTCGGTGGCGGCGATGAGCAAGCTTTGCTGCAGGAGTTTCGTTTTTGCGGTGGTCAGAAAGGCAGTGGAAAGCCCGTAACGCAATACGCCATAACTCTGGCCGGCGATACTGATGTTCGTCAGGGTATCGTAATAACCGTCATCTCCATTCAGGTCGATATCCAGCTTGGGCATGGGGCGACTGGCGTCCCAGCCGGTGGCGGCGATCAGTTTGTTGTCGGTGTTGAACACTGCCAGATAAGCGATGCCGTTATGGTTCTGGATTTCATTGAGTATTTCCTGCAAGGTGCCGTAATCCCGCTGCGCGAGCGGCCCGGAAAGCGCGGCATTCAGCAGCGGACGGATTTCTTCTACCCTGGAGAGCCCCTGGTTGCCCAAACTGGTCCGGATCAGACGCACACTGTTTGTCACCAGCAGCGAAAGCATGACAAATTCCACCACCACACTGGCAATGAGCAGCTTGAAGCGCAAGGATTTGCGAAATTCGGGTCTATTCACAGCGGACTATCTCCATGGTGGGATCTGTTCAGGCATTCAGGGGATTTCAGCCATCAGGCGTTTGGTCTCGGCTACATAGCGATCCAGGCCATTCATATCCCCGGGAGAAACGGGGATGATGCTGCCAAAACCGGTGCTGGCTAAAAACTGTTTACCTTCGTTCGATTCGCGGCCAAACTTCAGAAGCGCTCTGGAGATGCGGTCGGCATATGCTTTCCCCAGGCGGGGATGAGAAAGAATAACCAGGCTAATATACTCCCCGGTGTCCAACAGAGGTATCACCGACTCGCGCAGTTCTTTTGGCATTTGCGCAAGTGGAGCCGAGGCAGAGATGGCCGCTATGGCATCGCCCTTATGCACCGACAGTATCGCGGAAGCAAATGAGGGCACTTCAAGAAGATGGTAATCAATACCGGATCGCAGCCCTTTTCCCTGCAGCCAGGTCATGCAGACAATCGCTGCCAGTGAAAGTTGATCCGGCACGGCAATTATCCCGCCGCGCAACTGCGCTATGGTCTTAACGGGACTGCCAAGCGCGGTCATCAGCAGGCCGCGGCCGCCGGTCGAAAAGCGCACCAGCGGCACAAAATCATTGTCTTTCTGCAAAATCCGCGCAAAGTGAGCGGCAGAAATCACCAGATCATAATCGCCCCGCTGCGCGCTCAACAGGAATGGTTTGAAACCGGCGGCGGTATAAATTTTAACGGGTTTACCGAGCGCCTGTTCCAGGTAGCGCCGCATCGGTTCATAACTGGTAACCAGCGCGCGCGCGCTCATGTAGGGCACTATGCCCACTTGCAGCGGTTCAAGCCGTGAATTTGCGGCGGCAAATGCAGGCCATGCATACGCTATCGACAGCAACGCAATCAGCCCGTACTGTAACCTTGTGTACATGGTTCCTCCCGAACCGATGATTTGCCGCGCCCTATGCATTTTTCTTAACACATTGATTTTAATAGAATGTTTTACAGAGACCAGTCTTTCCCCAAATTCCCGCGATCCAATCTTTTTATATCGGCAATTATCGTCTGCTTTACAGGGTTGTTCGACCAAGCCGTTCCAATTAGTTATTCGCGTACGCCTGCCAGTTGCGCAGTTTGAACCAGTCGCGCAGGTTGAACCAGTCGCGCAGGTTGAACCGGTCATGCGGTTTGTATCATTCATGGCGTTTCTGCCAGCAGTCGCTTCGTCTCGGCAATGTAGCGGTCCAGACTGCCCATGTCGCTGGCGGTGACCGGGATAATGGCGCCAGAGCCGGTGCCGCGTATAAATTTTTTACCCTCGTCAGAATCACTGCCAAACTTTAGAAGTGCGTGTTTGATAAGGTCGGCATATGATCTTTCCATGTGCGGATGGCTGAGGAAAATATTTCTGAGAAATTCGCCGGTGTGCGCGATGGTTGTTACCGAGCCGCTGAGTTCCTCGGGCATCTGGGCGAGTATGCCCGGGGCAGAAACAGCCGCCATTGCTTCGCCCTTCTGTACTGACAGGATTGCGGACGCGAAGGACGGCATTTCCAGCAACTGGTAGTCAGTGTCTGAGCGCAGCCCTTGTTCGTCCAGATAGCTCAGCACCACGATAGTCGACAGCGAGAGCTTGTCCGGTACGGCTAAAATATGCCCGCGCAGATCCTGTGTGGTTTTAATGGGGCTGTCCAGTGCTGTCACGATCGAGGCATGACCTACCGCGGCAAATCGCACCAGCGGCGTATATCCATCTTCCTTTTGCAGTATCCGCGCGAAATGGGACGCGGTAATGACCAGGTCGTAATCGCCCCGCTGGGCATTCAGGAAAAATTGCTTGAATCCGTTTGAGGTGTAAACTTTTACCGGCCTGCCCAGCGTCTGCTCCAGGTAGCGTCGCATCGGCTCATAACTGGTAATCAGGGCACGTGCGCTCATATATGGCACGATGCCCACTTCCAGCGGCTTTACCGGAATGATTGCGGCGGCAAATACGGACCGTGCAGATACTGCCAGTATGGCCAGGAACACGTAGTTGAAAAATTTATGCATGATCCTTTCTGGATGCGTTTCGTGATTGTGTTTTTCTGAACGCCATATCGTCTTTGTACAGAAGCACATCAGCTTGCACAATATTGCAGATCCGGCACTATTTAATCCTCATGCCGGGTCTTGCGCCGTCATCAGGGCTCAGGATAAACAGCCCGGGAGCCTCACCCGAGGCAGCCAGCACCATGCCTTCCGACATGCCGAATTTCATTTTGCGCGGCGCAAGATTGGCGACCATCACGGTCAGCCGTCCCTTGAGTTTTTCCGGATCATAGGCGGATTTAATGCCGGCAAAAACCGTGCGCGGATTTTCTTCGCCTATGTCCAGTGTCAGCTTGAGCAGCTTCTCCGCGCCCTCGACATGTTCTGCATTGACAATTTTTGCGACGCGCAAATCAATCTTGCTGAAGTCGTCAATCGAAATAATCGGCGCAATCGCGCCAACTTTTGCACCCTCGCCCTGCAAGGGAGAGGGATGGGGAGAGGGTGTGTTTGCGGGTGTATGTTGTTGTGCTTCAGCATGCCGTGCAGGGGAAAGTGCTTCAGGTGTAGCCTCCAGGTTTTCGCGGTTCGCTTCAACCAGAGCCGTAATCAGCTTGGGATCGATGCGCGTCATCAGGTGCTGGTAAGGCTTGATGCGGTGATCGAACAACAGCTCGCCCGCGTTGGCCCATGTCAGCGCTTCAATGTTGAGGAAAGTTTCAACTTCTTCAGCCAGCACCGGCAGGATGGGCTTGAGGTAAAGCGTGAGCAGGCGGAACAGGTTCAGGCTCACGGTGCACGCTTCCTGCAACGCAAATTCCAGCTCTTCCTGTTTGCTCAGCACCCACGGTGCCTTGTCGTTCACATATTCATTGGCGAGGTCGGCGAGTCGCATGATTTCGCGGATGGCTTTGCCGAAGTCTCGCTCTTCATAGCACTCCGCAATGAACTCTCCGGCGCTTACAAAGCCGGCCATCAGCGTGTTGGCGCGTGCATCCCTGATGCCATCCTTGCCGGCCAGTTTGCTATCGAATTTTTTGCTGATAAAACCTGCGGTGCGACTCGCGATGTTGATGTACTTGCCGATCAAATCGCTGTTTACCTTGGCGACAAAATCGTCGAGGCTGAGGTCCAGGTCTTCCATCGTGCCGTTAAGCTTGGCCGCGTAGTAGTAGCGCAGATATTCGGTATTCTTGATGTGCTCGACATAGCTGCTGGCGGTGATAAAGGTGCCGCGCGACTTGGACATTTTCTCGCCGTTGACGGTGAGAAAGCCGTGCGCGAACAGTTTGGTGGGCGTGCGGAAACCGGCGTGCTGCAGCATCGCGGGCCAGAACAGCGCATGAAAATACAAAATATCCTTGCCGATGAAATGGTACAACTCGGCGTCCGAACCCTGCTTCCAGTAGTCGTCGAAGTTGATGCCGGTTTCATTGCACAGCTTCTTGAAGCTGCCCATGTAGCCCACCGGCGCATCCAGCCACACGTAAAAATATTTTCCCGGCGCATTCGGGATTTCAAAACCGAAGTAGGGCGCGTCGCGTGAAATATCCCAGTCGGTCAGCTTGTTTTCGCCTTCCGTGCCCAGCCATTCCTGCATCTTGTTGGCGGCTTCGGCCTGCAGGGTGCCGCTGGTGGTCCACTCCTGCAGGAATTTCTGGCAACTGGGCGCCGAAAGCTTGAAGAAGTAGTGTTCCGAAGCGCGCATTACCGGCTTTGCGCCGGATACGGCAGAGTACGGATTTTTCACTTCGGCCGGCGTGTACGCTGCGCCGCACACTTCGCAGTTGTCGCCATACTGGTCCTTGGCGCCGCACTTGGGGCATTCGCCCTTGATGAAACGGTCCGGCAAAAACATTTCCTTGACCGGATCGTAATATTGCTCGATGGAACGTTTGTCGATCAGGCCATTATTCTTTAGCCTGCTGTAAATGTCGTTTGCGAATTCGCGTGTCTCGGCAGAGTTGGTGGAACCGTAATGGTCAAAGTTGACATGGAAGGCCTTGAAGTCGTCGTAATGCTCCTGCCATACGCGTGCAATAAGCTGTTCCGGGGTGATGCCTTCCTTTTCGGCGCGCAGCATGATGGGCGTGCCGTGGGTGTCGTCCGCACAGACGTAATAACAGCTATTGCCCTGCATTTTCTGGAAGCGCACCCAGATGTCAGTCTGGATGTATTCAACCAGATGGCCCAGATGGATGCTGCCGTTGGCGTAAGGTAAAGCGGAGGTGACCAGGATTTTTCTGGGTTGCGGTGTAATTCTGCGGGTCATAATTGCCTAGTTTCTGAGATGGTCTTGCCATTGTAGCAAAACCTACGCAAACAGTCGGAATTGGGTAGAATCATGGTTTACGAAAAATTATTCATATTTACGGAATACCCAGGAGATACAAATGGCTTTTACAGACGCAGACGTGCAAGGTGCAATGAAACAGTTGATCGATCCCAACACCAAAAAAGATTTCGTGTCGGGCAAGTCGATCAAGAACATCAAGATCAACGGCAACGATATTTTGCTGGATGTCACCCTGGGCTATCCGGGCAAGAGCGTGTGGGCAGAGATCAAGGCGATGGTTGAAGATCATCTGCGCAAGGCTATCCCGGGTGTGGCTAAAGTGGAAGCCAATGTGAGCAGCAAAGTGGTGTCGCACGCGGTGCAGCGCGGCGTGAAACTGGTGGACGGGGTAAAAAATATTATTGCGGTAGCCAGCGGCAAGGGCGGCGTGGGCAAATCGACCACCGCGATCAATCTGGCATTGGCGCTGGCCGCGGAAGGCGCGCGCGTCGGTATTCTGGATGCGGACATTTACGGCCCTTCGCAGCCCACCATGCTGGGTGTTAAAGGCACGCCGAAATCCAGCGATGGCAAATTCATGGAGCCCATGATCGGCCACGGCATACAGGCCATGTCTATCGGCTTCATGATCCCCGGCGACGACCAGGCCATGGTGTGGCGCGGCCCGATGGTGACCCAGGCGCTTGAGCAATTGCTGAACCAGACCCGCTGGGACAATCTGGATTATCTGGTGGTCGATATGCCGCCCGGTACCGGTGATATTCAACTGACGCTGGCGCAAAAGGTGCCTGTTACGGGCGCTGTGATCGTGACCACGCCGCAGGATATCGCGCTGCTGGACGCGCGCAAGGGCCTCAAGATGTTTGAGAAGGTGGATATCAAAATCCTCGGCATCATAGAAAACATGAGCACGCATATCTGCTCAAAATGCGGCCACGAAGAACATATTTTCGGCAGCGGCGGCGGCGAGAAAATGTGTGCGGATTACAAGGTTGAATTCCTCGGTGCGTTGCCGCTGGATATCAAGATTCGCGAACAGGCCGATTCAGGCAAGCCCACTGTAGTGGCTGAGCCGGATGGAAAGATCAGCAGGGAATACAAGCAAATGGCGCGACGCATCGCGGTGAAAATTGCCGAGATGGCGCAAGACCATAGCGCCGTATTCCCGAAGATTGTAGTCAAGAGCACTTAACAGCGCGTTGAAAAACGCAGTAAACTAAGCCCCTGCCCCTTCTTTGGGAAGGGGCTTTTTAACATCCAGTCAAGGATTAGAGGTGGACATGAGTATAAAAGCGGACAAATGGATACGCCGCATGGCGGAGCAGCACGGCATGATAGAGCCGTTCGAGCCGGGGCAGGTGAAAGAAGTGGGTGGCAAACGCATCGTTTCATATGGCACCTCCAGCTACGGTTACGACATTCGCTGCTCGACCGAATTCAAGTTGTTCACCAACATTAACAGCACGATAGTGGACCCCAAAAATTTCGATCCCAGCTCCTTCGTCGAAGTTAACCACGATTTCTGCATCATCCCTCCCAACTCCTTCGCGCTGGCACGCACGGTGGAATATTTCCGCATCCCGCGCAACGTGCTCACCATCTGCCTGGGCAAGAGCACCTATGCGCGCTGCGGCATCATCGTCAACGTCACGCCGTTTGAACCTGAATGGGAAGGATATGTGACGCTGGAATTCTCCAATACCACGCCGCTACCCGCCAAGATTTACGCCAATGAAGGCGTGGCACAAGTGCTGTTTTTTGAATCCGATGAAGTCTGTGAAACCTCGTATAAGGACAGAGGCGGCAAATATCAGGGGCAGAGCGGCGTGACTCTGCCAAAGATGTAATCCCATTGTCCGGTAGAGGTAAAACGCTTCGTGGCAGCACAATTTACCTCGAAGCGGTTCTTGTGCCCTTCGGGTATGGTGCGATAGTTTATTCATAGAATCGCCCGACAAGGTGTTCCAGGTCAAGCAGTTTTCGAGTTCCGCCGGGCATTATTTTTTCTTTGATGGTTACGTCAATGGCGAAAAAGGAATCAATGCGGATTTTTGGGCTATCGTTTTATCAGCACGGGTGGGCAAAAGGGCAAAGTGCTTTTTGTCACTATTACACGTATGGACGATATGCAAGACTATGGCTATGTTGTTTATGTAGAAGGAGGCCACGCCACCCCCAGCCAAATGCTCTATGTCATCCGTACCGCTTCCCGTGCCAAGGGCAAGCCTGTGAGTAAAGACGAACTCAAAGACATGGCGACGCAAATTATGGCTTCAGTCAAACGACAGGTCGTGCAATAAATTGTTATGACGATTGCAAGCAGCGCAAGAGGAAAGACGGTTATGGTGTGTTCCCGGTGTTTTGTATCATGCTGGTCGGCAGCCAGTGTTGCCGATTCTCCGGTATCTGTCGGTATGATCATGGCCTTACCCCGCATGGCGAAGCTGTCTGTCAAGCCTCCTTGCCAACAACTCGCATCCGGACCGTTTATCCAGGTTCATGAACCTGCTTCTAAATATATTGTCTGAACAGTAGTATTAAACCAGGGTATCAAACAACATACTGACGAGGGTCATATGAATAACTTGATTTCAGGCAAAAAAATTCAAATCGAGCTTAGCGGCACGTCTGTTATTCTCAAACCGGATGGGAGTGTCGAGTATGAAACCGGGAAAATCAAAACAGTTGGAATCAGAAATATTACTGAAGTTTTGGAGCACCGCATCAATACGATTTTTGATTCCCGTTCTCACATGGTTCGTTTTGTTAATGGCGGCGTGCTCAAATATGCATATAACGGCTCAGGTGAGTTGATTGAGTTGTCTGCAAGCAATGTTGCTGTAGTAATCTCGGAAGACGGTGAGTTTTCGTTTTATGTTGCAGGTGAATAAAGCCTGATTTTGTCTATGGGCCGGCCAGTGCAATACGGCCTCGCTCAGTCTGTTTGTAAATCCGTATAAAAACAGCATGTTGCTTGTTTTTGTAGCAATTCTTTTCCCGATCTATCGACTGCTGCATATTGTAGCTGGTTTGAAACTTGCGGACTTACTCCGGTGCGCTGATGTGGGAATTTTTGAAGGTGTTTTGGCCCGGGAAATCCATCTGCCAAGATTCTGCACATACATCAATAAATCTGCGACAATTCGCAAACTTGGGGCTGCGAAGCAGCTTTTTTCAATTGTGGGGTACCTGATGGAATTTAATTTTAGTTTCAGCATCACATTGCCTTGCGGCTAATATGAGCCTGCACTGAGGTTAAATTTCCGATAGTGATATTGTTTCAATTTTGGTTTTAATAGTGGAATGCAGTTTGCATTCCACCCATGGAGCAGCTATGAAATTTAACTTTCCCATCATTATTATTGACGAAGACTTTCGTGCTGAAAATGCCAGTGGTCTGGGTATCCGCGCGCTGGCTGATGCCATCCAGAAAGAGGGTATCGAAGTGCTCGGTGTGACCAGTTATGGCGACTTGTCTTCGTTTGCGCAGCAGCAGAGTCGCGCTTCAGCCTTTTTGCTGTCGATTGATGACGAGGAATTTGGTTCAGGCAGCGTGGCTGACACCGAAATCGCGCTGAAAACCTTGCGCGCTTTTGTTGCAGAGATACGCCATAAGAATGCCGAAATCCCGATTTATTTGTACGGCGAAACACGCACTTCACGCCATATTCCCAACGATATTCTGCGCGAACTGCATGGTTTTATTCACATGCATGAAGATACGCCGGAATTCGTGGCTCGCCATATTATTCGCGAGGCGAAGTCCTATCTTGATTCGCTGGCGCCGCCGTTCTTCCGCGCGCTGGTGGGTTATGCGCAGGATGGCTCCTATTCCTGGCACTGTCCCGGCCACTCCGGTGGCGTGGCGTTCCTGAAATCTCCTGTCGGCCGCATGTTCCACCAGTTTTTTGGTGAAAATATGCTGCGTGCGGACGTGTGCAATGCGGTGGACGAACTCGGCCAACTGCTGGATCACACCGGCCCGGTCGCGGCTTCCGAGCTTAATGCGGCGCGTATTTTCAGCGCGGATCATCTGTTTTTTGTTACTAACGGCACGTCCACGTCGAACAAGATCGTGTGGCACTCGACGGTGGCGCCGGACGATATCGTGGTGGTGGACCGCAACTGCCACAAGTCTATATTGCACGCGATTATCATGACCGGCGCGGTGCCGGTGTTCATGACGCCTTCGCGCAACCATTACGGCATCATCGGCCCGATTGCGCTGGACGAATTCAAGATGGAAACCATCCAGCGCAAGATCGATGCGAACCCTTTTATCAAAAACAAGAAACAGAAGCCGCGCATTCTCACCATCACGCAAAGCACCTATGACGGTGTGCTGTACAACGTCGAAACCATCAAGCAGATGCTGGACGGGAAAATAGACACCCTGCATTTCGATGAGGCATGGCTGCCGCATGCGACCTTCCATGAGTTTTACCGGGATATGCATGCGATAGGCCCGAATCGCGCCCGTACCAAAGAGTCGATGATTTTCTCCACACAGTCCACGCACAAGCTGCTGGCTGGTTTGTCGCAGGCGTCGCAAATACTGGTGCAGGACAGTGAACGGAATAAACTCGACAGGGACTGTTTCAATGAAGCCTACCTGATGCATACCTCGACCAGCCCGCAGTACGCGATCATCGCTTCATGCGATGTGGCTGCCGCGATGATGGAGCCGCCGGGCGGTACCGCGCTGGTGGAAGAGTCAATCGCCGAGGCGCTCGATTTTCGCCGCGCCATGCGCAAGGTGGATGCAGAGTTTGGCGAGTCAGAGTGGTGGTTCAAGGTGTGGGGCCCGGAATATCTGGTTGATGAAGGCATGGCCTCGCGCGATGACTGGATGCTGCATGCAAATGAACGCTGGCACGGCTTCGGCAATCTGGCGCCGGGCTTCAATATGCTGGACCCGATCAAGGCAACCATCATCACCCCGGGACTGGAAGTGGAAGGTGATATCGCCGAGTCAGGCATACCCGCCTCCATCGTCACCAAATATCTGGCTGAACACGGCGTGGTGGTTGAAAAAACCGGGCTGTATTCTTTCTTTATCATGTTCACCATAGGCATCACCAAAGGGCGCTGGAACACCATGGTGACCGAGCTGCAACAGTTCAAGGACGACTACGACCAGAACCAGCCCTTGTGGCGCGTATTGCCGGAGTTTATCGCCAAAAACAAGCGCTATGAAAGAATAGGCCTGCGCGACTTGTGCGAACAGATCCACGGTATCTACAAGGCTAATGATGTGGCGCGCCTGACCACCGAGATGTATCTGTCCGATATGGTTCCTGCGATGAAACCCTCCGACGCATTTGCAAAAATGGCACACGGGGAAATAGACCGTGTGCCGATTGATGAACTGGAAGGTCGTATTACCAGTGTGCTGCTGACACCTTATCCGCCGGGTATACCGTTGCTGATTCCCGGCGAACGCTTCAACAAAACTATAGTGAACTACCTTAAATTCGCGCGTTCATTCAACCAGAAGTTTCCAGGTTTTGAAACGGATATTCACGGCCTGGTGGCGGAAAAAACCAATGGCGACAAGGTTTACTATGTAGATTGCGTGAGACAAACGTAAGATTGGATTGATCTACCCGAATACGTTTGAAATGAGTCTCGGGCAAAAATGAGTATCGGTAAACGAACAAGAAAACCGGAATGTGACCGGCTTTCTTGTTGCTTTATCCAAGATAATTCATTCAACGTTCTCGTATTGAAAAATCAATAAATTGCAGGCAGGGCCAAAACTTTACCCGCAAGCTGACCAATTATCCGGGATTAAATAAATCAGAACTTGTACAACACGCCCAAAGTCGTAAGAGCCGAATCTTTGGTTGTTGTGTCTCCTACCCTATAGTTATCGTAACCCAGGCGTATTCCGATGTTACTTGTGGCGTTGTATTGGCCACCTATACCGTAGGTCACATCACTCTTGGATTCCGATGTTCCATCTTTCACTTCCGTTGAGGCATAACCCAATTTTGCAAACAAGGAAAATTCTTTTGCAAGCGGCCAAGAGCCAACAGCGGCAATACTTGTCGCATAACCTTTTACCGAGCCTCCACCATCCACATCAGCGCTACCGAAATCGACATAGGCAAGCTCGCCGGCTATATATTCATTGAACGAATAGCCGCCGAAGACGCCGATTGCAGTTGACGCCTTGACACCTGAAAAATCCATCTTGTTTTGGCCTGCATTTATGCCAATGTAGGCTTCTGCAGCAACGGCAGGCGCTGCAAAGAATGCGGTCAATAAAGTTGCAATAGCAATTTTTTTCATCATTACTCTCCTTTAAATAA
>Ga0315268_10001933_pt1 | contig 23743 bp, 22 predicted proteins | sample C1_top_MG_FD_204535 | JGI IMG/M metagenome (GOLD analysis project Ga0315268, IMG submission 204535) | Sediment microbial communities from Yellowstone Lake, YNP, Wyoming, USA - C1_top | ecosystem: Environmental > Aquatic > Freshwater > Lake > Sediment | place: USA: Wyoming | collected 2017-08-01 | reverse complement strand
TCGCCATAGCTGTACCAGTCCATGATGGCGCCGATGGAGCCGACCACGCTGGCGTTGTCGGCGAAAATCTTATTGGTGGCGGAGGCGACGTAATAGCCGCCGCTGGCGCCCACGATGCCGATGGAGGCCACGATACGCTTCTTCTTCTCGTCGCGGATGCGCCGCACCTGGCGATAGATTTCCTCCGAGGCGGCGGCCGACCCGCCGGGGGTGTCCAGGTGCACGATGATGGCCTTGATGGAGCTGTCGTCGGCAAACTTCTTCAGGTCGCGCACCGTGCGCCGGGGACTGAGAATCACGCCTTCGATGTCGACCACGGCGATCTTGCCGCCGGAGCCGGTCACCACGTACTCGCCGGCCTGCTCGCGGCGCAGCGAAACGTACACCAGGGTGAACACCGCCAGCACGAAAAGAAAAAAAGCCCCGCCGCCGATCAGGACCCAGAGCCAGGTGCGGGAGCGCGCGTCGTTACTCATAGAAAGCCGTAGTGTAACACCGGGGCGCGGCTTTGGCGGCGTGAAGCCGCGCCTGCGGCTAAGGGATGATCACCCGCAAGGCTCGCGGCCGCACGGTGATTTCTACCGGCGTCCGGCAGATGAACTCGCCGTCGCCATAGATCTCCAGCGGCGATTCGGCTTCCACCCGCAGCCGGGGGACGCGGCGATACTCGACCTCCGGCAGGTCGAGGTGTGCGCCGGAGAAGACTTTCGGGAACAGGCGGAGCAGGCGCAACTTGCCGGCGCGGCGCACGAAACAGACGTCGAGCAGGCCGTCGTCCAGTTGCGCGCGGGGCGCCATGCGCATGCCGTGTCCGTATGAGGGCGCGTTGGCGAAAGCCGCCAGCATGGCGGGCCCGGACAGGCGCTCCGGTTTCCCTGCCTGGTCGAAGATTTCCAGGGTGATGGTCTGCGGGCGGAACGACCACACCGCGGAAGGCACCGCAAGGGTGTAACCGCCATGTCCGCGCAGCCAGGCGGGCATGGCATTGGCGCGGCGGTTGACCTCCGAATCCAGACCCACGCCGGCGATGCAGCAGTAATAGAAGTCGTCGCTTGCCGGTTGCTGGTTGTCGGCGTGAGGCGCGATCCTGGCCACGTCGATTTGCCGGATGTTGTTGGCGCCGCGGCGGAACTTGCCCCAGGCGGCGAGGGCGTCCTTGCGGGTGTGCAGGCCGAGGGCGTGGGCGAAGTCGTTTCCGCTGCCGGTAGGGACGCACAACAGCGGCGCCTGCGACTGCACGGCGGCGGCAAGCTGACGGTGCACGCTGCCGTCTCCGCCGAAGACCAGCGCCGCATCCACCTGGTCACTGGGCCGCAGGGCCGGGGCGATCAGCATGTCCACTCCGGGCGCGCGAAACCCCCGCAGTTCGCGCAGGTGTACGGCGGGGCTGAGGATGGCGGCGACGCGCATCGTGGGGCAGCATTATCGCAGATGGGCTTGCGGAGTGCAGAACGCCGAGTGGTCTGAAGAGTAGCCGCGACTAAGGGCAGATGGGACGGCCGGAAGGCCGTCCCCTTCAAAGAAGCGCAGTTGATCAGAGTTTCCCTAAAGCATTTCCGGCGACCAGCTACTGTTTTTCCTTCTTTGCCGCCGGCTTCACTGATTTCGCCGGCTTTTTGGTTTCGGCGACGGGCGTGGCCAGCTTCTCGTCGGCGCGGATCACCTCGGTATCGGCGGGCAGCGGCTTGCGCGGCATCATGCCGTCGCGCATGGCCGCTTCATAAACGAACGCCGCCATGATCACCGACGCCTGCGTCATGTCGTCCTTCTGCAAGCGTTCGTAGACGTCCATGTTCGAGTGGTGGGTGCGGCTCATGTATTCCAGCGGGTCCTGGATGAACTGGAATCCGGGCACACCCACGCCGTCGAACGCCAGGTGGTCGGTACCGCCGGTGCTGCGCAGGCTGACGGTGTTGGCGCCGAGATCGTGGAAGGGTTCCAGCCAGGCCTCGAAGATGGGCCGCGCCGCCGCGTTGTCCTGGGCGTAGATGCCGCGGATTTTGCCTCCGCCGTTGTCGAAATTGAAGTACGCCGAAATCTTCGACCACTCCGGCTTCAGCGTCAGCGGTCCCTGCGGCCGACGCATGTAAGAGGGCATGCCGTCCTCCTGCTTGGGCTCGGGACGCGACGCCAGGTGATCCTTGACGTAGGCGCGCGAACCCAGCAGGCCCTCCTCCTCGCCGCCCCACAGGGCGATGCGGATGGTGCGCCGCGGCTTCACCCCCAGCGCCTTCAGGATGCGCACCGCTTCCATGGCGACGGCGCAGCCGGCGGCGTTGTCGGTGGCGCCGGTGCCGCCGTGCCAGGAATCCAGGTGCCCGCCCAGCATCACCACCTCGTCCTTCTTGTCGGTGCCGGGAATCTCGGCGATGGTGTTGTAGGCGTTCGCATCGTCGTCGTAAAACTTGGCGCGGCTCTCCAGTTCCAGTTCCACCGGCACGCCGCGGTCCAGCAGGCGCGCGATGCGCCCGTAGTGCTCGATATCCATTTCAAAGCTCGGGATGGAGGGCGTGGTGGTGTCGTCTTTCTTGTAGCTGCCGCCGGAGGCCACGAACAGCGTGCCGCCATCGCCGCGGCTGGGCTTGATGATGGCCGCCGGCTTCTCCTGTATGAGGAACTTGTTCAGCTCGCGCCGGAAGGCGAAGCGGCGCATCATCTCTTCACGGTTGGGCGGCGTGTACTCGCGGCGCCCGCCCTGGTAGAGATAGATCTCCCCCAGGCGCTTGTCGTCGTAGCGCTGCATCTCGGCTTCCTCGTGCGGCTTCACCTCGCGCATGTCGCCGAGCATGACGATTTGGCCGGCCAGCTTGCCGCGATATTTTTCCAGGTCTTCCTTGGTCTCCAGCTTGACCTTGATCGGCTTGCCGCGGACCACACCGTTGGTGCTCGGGGTCCAGGCTTCGGGGGCGGCGATCAGCATGGCTTGATCGGGGCTGGTCATGCGCACGTAGGCGAATTCCTCCGACCAGCCGCGCCCGAAGGGCCAGCTTTCCAGGTGGGCGTTGACCAGACCCCACTTCTCCAGTTGTTCCTTGGTCCAGTCGTTGGCCTTCTTCATGTTGGGCGAGCCGGTCAGGCGCGGGCCGATGCGGTCGGTCAGCTCGCTGAGCGTTTCCATGACCTTGGAGTCGCGGAATCCTTCCTGGCGGATGCGCGTGATCATCTCCAGATCAACCGGCTCCCCGGCGGAGGCGGCGATGGCAGGCAGCGCCACGGCGGCCACCAGTACTGAGGCCAGCACGGCGGCGACCAGGGCAACGTATCGAGTGCGTGAAATCATGGGTGTTGATCCTTTGCTGTGGGTGATCGGTGCTCGGCGCTCGGTCGCAATGGTGCTCTCCTGCCGAACGCCGAAAAGCCCAGCATCTTACCTCGAAAGAGGGAAATCGGAAGTAACAATTCGGAGTGGGTAGCCCGTTGCCCGGCCGAACTACGGACTGGGAACGGATTACGGGCTACGGACTGGCCGAAACCCACACAAAAGCAAGCGAAGATTAAATTCAGTTTTCCACAGGTTCCTTGTAGAGAACGGGTGCATCCTATGCGTAGTTCTTCAACTCAGTGGGCCGGAGTCGCACGCTGTGCTCCTGCCCGGAGGCTTTCAGTAAACCCCCCGGACGAGGAGGCCTCATGCTTTCCAAGTGCGCCAATCCCGACTGCTCCGCGCCGTTCCACTACCTGCGGAATGGCAAACTCTTCCACATCGACCGCTCTGCCGTTGGCCCGCAACTGGTTTCCGGCAAGCGTGCGGCGCGCCGCATCGAATACTTCTGGCTGTGCGCAGAGTGCGCCGGCAGCATGACTCTGGCGGTGCGCGGCAACAGCGTAGTTACCGTCCCCCTGCCCGGCGCCGTGGTGCGTCGCGCCGCAGCGTCGTAGCCGGGATTATTCGCGTAAGTTCCCGTGTGTCATCCTGAGCACCGCCGCCGCGTGTCTTGCCGGCCCGCCGCTGTTGCGGGCCGGGCGGCGGCGCTGTGAAGGACCTGCTGTTTCTTTCATCCCTCGTCTATTCCGACAGCGTGAAAAGCAGGTCCCTCCCCCGGGCCACGCAGCGCGTCCAGCCCCTTCCGCCTCCGCTGCGCTCGGCGTCAGGGCAGGCTCCCCCGGGCTGGACGCGTTTCTGGCGCGGCCCGAGTTCGAAGCCGAAGACGGCACGGTGACCATCCTGCATTTCCGCGGCGCCGACATCCGCCGGGTGATTGCTGCGTGACCCGCGAGAAGAGCAAGCCGCGGATTAACGCAGATTTTCGCGGATAAGAATAAGAATTGAGAAGCCGGAATCAGCAACCCCAGTTCTGATTTCTTGCTATCCGCGTTGATCCGCGCAAATCCGCGGTTGGTTTTAGCGACCGGCGACTGGCGACCGTAGCCCCAACGGGCTACGCATTTTTCGTTTTCCGCTTTCATGCAACCCGCTGGCCACAGCGGCCTTCCACCATAGAGTCATGGGCGGACCCGTTCCCCAAAAGCGCGTGCCGCGCATCCTGGTGGTGGACGACAATGAAGAAAACGCCGCGCTGATGTCGCAGTTGCTGCAGGCACGCGGCTACCAGGTCCGGGTTGTGCACAACGCCCGCGATGCGGAGCGCGAAATCGCCACCAACCTTCCCGACCTGATCCTGCTGGACGTCATCATGCCCGGCAAGAGCGGGTACGAGCTCTGCCGCGAGCTCAAGGCCGATACCAGCACCCGGCTCATTCCGCTGGTGATGATCACCGGGCTCACCGACCGCGAGGACAAGATCCGCGGCATCGAGGCCGGGGCCGACGATTTCCTCAATAAGCCCATCTTTCCGGAGGAGCTGTTCGCCCGCGTGGGCTCGCTGCTCAAGCTGAAGGAGTTCACCGACGAGCTGGAAAGCGCCGAAGACGTCCTGTGCACGCTGGGATTGAGCGTGGAGGCCCGCGATCCCTATACCGAAGGACACTGCGAACGGCTGGCGCGCTACGCCACCGAGCTCGGATCCCATCTCGGGCTGGATGAGGACTCGCTGGTGGCCTTGCGCCGCGCCGGTTTCCTGCACGATCTGGGCAAGATCACCGTGCCCGACGAAATCCTGAAAAAGGGCGCCAATCTCACTCCGGCGGAGTGGGAGATCATGAAGCAGCATCCCATCACCGGGGAGATGATCTGCCGGCCGCTGAAGTCCTTGCGCCAGGTGCTGCCCGTCATCCGCAGCCACCACGAACACTGGAACGGCACCGGCTATCCCGACGGCCTGCGCGGCGAGCAGATCCCGCTGCTGGCCCGCATCCTGCAAGTGGCCGACGTTTACGACGCGCTCATCACCGAGCGCCCCTACAAGCCCGCCCTCGACCACGACGACGCCGCCCGCACCATGCGCCACGAGGCCGACCTGGGCCTTTGGGACCCCAACCTGGTCAAGGAATTCCTGGTGATGCGCCGCAAGGAGCAGGCGGCGTAAGAACCAGCCGCGGATTAACGCGGATGAAATAAGAACTAGCCGCGGATTAACGCGGATGAACGCGGATAAAGAATTTAACAAAGTCAGAATCAAGGATTGCGGCAACACCAGAGTTGCTGTATCCATTTTCTTTCTGATTATTCTCTCTGATTACATCGTGGCGGCGTCATGCGCGGGTGACGATAGTTGCCCTGGTTCTGATTTTTCTTATCCGCGTTCATCCGCGGCCAAGTCCTCTGCTTGCGCCCGCCCACCGCCCCGGACTACGCTTTTCCCATGCGTCGTCTTCTTGTTGTCATCCTTTGCCTGTCCGCGTGCGCGGCGGCGGCCCCCAAAGCGCGCGTCATCGTCTTTGGCAAGTGGATGCCGGTGAAACTCTTTGCCGGCCCCAACGAGGAGAAGGGCATCGACATGAAGGTCCGCGCCCTGCTGGTGGACGGCCGGCTGCGGGAATTCACCACCGGTGATCCGCACGAGGTGACCGAGCGGCTGTTCGTGGTGCGGCGCGCCTATCGCCTGAACGACTGGCTGCCGCAGGACGAGGGCGTCGCGCATCGCTGGAAATGGCAGCGCGGCGGCTGGCTGCTGGTGGACCGCGACACCGGGCGCGTCAGCCAGCTCAGCCTGCCGCTGTTCGATCCTTTCTATTCGGGCGCGAGCTGGTACCGCGACTACGCCGCCTACTGCGGCATCTCAGATGATGGCGAGAAGCTCTACGCCGTAGTGGCGCAGTTGGCGCGGAAAAAGCCGCTGCTCCGCCGCGAACTGGGTGCGGTGAAGCAGTTCGATACGCCGGACTCGCAGTGCGCGCTTCCCGTGTGGCAGCGCCGGCCCGCCCGCGTCACCTTCGAACCGGTGGACGGACAGAAGCTGACGTTCACCATCCGCGGACACGCCGTGGACGTAGGTGGCGGCGAAACAGAGGAAGAAAAGTAATTGCGGAATTGCGGAACTGCGGAATTGCCGAATTGAACATCCACATCGGCGGTTCACAATTCCGCAGTTCGGCAATTCGGCAATTAGCCCCGGCACAGGAAGCCAATTGCATGCTCACGCTCGACGACTATCTCCGCGAGGCCGCCCAAGCCCACGGCCACCTCTGCGCCGGGCAGGTGCTGGGCGTCCGCATGGCCATGCTGGGGCTGGCCAGGCTGGGCATCGAGGACCCGCGCGGGCGGGACCGCAAGCGCCTGGTCACCTTCGTCGAGATCGACCGCTGCGCCACCGACGCCGTCGCCATCGTCACCGGCTGCCGGCTGGGCAAGCGCGCGCTGAAGTTCCGCGACTGGGGCAAGGTGGCGGCCACATTCGTGGACGTCGCGTCCGGCCGCGCCTTCCGCATTGCCGCCCGCGAATCGTCGAAGGCGCTGGCCAAGTCCATGCACCCGGAAATCCCCGGCAAGAATCAGCAGCAGATGCTCGCCTACCGCGAAATCTCCGATGCCGATCTGTTCGACATTCAGGAAGTCAAGGTTGAGCTTGCGCCCGAGGAGTTTCCCGGCTACAAGGGCGAGCGCGTGCTCTGCGACGCCTGCGGCGAGGGCGTCAATTTCCGCCGCGAGGTGCGCCGCGGCGGCCGTGTCCTGTGCCGCGCCTGCGCCGGCGAAAGCTATTATCGCGTGATTGGTAATTTGTAATTGGTAATTTGCAATTTGGTCTGGTGGCGCGGGAGATCGCAAATTGCAAATTACCAATTACCGATTACAAATTAAGCGAAATTCCCGCTTGCCAAAACCGGCCCCTCTGGGTCACTCTGCCAATATCAGTTTCCCCAGCCAAAATGTTTTGCGGAGGACGGACTTGCCTCGAGGTGGTACTCCGCCCCTGGTACCCATGTGGCCGGGCGTGTGCGTGGTCGAGAAGAACCCTTTTCCGTTCTTCCCGTTCAATCCGCGCTGGCGGGAAGAATTCAACCCGGCGGAATTTCAGTTCTTCTGCGTGTTGCTGCGCCTGGCCTGGATTTCGCCGCGCCCCTGTTTTCTGCCCAGCCATGACGAAGAACTTCAGCGCCTGCTCGAGCCGCACATCCGCGGACCGCTGCCGGAGCGCGTGCTGGAGCGCTTCGTCTTCCACGGCCGCCTGGGGCTGCGCTATTTTCCTCCGCAATTGCGGGCCCTGGAGCGCCTGGTGGCGGGCGAAGACCTCTACGCCCTGCTCTGGGACGAGCGGCTCTAGCGCAAAACCAGGGTTACTGTATCCGTATTCGCCGTCTTCGGTCCGCATTGCCGTTGTCATGCTGAGCGAGGGCGCACACCCGAGTCGGTGTCATGCTGAGCGAGGGCGCACGCCCGAGTCGAAGGATCGCCGCAGCCTCTGGCGAGCCAAGCATGCATGCAGGCCCTCCGGTGAACGGAGCGCGGAGCGAGTCGGCGATCAGCCCGAGAAGCCCTCAGGCACACTGGGTGCTGGCAGCAGCCCGGGGCTCCTTCGGCTCGGGCGTGCGCCCTCGCTCAGGATGACACGATAAACTTCCTGCCTCACCCGGACCGGCTGGGAAGGAAGACATTAAGGGACGCTTGGGGTACAGCAACTCTGGTTTTGAGCCAGCGCGCGAAAGTAAGCGGATTATTGGTCGTGGGGCCGCGGCAGATGCGGGTGGCCGTCGCCGTTCTTCTTGCCGTTGGTCTTCTCGAAGACCCGTTCCACGGCGTCCTGGATGAGCGGCAGCGCAGGCCCGGCGCCGCCGGGATGAACCACCGCCGCCAGGCTGAAGTTCCACTGGTCGGCGCGCGCCGATTCCGATGCGGGCATGCGCTCCGGTTCCGGCGACATCATGTAGCCGGCCCACAGCAGCGCCGCGAACAGAAAGGCAGCCATCTTCACCAGTGACAGCGTCCCTGCCGCGTTCAGGCCCCAGGTCGACATAAGCGTAACCGCGATCAGGTCCACGGCGCCGATGATGCCGAAGCCCACGCTGATGCCGAAAATCCGGTGCCGCCAGCTCAGCCCCAGGTAGGAAGAGCACAGCAGCATCAGCAGCACCAGCCCGCACTGCATGATGCGCACGCTGCGCCCCAGCATCAGCACGGCGACCAGCAATGGATGGGAATCGCTTGGGCCATTCACCACCGCCATCATCAAGGCCGCCAGTGACATGACCAACGTGGCCCAGCGGAACAGCGTCCGGCCCAGGTCGCGCAACCCGATGAACGGACGGAACACCTCCGTGAACACCTCGTAGATAACCCCGAAGCCGAGCCCAACGCTGATCCCGGTGGTGATCCAGTAAGTGTAGGAGTACTCCGACAAGGAGTGGTGGTAAAGATAGAAGCCGATCCCGAAGTCGATTATCTGGAACAGGCAATACGCGAAGAACAATGGCAGGCGCGTGTGCAGGCGCCGGCGCAACATAGAAACCGCCAGGCACACGAACACCGGTACCGGCAACATCCACATCGCGTAAAACAAGTACGGGATTATCATGGCCGCGAAGCGGAGCATAGCTCCGCCTCTCGCGGCGCGCAACTGTTTTATCTACCGGCGATTAGTTACCTCGGTACCCGCTAATGCCGGTTCGCCGACACGGCCGCATCACTTCGTCTTTGGGCAGTTCGGCGGATAGCAGGGCGGGTACGGCCCGCCGTCGCCCATCAGCACCGGCGCATTCTTCTTAGCGTGAGTGTCCGGGGTGGGGGTGGCGGCGGAAAGAATGCCCAGCAACATCAGGCCGGCCAGCGCAGTGGTCAGAACGGACTTCATATTTGCCTCCATGACAGGGTTAAGGTGAATGGGGGAGAAAGTCTAAACTGCCTTCCCGCGTTCCCAAAGTGATTTTTTTCTGGGATTGGAGGCCGCCGCCTGAAACCATTTCGGGAGTGCCGCCATCAACTACTGCCGGGCGGATATCCTCCGCCCGCGCCCGGCGGGGTAAGCTATCAGCAGCCTTGGTCATCGCCCGGGCCGCCGGGCAGGGCGGCCGCGGACGTCATCTCGAACTGCGCCAGGCAAGTGCGCGGAGGTTCATCATGCCGACTACCGCCGACGAAGTCGAACTCCACATCAGCCAGATTGGCGAGCAATGGGCGCGGCACTGGAATGCCGGCAATCTCGACAAGCTGATCGAGTCCTACGCCCCCGACGCCGTGTACATGCCGCCTCACCATGCCGCGGTGCATGGCCGCGACGCCATTCACGAGTACCTGCGCGGCCCCATGACCCACGGCGTCACCGACCTCACCTTTGAGGTCACCTACATCAAGCATTCCGGCGACCTGGCCTACGACGTCGGACGCTACACCATGTCGGTACCGCGCAGCGGCGGCAAACGCCAGGACCGCGGCAAGTACCTCACGGTGTGGCGCTGCCAGCCCGGCGGCGAGTGGAAGATCGTTGCCGACGCCTGGTCCAGCGATTTGCCCCCGGGCAGCTAAGGACGCTGGCGCCCCACATCTGCCCGCCTTTGGCAGATGTGGGCCTTTTCGCATCTTTCCACGGGATTTTTCATCTATCCGGACGGACATCGTTAAGCGAATTTCTTGAGGAGATGAAACATGCAACGTACAGGCAGTGCAGTCTGGAACGGCGGTTTGAAAGACGGCAAGGGCGTGGTTTCCAGCGCCAGCGGCGTGCTGGCCAACACTCCTTATTCTTTCAGCACCCGCTTCGAAAACGAGAAGGGCACCAACCCGGAGGAGCTGATCGCCGCCGCCCACGCGGGCTGCTTCTCGATGGCGCTGTCGGCGCAGTTGGGCGAAGCCGGCCTGCGCCCGGAGCGCATCGCTACCGAAGCCGCCGTCACCCTGGAGAAGCTGGCGACCGGCTTTGCCATCACCGCCGTCCATCTCACCACCACGGCGCGCGTGCCGGGGGCCACTCCCGAGGCCTTCCGCAAAGCCGCGGAGAACGCCAAGGCCGGCTGCCCGGTTTCCAAGCTGCTGAACGCCCGCATCACCATGGACGCCAAGCTGGAAGAGTCCCGCGCCGCCGATTGAGTCTTAACCACAGAGGACGCAGAGAACGCTGAGGAAGAAGCACATTTTGCCGGCTCACACGGATCACTGCGATCCTGCAAAGCCACTTTTCCTCAGTGTTCCTCTGTGTCCTCTGTGGTTAAGTTCACCAGCCCCGACGGCCTGACAACAGTGCGCCCCCCGTTGCCATCTGAAACCTAAGTACGTTTACACCTGGGCCCCGGGGTCACTCTTGAAGATCACCATTTTTGGCCTGACCATCTCCTCCTCGTGGGGCAACGGCCACGCCACGCCGTACCGGGCCATCCTGCGCGCCCTGGACCGCCGCGGGCACCGCGTCAGCTTCTTTGAAAAGGACGTGGAGTATTACGCCCGCCGCCGCGACTTCGCCGCCTGCCCGTACTGCGACCTGGTGCTCTACAGCTCGTGGGACGGTGTCCGCACCCGCGCGCTGGCGGAAGCTGCCGCTTCCGACGCCGTTATGGTGGCCAGTTATTGTCCGGACGGCGCCCGCATCACCGACCTGCTGCTGGAACTCGCCCGTCCCCTGAAAGTCTTCTACGACCTGGACACGCCCATCACCCTGCGCAACCTGGCTGAAGCCGATCCGGGGTCCCCAACGAGCCCGCCTTCGGCTCGTTGGGGTGGTGGCCTGCCCTATCTGCGCCGCGACCAGATCGCCGGCTTCGATCTGTATCTTTCCTTCACCGGGGGAGGCATTTTGCAGGAATTGGAGCAAAGCTGGGGGGCGCGCCTGGCACGACCGCTGTACGGCTGCGTCGATCCGGACGTCCACGGCCGCGTGGCCGCCCGCGACCGCTTCCGCTGCGCCCTCAGCTACATGGGCACCTACGCCGCCGACCGCCAGCACAAGCTGGACGCGCTGTTGCTGGAACCCGCGCGCCGCCGCCCGCAAGAGGCCTTTGTGCTGGCCGGATCCATGTTTCCGCGCCAGTGGAGCTGGCCCGCCAATGTGCGCCGCTTCGAGCACGTCGCCCCCGCCGACCACCCCGCGCTGTACTCCTCCTCGCGCCTGACCCTCAACATCACCCGCGACGGGATGGCCCGCTACGGCTACTGTCCCTCGGGACGCTTTTTCGAAGCCGCCGCCTGCGGCACGCCCCTGATCACCGACACCTGGGAAGGACTGGAGAGTTTCTTTACGCCGGGCGAAGAGCTGATTGTGGCGCACACGGCCGAGGACGTGCTCGCCGCCGTCGCCTGTTCCGATGACCAGCTTTCCCGCCTGGCCGCGCGCGCCCGCCAGCGCACCCTCGACGGGCACACCGGCGACCGCCGCGCCCAGCAGTTGCTGGCCTATTTCGAAGAGGCAGGGGCGCTGCAGCACAACACAGGGGTGGGCGCCGCCCAACTCACAACTTACAACTGACAACTAACAACTCGTATGCTCGGAATCATCCCCGCTGCTGGCGCCGGACAGAGAATCCAACCCCTCGGCTGCTCCAAGGAGTTGCTGCCCGTGGGTTCGCGCACTGTGGACGGGGTGGAGCGCCCCAAGGCCGTCGCCGAGTACCTGGTCGAGCGCATGATCGCCGCCGGCGCCAGCCAGATCTGCATGGTCATCTCGGCCGAGAAGACCGACATCGTCCGCTACTTCGCCGAGCGCCGCTACGCCGCCGAAATCTTCTACGTGGTGCAGCAGACGCCGCAGGGCCTGTGCGACGCCCTGTTCCGCGCCGAGCCCTTCGCCCGCCACCAGCGCCAGGTGCTGATCGGCCTGCCCGACACCATCTGGTTCCCGGAAAACGCCTACCGCCACGCCCTCGACAACACCGACGGCGCCGGCGTCAACCTGGTCTGCTTCCCGGTGCTGGATCCCTCCGCCTTCGATGCCGTGGTCAGCGACGAACTCGGCTACGTGCGCCGCGTCGAGGTCAAGCAGCCCGACGCGCATTCACACTGGATATGGGGCGCCGTCACCGCCACCGGCGAGGCCTTTCACGCCCTCAAGCTGCTCTGGGAATCGCGCCACCGCGAGGATGAGTACCTCGGCCACCTGCTCAATGCCTATATCGACGCCGGCAACGTGGTGCGCGCCAGCCATTGCGGCGAGCGCTATATGGACGTCGGCACCCTGGAGGGCTACCACGCCGCCCAGGATTTCCTCCGCTCGCTGCGCCGCGCCACCCTGCCCGACGCGGCCTGAATCGCCGGTGTGGCGCGGGCGCCCCCGCAATCAGCCCGCTCGCCTCTTGCAACTCCCTAATCGGGAAGCCTCATTGAATAAAAATCTCACGAATCACTGACATTGGCGGCAGCGGCGCAGAATGATGGAGCCATGGCAGTGTGATTTCAACCCCTCTTTGTTAGGCTGCCTTGGGTGTGGGCCATTTCTGACAACGCGCTGAATGCCATGCTGGTCACTCGCGACCGGCTGATGGCGGCTGCATATGGCTCATGACATCACTCTTATTCCCGGCGATGGCATTGGCCCGGAAGTCAGCGCGGCCACGGTGCGCATCCTGGAAGCCGCCGGGGTCAAGTTCAACTGGGACGTGCAGCAGGCCGGCGCCGAAGCCTATGAGAAGCTGGGCGAGTACGTGCCGCAGTCGCTGGTGGAATCCTTCGAGCGCACCCGCGTGGGGCTGAAGGGCGCGACCACTACCCCGATCGGCGGCGGCATCGGCAGCGTCAGCGTGGCCCTGCGCCGGCGCTTCCAGCTCTACGCCAACTTCCGGCCCATCCGCAACCTGCCGCATGTGCCTACGCGCTATCCCGGCGTGGATTTGATCATCGTCCGGGAGAACACCGAGGGGCTGTACTCGGGCATCGAGCACGAGGTGGTGCCCGGCGTGGTGGAGAGCCTGAAGATCATCACCGCCAAGGCATCCACGCGCATTGCCCGCTTCGCCTTCCAATACGCGCGCAAGAACCGCCGCAAGCGTATCCACTGTATCCACAAGGCCAACATCATGAAGATGTCCGACGGCCTGTTCCTGCGCTGCACCCGCGAGGTGGCCCGCGAGTATCCGGAAATCATCTACGGCGAGCACATCGTGGACAACACCTGCATGCAACTGGTCACCAACCCCTACCAGTTCGACGTGCTGGTGCTGGAGAACCTGTACGGCGACATCATCAGCTATCTCTGCGCCGCTTTCGTGGGCGGCATGGGACTGGTGCCGGGAGCGAGCTACGGCGATGGCTGCGCCATCTTCGAGGCGGTGCACGGCTCGGCGCCCGACATCGCCGGCCGCAACATCGCCAATCCTACGGCCATGCTTCGCTCCAGCCTGCTCATGCTCGAGCACCTCGGCGAGCAGCAGGCCGCCGACCGTATCCGCGCCGCGCTGGAGAAGGTCTACCGCGTCAAGGAAAAGTGCACCGCCGACATGGGCGGCGGCGCTTCCACCAGCCAGTTTGCCGACGCGGTCATCGAGGCCATGCAGCAGGAACCCGCGCCCGCCGTGCTGCGAGCCGCCGTTTAGATACCGCCGTCGGAATCAGCGGGACGTGAGGCGAGACCGCCGGGCGCCGCTCCGGGGTTTGCAGAAAGACCCACCCAACGAAAACCGCGTTGGGTGGGGCACCCGGGTGTACCGCCAATACCTGGTTATACCCATTACTTCGTATCGGGGATTTCCTTTCGCTTCACCGCCGGGACCGGTGAGGTCACCCAGCCTGTAGCGGCGGCCGGTGCCGTCCTCGACAAACTTGTAAAACTGGTCCACGTACTCCGGGTCGTACGGCGTGTAAACCGGATTCCATGTCCAAGCGTCGGATTTCGTATAGAAGAGAACGATGTCGTGAATGCGTCCGTGTTGTTTGCGACCTTGTTTTGTGTCGCTGTGGGCACTGCTGCGCTTCCATACGATTTCCGTCCGAAAGTTGACCACCCCAAACACCGCGTCCATGAGCATTTTCAAGTAATGACTGGCGGTGGGGTCGCAGTGCAGGTAGATGGAGCCGGTGACCTTGAGCACGCGCTTCAGTTCCAGCAGGCGCGGGGCCATCATGGCGAGGTAGGCCATCATGTCGCTGCCCTTGAGGAAAGTGCGGAAGGCGCGCATCACGTCGGCGACCTGGCCGCCGTGCTCGACCAGTTGCTCATAGGTGCGCTCGGCTTCTTGGTTCCACTCCCAGGTGTCCTCGAAGGCCTTGATCTGGGAGCTGGAGCGGGAGCCGTCTTTTTCGGCGAACAGCACGTTGTAGTCCTGGCGGCTGTTGAAGGGCGGGTCGAGGTAGATGAGGTCGACGGACTCGTCCTTGACGTAGCGGCGCAGGACGTCGAGGTTGTCGCCGTAGTAGAGGTGGTTCTCCGGCATTGATGCGGCGAAAGTAGCAGAAATGAAGCCGTTGCGCCAGTGCGGGGATTGAGCAGGCCCGCAGGGACGGCAGTTCATAGCCCGGGGCGTCAGCCCCGGGTATGCTGAACAGAACGACGTGAGTCCCACAGGGACGGCAGAGTTCGGGTCGCCACACAAGAAGACCCACCCAACGAAAACCGCGTTGGGTGGGGCACCCGGCCCTGTGTTCCTCAGAGGTGTTCCTGGTCGTTACTGGTTCTGCGAACGCAACAGTTCGCGGATTTCCCGGTTAATGTGCGCCGCATCGCGGGCTGCGTTGTCAATCAGCTCCAGCCACTTCTTGCTGGTGTCGTCCAGTTTGGCCTGGGCCAGCAGGTACGAGGCCTGCATCACCGTCTCAATCGCGTTGCTCAGGTCGTGGGCCAGCGTGCGGAGCTTGGCGTTCAGTTCCGGCGGCATCTTTAATGAAGGTTCCATACCAGCCTGCGGCGGCATGATGATACTCCTGCCTGATGAATTCCTTAAGTAACCGAAAGTAGCCGAGCCCTGGCCGCACGCCCCCCGGCTGCGGTCTTTAGCTTGGAGTCGGTTTCCCTCCATAACGTTGTTCAACCTTAACCCTCTTTTCGGGCGCCTTTCCCATTTCGCGACCCTTTTGCCCTAGTACCGGGCTGGTAAATAGGGCAAAAACAGCAGAGTACCTAAATCCTTCACCCGACTGCCTCCCGGTTCAGCCCTCCCTAGACTCTGCTCACCTCAGGCGAGCACGCCTCCTGAGTGGTTTCCCGGAGGTCCAATGCGCAGAGTCGTACCGGTTGCAGTCGTCATTATTCTGGCCTTGTTCGCGACCGCTTTCGCCGCCAATCTCCCCCAAACCACCACCACGCTGAGCGCGCAAACTGCAAATAATACCAGCGCCGCCAACGCCTTCGCATCCGCCGCCGACGGCAACCTGGGCGCCGCCAACATCAGCAAGGCGCCCATCCGCAGCCTGCTGTATCCGGGCGCCACCACCAAGCTTTACGCCCACGTCGAACCCTGGTGGGGCAGCTCCAGCCACATGGACATCGGCTACAGCTCGCAGGACCCCACCCAGATCCAGCGCCAGGTCACCGACATGATCAGCCGCGGGCTGGACGGCCTGGCCGTTGACTGGTACGGGCCCGGCAGCTACGAGGACCTGAGCGACAAGCTGCTGTTGACCGAGGTCGAGCAGCATCCCGGCTTCGGCATGTTCATTGAGATCGATCACGGCGCCATCCTGTGGCACTCCTGCTATCCCGGCTGCGACGGCACCACCGCGGCCATCAACCTGTTCACCACCGTGGCCGGAGAGTTTTTCTCCTCGCCTGCCTACGTCAAGACCGGCGGGCGCCCCCTTGTGCGCGAGTTCGGCATGGAAAGCTACGGCATTGACTGGAACGCCGTGCAGGCGGCCGTCCCCGGCAATCCGCTCATCCTCCATCGCGACAACATGGGCTTTACCGACGCCCAGACCGGCGGCTCGTTCGGCTGGATCCAGCCCATGACCATGCCCGGCATGCCCGCCAACTACGACGGCGCCGACTACCTGAACAGCCTCTACAGCCAGGCCACCGGCAGCTATCCGGCGGTCACCATGTTCGCCTCCGTGTTCAAGGGCTTCAACGACATTCTGGCCTCCTGGGCGCCCAGCGGCGGCCGCCACGTGGAGCAGAACTGCGGCCAGACCTGGCTGCGCACTTTCGCCGCCATCAACAAGTACTACTCGGCCAGCCGGCAGCTCCCCGCGCTGCAACTGGTCACCTGGAACGACTACGAAGAGGGCACCGAAGTGGAAAGCGGGATTGACAATTGCGTCAGCGTCTCCGGCTCGGTTTCCGGCAACACCTTGCAATGGAGCATCACCGGCGACGAGACCACGGTGGACCACTACAGCGTCTACATTTCCACCGACGGCGAAAACCTGATGTCGCTGGGCGACGTGCCCGCCGGCAGCCACAGCCGCGATCTATCCGGCGTGCCCAGCGGCGCTTACTCGCTGTTCGTGCAGGCGGTGGGCAAGCCGGTGCTGAAGAACCAGATGTCGCCGGCCATCAGCTTCACTAGCACGAATGCCACCGCGAGCTGGGGCGGCACAGCCACCGCTCCGGCCAAGGCGCTCAGCGTCAGCGCCTCGCCCGCCACGGCGACTGTGGCCAGAGGACAGGCGGCGAACTTCCAACTCTCGGTAAGCGGCGGGTCCGATCCGGTGACGCTCTCCTGTAGCAGTCTGCCGGCGGGCATGAGTTGCTCGTTCAGTCCCGCCTCGGTCACCCCGGGCGCCAGTCCGGCGGCGTCGTCGCTGACGGTTACCACGTCGCAAACCAGCGCCGCAGTGCACCCGCCGCACCGCCGCAGTGTGCCGATGCTGGCCTTCTGGATGTCGGGCTTAGGCGTGGCCGGCCTGGTCAGCGTGCCGGAAGCGGTGCGCCGCAACCGGCGCCTGGCGCTGCTCGTCATCGTGCTGGGCCTGGCCTTCCTGCAGTTTGCCTGCGGCGGTGGCGGCGCCAGTCACACGACCTCGGCGGCGAACCCGCCGTCCAGCGCAGCGGCCGGCGCCGGCACCTACACCATCACCGTCAACGCAGCCTCGGCTGCCGGCACGGCCTCGACCAACCTCAACCTCACCGTCCACTGAAGCAGTTTGGTAAAATACAGGTGAGCCGAAGTGGCGGAATTGGCAGACGCGCATGGTTCAGGTCCATGTACCCGCAAGGGTGTGGGGGTTCGAGTCCCTTCTTCGGCACCAGAAGTTTCAGACCCTGCATTGCCTGCTCGCGGCAGAGTGCTGCCAGAGTGAATGACGGTGAAGCGGCAGCCGAGGGCGGCTGCCGCCACGTGAAGCGCCGAGGGCGGCTGCCGCCACGTGAAGCGCAGCCGAGGGCGGCTGCCGCCACGCCCCGAACACGGCCGATGGTCACAGCTTCTACATGCCCGGAAACTTCAATCCCGCCATCTTGCGTCCGAAGCTGGCCTTGCCCATGTCCTTGAACATTTTGCGCATCTGCGCATACTGCCGCAGGAGCTGATTCACTTCCTGCACCGTGGTTCCCGAGCCGCGCGCGATGCGCTTTCTGCGGCTGCCGTTGATCAGCTCGTGGTGCTCGCGCTCGTGCGGCGTCATCGAGTTGATGATCGCCTCCACCCGCGTGATCTGCTTCTCGTCGACGTTGTCCACCGCCTTCTGCATGCCCGCGAACGGCCCGATCGACGGCAGCATCTTCATGATGCTCTGGATCGAGCCCATCTTCTTCACCTGCCGCAACTGGTCGCGGAAGTCCGCCAGCGAGAAGCCGTCGCCCGCCAGCGCCTTCTTGGTGAAGTCCTCGGCTTTTTTCTTGTCCATCGTCGACTCGGCTTTTTCGATCAGCGACAGGATGTCGCCCATGCCGAGAATGCGGCCGACGATGCGGTCGGGATGAAAGGGCTCCAGCGCGTCGTATTTTTCGCCGATGCCGATGAACTTGATGGGCTGCCCGGTGACGCTGCGGATGGAAAGCGCCGCGCCGCCGCGGGCGTCGCCGTCCATCTTGGTGAGCACCACGCCGGTGAGCGTCAGCTTCTTGTGAAACTCGTCGGCCGACTTGACCGCGTCCTGGCCGGTCATGGCATCGGCCACGTAGAGGATTTCCTGCGGGCTGAGCAGCTTCTTCAGCGACTGCATCTCCTCCATGAGTTGCTGGTCAATGTGCAGGCGGCCGGCGGTGTCCACGATGAGCACGTCAGAGCCGCTGACCATCGCCTCTTTGCGCGCTTCCTTCGCCAGGCGCTCGACGGTCGCGGTGTTCGCCTCCGCCACCTGGCCTTCGTAGATGCGGGCGCCGACCGCGTGCGCCACCACTTTCAACTGCTCGCGCGCCGCCGGGCGGTAGACGTCCACGGAAACCAGCAGCGGACGGTGCCCGCCCTTCTTCAGCCAGTGCGCCAGCTTGGCCGAGGTGGTGGTCTTGCCGGAACCTTGCAGGCCGGCCATCAGCACCACGGTGGGCGGCTGCGAGGCGAACTTCAGCTTGGCGGTGTCGCGCCCGAGCACGTTGACCAGCTCGTCGCGCACGATCTTGACGACCTGCTCGGCGGGCGAGAGCGCGGTCATGACTTCCTGGCCGACGGCCTTGGCCTGGATGTGCTCGACCAGTTCCTTGACGACCTTGAAGTTGACGTCGGCCTCCAGCAGGGCCAGGCGGATTTCCCGCATCGCCTCCTGGATGTTCTCCTCGGTCAGCTTGCCCTGGCCGCGGAGGTTCTTGAACGCGCGCTGTAGCTTGTCGGAAAGATTCTCAAACATGGCGGCTCATTTGATTCTACCAAGGCGGCGAGGGTCGCCGGTCGAAGTCGCTCCGGATTGCGGTTGGTCAAGAACTACCTCGAACAACCCCGCGCTAGCCTCCGAACACTTCCTTGGCGGCGGCGACGGTGTTGGCGTGGATTTCGATGGTGTCGTCCATATCCACGGCGTAGCCGCCGGCCAGGGTGACCATGACCGGGATGGCGCGCGCTTTGGCGATGCGGAACACCAGCAGGTCGCGGCGCTTCAGGCCCTCGATGGTCAGGCCGAGGCCGCCGAGCTGGTCGTACTGGTAAGGGTCGGCGCCGGCGACGTAGCTGATCAGTTGCGGCTGGAAGCGGCGCAGGGCGGAGCTGACGGCGTTGTCCAGCCAGGCGATGTAGGGATCGTCGGGAAGGCCGTCGGGCAGGTTGACGTCGATATCGGAGGGCGGTTTCCAGACCGGGTAGTTGTTCTCCTGGTGCAGGGAAATGGTGAACACGTCCGGGTCCTGCGCCGGCGGCATCTGGCGCAGCCAGCCAAGCTCGGTGCGGGTGATGGTAGGCGCGGGGGCTGAGGGCAGCGCCTGGGCGGGATTGCCCATGCCGCGCTGGTGGCCGAAAATGATGGCCGTGCCGTTGCCCTGGTGGACGTCGCAATCCACCACCAGGGCGCGCTGGATCTGGTTGTCCCGCTGCAGGCGGCGGATGGCGATGGCCAGGTCGTTGATCATGCAGAAGCCTTCGCCATGGTCGGGAAAGGCGTGATGGAAGCCGCCGCCGAGGGTGATGGCAACGCCGTCCTGAAGCGCCAGCTGTCCGGCCAGCATGGAGCCGCCGGCCTGCAGCCAAAAGGCGTCGACCAGTTCCTCGGAGTAGGGGATTTCCATCTGCAGTTCCTCGCGCGCGCTGAGCATGCCGTTCTGCAGCTTGTAGACATACTCGGGAGCGTGCACCAGCAGGACTTCACGGTCGGTGGCGGGCTCGGGAATGATGAAGTCGCCGGCTTCCGCGACCCCGGTCTCGGTGAGGCGCTGGCAGGTGCGGCGATACTTGTCTGACGGGAATATGTGCTCGCCGATAGGCAAGTAGTAACCGTCGCTGTAGACGAGCTTGAACGGAAGCATGGGCCAATCACGAAGATAGAACGAGTGCACCGCCGCGCACAAATGATTTCAGCGCGGCGCCCCGCGCCAGCTATTTCCGATGCCGGGGCCTGCGCATCCAACTGGCTGCGAAGTTCTCCAAAGGAAGGAACCATGGGCCTGGTCGATACCCTCCGCAAAGCACAGGAGCAAAGTCGAGGAGCGGCTCGCCGGGGGATGGAAAAAGCGCGCGGCGCCGTGGACGACGCGGAACGGCGGCTGCGTCGCAAGATGCGGCTGCATCCCCGGACTCCTCCAGATAAGGAACCTGACCCGCCGCCGATGCCGGCCAGTCCACCGACGTCGTCGGACCCGCGGGTGTCGGAAGCTGATCTTCCCAACCGCGCCAGCGAGGAAGATGCGGCGTAAGAATAGCAATTGGCCATTGGCTGTTAGCCCTGATGGCCCAGCGATGACCTCAGTTCCTAATGGCCAATGGCTGAAGGGCCTGCGTGAGTACCGTGTCGTCCCTGCGGGACTCGCCCGCATTGTTCCACTTTACCCCGGGGCTTCCGCCCCGGGCTATCCTGTTCCGCCCGCTGCGCGGGCTGAATCTTGTCCTATCCATTCCACTTCGCAAATCTGAACGAGTTCTCACGCAGGCCCTAAAGGCAAACGGCCAATGGCTAATGGCTAACGGCCAATGGCTAAAGGCAAACGGCCAATGGCTAATGGCTAACGGCCAATGGCTAATGGCTAACGGCCAATGGCTTCTTTACCCTTGCGGCAGCACACCCTTTGCGTGCAGAATCGCGGCAACGCCCCGCGATGCATTCCGAAACCCTGGCACCCGACGCTGCTTCCGATTTGGCGACCACTCCACCGGCTCCGGCGCGGCGCAACCCGCTGCTGGCCATGGTGGCGGTGGCGTACGTGCTGCGGGTTGCCGACATGCTGGCGACCAAGTCCTACCTGTTCCCGCCGCCGTTCCCGATCCGCGATCCGCTGAAGCAGGGCTGGTACTTCGGCTTCGAGATCGGGCGGGTGGCGCGCTCCATCGCCGCCGGGCACGGCTTCGGGTCGCCGTTTCACGGCTGGACGGGAGCGACGGCGTGGCTGGCGCCGGTGTATCCCTACCTGCTGGCGGGCGTGTTTCGCGTGTTCGGGATCTACACGGCGGCGTCGGGAGTGGTGATCCTGGCGCTGAACAGCCTGTTTGCGGCGCTGACCTGCGTGCCCATCTTCCGCATCGCGGAGCGCATGTTCGGGCGCCGGCTCGCGCTGTGGACGGCCTGGCTGTGGGCGGTGACGCCGCTGTTCTTCGGCGTGCCGGTGAACTGGGCGTGGGAGACGTCGCTGTCGACGCTGCTGCTGTGCCTGGCGCTGCTGCTCACCTTGCGGCTCCGCCCCAGCGCGCCAACACCGGGCGCGCCGGGATGTAAGCCGTGGCTGGTGTGGGGACTGCTGTGGGGCGTGATCGCGCTGACCAATCCTTCGCTGCTGTCGCTGATGCCGTTCGCGCTGGCTTGGGCGTTGTGGCACAGGCCCACGTCTGCGAAAAGCGGGCAGACGCGGGGCGCCATGCCGGTGGCGGTCGGACTGATTGCCTGCGCGCTCACGGTGGCGCCGTGGCTGGTGCGCAATCACAGCGTGTTTGGCAGATGGATTTTCATTCGCGACAATTTCGGAGCCGAGCTTCGCTTCGGCAACGCCGAACAGGCCACGGGCGTGTGGCTCGGCTGGATGCACCCGACCGTCAACGACGTGGAGTTGAAGCGGTACGGGGCGGTGGGCGAACTGGCGTACGTGGCGGAGAAGAAGCGCGAGGCGCTGCAGTTCATACGCCGGCGGCCCGGGTTTTTCCTGGACCTGACGGTGCGCCGGTTCTTCATGTACTGGTGCAACGTTCCGAAGTCGCTGACCGATGCCAGGGCGCGCGAAGTCCTGACCGATGACTGGCCGACCATATGTTTCTCGGCGCTGGCGCTGCTCGGACTGCTGCAGATGGTCCGCCGGAAGCCGCGCCAGGCGTGGTTTTTCGCCCCGGCGCTGCTGGTCTATCCGGCGCTGTACTACGTTACCTACCCGCACCCGCGGTACCGGCACCCGATCGAGCCGCTGATGCTGATGCTGGCGGTGTTCGTGGTGTCGGAGGCGAAAGAGTTCGCCGGGCGCGCGGGGTCTTCCCCAGGGGCTGAAGCCCAGTATAGGTGTGGCTCCTCTCGGCGCGGCTGAAGCCGCGCCCTTTCAAAACGGCTACGCAATCGAGTTTTCAGCAGCCTGCTAGCTCCTGAGTGCGCGGCCCAAAAGCGGGGCCGCACACTCAGGATGACGCCATTGCTTCCGAACAAAGGAAATGATATATACATATATATGCATACAGGCACACAGGGTGCTACAATGATTCCGGAGGCGCCGATGAGGGACTTGGAGCGGATGTTCCAGGGGCTGGGCGAGGGGACGCGGCTGCGCATCCTGAACCTGCTGCTGCACGGGGAGCTGTGCGTGTGCGACCTCCGGCACGTGCTGGCGTCGGCGCAGCCCAATGTGTCGCGTCATCTGACCTATTTGAAGAATGCCGGGCTGGTGCTGGACCGCCGGGAAGGCACGCGGATCTATTACCGGCTCGCCCGGCCGGCGGAAGGAGTGCACAAGGCCCTGTTCGCGTTCTTGAGCGAGGCATTCCGCCGGAGTGACAAGCTGCAGGACGACACAGGCAAACTCAAGCAGGCTATCCGAAACGGATCGTGCACGGTCGCCGAGTGGCGCCCGTTTTCAGCGTTGACCTCACCCGGAACCCCAACCCTCCACCGATGAAGGAGACGTGATGCCCAAAGTCACTTCACGCCTGAGTTTTCTGGACCGCTACCTGACCGCCTGGATTTTTGGCGCCATGGCGCTGGGAGTGATTTCCGGCTGGCTGGCGCCGGGAATCGTGCCCTTGCTGAACGAATTCAACGTGGGCACGACGTCGATTCCGATCGCGGTGGGACTGATCGTGATGATGTACCCGCCGTTCACCAAGGTGCGCTACGAAGAACTGGGCGAGGTCTTCCGCAACAAGCGCGTGCTGGGGCTGTCGCTGGTGCAGAACTGGGTGATCGGACCGGTGCTGATGTTCGTGCTGGCGATCGTGTTCCTGCGCGGCTACCCGGAGTACATGGCGGGGCTGATCATGATCGGGCTGGCGCGCTGCATCGCGATGGTGATCGTGTGGAACGAGCTGGCCAAGGGCGATACGGAATACGCCGCCGGCCTGGTGGCCTTCAACTCGCTGTTCCAGGTGTTCTTCTACTCGGTGTACGCCTGGGTGTTCATTACGGTTTTGCCGCCGTTGCTGGGGTTGAGCGGGGCTGTGGTGAACATCACTATCAGTCAGATCGCCAAGAGCGTTTTCATTTATCTCGGCATCCCGTTCCTGGCCGGATTTCTGACGCGCAGCGCGCTGATTCGGGCCAAGGGCCGCGCCTGGTACGACCACAACTTCGTGCCGCGGGTCAGCCCGCTGACGCTGATTGCGCTGTTGTTCACCATCGTGGTGATGTTCTCGCTCAAGGGCGAATACATCGTGCGGCTGCCGCTGGATGTGCTGCGCATAGCCGTGCCCTTGCTGATTTACTTCATCGTCATGTTTCTGGTGTCGTTCTACATGGGCAGGAAACTCGGCGCCGACTATTCGAAAACGACCACACTCGCGTTTACGGCCGCGTCGAACAACTTCGAACTGGCGATTGCGGTGGCGGTGGCCGTGTTTGGAATCAACTCGGGGG
>Ga0315268_10001932_pt1 | contig 23743 bp, 26 predicted proteins | sample C1_top_MG_FD_204535 | JGI IMG/M metagenome (GOLD analysis project Ga0315268, IMG submission 204535) | Sediment microbial communities from Yellowstone Lake, YNP, Wyoming, USA - C1_top | ecosystem: Environmental > Aquatic > Freshwater > Lake > Sediment | place: USA: Wyoming | collected 2017-08-01 | reverse complement strand
ACGCCGGGCCGGCTCAGGTGTTCGATGCCAGCCAGGCGCGAAAGGGCTCCAAGGCCAGCGGCAGACTCAGAAAATAGCCTTGCGCCACATCGCATTCCATTTCAATCAAGCGCTGTAGGGTAGCTTCGTCTTCCACGCCTTCGGCCACCACGCGCAGGTCGAGGTTATGCGCCAAATCGATAATAGCGCGCACGATGTTTTCGTCGCGCACGTCGCGCAGCATATGCCGCACGAAGCTGACATCGATCTTGAGTTCATCCACCGGCAGATGTTTGAGCCGAGCCAGGGAGGAATAACCGGTGCCGAAATCGTCGATCGCCAATTGCACGCCGATTTCTTTGAGATGCTCCAGCGTCGTCGCGCGGGCGCGTTGGTCATCCATGATGGCGGTTTCCGTGATTTCGATCACCACGCGCTTAGCGGGCACTGCCCACGTGCTAAGCGCCTGGGTCAGCAGCTCCGGCGTTTCGGTGTGGACCAAATCTTGGGCGGAAAGATTGATGCTGATAGACAGACCGTCGGCGGCAGGCCCCAACTCCTGAAATTCGCGCAGTGCCGTATTCAAGACGTGCACAGAAAGGCGGTGCATCAAGCCGGCTGCTTCTGCTGCCGGGATAAATACCGCGGGCGATACCTCGCCGCGCGTGAGTGAATGCCAGCGGCTCAGGGCTTCTAATCCCACCACACGCCCGCTACGCAAATCGGTTTGGGGTTGGTGTTTTAGCGTGAGGATGTTTTCGTCCAGTGCATGACGCAAATCGGTTTGCAGGTGCAGTTGTGCTTGAGTCGCGGTATCGGCCACGTGGCTGTAGACGAATACGGATTCTTTTCGGAGGCGGGCTTCTTGCAGGGCGCTGCTGGCGCGCTGGAGTAGCGTGTCCGCATCCTGAGCGTGGGTCGGGAACAGTGCGACGCCCACGTAGGGTTCGTTATGCACGGTGTACTGATCAAGCGCAAGCTGGCTGCCGAGCGTACGGATGATCTTGTGGGCGGCCAACACCGCTTGCGCTTCGTTCGAGAGCACGGGCAGTAGACAGGCCACGACGCTGCGCCCCACACGGAAAACCCGATCCGTGTTTTTGAGGACGCCTTTGAGATGCTGCAGCGACTTGGCGCAGACGGTATCTCCGGCACGGTAACCGAAGATCGCATCGATGCGGTAGACGCTGTCGAGCCACAGCAGACAAATTCCCAGGGGCCGGGATTCTGCCGCCGCTTCCTGTAAGGCGTCTTCCAGGGCGCTGAGGAAGATGAAGTGGTTCGGTATCAGGGGCATGGTGTTTCCACTACAAGTAATAATCGCGTGGATCGATGCCGTGCATGCCATGCTCGAGCGCACGGGCGATTGCATAGGGCTGGTCATTCGCCAGCTTTGGCGCGGTGAGCATGTCCAGCGAAACGGGCGCGCGGTAAGGTTGTTTGTCCGGATCCAGAATCACCAGCACGCGCGGCTTCAAGCGCCGCACCCGGTTATGTGCCAATACCACGGCCACTTCACCCGAATTCAATTCCACCAGGCTGCCGACGGGGTAAATCCCCAGACATTGAATGAATTGTTCGACCAGCTCCAAGTGAAACAAATGATGCCGCCAGCCATATAAATGTTGCAGCGCTTCGTAGGGTGAGAAGGGAGATGCATAGGGGCGCTCACTGGTGAGCGCATCATAGCAATCGACGATCGCGGCCATTTTCCCCGGTACGCCGATGGCCGCGCCGCGCAGGCCGTGGGGGTAGCCGCTGCCGTCTTCCCGCTCATGATGGCAGGCGACAATACTGAGCAGTTTTTCCGATACGCCATGGGATTTGCGCAGCATCTCGATGCCCAATTGGACGTGGTGTTTAACGGTGTCATATTCCTCCGGCGTGAGCTGGCCCTGTTTGTTCAGGAGCGCCGGCGGCACTTTGGCCGTGCCGACATCCAGCAATAATCCCGCCGCACCCAGCAAATGCATATGGTCGCGCGGGAAGCCGAGGTGGCGCCCGAACAGCAGCATATTGATGGCGACGCTGACGGAGCGGCCATACACATAGCTGCTTGCGCGCTTCACCCGGCTCAGCAGGGCAAGCGCATCCGGGTTGCGGACAATGCTTTCCACCATACCTTCCATCACCTGGTGAGCGCGCTCGAGATCGGTGGTGCCGTGGCGCTGCAAAGCATCGAACAATTGTTCCACCGCCTGTTCCGCATGGATGTGGATTTCCTTGGCGCGCGGCAGTTCTTCTTCGAGGCGTACACGGTCGGGATAGCGATTCCGGTTGCGCGCGAAAGGGCCATCCGCGCGTTCCGCGAGATCCAAGGGCAGCGGCGCCAAATGCGCGGCGGTGCCCGGTTCCTGGCGCTCAAGAATGGCGAGGCGGCGCAGCGCTTCTTGGTGTTGCGGCGTATTGTCGTGATAATGCCAGCCGATGCTGCGCAAGGGGTCCACCATGACATAGCGGCAGTAGCGGCGCAGTGTCTCGATCTGCTCCTCCGATTCGACTAAAAGTCCCTGCAATAGGAAGGGCGTGTCGATCCAGGGGCGGTCCAGCTCGACTACAAACATGCCGACCTGCAATGCCTCCACATCAATTTTTTCATTCATATAGGCGTTTTCTGAGCGCTAGAGGCCATCCTGTCTAGCGCCGCATCCCCATATCACGCACTGCGGCGTGGCGATGACAAGACAATAGATGGTCGTTCATCATACCGATCGCTTGCATGAATGAATAGCAGATGGTCGAGCCGGCAAAGGTGAAGCCACGTTTTTTGAGCGCTTTGCTCATTGCATCCGACTCGGGGGTAGTGGCGGGGACCGGCAGCGATTGAAAACGATGCTGAACGGGTTGGCCACCCACGAATGACCAGACATAGCGGTCGAAACTGCCGAATTCGGCTTGCGTGGCGAGGAAAGCGCGGGCATTTTTTACCGCGGCGTTGAGTTTCAATCGATTGCGGATGATGTCCGGATTTTGCATCAGTTTTTCGATGCGGGCCGGCGTGTAGCGCGCAATGCGTTCGGGATCGAAGCCATCGAGCGCGTGGCGAAAGTGCTCGCGTTTTTTGAGAACGGTGATCCAGCTCAAGCCCGCTTGCTGACCTTCCAAAATCAGCATCTCGAACAGATGCGCATCGTCGTGCGACGGCACGCCCCATTCCAAATCGTGATAGGCGATATAGAGTGGGTCGGCACCACACCACGCGCAACGATTAAGCGCGGTCATGTGGCCCAATATAAAATAGCATAGTGTAAAATTCGCAAGCGCAAAAAACGCACGTCCCGGATCGGCGGAGCGTGCGTTCGCTCGGAAAAATTAATGGCTGACGCGGGTGACGCCGCCGCCGCTCAGCACCCGCACCCGGTCGCCGGGGCGGAATACTTCGTCCGCGTTCTGGACGATGGCGATGAGCCTGCCGTTATCCAGTTTGACGGTGATTTCCACCCCCTTTTGCTTGGTGACGCCTTCTTCGATGGCGCCGCCCGCCAAACCGCCCGCTACCGCACCGACGACCGCGCCGACCAGGCTGCCCCTGCCGCCGCCGATCGTGCTGCCGGCGACACCGCCGACGACTGCGCCCGCCGCCGGGCCAACCGGGGTTTTAGTGCCTTCGATGGTGACTTCACGTACGCTTTCCACGACGCCCATTTGGACTTCTTGCGGCTGACGCGCTTGCTCGCGGGTATAGGCGCCGCCCGAGGTGCTGGCCGGGCAGCCGGCGAGGAATACGCTGCTGGCCAATACGCCGGTGAGCGCCAGTTTAGTGGTGATATTCATCATGGGTCCTTTCAGCATTAAATGGAAAAACCAAATTCGGCGTGGACTCGTGCGGCGATTTCTTCGCGCCGCAGGCTGTGATTCTGCGCGCCGCGCTGGGCGATTTTAAGTGCGCCCATGAAACTCGCAAGCCGTCCGGTGGTTTCCCAGTCGAATCCATGCACGATGCCATATAACAGCCCGCTGCGGAAGGCGTCGCCACAGCCGGTCGGATCAACCACTTGTGTGGCTTTAACCGGGGGAATGGTGATGGATTTACCCCCGGCATGGATCACCGAGCCGCGCGCGCCAAGCGTAACAATTAAGGCCGTGACGCGCTGGGAAAGTTCCTCCAGCGTATGGCCGGTACGGTCTTGCATCAATTGCGCTTCATAGTCGTTGAGCGCCACATAGTCGGCTAATTCCACGAACTGCAACAGTTCTTCGCCATTAAACATCGGCAATCCTTGGCCCGGATCGAAAATAAACGGGATGCCCGCCGCATGAAACTGGCGCGCGTGTTCGAGCATGCCCTCGCGTCCGTCGGGTGCGATGATGCCAAGCCGGATGTCTTGAGCCTCATCCACCTGGTTTTCGTGCGCATAATTCATCGCCCCGGGATGGAAAGCGGTAATTTGATTGTCATCGAGGTCGGTGGTGATGAAAGCCTGCGCGGTGAAGGTGTCGGCGATGGGGCGAATGTGCGTTTGCTCCAGCCCCAAGCGCGCCAAGCGCGAAGCATAGGGACTGAAATCGTCGCCGACCGTGGCCATGATCACCGGCGTACCGCCCAAGAGTTGTAAATTATAAGCGATATTGCCGGCGCAACCGCCGAATTCGCGCCGCATCTCGGGCACCAAAAACGACACGTTCAGAATATGAATCTTGTCCGGCAGGATATGGTTCTTGAAGTGATCGGGGAACACCATAATATTGTCATAAGCAAGTGAACCGCAAATCAGCGTGCGCATGCATTTCTCCCGATATTCGGATAACGATTTAGCCCGGCAGTTTAGCGCATTTACCTCGCGTATTGTCACAGAAAAATCACGCAAGCTTCATGCGGAATACGCAGTCGGTTTTTAGACTGCGGCCATGCGTATACGGTACGGACTTTATTGGGTCATTCCCCTGCTGCTGCATAGCGCGAATGCGCTGGCATGGGGGCTGGCGACGCATCTGTATTTTTCGCAGTTATTGCTGTGGGCGGTGCCCTTGCTGGACCCGCGCTTGCGCAGCGCCGCCCAGCGCCTGCCGCAGCTGGTGCTGGCAGGATCGTGTTTGCCGGACCTCGCCTTGGTCGGGCCCAGTGCGCGCACCGAGGCTTTTGCCGAAACCCATCGATGGGAACAAGCGGCGCAATTATTGGCGCATGCCGATAGCCCGGAGACGCGTGCGCTTGCCTTGGGTTATGCCAGCCATCTGTTGGTCGATATTATCGCGCACAATCACTTCGTGCCGGCGCACGAACAGATTTGGCTGAAGCTGCCGATGGTCACGCATGCCATTTCCGAGTGGATGATGGATGCGCATATCGAGCATGCTTTATTCGCGCTGCCGCAGCAGGTGCTGCGCGCGCATCATGCCATGCTCGCGCGCTATGCGGCCGCGGAATTCGGCTGCACGCAGGAGGTCGCCGAACGCGCCTTGATTCACTTGAGGCGCGCCACGCACGCGCTCTACGGCAGCCGCGTGCATCATGCTCTGTATGCCGGCGCGCAACGCCTGGACCGGCGTCTTGCGCGGCGCTTCGATCATTATGTGGCGCAAACCGGCGCGCGCCTGCCGGAAATCAATCGCCTGCTGCAAGGCGAGGCGCCGCACTGGCGAGCCGATCTGCCTTGCCCGGAGCGCACCAGTTATTTGCGGTGCTTAAGTCTGAATGAGCTGCGCGGACAGTTGCCCTTGCCAGTGAGCCTGTTCGCCTAGCAGCCACAAATCCCCCTGCCCCCTTCTAACCGGCCTATACAGTAGGTTCCCCCTTTGAAAAAGGGGGGCAGGGGGATTTAAAATCGGTTTCCCGCGCGGTCTTGACGATGTGTTCGTAAAACTGGCTCAGCCGCCGCGTCATTTCCGGCGCCGTCCATTCCTGTACGTATTCGATTGCGCTTTGCGCCAGCGCCGCACGTGTCGCCTGGTCGTCGAGTAGCGCCGAGACCGTGCCCGCGAAGTCACGCACATCGTCCTGCGCAATATGCGCGCCGCGGCCATGCTGTAACACTTCCGCCGTGCCCATGATCGCCAGCCCCACCACCGGTACGCCCAAAGCCATGGCTTCGAGCAGCACCAAGCCTTGGGTTTCGGTGCGTGAGCTGAATACGAAAATGTCCGCGGCGCGATAACAATCGAGCAATTCGCTGCTGCGCTCCAGATAGCCGACGAAACGCACGTGCGTATCCAGTCGAAGCCGCGCCACTTGGCGTTGCAGCGCCGCCGTGGCCGGCCCCTCGCCGGCAAGAACGAGCAGCGCATCGGAGTGCGTTTGCTGAATATGCGTCAGCGCCTCGAGCAGAAAGCCGATGTTCTTTTCATGCGCGATACGACCGACGAACAGCAGCAGCGGGCGCGTGCTCGGGATATGGTGTTGCGCGCGAAAACGATGCCCGTCGCCGCCGCTGAAATCGGCCGGCTCGATGCCGGTCGGGATGACCTGTGCGCGGGTTTCGACGCCATAGCCCAATAAGGCATCGAGCATCGGCTGCGAAGGCACGACGAGGCCATCGAGCGCCGCGCATTGGCTGCGCGAAAAGGCGCGCGCCAAATAGCGCATCAAGCCTTTCGGCAAGAGCGGCACGTAATGAAAAAGATACTCTTCGAAAAACGTATGGTAGGTTTCCACGCTCGGCACGCCCAAAGTCCGGGCGAGCTTCAAGCCCGCGTAATGCGCGACGAAGGGCGTGTGAATATGCACGAGATCGAAGGATAGCGCTTGCAGATGCGGCAGCCATTTGCCGATTTCTCCCGAGCGCATCATGCGATCCTCCGGATCGAGCCAAACGCGGCGCGCGGGAATGCGAATAATGTTTTCTTCGTCGGCGGTAATGACTCCGTAATCCGGCGCAATCAAGGTGACTTCGTGTCCCTTGCGTTGCAGTTCGCGGCGCAAGGTCATGATCGCCGTGGATACCCCGTTGACACGCGGGAAGTACACATCGGAAATCATCAGAATGCGCATCGGATTTAGAACAGCAGGGAGAGCATGGCCAGGACATAGCCGATGGCCGCGCCGGCCAGAACATCGCTCGGATAATGCAGCCCCAGCACGACGCGCGACAGGGCGACCAGCAAGGTGAATGGCACCAGCAGCGGCGCGAGTCCGGGATAGTAAGCGAGCGCCACCACCGTGAAGGTGACTGCGTGCAAAGTGTGCCCGGAAGGAAAGCTGAACTCATCCAGCGGCGCCGTGCCGCGCAGAATGGCCGGGTGCAAATCGCATGGGCGGGGGCGCAGGGTTTTGCGCTTGAGCCATTTGTAGAGGGCGAGTCCAATGAGGCCGGCAACGATCATATGCAGCACGGGCCTCAGGGCGGCTTCGCGCTGCACCATCAGCAGCAGCGCCATCAAGCCATACCAGAATACCCCGTCGCCTAGGCGGCTCACGCTGCTGAACGCGATTTGCACCAAGCGGCTGCGGTTGACGCGATTGATACGCACGCACAGCGCCGCATCCACGGCATTAATTCGGGCGAGGACGGAATGCAATTCGGGTTGCATCATGTGCGCTCCTTTCGTGCTCCTGTACCACATGGCATAGCGCTTGTTCGAATTGGGCGTAGATCGTGGACCAGTCATAGCATTCCGCGGCGCGGCGCGCAGCCTCGCCCAACGCGCGCGCGCGCCGATGATCCGGCGCGAGTGCTTGCGCCAAGGCGCAAAAAGCAGTGGCATCATCGAGCGGGGCAAGCAGGCCATTTTCGCCTTGCGTAATGGATTCGCGCGCTGCGGCATAGTCATAGGCGATGACCGCGAGTCCGCTCGCCATCGCCTCCAAGGTGACATTGCCGAAAGTCTCGGTCAGGCTCGGGAAGAGAAACACATCGCCCGAAGCGTAGTAGGCCGCGAGATCGGTGCCGATGCGCATGCCCGCGAAAATGGCATCGGGCAGCGCGCGTTTCAATTCAGCCTGCATCGGACCATCGCCCACCAGCACCAGCTTCGCGCTCGGTGCGCGGGTGCGCATCATGGCGTAGGCGCGCATCACCAGAGAGAGATTTTTTTCCGGCGCCAGGCGCCCCACATACAGCGCCACCAAATCGTCCGGGCGCGCACCCCACGTTGCGCGCAGGCCGTCATCGCGCCGGGCCGGGTTGAATAGCGCGGTATCCACGCCGCGCGCTACTACGTGCAACTGACGGTAACCTTGGTGCAATAGATCATCGCGCATGGCGTGGGTCGGCACCATCGTGAGCCGGGTACGGTTGTGAAAACTGCGCAGATAGCGCGCGATCGGCGCCTTTAACCAGCCCAAGCCATAATGCCGGCTATAGTGGTGAAAGTTGGTGTGGAAGCCGGAGGTGACGGGAATGCCAAGCTGTAAGGCCGCCGACAGCGCCGACCAGCCGAGCGGACCCTCGGTGACCACATGCACCACATCCGGCCGCTTTTCGCGCCATAAGGCGAGGAGCGCGGCCTTGGCCGGCAGTCCCATGCGCAAGCCCCGATAGCGCGGGATGGGGAGGCCGGGTTTGAGAAGCGTCTCCAGATGCGGCTTGGCCTGGCTCGTGTCTTGAGCGCCTTGGCGCGGGCGAATCAACTGAATGTGATGTTCGCGCGCTTGCATCGCGGAAACGATGCGGCCAAGGGTCATGGCCACGCCATTCACTTCCGGCGGATAGGTTTCCGTTACCACCGCCATGCGCAGCGGACGGTGCGCGTGAGACAAGGAATCGAAGGGGATGGCGGAGCGTTCCATGGACGCAAGCATGGAATCCCGCCGCTAAGCTTTTGTTGCGCGGCGATGAATCTTTTATGACACCAGGGGGCATTCTTCCCCGATAGCGCGCCGTTCATATTGACTCCTTGGTTGATTGAATAAGAGGCATGACTAGTCGTTCGTGTTTCTAAATAGTAGAACATTATGGCGTACTAATATCGTACCGCTGGTACATTCCTTTCACTTCATTTGAGTCTTTTCAGGCTGTGTACCAACCATGCCGGCAGCCTTCAACGCGGCTTTACGGACACGCTGATTGGGCGCGGTGTGATGGAGGGCATCTGCGTCAACATAGGCTACGTTCCGCTGAACAGCAATTTTTTTGTAAGGAATGCCAACCTCGGTAGACTAATGGGGTAAGCGAATCAAGCATTCGCTCGAAGAGTACGGAATCATTGCTTAGTAAGCGCAAATTTCCGTCTCATTTTTCCATGAAATCAGTAAGGAGATGTACAAATGAATAAGCAAGATATTTTGGTTAAATCCGCTATCGCAAGCCTCCTGGCCTTTGGTTCAATGACGCTCACGGTACCGGCATCTGCCGCGGACATGTCGAAAATGGAACAATGCTTTGGCATCGCCAAGGCCGGCAAAAACGATTGCGCTGGTAAGAGCAGCGCGCATTCATGTGCGGGCATGGCAAAGAAAGATGGCGAGAAAGATTCCTTTGTTTTAGTACCAAAGGGAACCTGCGATAAGATCGTGGGCGGAATACCGGGGCATATGTAACTCAAGATGATCGCCAAAAAATTGTGCGATCGGGTAGCAAGCTCAATCCCGGCGAATGCCGGGATTGGCTTGCGCGCCAAGCACTACCAGGACATTCTGTCAGCGCCGCCCGCCATCGGGTGGTTCGAGGCGCATAGTGAAAACTATTTCGCCGAGGGGGGGCAGCCCCTTTACTACTTGGAACGGATTCGTTCCCGCTACCCCTTGAGCCTACACGGCGTCGGCTTGTCGCTCGGTTCGACAGACCCATTGAATAGGGAACATTTGCACAAATTGAAATCGCTGATTGCGCGCTTCGAACCGGGTCTGGTATCGGAGCATTTATCGTGGGGCTCCGTGTCAGAGCGCTACCTCAACGATTTGCTTCCGCTCCCTTATACTGAAGAAGCGCTGACGCATGTCGCCCGCCGCATCATGCAGGTGCAGGATTTTCTGGGCCGGCAGATTCTAATTGAAAATGTATCGAGTTACCTTCAGTTCAAGCAATCCACGATTCCGGAGTGGACATTTCTGGCCGAGATTGCGGCACGGTCGGGTTGCGGTATCTTGCTGGACGTCAACAATATTTATGTCAGCGCCGTGAATCATGCATTCGATCCGCTGACTTATCTGTACGCCATACCCACGGAAGCGGTACAGGAAATCCACCTCGCGGGATTCGACAGCAACGGCGAATGCCTGATCGACACCCATGGGAAAGCGGTCTGTGACGATGTCTGGACACTTTATCGCCACGCATTGATGCACGTCGGAGACGTTCCGACGTTAATCGAGTGGGATACCGATATCCCCGCGCTATCCGTCTTGTTGGAAGAAGCAAGGAAGGCGGATGCCCTATTGCAGGAGGTACATCATGAACGCATTGCGTGACTTGCAGCAGGATTTCATGGCAGCCGTATTCGGCCGGGAGAAAACTTCGTTGGTGCAACACTTGGCCGGCACGGAAGCAGACAGCGTATGGCGCACCGAGGTTTACCGTAACAACGCTTTCAGTAATCTGCGCGGCGCACTAGAGTCGGCCTATCCTGTCATCGTCAAATTGGTGGGCGCGGATTTTTTCCGCTATGCCGCGCGGGAATATAGTTATCAGTATCCTTCGGTCAGCGGGGATCTGCATCGTTTTGGCGAAGCCTTTGGCGCGTTTCTGGCGGCCTTTGCGCCTGCGGCGCAGCTGCCGTATCTGCCCGACGTCGCGCGCTTGGAATGGCTATGCCATCAGGCTTATTTTGCGGCTGACCATGCACCGCTTCGGCTGGATAGATTGATGCAGGTGGCGCCGGAACGCTACGGCGATTTGAAGTTCACGCTAAACCCTGCCTGTGCCCTGTTTGAGTCGGTGTTTCCCATCGACCAGATATGGCAAGTCAATCAAGAGGACTACATAGGCGAGCAGTCCATCGATTTGTCCAGCGGACCCGCCACGGCCCTTGTGAAGCGCGATATTTATCGCGTTGGTGTTGTCTCGCTGCCAAACAGCGAATGGCGCGGGCTGCATGCGCTGTCAATGGGGCAAACTTTTTCCGCTGCTTGCGATACCGCGCTCCAAATCGATCCGAATCTGGACTTGGGCGCGACTTTGAGACGATGGGTAGACGAGATGATATTGGTGGATTTCGCCATTCCAACATAATGCATATCATCAGGAGGTGGCCATGAAAATGATGGGGAAACTAATACAAATCGCAAAATTCGCCATACAGCGGCTGGATGATCTGAGCCCGGTTGTTGATCTGGCTGCGCGTCTTTTTGTGGCGAATGTTTTCTGGAAATCCGGATTAACGAAAATCGCCAATTGGGACAGCACGGTCTATCTGTTCACCAATCTCTATCACGTCCCTATTCTGTCGCCGGAGGTGGCGGCCACCGCGGCAACCATGGTCGAACTCGGCGGCGCAGTCCTGTTGGCACTGGGTTTGGCTTCCCGGTTCGGCACGGCCGCATTGTTCATTCTCAATATTGTGGCGGCCACTTCTTACCCGGACCTCTCAGACGCAGGCCGCGAACTTCACGTTTATTGGGGGATGTTCCTGCTGATATTCCTGCTGCATGGGCCGGGGAAATTGTCGATTGACCATTTCATTCGCAAAAAAATGATGGGATAGGATTTAAGGCTCTGTCGCATTAACTAAAAACGGTGAAAGTTACCTGGTTGCGCTGCAAGGCTGTGCCCAAAATAAGGCGGTTTGGTTAATGCATGCCGCCTTGCTTGGATGCCAGTTCCTGCAAGATGCGCGTCTTTGCGTGGGGCGATAAGGCCGCGGCATGGACGTGCATCTGTTTGGATTCCTCGACTCCTTGGCAGGCATGACGGATCATTTGCAACCGCCGCAAAAATGTCCGGCAGTTGTGGCATATCCACAGGTGCAGCCGCAGGCCGATTTTTTCGCTTAATGCGAGCCGCCGGTCTTGCGACTGCGAGGCCAAGCGGCTGGCGTCTTTGCATGACAACACCCTGATCTCCTTTAAGCCGGTTGGCCGCCCCAGTGGGTTTCCAGGCATTGCTGCAAGCCTAAGCGCGCGCGATACAGCATGACCCAGCAATTGGTCGATGTGATTGCCAGTTCCTTACAAATTTCATCGGTGCCCAGGCCTTCCATTTCGCGCAAATGAAATACCCGTGCATGGGTAGGCGCGAGCCCCTCCAGGCAGCGGATGAAGGCTTCCCAAAAGCGCTGCTGTTCCAGGGTGGATTCCGGATCGCCCCAAGAGCGCAGGGGGTGCGCCCAATGGCCGGTGGCGTCGAATAGGGCGTGTTCCAGCAGCGCCAATTCGGCCTCCGGGTCATCGCTGGCGGGGATGTATTGCGGTTCTTTGGCGCGGCTGCGAAAGAGGTCGAGGATTTTGTGCTTGAGAATGCCGGTGAGCCAGGTTCGCACCGACGACTTGCCGGAAAAGCGCGCCCAGGCGCTCAGTGCAGCCAATAAGGTTTCCTGTACCGCGTCTTCGGCTGCTGCCTCATCGCGCAGTTGCAGCAGGGCGTAGCGATAGAGGTAGTCGCCATGCTCGGTGAGCCAGGCGGCCGGGTCGCAGGAAGAAGGTGAGTTAGCCATGGCGAGGCGCCAATCTAACGGCTTGGCCCTGAAAATACAAGCCATTGCCGCCTCTTGAAATCCGGATCGCCATACCAATTTACAGGGCATGGCAGTTTGAGAATCGCACCGGCAACGGTGTTTCCTGTGTCCCTGTTGAAAGGAGGTAATGATGATGGCAAACGTTACGCGTTATGATCCGTTTAATATCGACAGTATGTTCGATGATTTATTCAAGGGTTTTTTGGTACGCCCGATGCGTTATGAGGGGATGCCCAAAGCGCCCGAGATCAAAATGGATGTATCGGAAAATGACCAAGCCTATGTGGTGAAAGCCGAAATTCCCGGCGTGAAAAAAGACGACATTCAAGTCTCGATTGACGGCAATGTAGTCTCCGTGAGCGCCGAAGCGCGGCAAGAAACGCAGCAGAAAGAGGATGAAAAAGTCATCCATGCCGAGCGCTACTATGGACGTGTGGCGCGCAGCTTTAGTCTCGGCAGCGAGATCGACGAAGCGCAGGCCCAAGCCAAATACACCGATGGTGTGTTGGAATTGGCCTTGCCGAAGAAAGCCGTAGCGGCCGCGAAGAAGCTTGCCATTCAGTAAATACGGCGGGCGAGGTGAAATAAGGCGGCGCCAGCCGCCTTATTTTTATCCGCTTTCATCATGCCCGCCCAGGCATTAAAATAGGGTGGTTTCCCTTCCTATCCTAAAGAATAACTATGGCCCTTTCCGCCTCGCTTGCCGCCGAAAAGGTGGCGCTGCTCTCCGAAGCGCTGCCCTTCATTCAACGCTTTTTTGATAAGACCATCGTGATCAAGTATGGCGGCAACGCCATGGTGGAGCAGCGCTTGAAAGAGGGCTTCGCGCGCGACGTGGTATTGCTGAAGCTGGTGGGCATGAACCCGGTGATCGTGCACGGCGGCGGGCCGCAGATCGGCGAGTTGCTAAAGCGCATCGGCAAACAAAGCGAATTCATCCAAGGCATGCGTGTGACCGACGAGGAAACGCTGGACGTGGTGGAAATGGTGCTGGGCGGCTTGGTGAACCAGGAGATCGTCACGCTCATCAATCTGCACGGCGGCAAGGCGGTGGGTTTGACCGGCAAGGACGGTAATTTTATTCATGCGCGCAAAATGCTGGTGCCGAGCAAGGAAGAAGCTGCGAAGCTGCTGGATATCGGCCAGGTAGGCGAAGTGACCGGCATCGATCCGCAGCTGATCCAGTTGCTCGACTCGAAAGATTTTATTCCCGTCATCGCGCCGCTGGGCGTGGGCGAGCAGGGCGAAGCGTACAACATCAACGCCGACGTGGTGGCGGGCAAGCTCGCGGAAACCCTGCACGCCGAGAAGCTGATTCTCATGACTAACACGCCCGGCGTGTTGGATAAGGCGGGCGGGCTGTTGACCGGCTTGACCTCGGAGCGGGTAAAGGAATTGATCGCGGACGGCACCATCGCCGGCGGCATGCTGCCGAAAGTGAATTGCGCGCTGGAGGCGGTGCATAACGGCGTCAATACCAGCCACATCATCGATGGCCGGGTGGCGCATGCGCTGCTGTTGGAGATTCTTACCAGCGAAGGCGTGGGCACATTAATCAAACGCGCTTGAACACCGCTAGCGTCTGGGTGTTCGATCTCGACAACACCCTGCATAACGCCACGCCGCATATTTTCCCCCACATCAGCCGCGCCATGACGGGCTATCTGCAAAGCCATCTCGGTTTGGACGAGGCGGGCGCGAATGCGCTGCGCATCCACTATTGGCAGCGCTATGGCGCTACGCTACTGGGGCTGATTCGTCACCATCCGGAAATTGATCCGCGGCATTTCTTATGGCATACCCATCAATTTCCGCAGATGCATTCCATGTTGGTATTCGAGCGCGGCTTGCGCGGGCTGCTGCGGCGTTTGCCGGGTAAGAAGATCGTGTTCTCCAATGCGCCCGCGCATTATGCGCACGCGGTGTTGGAAGCGATGGGGGTGGCGCATTTATTTGCCGATGTGATCAGCGTGGAGCGCACCGGCTTTCGGCCCAAACCCGCCGCGCACGGATTCCGCCATCTGTTTCGGGTGCATGGCTTGCGGCCGGAGCGTGCCATCATGGTGGAAGACGATTTGGATAATCTGCACACCGCTAAGCGCCTGGGAATGCGCACGGTGTGGGTAACGCGCGCAAGTAAGTCCCCACCTTTTGTGGATGTCAGGGTAAAATCCGTGCTGCAACTGCAACGCGCACTCGATAAGTTATAGCTAAAAAACTCTGGGAGGAGACCATGGCAGGCAAAAGCGGCGAACGCAAAACCCAAATTCTGCAAACCCTGGCGCAAATGTTGGAGCAACCTCAACCGGAGAAAATCACGACCGCCGCGCTGGCGGCGCGGCTCGATGTGTCGGAGGCGGCGTTGTACCGCCATTTTGCCAGCAAGGCGCAAATGTTCGAGGGGCTGATCGAATTCATCGAGCAGACCTTATTCAGCCTGATTAACAAAATCAACGCGGACGAAACCGATGGCATGCGCCAGCTCGACGCGATTCTGTCCTTGCTCTTGGGCTTTGCGCAAAAAAATCCGGGCATGACGCGCGTCTTGATCGGCGATGCGCTGGTGCATGAAAACGAGCGGCTGCAATCCCGCATCAATCAGTTGCACGACCGCATCGAAGCGACGCTGCGCCAATGTTTGCGCGTCGCGGCCACAGAAGACGCCGCGTCCGCGGAGCGCGACACCAATGCCGTGGCCAATCTGATGCTCTCCTTCGTCATTGGGCGCTGGCATCAATTCGCCAAAAGCGGTTTTAAGCGTTTACCGCTGGATCAATTCGAGACACAAAAAGCCTTGCTGTTCCGGCTGGCTTAAGTTTTCCGGCCCAGCGGCCGATAATTCTTCTAGGCGGCTATCTGCTAAATGTGGGGCACAATATGAAAGCACAGACTGTATTGATCAAGCGTTCGACCCTTTTGTCGGTACTCCTGGTGGGTGCCGTGATCGCTTTTTGCGCGGCGACGAATGGGCGAGCAGAAACGCTTTCACCGGCACAGGCCCGAGTGACGGGCCGGTAATAAGCAGTATTTGGCGTCATCGTGTCAGGCACGATGGGCGGGTATGGCACATGCCGCGCAGGCCGGATCCCGCTTCAGACGCAGCGTGCGCCATTCCATGGCGAGACTGTTGAGCAGTAGCAATTTACCGTTCAGCGTTTCGCCGCATCCGGCGATAAGCTTGATGGCTTCCGCCGCTTGGGTGCAGCCGATAATGCCGACCAGCGGCGCGAATACGCCGTTTTCCGCGCAACGCATCTCATCCGCATCGCCCCCCTCCGGAAACAAGCAGTGATAGCAAGGCGCATCGCCTTGCCGCAGATCGAATACCGCCACTTGACCATCGAAGCGCACCGCGGCACCTGATACCAGGGGTTTGCGGGCGGCCACACAGGCGCGGTTCACCGCATGCCGGGTGGCGAAATTATCCGAAGCATCGATGACCACATCCGCTAGCGCGACTTGCGCGCGCAGTAGCGCATCGTCCGCGCGTTGTGGGAGGGCCATCACGTTTATCGTTGGGTTAAGCGCAAGCGCTGCGCGCGCGGCGGATTCGGCTTTGTTCTGACCGAGCACGGCGGTTTGATGCGCGATCTGGCGCTGCAAATTGGTGAGATCGACGCGGTCGTTGTCGCACAGTGTTAGCTGCCCCACGCCTGCCGCGGCGAGATAGAGTGCGATGGGCGAACCCAAGCCCCCGGCGCCGATCACCAGCACGTGCGCGGCCAGCAGTTTTTCCTGCCCCTCTACTCCGATTTCATTGAGCAGGATGTGGCGGCTGTAGCGCAGTAATTGTTGATCGTTCATAAAATAGACAGGATTAACAGGATTACTCAAGATTAACAGGAACAATCCTGTAAAGGCCGTCTATTCAAACTTTCGCGCTACCGGTATTCCCGCCATTCGGGCGGCGTATCGTCATGGTCGCCATGCGCGTGATGTTCGTAGACTTGCGCGAAGATACGCTGGGCGCGTTCGCGTTGCGCCGGTTGCGTCAGATTTTGGCACTGGATATTTTCAGCGTAATAGAAAAGCGCGCGCCGGAGTTTGTTGATGAGGGAGTTGTCCAGATGAAAGCCCTGGTCGATCAGCGCCAACTCGATTTTCTCCAGGGTGTAGTGCGGCAATTCATAGCGAATCATGAGACCGGTGTCACCCGCCGTGCCGAGCACGGTAAGATGCGGCAAATCGTGCAGCAACAGCAGCGCCGCTTTCGCTTGGCCCGGCGGCAAGCGCGAGAAACTCAACTGGCGGGTTCTTTCGGTATCCGCATACGTCATTCGTATTCCTTCGATCGATCCAGCTGCAGCGTCAAGAATAGCCTCTTGAGGTGAATTTGCAAGCGAGCGCCCTGCTTTCGCTGGCGGTAGCCGGCGGCGGCGGCTAAAATGGTGCGTTTTTCCAGCGGCGCGGGCTATCCGCGAACTTTGACATGAGCCAAGATCCTACTGCCGATGCGCTGCATCAACGCCAAGCGGCACTCGCCTATCACCAATTTCCCAAACCCGGAAAGCTGTCGGTGGAGTCTTCCAAACCCTGCGCCACGGCAGCCGATCTCACGCTCGCCTATAGCCCTGGTGTTGCCGAACCGGTGCGCGAAATCGCCCACGATCCGGAGAATGCCTACCGCTATACCAATAAGGGCAACTTGGTCGCGGTGATCACCGATGGCACGGCGATTTTGGGCCTGGGCAATCTCGGTCCCTTGGCCGCCAAGCCGGTGATGGAAGGCAAAGCGGTATTGTTCAAGCGCTTTGCCGGGATCGATGTGTTCGACATCGAAGTGGATGCGCCTTCGCCCGCGCAATTCATCGAAACCGTGGTGGCGATCGCGCCGACTTTCGGCGGCATCAATTTGGAAGACATCGCCGCGCCGCATTGTTTCGAAATCGAGAAAGCTTTATCCGCGCGGCTCGACATTCCGGTGTTCCACGACGATCAGCATGGCACCGCGGTGATTATTTGCGCCGGCTTGCTGAATGCGCTCGAAGTGCAAGGCAAGCAACTCGATCAGGCGAAATTGGTGTGCTTGGGCGCGGGGGCGGCGGGGCTGGCTTCGCTTGAACTCCTGATGGCTATGGGCGCCAAACGCGAAAATATTCTGGTGGTGGACAGCAAAGGCGTGATCCATGCCGGCCGCACCGATCTTAATGCGTATAAACAGCCTTTCGCGCAAAGCACCGAGCGGCGCACGCTGGCGGATGCGATGCGCGATGCGGATGTGTTTATCGGCGTCTCCGGCCCGAATCTGGTGACGCCGGCGATGCTGCAAAGCATGGCGCCGAATCCCGTGGTATTCGCGCTGGCGAATCCCGATCCGGAAATTCGTCCCGATGCTGCGCACGCAGCACGCAGTGATCTCATCATGGCGACCGGACGCTCCGATTATCCGAACCAAGTGAATAATGTGCTGGGTTTTCCCTATATTTTCCGCGGTGCCTTGGATGCGCGCGCCAAGCGCATCACGCGGCCGATGCTGCTGGCGGCAGTGAAGGCGATCTCCGCTCTCGCCAAAGAGCCGGTGCCGCAATCGGTGCTGGAGGCGTATCAGCTCGCCTCGCTCGCCTTTGGCAGGGAATACATCCTGCCCAAACCTTTCGATCCGCGCCTTATCGAACGCGTGCCACCGGCGGTAGCAAGCGCGGCCGGCGCAGCCTGATGCGCGTCGCGCCACGGCTCGACACCGCGTTACGCGAAGAGCCGCGCAAGCTGGCCTTGCTGCTGCTGTTATGCGCGGCGTGGCTGATCCCCGGCTTGGTCGGCCACGATCCGTGGAAACCGGACGAGGCGCGCGTTTTCGGCATCGTCTATCACATGCTGCATTCCGGCGAATGGCTGGTGCCGACGCTGGCGGGCGAGCCCGATTTGTCCTTTGGCCCGCTGTATTATTGGACCGCGGCGATTTTTGCGAAGTTATTCAGCTGGGCGCTGGCACCCTACGATGCGGCACGGCTGGCGAGCGGTTTTTACATGACGCTGACGCTGGCGGCGACGGCGATGACGGCGCGCGAATTGTATGGCCCGACCATGCCGCGCTTGGCCTTGGCGCTGCTCATCGGCAGCGTGGGCTTGCTCGTGCATGCGCACGAGATGATCACCGATACCGCGCTGCTCGCCGGCTACGCCTTTGTGTTATGGGGTTTTGCGCTGAGTGCGCGCCGCCCGAATCCGGCGGGCGTGTTGATCGGTATCGGCATGGGCATTGCGTTTTTGTCGCGCGGACTGATACCGGTGGTTGTGGTGATATTGACGGCAGCGCTGTTATGGCTGTTTTCGGTATGGCGTACGCGGCGCTACGCGCGCACCCTGCTGATCGCGCTGGTGGTGAGTCTGCCTTTCCTGCTGATCTGGCCATGGCTCTTGTATCAACATGCCCGCGACGTGTTTTTTCAGTGGTGGCGCGTAGATAATTTGCCTTTAATCACCAAGTTTTACATTACTTATGCGCGCAGCGAGCTCGATTATTTTCTAAACCTGCTGCCGTGGTTTGCTTGGCCGGTATTGCCGATCGCACTGTGGACGCTGTGGGGATACCGTAAAAAATTGCTGCATGAGCCGTGTTTTCAGCTACCCCTGGTATTTTTCGCCGTCACTTTTTCCTTTACGAGTTTGAATGCGGAAACGCGCGACATCCATATGCTGCCGGTGTTGCTGCCGTTGACGCTGCTCGCGGTACCGGGCGCGGAAACCTTGCGGCGCGGCGCGGCGAATGCCTTGGGCTGGTTCGGCATCATGACTTTCGGTTTGTTCTCGGCTTTCGTCTGGCTTGCGTGGCTCACCTTGATGACCGGCCATCCGGCGCGGTTTTACCGGCACATCCTAAAATTTGAACCGGGATTCACGCCGAGCTTCGAATGGCTGGCCTTCGTGGTCGCCTTGCTGCTCAGCGTGTTGTGGCTGCTGCCGCTGCGCGGCTCGTTCCGTTCCGGCCGGCGCGCGGTATTCCATTGGGCGGCGGGGATCACGCTGATGTGGGGGCTGGCCGCGACCTTGATGCTGCCATGGCTCAATTACGGGCGGAGTTACGCGAACGTGGCGCTGGCCTTGAAGCGCCATCTGCCGCCGCATTACCGCTGCATCGGCAGCGCCGGTTTGGGACAGGCGCAACGCGGAGTGTTCTACTATTATGCGGGGATTAGCACGCTGCGCGTGGAGCGCGCCGAATTCGACGCCTATGGCTGCGATCTGTTTTTACTCCAGACCGATCCGCGCCGTCCCGATGCGCGGCCGGGCGCGGGCTGGGTGAGAATTTGGCACGGTAGCCGCCCCGGCGATAAATCCGAAGCTTTTGCTTTGTATCGCCTGCAGGAGCGGCGCGAGTGACTGCCCGCGGCGCGCGTTCTTGGCTGATACCGGCATTGCTCGCGACGCTGGCGATCAAGCTGGTGCTTTCCGCCGTGCTGCCTTTTTCCGGCGACGAGGCGTATTTTCTGATTTGGGGGCAGCACCCCGATTTCGGCTTCTACGATCACCCGCCGATGGTGGGCTGGTTGTTATGGCTCATGCTGCACATCAGCGATGCGGCATGGGTGCTGCGCCTGCCGATAGTGCTGTTCACCAGCTTCATCGGCTATGGCTTGTACCGGCTGTTGCGCGAATGGGACGAAGAAAAAGCGGCGCTGGCGGCGCTGCTTTATTGGGTATCGCCCGTCAATCTGATCGGCGTGTTGATCACCACCGACGCCGGCTTGATTTTCTTTAGCTTCATCACCGTGTGGCTGCTGGCGCGCGCCGTGCAAAACGGCAAGACCCGCTATTTCGTCTGGGCCGGCGTGGCGTTCGGGCTTGCCTGCTTATCGAAATATTTCGCCGCGCTGCTGGGGCTGGGCATACTCGCCTATTGGGCCGCCACGCCCCAGGCGCGCGCGCGAAGCCGCGGCTTTGTTTGGCTGTGCGCGGCCTCGTTGCCGTTCATCGCGCTCAATGTGTACTGGAATTACAGCCATTGCTGGGCGAACATCATGTTCAACGTGTTCAACCGCAATGATGACGCCCAGTTCGCTTGGTACAAGCCGCTCGTCTATTTGCTGATCCACGTGTATTTGACGACGCCGCTCGCCGTCTGGTGGCTGGTGAAGAAGCGTAAGACTTTATCCGCGGCGTGGACGGATGCGCGCTTCCGTTTGTTCGCTTTCGTGTTCGCCTTGCCGATGGCGGTATTTGCGCTCCTGTCGCTCGAAAAAATCATCGGCTTGCATTGGCTGCTTTCGTTTTATCCCTTCTTGTTCGTGCTGCTTGCGCTGTGGCTCAGCCAGGCGGAAATGTGGAAAACGCTGCGCTTTCTCCTGGTCTTCTCCGGCGTGCATTTGGTAGCGCTTGCGGTGATTGGTCTGCTGCCGATGTCGGCATGGCAGGCCACGCGCTATGCCGATGGCGCGGTGATTTTGCTTAAACACGAGGAATTGCTCGACCGGCTGGAGCCGTATCGCGACAGATTCGCGCTCGCCACCGACGGTTATTCCACGGCGGCGATTTTGTCCTACCATGCGCACCAGAATATTTTCGTGTTCGGCGAGGGCTCTTCGCACGCGCGGCACGACGACATCGTGACCGACTTCCGCGCGCTCGATGGCCGCAATATTCTGATCTTCCTGAAGCATCCGCCGGCGTTCGATGACTATGGCCCGTATTTCAAGTCGATCGAATTCAGCGACTTCACGCTCTATGGCGCGAAGTTTTATCTGGTGTTGGGCCACGATTTCAGTTACGCCGCGTACCGCGAGGGTGTGTTGCGTCGAATAAAGGAAAAATATTATGCCATCCCGCGCTATCTGCCGATGGGCGGATGCTATTTCTGTGAACGCTATTTCCCCAACGAATCTTGCCGGCCACCGCGCGCGCCATGAACGCCCCGCTTGACCTGATGCGTTTGTTGCGCCCGAAGCAGTGGGTGAAAAGCCTGTTTTTATTCGTCGGCCTGCTGTTCGGCCATGCCTGGGGCGATGCCAGTTTAGTGTGGCGCGTGCTTGCCGCGGCGGCGGGATTTTCCCTGGTATCGAGCTGTATCTACATACTCAACGATATCGCCGACCAGGACGCGGACCGCAAGCATCCGCGCAAGCGCAACCGGCCCTTGGCTAAAGGCACGGTGAGTCTGAATGCGGCCATCGCGCTGGCGCTAGTCGTAGGAGTGACGGGCAGCATTCTCGGCTATTACGCATCGCCCTTGGTCGCCGCCATGCTCGCCCTGTATGGGCTGATGAATATTGCCTACACCTTGGGGCTGAAGCGCGTGGTGATTCTGGACGTATTCATTATCGCCGCCGGCTTCATGCTGCGCTTGCTCGCCGGTACCAGCGGGGTGGGCATCCCGCCGTCGCAGTGGCTATTGCTGTGCGGGCTGATGCTGACTTTGTTCCTTGGCTTCGCGAAACGCCGCGCCGAATTGGGTGATGCGGACGCCGGCAAGGCGGCGCAGCGCAAGGTGTTGCGCGATTACAGCGCGACGTTGCTCGATCAAATGATCACCGTCTCCGCCGCCGGCATTATCATGAGCTACAGCCTTTATACCTTGAGCGCCGAGACGATAGCGAAGCACGGCACAACCTTGCTGATGCTGACCGTGCCGTTTGTGATCTATGGGATATTTCGCTATTTGTTCTTATTGCATCAGCAGAAACAAGGCGAGGATCCCGCCGCCGAAGCGCTGCAGGATCCGCATTTGGTGGTGACGGTATTGTTGTGGCTCGCGACGACCTTGTGGCTGATTGTGCGCTAGCCGGACTTCGCTCCGAAACCCATTTTTACCCAACTAGTGACAGTGCGGCCTTAAAATCGGATAATTTCATCCTCTTTCCGGGGAATGGAATATGGCATACCGATTAGGCTGCGTGTTGCTGGTACTTCTGTTGAGCGCTTGTGGCGTCGATACGCCTGGGAAAAGCCCATTTCAAGGAACCGATATTACCGGGGTTGATTGGGGCAAGGATTTCAACTTGACCGATCAGCACGGCCAGCGTCGCACCTTGGCGGATTTTCACGGCAAGGTAGTGGTGCTGTTTTTCGGCTATACCCACTGCCCCGATGTGTGCCCGACCACCTTGGGTGAGCTGGCGCTCACCCTCAAGCAATTAGGGAAAGATGCCAGCAAGGTGCAAGTGCTGTTCGTGACGCTGGACCCGGCGCGCGATACGCCGGCGGTGCTGGCGCAGTATGTGCCGACGTTTAACCCGTCGTTTTTGGGGCTGACGGGAACGGAGTCTGAAATCGCACGGGTGGCGGAGTCATTCAAGGTGTTTTACAAAAAACAGGATAGCGCCTCGAAGGCGGGTTATTCTTTGGATCATAGTGCCAATACTTATGTGTTCGACACTCAGGGGCGGTTGCGCCTGATGTATGTCTTTGGCTCGGGTACCGGGCCGATGGTGCATGATATCAAGCAATTATTGTCCGGTAAGTAGGCTAATCGCGCATCTCGATATGGCTATTCTTGCAAATAAATTAAATTTCAGAATATAATTATAAGTTAACGTGAAGCATGGAAATAACGGGTACTTAGCTTAACTATCAAACATTTAGCCCGAATGGGCGCGTGCAGGAGTCAAGCATGGCGGCGGTAAGCGTAACAAGCAAAGAGCAATACAATTTCGACGTCGTTCGGCAGTTTTCGGTGATGTCTTTGGTTTGGGGGGTGGTCGGCATGCTGGTTGGCGTATATATCGCCGCCGAACTCGCCTGGCCCGTGCTCAATTTCGATATTCCTTATATCACTTTCGGCCGCCTGCGCCCGGTACATACCAGCGGCGTGATTTTCGGCTTCGGCGGCTCCGCCTTATTCGCGACTTCTTACTATGTGGTGCAACGCACCTGCCAAACCCGGCTGATTTCCGATGCGCTGGCAAAATTCACTTTCTGGGGCTGGCAAGCGGTGATCGTGCTGGCCGCGATCAGTTATATGCTAGGACATACCCAAGCCCGCGAATATGCGGAAATGGAATGGCCGATCGATATTTTGATCGAGGTGGTGTGGCTCGCTTATATGGCGGTGTTTATCGGCACCATCATGCGCCGCAAGCAACCGCATATTTATGTCGCCAACTGGTTCTATCTCGCCTTCATTCTGGCCACCGCGCTGCTGCATACCTTCAACAATCTCGCGGTGCCGGTCAGCCTGTTTTCGATGAAGTCCTACAGCCTGTTCTCCGGCGCACAGGATGCGATGGTGGAATGGTGGTATGGCCACAATGCGGTCGGCTTTTTCTTGACGGCGGCATTTCTCGGCATGATGTATTACTTCGTGCCGAAGCAGGCCGGGCGCCCGATTTATTCCTATCGTTTGTCC
>Ga0315268_10001931_pt1 | contig 23743 bp, 18 predicted proteins | sample C1_top_MG_FD_204535 | JGI IMG/M metagenome (GOLD analysis project Ga0315268, IMG submission 204535) | Sediment microbial communities from Yellowstone Lake, YNP, Wyoming, USA - C1_top | ecosystem: Environmental > Aquatic > Freshwater > Lake > Sediment | place: USA: Wyoming | collected 2017-08-01 | reverse complement strand
TCCCCGATGTCGAGGACTTCGGTTCCCGGCAGGAACTCCTGCGCCTGATGGCGCAGCGAATCCAAACCCCGCGCGCTTCGCGGGGTTTCCTGTTATCAAGGCAGCGGTCCCAGCAACGTCGTCCCGCGCTTCCTCAGCATCTCGCGCAACCACTGGCCGTCGGGCGGAAACGCCGTGCCTAAGCCCAGTCCGTGTTCCGTGTAAACCAGCGAGATGAAATACAACAACCCGGGGCCGGTCGTGATGAAAAGGCGTCTCTTCTCCATACGCGCCCCAGGCCCGTATTCGCGCGGTTTCATCGAGTGGCTGTTCACGTAGATCTTGGTCCTGGGCACGCGCATTTCCAGGACCGGCCGGATCCAGCGCGCCCGCCGCAGCCGCTCCACGTCCAGGCGGCCCGTTTTCCGGTGTGAGTAGCTCGCCCAGCCGACTGACTCGCCGAAGATTTTCTGGAAGCCGCCTTCCGTCCCGGCGATTATCAGCATGCGCTTTTCCAGCCAGGGGAAGTCGGGCGTCTGCGGCGGGTTGGGCGCCAGGTCTTTGAAGTACACCTGGCGGGCTTCCGCCTCCAATTGCTCTGGCGTCCATTCGGCCGGCAGCAGCAAGGCTTTCAAGTCCACCGGCTCGTTCACGACCAGATGCGGAAAATGTTGAAGCGTTGCACACTGGGCTGGTCACTGCCTTTTAAGTCGCGGCGGCCATAGCTGCGGGCGATCCGCGCGCACAGCGCCCGCTTGGCGGGGCTCGCGACGAGCCCATTCTGCTCATAGCCGACGGCGCCAATAAGGACATCCGCCAACTGGCAAAACAGGTTTTCGCGTGAGTCCACGCATTCGAGGGACTTGAGCCAGCAACGGCGGATGCACTCGTTTTCCAGCACCTGCCGCAGGCGGCGCGGACCTGACAGGAGGCTTTGCGGTTTGAAGTCAATCGAGACATAGTAGGTGTTCCAGTTGCCCATCCATTGCTTGAGGCAATGCCAGTAGAACACCCAGAAACCCAACTGGCGGTTATTCTGGAAGTACTTGTCGAGGTTCACCTTGGTCTTGTCCACCACGATACACCGGAAGTGGACATCGTTTCGCCGCGACAAGGAATCCACCAGCGCGGCGTAACCCCCCAGACGCGAATTGGAGACCTTGCCCCATTTCAATTCGCCTGTGATTCGATGTTGCTGCTGGACGGCTCGGAAGCCTTCGAGCACCTCCTGCCGCCGGTCGCGCGGGAGCCAAAGCCCACCGATGACCATGTAACGCTGGCTTGACTGGCCCTCGTGGCGGCTCTCGTCGCAATAGATGCTGACTTCCGTGTGAGAAAACGGGCCGTTGAGGGGGTCGAGGGGAGGGGAGGTGGAATTCATGCGAAGACCGCGTTCATTGCTTCGGCTGGCCGTGCAAGTAATAGTCATGGTTCCGGGCCAGGTCCGCAGGCAAGTCCCGGCTTTTGTGAGCGAGGCGAAGCAACTCCGCGGTCAACTTCTGCAGTTCGCCAGGCTGCGCCAACGGTGAGACCTGAACGCTGGCCCCTTCGGGGAGACAAGCATCCGCCGGCAGAATTACCTTCCCTTCTGACACTGTCCCGATGTAAGTCATAGGTTGTGCCTCAACGGCAGCACAGTATGGTCTGTTTCCAGCCATTTCCGCAATGTTGTTCAACGTCTTCTTAACCGAATCGCTGGGCGCCTTTCTCTTGTGGTCGGGCGAAAGCGGGGCAATGGGCGGCCCCGGCTCCGCAGCCCCGGCCGGCCAACTCCGCCCGTGGAACGAATACCAAGTCATTATGTGGGTCGGCGATTCGGCCTACCGCCAGCCACAGAAACTGCCGGTGTTCTTCCAGCGTTTGCGGGAGATGGGCGTTACCGCGGCGATGGTTCACGGCGTGGGTGCTGATCCGCAGCCCTTGCTCGCCAACCAGTTCCCTTACTACGTCGAGAACATCGTCAACAAGGGCCTCTGCCTGAAGTGGAACTCGCGAGTCCGCGACTGGGACAAATTCGTCACGGCCTGGGCGCCGACGCGCGATGAAGCCGCGCTGGCGCGCGAATATTGCCTCGACGATCCCCAGTGGCGCGCATGGGCCAAAGACCAGATGCGCGCCGCCGCCCGCCAACACGCCGCCCATCAACCGCTGGCCTACGACATCCGCGACGAGCTTTCGGTCACCGTTTCGGCCAATCCCTTCGACTACGACTTCTCGCCGTTCGCCCTGGCCAGGTTCCGCGATTGGCTCAAGACCCAATACGACGACCTGGCCGCGCTCAACCGCCAGTGGGAAACTCGTTTCGCCTCCTGGGACGAGGTCAAGCCGTTCACCACCGACCAGATCAAGAACCGCATGGCCAGCGGCGAGGCCCTCCCGCATGGCAAGCCCGACTGGCAGGCCTTGCAGCGATTGCGCTTCGACCTCGCCCAGGCCCGCCAAACGCCCACCCGCTGGAACTTCTCGCCTTGGGCGGACTTTCGCACCTACATGGACATCTCCCTTGCCAGCGCGCTGGCCGACCTCCGCGCGGCGGCCCATGAGGTTGATCCCCGCACGCCCGCGGGCATCGAGGGCGCCCAGATGCCCCACGCCTTCGGCGGCTACGACCTCCACCGCCTGGCAAAAGTGCTTGACTGGATCGAACTGTATGACATCAGCAACTCGCGTGAAATCTTCGGCTCGTTCATGCCGGGCCGGCCCTTCTTAACCACTGTGTTCGAGCAGGAGACGAATCCAGCCCGGCGCCGCCTCTGGCGCCTGCTATTGGAGGGCGACCGCGGCTGCATCATCTGGTGGAGCGAAGACTGCATAGACTGGAGCGCTGCCGGCTACGCCTTGACCCCGAAGGCGCGCGCGCTGGCGCCGGTCTTGAAGGAAATGACCAGTCCGCTGGCTCGCCTCTTCCTCCGCGCCCGGCGCGTCTATGACCCTATCGCCATTCTCTACTCCCAGCCCTCCATACAGGTTGACTGGCTGCTGGAATCGTGCGTGGACGGCTCCACTTGGCTGCGGCGTTTCTCCAGCTTCGAGGCGGAGCACAACCGCCAGGCCCGTGTGCGCAACAGTTGGCTCAAGGCCCTGCAAGACCTGGGCTATTCACCGCGGTTCGTGGCCGCAGACGAGCTGCCGTCCAAGGGCGCGCTCGATAACATTGTGGCGCTGGTCCTGCCCACGGCCCTCGCGCTGGCGGACAAGGAAGCCGCCGCCGTGCGTGCCTTTCTTGCCGCTGCGACTGAGGGCCAGCCACGCGTGGTGCTCAGCGACGGCACGCCCGCCTTGTTCGATGAGCACGGCAAGTTGCGGCCCCGCAGCCCGCTCGAAGACGTCTTCGCTCCGGCGCTTTCCCAGGAACGCTGTTTCGTGGCCCCTGGCCCCGCCGCGCGGCCGGCGGCGGCGCGGGCGGGCGACATTTCAGCTTACGCCGCCGAGCGGCTCGCCCAGAACCCGCAACTTGATTGGGCGCAGTGGATTGGCGAAAACGTGCGTCATCTGCCCCGTGAAGCCAGCGTCCCGCTGCCCGCGCGGGTGGCCGTCTATCGCTACACCCTGGGAAAGGCCAGGCTGCTCGCCTTTGAGCGCAACATCAACTACCAGATCAGCGAGGACCTCAAGCAGGCCGGCGGCAACCAGCGCCTGGAGACTCCCCTCACGCTGACCGCCACGCTCGCCCAAGCTGCTCACGTCTATGACCTGCGCCGTCAAGCGCACCTCGGCCACACCAGCCAGCTCCAATTCACGCTCGATCCCTGGCAGCCCGCGCTTTTTGCGATGTTGTCCGAAAAGGCCCCGCCCGACACGCTCATCCACCTCTTGCTCCAGCAGGCCGGGGTGGAGTAAGCGTATCGGTCTCATGTGCCGTATATGTCCTGTTCCGGCCCCCGCTCCTTTTTGAGTTGAAATGAGCGCGCAAACGCTGTTTAGTGGCCGGTGGTTCGTGGCCGTCAACACGGTTGTGAGCTTTCAGTCCGAAAAGCGAAGCTGGCGCCGCCGCGCACGCCCGCCCCGCCCTCGCCGGGTCGCGAAGGCAGGCGAGTGGGCGGGCGAGTTTTCCATTCGGGCTGAGGCCCTAAACCAGCGCACACAGTCAGCATGAAAACCGACCGCGCAAATCGTCCCGGCGCGCCGTCCCACGGCACCCACACTGCGAGCGCCTTCACGCTCATTGAACTGCTCGTAGTCATTGCCATTATCGCCATCTTGGCCAGCTTGCTCCTCCCCGCCCTGGCGCTGGCCAAGGAAAAGGCCTGCCGCATCATGTGCATGAGCAACCTCAAGCAGATGGGCATCTATATGCAGATGTACACCGACGACAACAGGGACATCTTCCCCGCTCATCGCAACCAGAACGAGAATGATAACGCGACGACTGCCCTCACCAACTGGTGGGGCACTGCCATCATTGGCTACGCGCGCGGCCAGTCCAACCTATTCAAGTGTCCTTCCATCAAAGGCAAACGCCTTGACAATGGCGTCAAGTGGGAGTGGAAGTTCGACTGCCACAAGGTTGGCTACGGCATTAACAGTTGGTTCCTCTCCTTTTGGCCCTACCAGAGCGACGCCCTGACCGTCGGCGGCGTCCGTTTTACCACTGCGCCGTGGTTTAGGCGCACCGCCGTGCTCCGGCCTCCCGATTGCTTCATCATGGGCGACTCCATGCCCAAGACCGACGGCTTCTGGAGCAGCAGTTGCTATTGGCCGTGGTCGTGCATGGACCCCAAAAACACCGTGTACGGCGGCTACGAAGGCATAGATCGGAACCGTCACCGCCGCACGGGGGTGGTCGTGTTCGTTGACAGCCACGCCGAGGCCCGCAAAGACGCCAACATCAACCCACCCCGCGACCCCGCTTTCGGCGACGCCAAGGGCCTGATCAACTCCCGCTATTGGGACCCCCTCCAGCGCGCCGGCGACCGCTGAACCGCAGGCGTGAGAGTCTCCTTGCCCGCAGTCCACCCGCTAACCTAAGCGGCGCGTGGGCTGTTTTTAGGGGCCACCTTGCTGCCCATCTCCGGCCAGTGCCTCTGAAACCGACTTACTCCGCAAACATCTCTGCCAACCTGCCCGGCACCTTGCTCGCTGTCGGCGCCTCGAGCATGCCGAGTGGCCGGAGCAACCGTATCCTGTCCACTGCCCGCAAGTGGTCCAGGGCAATCTGCCCCGACACGCCGGCAAACTGGCAGGGGACGCGAAACGGGGCGGAAAAGCCACCCCGCGTAAGGGGGGCCACGATGACCGTGTGCAGCCGGGCGTTCATCATGTCGGGCGAGACCACTACGCAAGGGCGGCTCTTGCGCATCTCCGAGCCCGTCGTCGGATCGAGCCGCACCTGCCGGACCTCAAACCTTTTCACGCCCTTCATCCTCCGCCCACTGCCAACCTGTCTCGTCCCATTCGTCGGCCATCTCGCGGAAATCCCGCAACTCCTCGTAGTCCCGGTCCAGAGCCTCTTGCGGGATGGCTTGAATCGCCTCTTCCCAGCCCGCGCGTGCGGGCGCAGGCGCGGGCGCCACAACCAGCGTCTTGTCCCGTACCGTCAAAGTGACTTCCTCACCCAGGTCGCAGGCGTCCAGCAAGGGCTTGGGGATGCGTAGCCCGAAACCGTCGCCGATTCTTTCAATGCGCGCTTGCACCATTTCATTCTAGCCCGCGCCCCTGGCGTATTCAACCGCTTTTCTTGCCCCAGGCTCCCCGAACCCATCTATGCTCGCGTCAAAAGGCCATTTGGGGGCTTCAGGCGCCTGAAGCGGAGAGGGTTGCCTCCGCCGCTCGTGGCTTTTCCGAGCCGCCCGGCGCCACTGACTCAGTCTTGCCCGCTTGGAGCGCCGGCGGAACAGGCCGCTGAAGACGCTCCGGAAGAATACTCCTCGCTCAGCATCCCGTACCAAACCGTGTTCACCCACTCGCCATTGACGAATCGGTCCTGGAGAAACTCGCCTTCGCGCCGCAGGCCGGCCCGCTCGCAGAGTCGGCGCGCGGCCAGATGCCGGCTGTCGCAATAGGCGGTCACTCGGTGCAGCCCGATTTCCTTGAAGCAAAAAGCCAGCAAGGCAGCCGCCGTTTCGGCGGCGAGTCCTTGCCGTTGGTGCGCGCGGCTGAGCAGGATGCTGAACAAGGTTTGCCGACGCTGTGGATCGGTAAAACTCAGCGAAAGATAGCCGATGAGCTTGTCGCTGCCTTGAACTTCAATGCCCAGAAAGAACGGGTGGTCGGGAGTGGTCAGCTTCACGTAGGCGTCGGCTTCGAGCCAGCGAGTGATTTCGGCTTCCCCCAACGGCCGCACGTCGTGGTAACGAAACAACTCTTCATCCGCGTGCAGCTCCATCAGTTCATTCCAGTCAGTGCCCAGCAGCCGTCTGAGAACCAGCCTCGGTGTGGTGATGGGAACGGGGAGCTTGCGCCCGAATTCGCTGCCGTCATCGGGCACGATCACGCTTTCGGTGCAGTTTGGACACCCCTGGGCCAAGCGCACGTAATCCTTGGGAAAGGCAATCGCCTCCCCGCAATACGGGCATTTGAAATCTACAAAACTATCTTCGGTCATCATAGCGTCAATGGCCGTCTATCCGGCCAGCCCTCCAATCGCCCTCGTCCTGGTCCTCGCACTCGTTCTCGTCCTTGTCCTCGACCTGTTTAGCCTTTGCGGCGCCGCGCCATGCGGTTGGCGGTGTAACCCAAGCGTAAAGCGCCCTTAAAAGCAAGCCACAACCAACCTCTTGCCGCAGCCGGCGCCACAAACGATGAAAACGGTTCGAGAACGAGAACAAGGACGATTCCGAAGCATTTCGCCTCTGTGTTCTCGGTGCGCTCGGTGGCATTTTCAGGTCAGCCGCCCCGCAAGAGGACCCGCACGTCAAAAACCGTCACCGTGCCGTTGAGGTTGGCCGAAAACACCTGAGCGGGATTGCTCCTTGACCACGCCACACGGCTGGGAATCCAGGGGAGGGAGACAGAGGCCAGCTCTTTTCCGCTGGCGACCTCCCAGAGCTTGAGCGTCTTGTCCCAAGAGCCGGAGACAACCTGCTGGCCGTCGGGGCTAAGCGCACAGGCCAAGACACTATCCTTGTGCCCGGCGAAGGTGCGTAATTCCCGCCCGCTGGCCACCTCCCAGAGCTTGAGCGTGTGGTCATCTGAGCCGGAGACAAGCTGCTGGCCGTCGGGGCTGAGCGCACAGGCCCACACACGATCCTTGTGCCCGGCGAAAGTGCGCAACTCCCGCCCGCTGGCCACCTCCCAGAGCTTGAGCGTGTGGTCATGTGAGCCGGAGACAAGCTGCTGGCCGTCGGGGCTAAACGCACAGGCCAAGACACTATCCATGTGCCCGGCGAAGGTGCGCAGTTCCCGCCCGCTGGCCACCTCCCAGAGCTTGAGCGTGTGGTCCCCTGAGCCGGAGACAAGCTGCTGGCCGTCCGGGCCAAACGCACAGGCCACCACCCTAGCCTCGTGGCCGGCGAAGGTGCGCAGTTCTCGTCCGCTGGCCACCTCCCAGAGCTTGAGCGTCTTGTCAAGAGAGCCGGAGACAAGCTGCTGGCCGTCCGGGCTAAGCGCACAGGCCAACACGCGATCCTCGTGCCCGGTGAGGGTGCGTAATTCCCGCCCGCTGGCCACCTCCCAGAGCTTGAGCGTCTTGTCCTCTGAGCCGGAGACGAGCTGCTGGCCGTCGGGGCTAAGCGCACAGGCCCACACTCTGGCCTTGTGCCCGGCGAAGGTGCGCAGTTCCCGCCCGCTGGCCACCTCCCAGAGCCTGAGCGTGGTGTCATCGGAGCCGGAGACAAGCTGCTGGCCGTCAGGGCTAAGCGCACAGGCCAACACCGGGTTCTTGTGCCCGGCGAAGGTGCGGAGCTCCTGCCCGCTGGCCAACTCCCAGAGCTTGAGTGTGGTGTCCCCGGAGCCGGAGACAAGCTGTTGGCCGTCAGGGCTAAGCGCACAGGCAAACACCCAACCCTTGTGCCCGGCGAAGGTGCGCAATTCCCGCCCGCTGGCCACCTCCCAGAGCTTGAGCGTGTGGTCGTCTGAGGCGGAGACAAGCCGCTGGCCGTCAGGGCTAAACGCACAGGCATTCACCGCGTACTTGTGCCCGGCGAAGGCGCGCAGCTCCCGGCCGCTGGCCACCTCCCAGAGCCTGAGCGTGTGGTCCAAAGAGCCCGAGGCAAGCTGCTGGCCGTCGGGGCTAAGCGCACAAGCCCACACATTAGCCTTGTGCCCGGCGAAGGTGCGCAGCTCCCGGCCGCTGGCCACCTCCCAGAGCTTGAGCGTGGCGTCCTCCGAGCCGGAGACAAGCTGCTGGCCGTCGGGGCTAAGCGCGCAGGCAAACACCCTATCCTTGTGCCCGGCGAAGGTGCGCAGTTCCCGGCCGCTGGCCGCCTCCCAGAGCTTGAGCGTCTTGTCAAGGGAGCCGGAGACGAGCTGCTGGCCGTCGGGGCTAAGCGCACAGGCCACCACCCGAGCCTTGTGCCCGGCGAAGGTGCGCAGTTCCCGGCCGCTGGCCACCTCCCAGAGCTTGAGCGTCTTGTCATCGGAGGCGGAGACGGCCACTCGCCCATCACGCGAGAAGGCCACGGCCCGGACGCTGTCCGAGTGCCGCAGGTTCGGAGACCCATAGAACCCGGCCAGGGCGGGCCCAACCACTCCCTGGTAATAGGCGAAGTTCTTGTCCTCGGGCGAACCTGGCTCGTCAAGGGTGAGCAGTGAGGGCGCGCGTTTGATCGCGGCGAGTTCAGCGGCCGCGGGCGCTGCCGCGCCTTCCAGCCGGGCGACCGCTGGCTCGCCGAGCAGCCGCGTCAACAGCTCGCGCCGCGCGGCCTTGAGGTCCGAAGGCGCCTCCGCCCACCCCGCCAAGAGCCTGGGAAAGACCTCCTGGCAGAGCGGAAGCACGTTGGCGTAGGCCGGCAGCACCCGGCGTATCTGGCCCGCGTCTTCCGACATCACCAGGGCACGCAGACGCTCATAGGCCCATTCTTTGCTCTTTCCAGTACGATCAAAGAGTTCTTGATGGCGCAGCCGGGAGGCCCGAGTAGTGAGCGAGGTCAGGACGCGCTGTTCGAGGCCTTCAGTCTCAGCCAGACAGCGGAAAGGGAGGCTCGAAGCGGAATGTGGGGTTTGGGGGACTTCGCGCACCGAGCCGAGCACCAGTTCTGCCATCTCCAGCGAATGCCCGCACAGCATCGGCAGCGTTTCTAAGCCGTCGGCGGCGCGGTGCTTCGCCGCCGCCTCTAGCCGCTGGGCAAGGGCGTCCGGCTGTGCCCGCCACGAAGCCAGGTGGTGCGCCGCGAGGAACTCCATGATCGTCGAGTGCAAAAAAACGAACGAACGCGGTCCGCCGGGCAGGAGCAGGTGTTGCCGTTTGAAGGTCTCAGCCCAAGCCCGTGCTTCTTTGGCGGCGCTCTGGTGGTCGAGCCCGCCCCCCGGCGGCGTCGCCAGGAAGGCGGCCAGATGATCCACGAGCGTATCTTCCGGGATCAGACGCTCTGGATTGCCGCTCTCGGCCTCGAGCAAGGACGCATGGCATAACTCGCTCAGCGCGTCGTAGCGCCGGCGAACCTCCGGATGCCTTTCGAGGAATTCAGGCCCCGCTACGTCCCGGAACAGGTCCCCGACGGTGGGCCATGTCCGCTCGGCTTCGCCGGTCTTCAGCTTCTCCCACACGTCGTGGAGCACAAACCTTAAGATGAGGTCGCAGGTGGGATAGCGCAGGTTGAAGCTCTGGTGCGCCTCGAAGTAGAGGAGCAGCAGCATGGCCATCAGCGGCGTCCCGCCCACTCGGTCAACCGTGCGCTCCCGCGAGACGGCTTCGCGGAAGCGCTCCTGCAACGGCTCGTTGCCCCGATAGAGATGCCCTGACATCTCATAGAGCTGCATCAGGCTCAGCGGGTTCAGTTGAAACACCGGTTCGCCGCGCAGATCAACCTCCATCTGCTCAGCCGTGCGCGCCGAGAGGAACAGACGGCTGCTGGCGGCGCCAGGCTTGGCCTCCGCCTCCTGGATTTCGCCCAGCAGTTGGCGCGCCAGCAGCACCAGGACGCGCTTCAACTCCGGATCGGGCACCTCGTCGAGGGCGTCCAGGAACACCATCGCGCGGCCCTGTTTCCAGGCCGCCCGGAAGGCTGCGGTCGTCTCCTGCCAATCACGCCGCTCCTCATCGTTGAGGGTGGCATGGTCGTGCCCTGGGAACAGGAAGCTGCCTGCCAGCGCCGCCCAGGGGTCCCCCAGTTGGCCGTCCGCCGGGGGGAAGTTGACGCGCCGGAGGTCGCGGCAGTTGAGAAAAAGCACCGGAGTCTCGGGCGCGGCGCTCAGCGCCCGCCAGGCAAAATAGCGGAGAATGGTGGTTTTGCCAGCGCCGGGAAGGCCGAAAATCGCGCCCTTGCGGAAACGCTCGAACAGCTCCTTGGCACTCAGGACCGAGGGCGAACCCGCCTCTGTGGGGCCGCCGCTGACGGAACTGAGGCTGGGCCCACCGGGTTCCAGCTCGGCCGGCTTGACCTGTGCGGCGAGCCGCCCCTCTGGGAGGACCCCAAACCGTTCGTCCCGACGGAGGCGCAACCCAACCGCGGTTTCCGCCTCAAGAGTAACGTTGATGAAATTGTCAGCCATGAGGATCGCCGGCCGCATCCCGCCGAACACAGGAATGACCTGGAGCTCTGCCTGCAATTTCGCCCGCGCCTGGCGGTAGGCCTCTGGGAAGGGCGCCGCCCCCTCGCCGGGCCATGGCGGGGGCTGAAGCAGGTAGCAGTGGACCGGACCATCCCTCTCAAAGCCCGCGAACGGTGGGACCTGATGTTCAACCTCGGTTATGGCGAGCGCCGGGAAGAGATGGACCATCGCCCCCCGCAACTCGGCGGTCACCAGGAACTGGCCGGGCTGGGCGTGTTTCTCGAAGCGAAATAACCTGTTGGTGTTGTCACCGAAGGAATCAGTGATGCGGTCCTCCGTCTCATATTCCAACTCGAAGAAGCCGGACCAGGCGGCCGCCCGAAGCTTGATTGCACAACCTTGATGCTTCTCGATGCGCTCTTCGGTGAAGAGACCCACGCAGAACTGGGCCAACTCCCGGGCGTCCTTGCCGAAAAAGAGGCAGGCGTCGCCAATGCTTTTGACAAACTGAAAGCCGTGCTTCTTTGCCCTGGCGGCCAGCTCGTCTGCAAGCCACGCGTAAAGCTCTGCCGTGTTCACGAGCCCCTTCTCTGCCCCGATCCGGCACGAGTCTTCCAGGTCAATATGGACAAGGATCCCTTGCTCAATCTCTCGCTGCGGCTGTGAGCGCGGCATGAGCGGAGTGTAGCCAGACGCCCACCAAAGTCAAGAGGCGCGCTGTAACGGGTCACACCTCATGTCGCGCTCCGGGTCAGTCCGTGTTTCATCCGTGTTTCATCCGTGGCTAAACGCATTCTCGGGTCACGGCAGCCAGACGGGTGCTGCCCTTGACATTCCGGCCTTCGCCCATATAGTTCCGGGCGATGTTGAACGAAGAAGTTCCGCCTGGAGACGAGGAACCGCCAGCACCTGCAATACTCGACTCCCTCAAGCAGTTCCGCTCGGCGGGCCGCGGCCCTTGGGCGCACGTCTCGGACAAAGACTGGCACGATTGGCAATGGCAGCTCAGACACCGCCTCACCACGCTGGCCCAATTGGAGCGCCTGCTGCCGAGCCTCACCCAGGCCGAGCGCGCCGGCACCATCCTGGCCGACACCAAGCTGGCCTTCGCCATCACCCCTTGCTTTTTCAATCTCATTGACCCGGCCGAGGAGTCGTGCCCGATCCGCCGCCAGGTAATCCCCAGGCTGGAGGAGACCACCACCGCGCCGTGGGAGATGACCGACCCGTGCGCCGAAGAGCGCTACTCACCGGTGCCGGGCTTGGTGCACCGCTACCCGGACCGCGTGTTGCTGCTGGTCACTGACCGTTGCGCCGCCTATTGCCGCTACTGCACCCGCTCGCGGCTGGTCAGCAACGCCACGGGCTACGATTTCCACCCGCAGTTCGACCGCCAGCTCGCCTACATCGCCAAAACGCCCGCCATCCGGGACGTGCTCCTGAGCGGGGGCGACCCGCTGCTGTTCAGTGACGACAAGCTGGAGCAGCTCCTGAGCCGGGTGCGGGCCATCCGGCACGTGGAGTTCGTTCGCATCGGCACGCGCATCCCGATCTTCCTGCCGCAACGGGTCACGCCCGGGCTGTGCGCGATGCTCAAGCGATTTCACCCGCTGTTTGTCAGCGTCCACGCCAATCACCCGCGCGAGCTGACCACCGAGGCCCGCGAGGCCCTGGGCCGCCTGGCCGACGCGGGCATTCCGTTGGGCAGCCAGACGGTCTTGCTCAAGGACGTGAACGACGACTTGCTGGTGATGAAGGCCCTCGTGCAGAAGCTGCTGATGTGCCGCGTGCGGCCCTACTACCTTTACCAGTGCGACCTGGTGGCCGGCTCGGCCCACCTGCGGGCCAGCGTGCGCAAGGGGCTGGAGATCATGGCCGGCCTGCGCGGCCACACCACGGGTTACGCCGTGCCGCAATACTTCATTGACCTTCCGGGCGGGGGCGGCAAGGTGCCCGTCAGCCCGGAGTTTATTCTCCACCGCGACGCCGAGCGCATCCTGTTTCGCAACTACCAGGGCGAGGTTTTTGAATATCCCGAGGCCGACGACGGCACCCCGCTGTTTGCCGCCGCCGCAGAACCCAGCACCATTCACGCGGCTGAATTGACCTGAGGCTTATGCAGACCGTATTCCGACAGGCGCGAGCGGTCCTTGCCGTTTCCGCCGCGCTGCTCTGCCCTTTGGGCGTTTTTGGGGCGGAACGGCTCGACCGCGGGGTAGTGGCCTTGCGGAACCGAGAGGGCCAGGTGTATGTCGGCTGGCGGTTGCTGGCCGACGACGCCAAGAACATCACCTTCGACGTGCTTCGCGCCGAAACGGCCAACGGCCCGGCCCGCAAACTCAACGACCAACCCATCGCTGACTCGTGCAACTTTGTTGATACCACCGCCGGGCAAAAGGCTTGGTTCTATGTGGTGCGCCCGATAGCGCCGGGGGCCAAATTCGTGCCTTCGCTGCCAGTGAGGGTCGGCGAGGACACCTCAGGCTTCGTGAGCATCAAGCTCCAGGGCAACTACCGCGCCCAGAAAGTGGGCTTGGCCGACTTGGACGGCGACGGCGCACTCGATTACCTCGTCAAACAGCCTGACTTCAATACCGATCCGTACCAGCAGCCGGGCTATTGGAAGAAAAGCGAAGGCACCTACAAGTTGGAGGCTTACCGGCACGACGGGCAGTTCCTGTGGCGCTACGACATGGGCTGGGCCATCGAGGAAGGCATCTGGTACTCACCCATCGTCGTTTATGACTTGGATGGCGACGGCAAGGCGGAGGTCTTCACCAAGGCCGGCGAAGGCGACCCGCGCGACCCGGACGGCCGAGTCACCACCGGGCCGGAGTACCTGGTCGTCTTGGACGGTCTGACCGGCAAAGTCATCAAGCAGTTGCCTTGGCCGACCCGCGAGGGCATCACGGACTACAACTACTATTCGCGCAACTTGCTGGGGATCGCCTACCTCGACGGCGCTCGTCCCCACCTGATCGTCGAGCGCGGCACTTACACGCTCATCAAGCTTCAGGCCTACGACCCCAGCTTGACGCTCAAATGGAGCTGGGAATCCAGCGGCCCTTACGCCCACTACCGCGGCCAGGGCATGCACGGGATGCACGCCGCCGACGTGGATGAGGATGGCCGCGATGAGGTCATCATCGGCTCAGCCGTGATTGACGACAACGGCGTGCCGCTGTGGACAACCCGCCTGGGGCACCCCGACGCCTGCTACGTGGCTGACATTGACCCCGCCCGGCCCGGCTTGGAGGTTTTCTATGGCATCGAACCGCGCCACGCCAGCAACGCGGTTTGCCTGGTGGAAGCGCGCACCGGCCAAATCCTCTGGGCTTACGGCGGCCCGACCAAGCACGTGCACAGCCAGGGCATGGCCGGCGACATTGACCCCACGCATCCGGGGCTGGAGTGTTACGCGGGGGAAAAGGATGGCTCCAACTACTGGCTTTACAGTGCCAAGGGCGAGCGCCTTTCGGACCAAAGCCTTGGCGAACTGGCGCCCAAAGCCATCTATTGGACCGATGGCCCAACGAAGGTGTATCTCACGCGCGGCAAGCTGTTCCGCTACCCGCGGGAGCTCGTCGGTGAGATTCAAGGCCAAGTCGTCGCCATCGCTGACTGCCTGGGCGATTGGCGCGAAGAAATCATCACGAGTCTGGACGGCGAAATCCGCTTCTATTCCACGACCGTCCCCGCCACCAGCCGCCGGGCGTGTTTGATGCAGGACCGGCTCTACCGCACCGACGTGGCGATGCAAACCATGGGCTACTTTTATCCGCCGCAACTGGGTGGCAAACCGCTTGATGAACCGGCGGCAAGGTAAGGTGCGGAATGCGACCACCGAAGAGCCCCGTGACACCGTTAGCTGCAGAAGATCAACCACAAAGAGCGCAAAGAACGCAAAGACTGCTGGGTTCGTCTCTCTGCGGCCTTTGCGTTCTCTGCGGTTAGATGAACAAAACGCTACATTGGCACACCGAGATTTCAGTAGATCCGGAAAGCCTTGACCGGGCGGGTAAATTGGCAGTTGCCACTTTTGAGACATGGGAGTGGATGCCTCCAGGCCAACACGATTACCTTTCAGTTCCTTGGAAAGGTGGTCACACCCCACTACGATTAACCCAAATGTCACCGGAATGGGCTCCAAGATCATCTTCCGTGACGAAGCACGAGCGTTGGTGAAGCTGCTCCTTGGGCCTCCCTAAGAGATGGACGGCCAGATTCCTTGATGCACCAGCCGCGTAGAAGGCTGGAGAAGTACCCTCACTTCATCCGAACACGGCCCTTGACCGTGCCCAGAAGCGCGGTCGGATTGTTCGAGTCAGTCTTGCGCAGCAAGCAGCACTCCTTCCTTTAGCACGGTGGCGAAGAAATGGTCTCCGCCCGCCCGCTTTGCCGCCAGTCGTTGCGGGGTGATGGGAATCAAGGTGAAAGCCGGCTTGGGCCGGATGTCCCAGATCGCGTCGCAGAACTTCGCCGCCACCTCCAACTGCCGTTCCGCCCCCTCGGCGACCAGGCACAGGTCCACGTCGCTGTCGGGCCGGGCGTCGCCGCGCGCGTGCGAGCCGAACAAGCACACCGCGCGCAACGGCCGCACGCGGTCCATCGCCTCCAGACAGCGGGCGAGAGCCTCGCGCTGGCTGCGCAAGCCCGGCCGCAGATTCTCCAGCCGCAACTTCACTGCGCATAGAATACACCACCCAAGCCGCAGCGCCAGCGGGGTTCTTTCCAACGAAGGCAACGAAGGACACGAAGAATGGACGACTTCGTTTCCTTCGTTTGCTTCTGTTGAGAGCCGGCGATCTTCTTGCGCCGACGCCTTGACATCCGGCGCCAGCTCCAGCCTTAATTCCGCGCTCTGATGCGCATTCGCCTTTACGACCGCCTCGATCAAATCGCCAACGGTTACCGGGCTTCACAAATCCTCTTTACCGCCAATCGCCTGGGCCTGTTTGCGGCCCTGGCCAAAGAAGCGCGCTCGGCGGCCCAGTTGGCCCAGGCTCTTTCGGCCGATTTGCGGGCGACGCGGATTCTGTGCGACGCCTTGGCGGCGCTGGGGCTGCTGCGCAAGCGCGGCAACGCCTACGCCAACTCATCCCTGGCGCGTGCGTTCTTGCTGCCAGCGCGACCGCGCTCCCAAAACGCCCTCTTCCTTCACGGCGCGGCCCTTTACGAGCGGTGGGGCAGGCTCTACGACGTGGTCAAGACCGGCAAACCCGTCCCGCGCCAGGCCGTTGACCCGCGCTTGCTGGGCGACGAGCGGACGTTTGCCCAGGCAATGGCCAGCTCGGCCAGCCTTGGCGCGCGCGAAACCGCCGCCAAGCTCGGCTTGGCGGGAGTAAGGACTTTTCTGGACATCGGCGGCGGGCCGGGACTTTATGCAATTACTTTTGCCCGCCGCAATCCGCGCCTCAAAGCGGTCGTGTTTGACGATGCGCCCACCCTCGAAGTGGCCCAGGCCAACATCGCCAAAGCCGGCTTGGCTGAGCGGATTCAAACCCAGGCCGGCGACGCACTCCAGGATGACCTGGGGGCCGGCCATGACCTGGTCCTGCTCTCCAACGTCGTGCATTCCTACTCGGCGGCGGACAACCAGCGGTTGGTCGCCAAGGCCGCGCAAGCCTTGGCCCCGGGCGGCCGGCTGGCGGTCAAGGACTTCCTGCTGGCGCCCAGCCGCACCAAACCGCAAAAGGCCAGCCTCTTTGCCGTCAACATGCTGGTGAGCACGACCGGCGGGGACTGCTACACGGCGGCCGAAATCAAACAATGGCTCCGGCAGGCCGGCCTGGCTGTCGGCCCCGTCATCAAGCTCACCCCGCCGACGCAGATTGTGGTGGGCAGGAAGTGAAGCGCCGACGTGGCCTTGGTCACGCCTCCAGCAACTGCTTCACTGTCTTGACGAACTCCGCGCGCGGGACGGTGACTTGGCCCGATTTGCCCGACTTCCTGAACTCCTCCCGGTCCTTGATGGCCGCCCTGGCCTGCAAACCCACCCGCAGGTCCTTCACCGCGACCTGGCCGGTCTTCAACTCGTCCTCTCCCATGATCACGGCGACGGGGATTTGCCGGCTGTTGGCCAAGGAGAGTTGGTCGCGGATGCCCGCCGACGGGTCCCCGAAGAACACCTCCGCCGGGACGTTCTGGGCGCGCAACTCCGTGGCCAGCCGCAGCAATTCCCCGGCCGGCACCCCCCGCAACGACAGGATGAGCACCTGGGTCGTGGTCGGCGCCACTTTGAGTTTGCCCAGGTGCCCGAGGGCATCCATGAGGCGGTCCAGCCCGACAGAAGCGCCGGTGGCGGGGATGCCTTGGTCCATGAACCGGGCGACCAATTGGTCGTAACGCCCGCCGCCCATCACCGAGCCAAACTGCGGCGCCGAAGGCAACACCGTCTCGAAGACCGGCCCGGTATAGTAGTCAAGTCCCCGCATCAGGCTCGGATCGAGCGCCGCCTCGGCCTGCCCCACGCCAAGACTGGCCAGGGCCTCGTTGAACGCGGCCATTTCCTGGAGCGCCGCCGCGCTCGCGGCCGCCTTGGGCAGCAGGCGGCCCAGCGCCGTGAGCGTCTCCTCACGGGTGCCCGCCCTCACTCCGATGAATTCCACCACCCTGTCAATCGCGACCGCCGGCAGGCCCACGCCCTTGATGGGATCGCCCGATTCGTCCACCCGCCCTGGCCCCAATTCCAGCCGCACGTTGTCCAGCCCGGCCCTCTGCAACTTGTCGATCACGCGCTTGACGTGCTTCTGGGTTTCTTCGTCAGTGATGCCGCAACCCAGCAGCACCGCGTCCACCAGTTTGCGGTTGTTGAGGCGAATCAGATACTCCCCCGGCGCCAGCCCGCACCGCTGCATCACCTCTGCCATGGCGGCCACGATTTCTCCGTCCACGGCCACGGACTCCGAACCGGCGGCGTCCATATCAAACTGGACGAACTGCCGGAACCGGCCCGTGCCGGGCTTGTCCGCGCGGAAGACCGGCCCAAGGTGGTAGCGGCGGAAGGGCAGTTTCAATTGCTCCGGGTATTGCGCCAGCAGCCGGGCGTAAGGCACCGTCAAGTCAAAGCGCATGGCGATGGGTTCGCGTTCGGGGCTTGCGAGGCGGAACAACTGTTTATTGGTCTCCTCGCCGCCAGTGCCCACCAGCGTGGTGAGGTGCTCCAGGATCGGCGTGTCGAGCGGCACAAAGCCGTACTTCTCGCACACGGCCCGGATGCACTCGACCACCGCGTTGCGGGCGATCATTTCGCTGGGCAACAGGTCCCGAAAACCCTTGAGGGTTTGCGGAACCACCAGGCGTTTCCTTTTGTCTTCCATGCGATTACTCTCAATTCGCTGGCCGGCTCTACCGGTCGCGGCACTCGCGCCGGTGACACTCAAATCCATCTTCCGCCCGAGCCCTTGCCGGGCAGCAGGCGACCCGATTGTTTCTCTCTGCCAATGGCAAAGGCGCCGCTCATGCCGGCAAGCTTACGGACCAGGGCCGGCCCTGCAACGTTTTTCGGGGACAACCCTCATGCGGCGGCCGGCGCCACAAACGACGGAAGTGGAACGGGCAGCCGCTGGGCAGCGCGACGCGTCTGGAGTGCGGGAGCTTGCTCCCGCTTTCGGGTCAGCGCGGCCAAAAGCGCCGGCAAGCCGCCGCAGTCCAAACGCTACGCGCAGTCGGAGCCGCCCGGGTCTCGGCTTGGGCAATCGCCAATCGGCAATCGGCAATTATCGTCCGGTCAGCTCTCCGCCACTGAACACTCCGGCCTTGTGTCCGGGCGGCGTTCCCGCCATGCTCGCCGTGTTGCGGTTGTTCGCCGAGAACAGGCGCGATGAGGGTTCTGGTTTGCATTGGTTATGAATAAGACTAACCGGCGCGATTTTCTGAAGACGACCGGGCTGGCGGCCAGCGCCACCGCCGCCGTGAGCATGTCCGACGGCGCCTGGCTGTGCCTGGCCGCCGACGCCTCGCCCGGCTATTTCGAGAAGGGCTTCGGCGTGACCGACCGGCTCTGCCGCAAGGTGCTCGCCAAGGCCCTGGGCAAAGGCGGCGATTTTGCCGATCTGTTTTTCGAGCATACCGTGGCGAATTTTGTCGTCTTGGAAGACGGCCAGGTGAATCAGGCCTATGGCAGCGTGAGCCTGGGCGTGGGCATCCGGACCGTCAAGGGCGACCAAGTAGGCTACGCTTACACCGAGGAGTTGAGCGAGAAGGCCATGCTCTCGGCCGCCGCCACGGCGGCGACCATCGCAGATGCGTCGGCCAGAATGCCCGCCAGGCAATTCCAGCGCCCGGCCATCGGGGACTACTACCCGCTCAAGACGCCTGTTACTGCCGTGCCCCTCGCCGACAAACTGCCCCTGGTGCAAGGGGTCAACGACAAGTGCTTGGCGCTGTCCAACTTGGTCATTAAGGTCAACGCCACCTTAAGCGACACCCAGCGGCGGGTGCTGATCGTGACCAGCGACGGCGTCAAGGCCGAGGACTCCCAGCCGCGCGGCTTCCTCTCGGCCTCAGTCGTCGCCGAAAAAGGCAAGCAGCGCGAGCAGGCGGGGTGGAACTTCGGGGGCCGCCGCGATTTCACCTATTACAACCCGCAGTTGGTGGAGCGCCTGGCCAAAGAGGCCGTGGAGCGCGCCCTGGTGCTCTTTGACGCCACCCAGCCGCCGGCCGGGGAGATGCCGATGGTGCTCGGCCCGGGCGTCACGGGCATCCTGCTCCATGAAGCCATCGGCCACGGCATGGAGGCGGATTTCAACCGCAAGAAAATCTCCACTTACGCCACCATGCTGGGCAAGAAAGTGGCTGAGCCGGCGGTGACGATCATTGATGACGCGACCAACGCGGAGCAAGTCGGTTCGATCAACGTTGACGACGAGGGCACGCCTGGCCAGCGGACCGTGCTGGTTGACAAAGGCACCCTGGCCAGCTATCTGCACGACCGGATTTCCGCCCGGCACTACGCGGTGCCGCCCACCGGCAACGGCCGCCGCGAGAGTTATCAGCACTACCCAATGCCCCGGATGCGCAACACCTATATGCTGGCCGGCCCGGCCCGCCCGGAAGACTTGATTGCCAGCGTGCCGCGCGGCATCTACGTCCGCAGCGTCGGCAACGGCCAGGTCAAGATCGGCGAAGGTGATTTCGCGTTCTATGTGACCCAGGGCCGGATGATCGAGGACGGCAAGCTGACCTCGCCGATCAAGGACGTGAACATTATGGGCAACGGCCCCAAGATGCTCTTGAACGTGACCGGGGTGGCCAACGACCTGGCCATGTACGAGGGCGGGGCCGGTTACTGCGGCAAGGACGGCCAAGCGGTGGCCGTCTCCTTTGGCCTGCCCACTATCCTGGTGAAATCCATGACCGTCGGCGGCGTCAAGCCGCAAGGAGCGTAACCATGAGCAAGGAACTGTTGAATCTCTGCGCCTGGGTGATTGACACCGCCCAAAAGGCCGGCGCTGCTGCCGCCAGAGCCAGCTTCACCCGCGCCAGGTCAGTGGAAATCCGTTACCGCGATCGCAAGGCGGAGACCATCAAGGAGGCCGCCACCCAGAACGTCTCCGTCGAGCTCTACGTCAATGGCCGCTACTCGGCGCAGAGCACCTCGGATCTGCGCAAACCCTCCCTGGCCGGCTTCATTGCCAACGCCGTCGCCGCCACCAAGTTGCTGGCCGCGGACTCCTTCCGCTCCCTGCCCGACCCCAAATACTACGCTGGCCGCCAGGAACTGGACCTGAAGATACTCGACGCCGGCTTCGGACGGGTCACCCCGGAACAACGCCACCAAACCTCCAAGGCCATTGAAGCCGCCTGCCTGCAGGCCGGCGGCGACAAGGTGATTTCCGTGACGGCGGGCGTCGGGGACGACTTCACCGAAGCCGCCGTCATGACCAGCAACGGTTTTGAGGGCACCGTCGCCAGCACCAGCTTCGGCGCCGGCGCCCAGATGACCGCCCAGGACGAAGGCGACCGGCGTCCGAATGGCTACTACTTTGTGAACGGACGCTTTGGCGCCGACCTGCCCGACCCGGCCCTAGTCGGCAAAACCGCCGCCCAGCGCGCCCTCGACATGCTGGGCGCAAAAAAGCTCAAGACCGAGACGCTGCCGGTCATCATCGAGAACGAAAACGTCCCGCGCGTGCTGGGTGGCTTCTTGCAGGCCATGTTTGGCCGGAGCGTCCAACAGAAACGCTCCTTCCTAGCCGACAAGAAAGGGCAGAAAGTCGGCAGCCCGCGATTTACCTTGACCGATGACCCGCTCTTGCCCAAGGGGCTGGGCAGTTGTTTGTTCGACGGCGACGGCTTCCCGGCCCGCCAGCGGACGCTGGTGGAGGCGGGCGAGCTGAAGGAGTTCCTGGTGGACTGGTATTACAGCCGCAAGCTCGGCTGGGAGCCCACCACGGGCGGCACGACCAACCTCATCATCCCGCCCGGCGACCGTTCGGTGGAGCAAATCATCAAAGACCTCGGCCGGGGCGTAGTGGTCACCGACTTCATTGGCGGCAACTCCAATTCCACCACGGGCGATTTTTCCGTCGGGATTATTGGCTACCTGTTCGAGAACGGGGTGAGAAGCCAGCCGCTGGCCGAGATGAACATCGCCGGCAACCACCTCAAGTTCTGGCATCAGTTGGCCGAGGTGGCCAACGACCCGTGGCCTTACTCGTCCTGGCGCACGCCCAGCCTGGTTTTCAGTGACGTGGTTGTCGCGGGCGTGTAGCCGGGCCGGCTGGCTATGGCCTATTTCGCCTCGTTTCGGTGACGTCGTAAGCGCAGGCGCAACGGCCGCTGACAGGGTGGTGGGCCGTGCTGTTTGCCTCGCTGGTGGATGATCCAGCGGCGCACGCGGAGAAGTCCGCGAAGTGTTGGGATGCGCAAACCGCCGCAAGCAACCTGCAGAAAGCTGAAACGGTGTTGACTGGTATAACCAGACAATTGTATGGTTTAATCGAACGGTATGACTGATCTCGTGGACATCGTTTCTTCGCGTGTCAAAGCCGAAATCCTGAGACTGTTGTTCGGCCTGCGCCAGCCGGAGCTTCACCTGCGGGAGTTGGTCCGGCAATCCGGGCTTTCCCTCGGCACCGTCCAACAGGAATTGCGGCGATTGACCCGTCTCGGCTTGGTGACCGCGCGCAGGGACGGCAACCGGGTCTATTACCGCGCCAACCCCCAACACCCGGTGCATGGCGAGTTGCGCTCGCTGGTCTTGAAAACGAACGGCCTTGCAGGGGTGCTCCAGCATGCCCTCCAGGACGACCGGGTTGTCCTGGCCTTCGTCTTTGGCTCGATTGCCCGTGGAGAAACCCGCGCCGAGAGCGACGTGGACTTGATGATCATCGGCACCGCCCGGCTGCGCCGGTTGACCCAGTTGCTTTCCGGTGTCGCCGAGCGGGTGGGGCGCGAGATCAATCCGCACATTTTGACGCCGGAGGAATTCAAGGAGCGAAAGCGGAAGGCCGACCACTTCGTGACTTCCGTGCTCGCCTCGCCAAAGCTCTTTGTGAAAGGAACTGAACGTGAGCTTGAAGCAATGGGCGGATAACGGCTGGCTCCGACCACACCAGACCAGTCCCAAGGAAATCCAGGACTTGCTCGCCATCGTGAGGCGCGACCTCGCCGACGCGGAAGGTGACATCTCCGCGGACTGGCGGTTCGGCATCGCCTACAACGCCGCGCTCAAGCTTTGCACGGTTCTGCTGTCTGCCTCGGGTTACCGGCCTGAGAGAACCCTCCAGCACTACCGCACGTTGCAGGCCCTGCCAGTGATTCTCGGCCCGGAGCGAAAGGCAGATGCCGAATACCTCGACGCCTGTCGGATCAAGCGCCACACAGTCGAATACGATTACGCTGGTGGCGCCACCAAGCAGGACGCCGAAGAATTGACGGAGTTCACACGGGAACTTCTTGAAGCCGTGATGGTCTGGCTTCAACAAAACCACGCCGAGTTTCTCCTGCCCGACGACGGACAGAAGATCGCCAAGTAAGACAGACTTAAGCCGGACCTTTTGGCGCCCCGGCGCTAAGGCCCCGGCGGAGGCTTTGGCTCGGCGTAAAGGCCAAACTCGGCAATCGCCGGGCACACCGGCGCTTGCGTGATGCGCAGCCGCACCTTGGCGGCGGTAATCGGCGGGCCGCGAATGAGTCGGCGGTTGCCGATGCTGGTGCCTTTGGCGAATTCTTCCCAGCGCCCGTCTTTCCACTGGTCCAGCGCGAAAGCCTCGACACGCTGGCCGGCGGGCAAGTACTCGCGGAGGCTGACGACATTGAAGGTCACCGGCCCGCGGAATTCGAGCACCAAGTCGGGTGCGGTGATAGCATCGTCAGTGGCCCAGCAGGTGTAACGGTCGCCATCCAGGACGTTCCTGGGCGCGAATCGTCGGGCGCCGCCGCGCGTGTTGCTGGCGGTGAGCTTGGCGCCTCTGGCTAGGTTCGTGGCGAAAGTGGCATCGAGAATCCGGCGAAACTCGCGCAGCGACTGGAGGTCGTTCTCGTGAATGCGCCCGCGGCGGTCGGGCGGAACGTTGAGGTTCAGACAAGCGCCGCGCCCCACCGATTTGTAGTAAATGTCCAGCAACTGGGCGGCGGTCTTGACCTTGCTATCTTCGCTGGCGTGGTAGAACCAGCCGGGCCGGATGGAAACGTCGCACTCCGCCGGGAGCCATTGCGTGCCGGGGCGTTCGCCGGAGTTGAGGCCCTGGTCAGTGCCGCCCGGGTAGCGGCCCGGCTTGGTCATGTCGAGCGTGGCCCAGCACGGGTCGCCGGCGATGCCGCGTTCGTTGCCAACCCACCGGAAATCCGGCCCCGCGTCGCTGAACATCACGGCGTCGGGCATCAGTTGGCGGACGATCTGCCAGGTGTTGGTCCAGTCATAATAGACGCGGTTGTCAATGCGGCGGGTTTCGCGGGCGCCGCCGTAGTAGCCGTCGCCGCCGTTGGCGCCGTCGAACCAAACCGTGAACACCTTGCCATAGTTGGTAAGCAACTCGCGCAGTTGGTTCCGATAATAGGCGACGTATTCGGGCCTGGCGTAGTCCTTCTGATTGCGGTCCCAAGGCGAAAGATACACGCCGAATTTCAAACCGCGCCGGCGGCAGGCCACGGAAAGCTCCTTCACCACGTCGCCTTTGCCGCCTTTCCAGGGACTGTTCTTCACCGAGTGCTCGGTGTATTTGCTGGG
>Ga0315268_10001930_pt1 | contig 23744 bp, 26 predicted proteins | sample C1_top_MG_FD_204535 | JGI IMG/M metagenome (GOLD analysis project Ga0315268, IMG submission 204535) | Sediment microbial communities from Yellowstone Lake, YNP, Wyoming, USA - C1_top | ecosystem: Environmental > Aquatic > Freshwater > Lake > Sediment | place: USA: Wyoming | collected 2017-08-01 | reverse complement strand
CGCCGGACGTATTATTTCCCAACAGCCTGCGGCAGAGGAAACCGTGAGCCGCGGCACATCCGTGAATTTTCTGGTCAGCCAGGGGGCTTGGGAAGGGAAATATATCATGCCCGATTTGATCGAAAGAAATTTCGATACCGTCCGCCAGCAGCTTCAGGCCAGGGATTTCAAGGTCACCGTTGACCATTATTCGTTTTATGATTCAAAACTCGGACCCGGGATCGTTCTCCGGCAGTCCCCCATTCACGGATTCCCGATCTTGAAGCGAAACATGATTTCTCTCGAAGTGAGCAAATAGCATGATCATGATTGCCCCGTCGATATTGTCCGCGGACTTTGGCAAGCTCGCCGAGGCCGTCAGACTCGTCGAAGCGGCCGGCGCCGATCTCGTCCATGTCGATATCATGGACGGACATTTCGTCCCCAATTTAACGTTTGGACCGCGGCTGGTGGCGGCGCTCAAAAAGGAAACCGCACTGCCGCTCGATGTCCATCTCATGGTGGACAACCCGAACGCGGCCATTCCCTGGTTTCTCGAAGCCGGCGCCGATTGGATCTCCATCCATTGCGAAGCCTCCTCCCATCTCCACCGTGATGTCTCGCTCATCCGGGACGCCGGCCGGAAAGCCGGCGTCGCCCTGAACCCGGCGACGCCGATCCATGCCCTCGATGAGATTCTCGACGGCCTGGATTTTGTCCTGGTCATGTGCGTCAATCCCGGGCGCGGAAGTCAGAAGTTCATCGAGACTTCCCATCGGAAAATCCAGCGTCTGCGTCGGCACCTCAAGGATCAAAATCTCAAAGCCGTCGTCGAAATCGACGGCGGCGTCAACCTGCAAAATATAGCAATCCTGGCCAGAGATGGAGCCCAGATCTTCGTCGCCGGCAACGCCGTCTTTAACCATCCCGATCCCCGGCAGGCTATTTCCCTCTTGAAAGAATTGGCCGGGAGAGTCGATGCCTCATGATCGTTCTTGTGACCGGCGCCGCAGGCTTTATCGGTTCTCATCTCTGCCGCCGTCTCCTTGCCGAAGGCCATAAGGTCATTGGAGTTGACAACTTTTCGGATTTCTACCCTCGCTGGATTAAACAAACCAACCTTGCCCCTTTCATTCAATCGAGCCGATTCGAATTTGTCGGCCGGGACTTGGCTGGGCTTCCGTTGAAAAAGCTGCTTCAGAGAGTCGATTCGGTTTTTCACTTAGCCGCCCAAGCAGGTGTCAGAGCGAGCTGGGGGTCTCATTTTGCCGTCTATCTCAAGAATAATGTCCAAGTCACCCAGAAGCTCCTAGAGGCGGCCAAGGACACCTCTCTCGAAAAGTTCGTTTTTTCATCTTCTTCTTCGGTTTACGGCATGACGCCTGACCTGCCAATGACAGAAGCCAGCCCGCTTTGTCCCTTGTCGCCCTATGGTGTCACTAAATTGGCCGCCGAGCGGCTCTGCGACCTCTACTTCAAGAACTACAGGGTGCCGACGGTCTCCTTGAGATTTTTCACGGTCTACGGTCCGGGGCAGCGTCCAGACATGGCCTTTCACAAGTTTTTCAAGGCGATCCTAGAGGGACGCGAAATCGCTGTCTACGGAGACGGCCGGCAAACCCGTGATTTCACTTTCGTAGACGATATTGTCGGGGCCAATTTGGCCGCGCTCAAGAAAGGACGGCTCGGCCAGGTCTACAATGTCGGAGGAGGACACCGGGAAGCGCTGGCAGATTTGTTCCCTCTCTTCGAGGCCGTCTGCCGCAAGCCCGTGAAAACCCGATGGCTCGAAAAGCAAAAGGGTGACGTGCTTCATACATGGGCGAACATCGACAAAGCCCGGAGGGAGTTGGGATTTTGCCCGCGGACCAACCTCCGGACCGGACTTCAAAAAGAATGGGAATGGATCCGGGCGCTTTATGTCCCCGGCCAAATGTCTTCCGGCAAAGGATGGCGATCATGAAAATCCCTTCTGCGTTTTGTCTCATTTTCCTCGTCGGATCGGTCATCGTCCTGACTTCCTGCGGCGGAGCCAAGAAACCCGAGATCACTCCTGAATTGGCGGCGTCCGATGAGGCGCTTTTTAAAGAGGGCGAGAAATATGTGAAGCGGGATACGGAGAAGGCGCGGCTGTATTTTCGCCAGGTCATGGAATCCTTCCCAAAAGGCATATACGCCCAGAGGGCCAAACTTGCCATCGCCGATTCCTATTTCAATGAGAAAGATGAGGGAAGCCTCATTCTGGCGGCTCAAGAATACGGGGATTTTATCCGGCAGTACGCCTATAGCCCCTCGGCGCCGCTCGCCCAGTATAGGATCGGGCTCTGCTTTTATGATAAGACGGCGAAAGCCGGCCGGGACCAGCAAAAAACTTTGCAAGCGCTGACCGAATTCAAGAAAGTCGTAGCCCAGTATCCGACGGTGGATGAAGCCAAGCTGGCCCAAGAAAAAATCAAGGAATGCGAAGAGCGACTGGCAGAACATAACTTCGAGATCGGGCTCCATTATTACCGCATTGAAGCCTACAAGGCCGCAACGGCGCGACTCGCCGAAATCTTGACCACATACCCGTTGTTTTCGGGCATGGACAAGGTCTATTTCTATTTAGGAGACTCCTATTATCTGTGGTCCCTCAAGCCAAGAACCACGGTCAAGGCGGACCAGAGTTTCCCCTATTTCACCAAGCTCGTTACGGATTATCCCAAAAGCAAGTTGGCCTTAAAAGCCCAAGCCCGGCTGAAGGAAATCCAGACGGTCCAAACCCAGCCTAAAAAATAAGGAGGATTTTATGACCCGACTCGGACGGATATCCTTAATCATCCTCTGCGCATGGGGAACGGCCCTCATCCTCCCCGCCGGCGCCCTGTCCCAAGAAATTGGTCCCAAACCCCGCTGGCTGCCCGGCCTCGGATTGGAATATTTCTCCCGCACTATCAGCTGGGATCCTGACCCAGACACGAACCAAGACCAGTACACGTCCAAACTAAAAGCCCTAACGGGACAGTTCGAACTCGGCTGCGAAATCCGCCCGGGCACGACGGTCAGCCTCCTCATTGGCTACAGCCTCTCGGATCTGAGCGGCCTCATTTTTCGCCAGCTTCCTATTTCCATCGATTATGAAGCGGGCAGCATCGGCGGCTTCGAGTGGGGAGCGGGATTCGACCAATCCTTGATCACGTTCGGCTATTTTGAGATCAAAGCTTTGGCCCAATTCGTCATGTATTTTGGACCCGCAAAAAACTTCGAGGTGACCGATTTGAACGTCGACGGCAAGCTGGAAGCCCAACCGAATTACTGGATGCGAGCCCAAGTCGGACCCAGTTTGGTTTATCGAGGCTTCGAATATTTCTCTCCATTCCTTTCCGTCGCGTTCAACAAGCTCTGGGGCAAGTTCACCGTGACTGAAACGGTCGGCGATCTGGCCGGAACGGAAGAGAAAAAAATCTCCGGAAAAAGTGTCATCGGCATCGCCCTGGGAACCACCTTTGAATCCTCTCCGAATTTTAGCCTCACGGCCCAAGGAACGCTGTTGCCTTTCAGCAGGGGCGCCAATCAAGGATTGGGGCTGGATGTCGGGGCAACCTTGAAGGCGGTTATCTCTTTTTGACTGAGGAGGACGAAACATGAGCATCCGCAAACATAATCTGGCGCTGAGCCTAGCCGTCGTCTTCGCCTTGATTGGCGGCTTCGGTTTCCAGAAAACGTCCCTCGACCCGCAGGTTGTTCGGGATTTGGATTTTTCGGTTCCCCATTTTCAGGATGCCAACGGCCCCCAAGTCCGCTATGCCCCGGGTCAGGTGATCGTCAAGTTTAAGCCGTCCGTTTCCGGCTTGATGAAGCAGTCGTTTTTCCGTGCCTACCGGTTCCGGTTGGTATCGAGACTGGCCGCTCTCGAATCCTATCTCGTGGAGGTTTCCGAATCCTCGACGGTCGAGGGAATGGTCTTAGCCCTGAACCAGAACCCTTACGTCGAATATGCCGAACCCAACCGTTTGTTGCGGATCAATGTCACCCCGAATGACACGCAGTTCAAATACCAATACGCCCTTTATAACTCCGGTCAACAGATCGGCTCCGTTCCAGGAAGTCCCCAGGGCAAGTCGAGCGCCGACATCAAAGCACCCCCCGCCTGGGAGGAAACGGAGGGCCGGTCGGCCATCACCATTGCCGTCGTCGATACGGGAGTCGACATGCTCCATCCGGACCTTGACAGCAAGATAAAAAGCAGCGGCCGCGATTTCGTTAACAATGATTTCGATGCCACCGACGATCACGGCCACGGCACGATGATCGCAGGAATCGCCGCCGCCGAAACCAATAACAACGAGGGCATCGCGGGCGTGACCTGGAACTGCAAAGTCCTGCCGGTCAAAGTCGCCGATGAGAGTGGATTGGCCTACGAAGACGACGTCGCCGACGGGATTCGCTGGGCCGTGGACAACGGCGCTGACGTCATCAATCTGAGTCTGGGAAGCCCGGAGCCGACCCTCCTCATCCGGGACGCCATGAAATACGCCCATGATAAAAATGTCGTCGTGGTTGTCGCCGCCGGAAACACAGCTGGCCCGGTTGAGTATCCGGCTGCCTATAATGCCTATTGTCTGGCGGTCTCGGCGACGGATTATAATGATTTGAGAACGTTGTGGTCGAGCTACGGCCCTGAGATAGATGTCGCGGCGCCGGGAGATAGGATCCTGTCGACGTATCCGGTCAACCTTTCCGGCCCCTATATTCCGTACGCCTATGGTTCGGGGACATCGTTTTCCGCCCCCCACGTCGCAGGTTTGGCCGCACTGATCAAGAGCATCAAGCCCGGACTCAAGGTCGAAGAAATCCGCAAGATCATTCGCTATTCGGCCGACGACGTCAACGCGTCTCAGTTCAAAGGGCGGGACGATTATATCGGCTACGGCCGCATCAATATGGAAAAAGCGCTCGTTCCGATCAAGGTCACTCAATAATCCCGCGCGTGAATGATTAGGTTTCTAAGAGTCAAGAACCTGGCCACGATCGAAGACCTTCAGGTCAATTTCGATCCGGGCTTTTCCATCATGACCGGCGAAACCGGCGCCGGGAAATCCATCATTATTGACAGCATCCGTCTGGTCTGCGGGGAGAAGGGTTCTCCTGACCTCGTCCGGGCCGGAAAAGAAGAGGCCTCCGTCGAGGCCATTTTTTCTCTTCCCGCCAGGAATCAAACCGGCGGCCGACCGGCGGCCGCGGAGGATTCGGCGGCGCTGGCCGTCCATCGGATGATCTCCGAGGAGGGATCGGGCAAAGCCTACTGTGACGGTTTGCTCGTACCGCTCAAACGGCTCAAAGAGGTCTCTGGGGACTTGGTCGACATCTATGGGCAGAACGATCATGCCTTTCTCCTTAACCTGGAAAATCAGCTGGACTATCTCGACAGTGCGGGAGAAACCTTAGCCCTGAGGGATGACGTCGCTCAAACTGCCCAACAGTTGCGGCGGACTGTTCGATTGCGCAACGAATGGCAGGCGAAAGAACGCGAGCGCGGCCAGAGGCTCGATTTTTTAGAATTCCAAATCAAAGAAATCGAAAAAGCCGACCTCAAGCCCCAGGAGGAGGAAGATCTGCGAAGCCAGCGCTACGTTTTAAAAAACTCGGAAAAAATCATGTCGCTGGCCGATAAGGCCTTGGCGGCCGCGTATACCGAGGAGCCCTCGATCTCGAGTTTATTGGCCAGGCTACAGAGCGCTCTGGCGGAGCTGGGGATTTTTGATCCAAAGTTCGCCGAAATGAACGAATTGTTGAACCCGCTGGCCATCGTCCTCGGGGACTTGTCCGATCTTTTAATCCGGTACAAGGACAAACAGGAGCTCTCGCCGGACGCGCTCGAGAAAATAGAGGAGCGCCTCAGTCTTATCGAAAACCTCAAGCGAAAATACGGGCCCCAGATTGAGGACGTCCGATTCTATTTGGGCAAAATAAAACAGGAGCGCGACGACCTCACCCAGATCCAGGACAAGCTCACCCAGCTCGAATCCGAGCTCAAAACTGCCATCGATGTCTACCGAACCAAGAGCCAAAAGCTTTCCGCCCTGCGGCGGAAAACGGCCGGGGAGCTGGAAAAACTCATCGAAAGAGAAATCGCCCAGCTGGGCATGAAAAAGGCGAGGTTTCGCATCCGCATCGAAACGACCCCCCTGGCGTCCGACCAGGTGGATAAAATCAGAGACAGCGGTATGGACGATGCCGAATTCATGATCGGACCCAACCCGGGCGAGGAACTCAAGCCGCTGCGCAAAATCGCTTCGGGCGGAGAACTGTCAAGGGTCATGCTGGCTCTGAAGGCCGTGGGCAAGGAAAAGGAGGCCTGGAAAACATTGATTTTTGATGAGATCGATTCCGGGATCGGAGGAAAAACGGCCGAATTTATCGCTCAGAAACTCAGGGGCCTCGCCAGAAATCATCAGATTCTCTGTATCACCCACCTGCCGCAAATCGCCTCCTTCGCTTCCCATCACTACAAGATCGATAAAAGAGTCGAGAACGATCGGACCTTTACAACCGTCAAGAAGCTGCTGTTTGAAGAACGGGTCGAAGAAATCGCCCGCTTGATGTCTGGCAGCCGGATCACGGCCCTGGCCCTCGAAAACGCCCGGGATATGCTTCGGCATAACCTAAAAGAAGAAAAATGAGAGAAAAAAAAGGAACGAAAAAGACCCATAAGGCCGTCGGTTGCTTCAAGGAAGGATTCAGTTGTTCCCAAGCCTTGTTGGCCACCTACAGCGAGGATCTCGGCCTCGACCGGACGACGGCCCTGAAACTGGCGCAAGCGTTCGGCGGCGGGATGGCCCACCTGGGAGAGACCTGCGGAGCCGTAACCGGCGCGTTCATGCTGATCGGCTTGAAATACGGCCGTGTTCGGGTCGACGACTTGCAGGCCAAAGAACGCACCTACGCCTTGATGCAATCCTTCGCCAAGAAGTTTAAAGCCGCGCACGGCTCGATCCGATGCCCCGGCCTTATCGGCGTCGACCTGGGCACCGAAGAAGGCATGAAGCTGGCCAAGGAGAAAAATCTATTTCAGACGCTTTGCGAGAAATACGTCCAACATGCAGCAGAACTCATCGAGGACATTCTCTAGCTGCCGTTGTTCTCACCGGCGGGCGCTCTGCGAGCAAACTGCAGATGCCGGGGCGCTGCCGTGATCAAAGGGCTCCGGTTTTTTGTCCGCACATTCGGCTGCCAAATGAACGAGAATGACTCGGAGCGGATCGCCGGGTTGCTGACGGCGGCCGGCGCCCAACGGGTCGATACTCCCGAAGAGAGCCAGGCAATTATCATCAATACTTGTGCCGTAAGGGAAAAGTCCGAGGAAAAACTCTATTCCTACCTCGGACGCCTTCAAGCCATTCAAACACGGAATCGGGCCGTCATCGGCGTTACGGGATGTATCGGCCAGCTCTACCGGGAAAAGCTGTTGGCCAAAAAACCTTTTTTGGACTTCGTCTGCGGTCCCGACAACTATCAGGAGCTGCCCAAAATCCTGGACCTGAGTCTTCAAGAAAAAGTCGTCCAGACAAACTGGACCCGCAGCTGGAAAGAGCTCCCGGCCCGCTCGACCCTCCACGAGAGTTCCGTCTCGGCCTACGTCACGATCATGGAGGGCTGTGACCATTTCTGTTCCTATTGTGTCGTTCCTTTCACCCGAGGCCGGGAAAAAGACCGCCCTTTGCCCAATATCCTGGCTGAAATTCAGGACCTGGCCGGCCGCGGCTACCAAGAAATCCAGCTTCTCGGCCAAAACGTGAATTCCTACCGCGACCCGGAAACCGGTCTCCCCTTTTCCGGTCTCTTAAAGGAAATCGAACGGCTGGACGGTCCGACCTGGCTGCGTTTCATCACCTCCCACCCGCGAAGCTTCACAGCCGATATCGCAGAGGCCATGCAGGGGTTGAAAAAAGTCTGCCGCCAGCTTCATCTACCTCTTCAATCCGGCGCCACGTCGGTTCTTAAAAGAATGAACCGGGGATATTCGAGAGAAGATTATCAAGAGCTCGTCCGGCTCTTGCGACGCCTGATGCCGGAGATCTGCTTGAGCACGGATATCATCGTCGGCTTTCCGGGCGAGACGGAGAAAGAATTTGAAGAGACCCTGACAGTGCTCCGGGAAATCCGCTTCGCCAGTATATTCTCCTTTCGATACTCTCCCCGGCCGAGAACGGCGGCCGCCGGGCTCAAAGATGACGTCCCCCAAGAAGAGAAAAAAAAGCGGCTACTCGAAGTCCAGCGGCTTCAGAAGGAGCTGCAATCCGACCTCCACAAGACCTATGTCGGCCAGGTTCAGCGAGTCCTATGCCTGGGGAAAAGCAAAAGGGATCCCCTCGCCTATTCTGGAAGAAATGAAGGCTACCAGGTCGTCAACTTCAGTTCCGACCAGGATGTGACCGGTCGCTTTGTCGATGTCCGGATCACGGCCTGGGGGCCCTTCAGCCTCCGCGGAGAATATCAAGCTCCCTTTTGATCGCCCGCTGGAGCTCCAATCCCATGATGTTCCTGTAAAACTTTCGGCCTACGATTGAGCCCGATGCGGAATCCACCTCGAGACAGACGGCATTGATCAAGTCCCTTCCCAGACTGCAGTCGTCCGGAGGCCTTTCGATAATAACAATATTCCAGATGGATTTCTGCCCCTCTTCGGACAGCCAACGGCCGCTCTGAATGCGCGGATATTCATCAGGTCGAGAAAAATTGACAAGGATAAAACGGATGGTCGCCATGTCCTCAAAAGCAATTCGGAGGGCTTCCACGGGGCTTATCGGCGCTTTCACGTGGATATAACAAGCAAGAATAGTGCCAACCGATTGCCAAGGCCAAGTTGCTCTTCTAAAAAAAATTAGCTAAAAAGCTAGGTTGCCGGACCCCAGCCAATTCCTGGAGAATGACACAAGATGTGCCGTGCCTCTAATTATGGCGTCCCAATGGACCGGGCTTTTCCGGACGGCGCCCGGTCCGGAATCTCGCTCCGGCAGGCTATTTTTTCTTGGCGTTTTCTTCGATCTCTTGGAATTCCTTAAGCCCCGTCCTTTTCGAGTACCAGATGGAGATAACGACGCCGGCAAAAGCCAAAACCAGGAAGGCGATGAGCCCGGGGGAGGCTTTCCGATATTGAATGATGATCGGAGCAGCCAAGACTGAAACCAGGTTGATGACCTTGATCATCGGATTCAAAGCGGGTCCAGATGTGTCTTTGAGAGGATCCCCGACCGTGTCGCCGACGACGGCAGCTTTGTGGCAGGCAGAGCCTTTGCCCCCGTACAGGCCGTCTTCGATCAATTTCTTGGCATTGTCCCAAGCGCCGCCCGCGTTGGCCATGAACACAGCCAGCAACTGTCCCGAAAGAATCGCTCCGGCCAGAAATCCTCCCAACGCTTCGACCTGGAAGACGAGCCCGACGATGAGGGGGGTGAGCACGGCCAGCAACGCCAAGCCGATCAGCTCCTTCTGCGCGGCCCCGGTGCAGATGCTGACGGCTTGCCGATAATCGGGCTTGACCTTGCCTTCCATGAGTCCGGGTATCTTGAACTGCCGCCGGACTTCGATGACGATGAGCGACGCCGCCCGCGAGACGGCGTTAATGGTCAACGACGAAAACAGCCACGGCAACGCCCCTCCGATGAGCATGCCGATCAGAACCATGGGCATGGAAATTCTGATCCCCGTCGTTAAAAGCTGGAGGCTCTCGGGAACTTTTAATTGGGCTTGGACCTTGGTCACGTCTGTCATGTAGGAGCCGAACAGAGAGACTGCCGCAATCACGGCCGAGCCGATAGCGACGCCTTTGGTGATCGCTTTGGTCGTGTTTCCCACGGCATCCAGGTCGGCCATGATTTTTCTCGCCGACTTGTCGAGGCCGGCCATCTCCCCGATTCCGTTGGCGTTATCGGAAATCGGGCCGAAGGAATCCATGGCCACGTTGTTGCCGGTCAGGGTGAGCATGCCGATGCCAGTCATGGCTACCCCGTAGAGGATATAGGCCACGGGCTGCCCCCAATAGATGAGAACCGCGGAAAAGATCGTTCCGGCGATGACAAGAATGGCCCAAACCGTGGATTCGAAGCCTGTCGAAAGGCCGGACAAGATGACAGTTGCCGACCCCGTCTGGCTGGCCTTGGATATTTGTTTGACCGGGCTGTAATGAGTGTGGGTGAAATACTTTGTCAACTCATCGATCAAAATGGCCAGGATGATGCCGACGCCCACGGATAAAAAAGCCCGCCATTCGTTCATATAAAAATGGGCGAGAAAAGCAAAGGAGACAAAGCAGATCGCCGCCGAAGTGTAAAAACCTTTATTGATCGAGGTCATAGCATTTCCCTGTTTCTGGCCTTTTTTACCGCGAACCTGATAGGTTCCGATAATCGAGGAAAACACCCCGATGCCGCGGACGAGGAGCGGAAAGATGATCCACTTGATCTGGCCCGTGATCTGAACCAGGGCCAACCCCAGAATCAACCCGGAGACAATAGTGACTTCGTAGCTTTCAAAGATGTCGGCGGCCATGCCCGCGCAATCGCCGACGTTGTCTCCGACCAAATCGGCGATAACGGCCGCGTTCCTCGGGTCGTCTTCAGGGATGGAGGCCTCGACTTTGCCGACCAGGTCGGCGCCCACGTCCGCCGCCTTGGTATAGATTCCTCCCCCGACCCGCATGAACAGGGCCAACAAAGTCCCTCCGAACCCGAACCCGAGCAGGGCGTCGGGCGCCGCTTTCTGGAAGAACAGGAAGATGACCGTTCCGCCCAGAAGGCCGAGCCCGTCGGTGAGCATGCCCGTAATGGTACCCGCCCGGTAGGATATTTTCATGGCTTTGTCAAAGCTCTCCCGTGAAGCTGCCGCAACGCGGACGTTGGCTTGGACTGCCATGCGCATGCCAAACTGCCCCACCATCAGTGAAAAAAAAGCTCCCAAAATGAAGGCGCCCGCACGGCCGAAGCCGATCACGATTTTCACTCGGTCGGGCGTCATGCCCGAAAAACGCTCCAGCGCTTCCGCGGACGGAGGAACGATATAAACACTGAAGAACAAAGCGATCGTTAGAATGATGATAAACGGAAGGATCGTCCTCAACTGTTTGGACAGGTAGGCATTGGCTCCCTGCTTGATAGCCTCCCAGACTTCCAGCATCCGGGTCGATCCTTTATCTTGAGCCAGAACTTGACGTCTCAAGAACAGAGCGTACCCAAGGCCGATCAGGGCGATGCCCAGAACCACCCAGAGGGCGATCATCTCAAACGCGGTCGTTTCTAGCATGCCATCTCCTTCTTCCTCAGGCGATCAAAAGTCTACATCGTCTCATCGAAATTTTTCTCATTTTAGCGACAATTCCCCTCAAAATCAAGGACCGTTCGACGACCGCTTTTTTCGCCGGATTGCTATTCTTGCCTGATTTCGCTATAATTCTCTGCTCCTCCTGGTAAGGATCACAGAGGCCCGTGAGATGAAGATCAACGTCTGGAATACTATTTTGCAGATGAGCAAAGAACGAGGCATGGAGCCGTCCGTCATCGTCCGGGCCATCGAGGAATCCTTGAAAGCGGCGGCTTCGAAATATTATACGCACCAGGAGAAAATCCATATCAATTTCCGTCCGGAAAAAGGTGAGCTCCGGGTCTATGCGATCAAGACGGTTGTGGAAAATCCGCGGGACTCAGGCCAAGAGATATCCGTTGAGGAAGCAAGCGGTTTGCACCCCCCGGGCGGCCTTGGCCAGACCGTCGAAATTGATCTCCCCGCCGACACCCTCGGTCGGATCGCCGCCCAGGCCGCCAAACAGGTCATCTTTCAGAAAGTCCGCGACGCTGAGCAGGAAAAAATATATGAGGAATTCGCGCCGCGCATCGGCCAGATCGTCACCGGGATTTATCGACGTGCCGAGAATCAGGCCATGATCCTTGAAGTCAATAAGACCGACGTCCTCTTTCCCCTCCGGGAAAAGCTCTTGAACGAGGAATTCGTGCGGGGCGATGTCGTCAAGGCCGTCATCGTCCAGGTGAAAAAGGGCTCCAAGGGCCAGGAACCCCAGGTTGTCGTTTCCCGGTCCAGCCCCAAGTTTCTGGAGAAACTTTTAGAGCTGGAGATCCCGGAAATCGCCAACGGGACGATAGAGGTTAAGGACATTGTCCGACAGCCCGGAGAGAGGGCAAAAGTGGCCGTCGTTACCAAAGAAAAGGATGTCGATCCCGTGGGCGCTTGCATCGGCGTCAAAGGAAGCCGGATCTTGTCCATCAGCAAAGAGCTGGCCGGAGAAAAAATCGACATCATCGTCTGGTCTTCGAATCCTCTGAGCTACGCCCGGGCCGCCCTGAGCCCGGCCAAAATCGAGAGTATCTCCATCGTCAACAAGGTCGATAAGACGATGGAGGCGTTGGTCGCCAAGGATCAGCTGTCCCTGGCCATCGGCAAAAAGGGCATCAACGTCAAGCTGGCCTCAAGGCTCGTTGGCTGGAAAATCGGAATTCAACAGGAATCCGCCTAAGCTAAAAAACAAAGGAACGGTCATTGACGGAAACAAAAACAACAAAAACCGCGAAAGCGGCCAAAGAAACCCCAAAGCCGCGCCCGGTCGTCACTCTGAAAGAGGGGGCCTCGTTCAAAGATCTAGCCGACTCGCTGAAGGCCAGACCCAAAGACCTGCTCGATAAGCTCGCAGCCAAGGGCTATGCTCTCAGTGTCAACGATATTATCGATGAAGCCCTGGCCGGCCAACTGGCCAAGGACCTGAATTGTGGGATCGACATCATTCCCATCGAGAAGGCCATGAGGCTCGAGGCCGAGAGCCAAAAAGCGGACCTCGTCGTACGACCACCGGTCGTGGCGATTATGGGTCATGTCGACCACGGCAAAACGACGCTCCTCGATGCCATCCGCTCCTCTAACCTCGTCGACAAAGAGTCCGGCGGAATCACCCAGCATATCGGAGCTTATCGCGTATTCCACAACAAGCGAGCGATCACCTTCATCGATACGCCAGGCCATGAGGCATTTACCCAGCTCCGGGCCCGCGGCGCCAAAGTCACAGACATCGTCGTTCTGGTCATTGCCGCCGATGAAGGGATCATGCCCCAGACGCGGGAAGCCATCAACCACGCCAAGGCGGCCGGCGTTCCCATGATCGCCGCCATCAACAAGATCGACAAGCCCGAAGCCAACTCTGAAAGAGTCAAACAACAGCTGCAGAAGGAAGGGCTGCTCATTGAAGAGTGGGGCGGTGATGTCATCAGTGTCGAAGTTTCGGCCAAGGAAAAAAAGAATATCCAGGAACTGCTGGAGATGATCCTCCTCCTGGCCGATGTCATTGAAATCAAAGCCAATCCCAAGGTCAAAGCACAGGGCGTCATTCTGGAAGCCCGACTGGACGCTAAGAAAGGCCCTTTGGCCACGGTCATCATTCAGAACGGATCTCTGTCTGTCGGGGAAGCCTTCGTCTCGGGCGTCAGCTACGGCAAGGTCCGCGCTCTCAATGATGAAATGGGGAAGATGATTAAGAATGCCGGGCCTTCCATGCCCGTCGAAATCCTCGGCTTTTCGGATGTCCCTCAGGCTGGCGATTTTTTTCAGGTCGTAAACAGTCAAGAGGAAGCCCGGGCCATCGTCAGCTACCGCTTGTCCCGGGCGGGCAAAGAGGCCCCGCAGAAGTCCGGCCACATCACCCTGGACGACCTTTTCAAAAAGATCGAAGAGGGAGAGATTAAAGAGGTGCCCGTTATCCTCAAGGCAGACGTCCAGGGTTCTGTGGAAGTCCTGTTGGACCTCCTTCCTACTTTGAGCACGGAAAAAGTCAAAATCAAAGTCATTCATGCCGCGACCGGAACCATTAACGAATCCGATCTCCTGCTCGCTTCGACCTCGAACGCGATTATTGTCGGCTATAATGTCAAGGCCCTTCCGAAAATCGAAGACCAAGCCCACAAAGAGGGCGTCGAAATCCGGTCCTATAAGATCATTTATCAGCTAACCGACGACATTAAAAAAGCCCTGGCGGGCATGCTCGAACCCGTTATCAAAGAAACCTACCTGGGCCGCGCCCAAGTCCGGAAAATCTTTAAGATTCCTAAAGTCGGGACCATCGCCGGCTGCTATGTTGTGGACGGAAAAATCATGCGCAATGCCGAGGTTAGGGTGATTCGCAACCGGGAAATCGTTCACCGCGGCCGTATCGCTTCGCTCAAGCATCTCCAGGACAACGTCACAGAAGTGAAAAAAGACTATGAATGCGGCATCGGTCTGGCCAGCTTCAAGGATATTCAGGAAGGCGATACCATCGAAGCCTTCCAGACGGAGAAAGTCATCCCCGGATAAAGGGGCGCGGCCATGGTCATCGGTCTCTTAGCGCTGGACATCCATTTTCCCCATTGCCAATCTCTCAAGGACAAACGCAAAGAGTTGAACAGCCTCAAGGGCCGAATCCGGCAGAAATACAATGTCGCCCTGGCCGAGCTCGACTACCAGGACACCTGGCAAAGGACCAAGATCGGCCTCGTGACTCTCAACAGCCAGGCGGGAATCGTTGAAGAATTGTTGACGAAGATTTTGAAGGATGTCGAGAGTCACATCAACGGACAGATCCTCGAAGCCGCCATTGATTTTTTCTAATAAAGGCGCTCCCCGTCCAGCATGAAAGCAAAAAGCCGGAGACAAGAAAGGGTCGGCAGCCTCATCCAAGAAGCCCTCAGCCGTCCCCTCATCGAGGAAGTTCAACACGTCTCGACAAGCTTAGTTACGATCACCCGGGTGGATGTCACTTCCGATCTTTTGACGGCCCGGGCTTTTCTCAGCATCTATGGGCCTGACGATCCACGAGCGATCCTCGCCCATCTGGAAAAAAGAGCCGGGCACTTCCGAAAAGCCCTTGCCTCCATGGTTAAATTAAAGTATAATCCGATGCTATTTTTTTCGCTGGATCCAACGCTCGAGGTCGAACAGCGGATCGATGAACTGCTCCAATCCGTCAAGAAGACGAAACGTGACTCCTCTTGAGAGGATCGCCCAGAAAATCAGGGACAGCCGCAGGATCGCGATTACCTCCCATCTGAGGCCAGACGGAGATTCGATTTGTACGAGCCTGGCCCTAGCCTTAACGGCAGAACTCCTGGGAAAGACAGCGGCCGTCATTAATAGGGATCGAACCCCTTTCCCCTTTTCCCTGTTTCCGGATTGCCGGAAGATCCGGATCGGCCAAATCTATCCTCAGGCTTTTGATATCGTCATCCTTCTCGAATGCGCCGACGTCTGCCGTTCGGGCCAGGACAACCTGGATAGTTATTTCAAGATCAATATTGACCACCATTATTCCAATGACCACTACGCCGACATCAATTGGGTCGACCCCAAGGCTTCGGCCGTCGGCGAGATGGTGGTCGATCTCTGCAAAATGCTGGATATCAGCTTCACCTCCCAGATCGCCAATCATCTCTACTGCGCGATTGTGTCCGATACGGGATCTTTCCAGTTCTCCAATACGACAGCCAAGGCCTTCGGAGCCTGTTATCGGCTGGTCCAGGCAGGCGCCGATCCGATCGGCGTCAGCGAAGCCCTGTTCCACAATTATCGTCCCCAGAAAGTCAAGCTTCTCGGGCAGGTCCTGTCCACCCTCGAAATGAACAGGAGCGGAGACCTGGCCATGATCACCATGTTCAAAAAAAACCTCCAAGCGCTGCGGCTGAAGGAAATCGACACCGAGGACATTACGACCGTCGCCCGCTCGATCAAGGGGGTTAACGTCGTGCTCTTTTTTAAGGAAATAAGAAAAGACACGTACCGCGTCAGTATTCGTTCTAAGGGTGAGGCCCATGCGGCAGCCATTGCCGAGTCATTCGGCGGCGGCGGTCATGCCCATGCCGCCGGATTCACTGTCCACGGCCCTTATCGACGGCTGATCAAGGATATTCCCAAAAAGGTCGAGATTCTCTTGCAGCGCTCAAACCCGGGGCGGAAGACAGCTTCGGGCTGATCCATGGATGGGCTGATCCTCATCAAAAAGCCTCCCCTAGTCACTTCGCACGATGTCGTGGCACAACTCAGGGCCATCTTTGTATTCAAAAAAATTGGCCATTTCGGCACGCTCGACCCCCTGGCGACGGGGCTTCTGCTCGTTGCCGTTGGAAAAGGAACGCGGTTTTTCCCGTTTTTCAGCAAGCTGGACAAGGTCTATCAGGGCCGGATAAGGCTCGGGATTGCCACGGACACATATGACAGCGCGGGCGTTCCGATGGGCGAGGAATGCAGGCAGTTTCCTGACATTGAAGACGTCCGTCGAACCATGCATGCTTTTCAAGGAGTCATCCGGCAAATTCCCCCACCCTTCTCGGCGAAAAAATTTCAGGGGCGACCGCTCTATTCATTGGCCCGCAAAAATTTCCGCCCGGAACTCCCGGCCTCACAACGCATCGTCCATTTTTTCAACCTCAAGTCCTACGCCCCTCCCGATCTCGACTTTGAAGTGAAATGCTCATCCGGCACCTATGTCCGTGCCCTGGCCCACGACCTCGGCCTCCGATTGGGGTGTGGAGCGCATCTTGCGGAGCTCATCCGGACGGAAATCGGAGATTATCGGTTGGCCGATGCCCTCTGCCTTGAAGAAATCAGGATCTTCTTTGATAAAGGACAGCTCGAGAGCTTCCTGCATCCTCTGGAAACGTTTTTGCCCTCCTTGCCCAAAATCGTGCTCGCCGAGAGCGGGCGATTTCTCGTTCAGTCGGGCCGCCCGGTTTCGTCCGAGAATCTCGCCCAGCCACCCCCTGCGGCGGCGGGAGACACGGTTTTTCGCCTTTTTAGCCTGGACGGACGACTTATAGCCATGGCTAAGAGGGGTAGCTCTCCTTCGAGCTTTGCCCCGATCCTGGTATTGTCCTGAGCTTTTTTACCCTGCTTCTTGAATTTTTAGCCGGACTATTGTATTTTAAGCGGGTTATGAGGCTGAATAAAAACCAAATCGAGCATTTGGCCTTCCTGATCATCCGCAACCTCCAGAAGGACGCTAAGGTCTTGATCGAGGAGAAAACGAGCCTCGTCGAAGGGCTCATCAGCCTCATCACGGAGGAATTCCAGAAAGAAGACCAGCTGGATCAGGAAGTTCGAGAAATTCTCAGCAAGCATATGGAAAAAATCCGCAAAGAAAATATTGAATACCAGACGATGTTTCGGATGATCAAGACCAAACTGGCCAAGGAAAGGAACATTGTCCTGTGAGCAACCGCCTGTCGAGAGAAAAGATCAACTTCTTGTCCAAGAGAATCCTCGACGCTCTGGCCAAGAATGACCGCGTCGAATTTCTCGACGACCCCAACGAAATCCGGCTGAATATTCTCCGTTCCATCGAAGAGGAAATGCGGCTCTATGATCTCTTGGATAAGCGGGCCATCGAAAAAATCCAATCCCAGAAGAAGGCCATCGAAGAGGGAAGCCGCGAATGGGAAATCCTTTACCGCAAATATTACAATGAAGAACTCTCCAAGCTCGGCCGGCTCGCCGAGTAACGGGACATACCTGCCTTTATCCCCTCCCTACCTGGAAGTCGGAGAACGCGTTCGGTACTCGGAGACCGACCAGATGGGCGTGGCCCACAACAAGAGCTATTTCGAATGGTTCGAGATCGGACGGACGGAGTTCTGTCGAAAAAAAGGAGTCCCCTATCGCGACATCGAACGCCGCGGCTACGCCCTCGTTGTCGTCGAAGCCTTTTGCCGGTACAGGCGGCCCCTCCGCTACGATGACACGGTCCTCATCCGGATCGCCCTCCAAACGATGACGCCTAAAAAAGCCGTCTTTGCCTACGAACTGAGGGCCAAAGGGAAAGAGGCGCTTATCGCCCACGGCTATACAGTCCATATTGCGGTCAATAAAGACGGGGAAGTTTGCCCTTTGCCTCGGGACCTGATCGAGAAAATTCGAGAGCCCCTAGCCGACTAAGGCCAGACCCTTTTTCCCAAGGTAATCTCGGAGCGCAACGGGCCACGGGGAAAAGTCCCTCAGCCCGATTTCCTTAGCGTGCTTGTTCTCCAACACAGAATAGACCGGGCGCCTGGCCTTGGCTCCGTACGTTCGGGAATCGACGGGAACGAGATCCGCCTGTTTTCCCAGCAATGAAAAAATCGTCCGGGCGAAGTCATACCAAGTGCACTGGCCTTCGTTGGTCAGATGGTAAAGGCCGTAACGGCCCGTGCTTATAAGCTCCACAACGCGGGCGGCCAGTTCCTCGGTCGACGTCGGCGTCACCCATTGATCGTTCACGACGCGGAGCGATCTGCCGGATTGCTGGAGAGACAGCATCAGTTCAACAAAATTCATGCCTTTTTCGCGGCAGCCCGCCCGGCCGTAGAGACCGCAGGTCCGGACGAGAAAATATTTCTGGCAGATGGAGCGGACAAAAGATTCGCCCGCCAGCTTCGAGACACCATAGGCACTGAGAGGATTGGGGGCATCCTCTTCGATATAGGGCGTTTGTTTCTGTCCGTCAAAAACGTAATCCGTGCTGAAATGGACGAGGGCCGCGTCGAGGTCGCGGCAAATGAAGGCGAGATCCCGCACGGCCAGGGCGTTCAGACGGAAGGCTTGCTCAGGGTTGTCTTCGCATTCATCGACTCGATGGAAGGCCGATGTATTGATAACGACGTCGGGCCGAAGAGGGGTCAGGACGTCTCGCGTCTTCCGGCGATCTGTGACATCGAAGCTGGGATAATAGAGCGGGAGACAATCCCCCTTCGATAAAATCGTGAAGAGATCGGACCCCAACTGTCCGTCCGCGCCGATCAGGGCAAATTTCACAGCATGGATTCTATATTTTTTCATCCCCCGACGCAATGAATTCCCAAAAAGAAAGGGCCCGAGACGAATCCCGGGCCCTTCCTTGAGCTTGCTTGTGTCTGCCGCCTTAAAAAATAAAGCGGAACCCGAGGAGGAGCTTATAGTGGTTGTCGAAAGTCCGCGCCGAATCAAAAATTGGGATGCGTGCTTCGGCAAAAATCGACCCGGCAGAGGTGTAGTTGTTGAACACGTTTACGCCGAACTGGCCGACTAGGTCGGCTCCGCCTTTGCGGTTGGTTTCCTGTTCTTTGGTGCTGAAGCCAAGGCCTCCCCCAATATAGGCAGCCTGGCCCAACTCCACGTTAAGGACGGCATTCCCCATGAAGATGAACTTCCACGGATCACCCTGCGTCGGCAGAGCGCCACCCACGGAGACGATGAAATCCAGCAGGTTGGGAACAAGCTTGGCCAGCATTCCGACGCGGCCGAAGAAATAGCCAGTATAGGTACCTCTGGCCAGCAGTCCGCCGGCTTCGACCAAGAAGAAAAGCGTCTTTTGGGTCACCTCGAAGGTCACTTTGCAGGGATCCGCGCCCCCGGCCACAGCCCCCATATCGTCATAGACGACGACCGATATGGTGTAGGTACCGGCCCGGTTGAAGATTTTTTCCCAAGTAAAGGGCTTCTCGTTTTTGACAAAGGAATCGATGACTTTCCCCGTCGAATCCGTGACTTCGAAACTGGCCTTGATGATCTGCCCGTCCGGATCCTGAGATCCCGAGGCGTCGAACGTGATGGGCCTCCCGACATAGTCGTTGCAGGGCAGGCAGGATGTCCAGAGCTTGCAGACGGGCGGGAAATTGACATACGTTTTCGCCTGGCAGGGATTCTCGGACGCTTTCCCTTCCTCGTTCCACGCTTTGGCCTTGAAAACATATTCGCCCGGCTTGTCCAATTTTGTCTGCCACTTGGGCGAATCCGGGGCAAAAGTGTGGGCCCCGACCTTGGTCCCTTGGGCGTTGAAGATTTCAACGTCCATCGACTTGGCGAATTTGGAGCCGCTCATGTCCAAAGTGATGGGGTCATTCACATTGCATCTGCCCGGATTGACTTTCAGGTCGCAGACCGCCGGCGAAATGACCTTGGCTTCCGTGATTTTATAAAGGGCAATATTTCCGCAAGGCTTGGGAATAAAAAATTCGTAATTCTTATTGTCTTTATTGACCGTAAAAGTGAAAACCTCCAGAGGCTTTGTCCCGGCCCATTCGACGTCTTCCCAGACTTTCACCTTGCCTCCGATGCGAAACAGCATCCAGGGAAAACGTTCTCCCACGGCCAATGATTTTTCTGCGAAGGTGGCCGTTTTGAGCTGATCCATAAACGGCAGGTAGACATCGCCCGTCCCCACCTGGTCAAAACCATACTTGATATCGCCGGCATATTTTTCGGCGATCGTCTTCATCACTTCCGAAGTGGGGATATTCCCCCGGATTTTGGCGAACGTGTTGACGCCGATGCGTTTCAACTTTTTTGTTTCGGCGAACGAGGTTACAGAAAAAATGAGGAGCAGGACGATGACGAAAAAAACTAGCCTTCGAGATTTCATGCCAGCCTCCTTGATCGAACGAATATCCGATTTAAATTAATGCTGAATTCACAATCCACTTAATATAAATATAATTCTCTTTTTTTGTCAAGGGGGAAAAGCAAGAAAATTATTGATGATTTGAAGGATGAGCCCCGAGTCTCGGGGTCGGGAGGCCAAGGCCGTTTCATAGAGAAGACGGCTTTCCGGGTTGAGGCCGACGAGGGCTTTCATCAAAGCCTGAGCCGCTGGGATATTGATTTCTGGGTGGATCTGGAGTCCCCAGACGTTTCGGTTTGGATATCCGAAAGCCTGGATCGGGCAGGACGCAGTCGAAGCCAGGACGACGAAAGGCTGGGGCAAATCAATGACTTCATCATAATGCAGAGAAAAAGTCCAAGCCCGTCGTTTTTTCCCCAACAAGGAATTGGCCCGGAGAATCTCGATGGGAATCCATCCGATCTCAGGTTTTCGGCATCTTCGAACGTGAGCCCTCCCCGCCAAGGCGACGGCCAGAAGCTGATGTCCGTAGCAACTGCCCAGAATCGAACGATTCCTTCGGAATGCGTCGCGGACAAACTCGATTTCATCGGCCATCCATTTTTCATGGTTCAAAATAGATGCCTCTGACCCCGTCAGGAGCACGTGGCTGAAGTCGTTGGTTTGACCCGGGAGCTCGCCTTCCGGCGCCCGAAAGGCGACCCATTCCTCAAACAGGGCGGTGCTCCAGTGTTCGACGGGCTTGTAAATCGACGGATCGACGGAATTGTCGATTATCGCAATCCGGCGCCGCGTCTGTGACCGCATTTTTTTATTATACACCAAAAAGCTTGCTTCATACGGTTCAACAAAAACCGGAAAAGCAACCAACCCGGGAATCGAATCCCGGTCAAATGTTTTTGTTTTTCTCCCGGCGCTTTTGGTATAATAGATATTCCGAAAAAGGAGAAGGCAAAGTGCATAACGTCGCCATCGAAACCGAACTCCATGTCCTTACCCCGAATGAACCCGGCATCCTGGGCAGGGTTTTGGGAACCCTGGCCAATGCCGGTGTCAACCTCAGGGCCCTCAGCGCCTATTCACGGGAGGATGAAGGACATTTTCTGCTGCTCACATCCAACAATAAAAAGGCAGAGGCGGCGCTTCGTTCCCTGGGTTACAGGGTGACGACGAACAAAGTCATTATTGCGGAGATCAGCGACCGGATCGGCGCTGGAGCAGAAATCGGGGCGCTTCTCGGAAATGCCGTGATCGACATCGATTACTGCTACGGAAGCGCAGCCGGAAAAGGGAACGCGGTTCTCATCTTCCGGACGAACAATAATAAAAGAGCCTATGAGACTCTGCGATAAATCCTTGAAGAACAGGCCTTGAAAAAGAAAAGGGTCCTTATCGTCACATCCGACGTGACGTTTGTCGAGGGGGGACATTTGACGATCGCCCGCAATACCGTCCAGGCCTTTCGCCAGCAAGGCATCGATGCCGACCTGGTCCTGACCCCCCAGAACAGGTTCGGTCTTCAGTTTCGCGCGTATCTGGCCAACCGTTTCACCGATGTGGAATACGATGGTTTGGGCCGGCCTATCCATCAGGTCATTTCGTTCCGCTTCCCCAGCTATGCCGTTCGGCACCCGTTCCATATCTGCTGGCTCAACCATCGGATGCGGGAGTACTATGACCTCTGGGACAGCTTGGCGGCCCATCTCACTCGAAAGGGAAAAATCAAGGAAAGTCTGAGAAGATTCCTGATCCGCCGCATCGATGCCTATCTCCTGAAACGAAACGTCACCAAGCTCTTTGCCCAGTCAGAGACGATCCAGCGTCGGCTTCGTCACTGGGGAAATATTCCCTCTGAAGTCTTGTATCCTCCGCCTCCCCAGAGGAACTACCGGACAGACTCTTACCAGAATTTTATTTTCACCGTCTCCAGGCTCCAGGCACTCAAACGGCTCGACTTGCTCGTGGACGCCTTCCGTTTCGTCAAGAATAAAGACTTGAAGGCGTTCATCATCGGAGAAGGTCCGGAGCGGGAAACCTTGACTCGCAAAATCCGCGAAGCCGACCTCGATCACCGCGTTTTCTTGTTGGGGGCCACCGAGGAAGAAAACCTCATGTCTCACTATGCCCGCTGCTTGGCTGTTTTTTTCTGCCCGTTCAACGAAGACTACGGATTGGTCACCGCTGAAGCGTTTGCTTCAAGGAAAGCCGTGCTGACGGCCACTGACAGCGGGGGACCCACCGAGCTGGTCAAGGACGGCGAATCGGGATTCATCGTAGACCCCAACCCCTCTCGTCTGGCGGAGAAGATTGACCTGCTAGCGGAAAACAAGAGCCTCGCCGAGAAAATGGGTCAAGCCGGCCACAAATTTATCAGCCGCTTGACTTGGCAGGATACCGTTAAAAAGCTGCTGATCGCCAGGTGAACGGCCGTCCCGGAGCTGCCGTTTTAGCGAACGACTTCATCCCGCGCGGGCAATGCCGATCAAACTTTAATCGAGCGTTGTGATTTTAAAGGAGACGCCCTCAGGATCGGGACAGGCAAGGATAACGGTCTCGGTTACCCAGTCGTCGTCAGGCAGCTCGTCCTCTCTCTGTTTAGTCGTTAAGAAGGGAAAAAGGCTGTTCAGGGCATAGATGCAGACTTTCTTTCCTTTGGGGATCTCGATCGTCCCTCCTCCGCGGATGAAAAACGCATCCCCCACTTTGTGTTTGGCCCCGCAACGTTTCTTGACCTTGATCACTTCAACCATTAGGTCTTTCATCGCGCCTCCTTTCTAGAGGCCAATATAACTCTCCGGGGAAAAAAATGCAATCGGCACAGGACAATTTGCTTATCGATTTTTATGAATATCTGAAGGAAATCCACGGGAGATTTTTTTCCATTGACAGAGAAAAACCATTTGTCATACAATGATAGTCCCGAGTGGACTCATAAGGAGGAACGTATGAGCGCAAGAGCAGAGCCCAATGTCGTTCCACTGTGCGACGTATTGTTGGTATTGCTCATCATTTTTATGGTGATCACCCCCCTGGTTCAGAGAGGCATTGATGTCAAACTCCCGGAGACCAGCGAATCTGGCGGCGCACAGCCCGTCGGGCTTATCGTCATCACCCTGAAAAAAGACCTCACCGTCGATATCAATAAAGCAAACTATCCTGATATGAGGGCGACGGCGGATGAACTCAGGCGTCTTTATGCCGGCCGCGTCGACAAGACCATTTTCTTAAGAGCGGATATGAAGGTCCCCTACAGCAAGGTCGTCGAACTCATTGATATCTGCAAGGCGGCTGGGATCGACACACTGGGTTTGATCCCTGAACTCATCGACGATTAGGGCCATCTCCGCCGGCTTCCCATGATGCGAAAAAGGAGCAGCCTTTTTTCTGTTCTGCTCCTAGCCAGCCTTGT
>Ga0315268_10001929_pt1 | contig 23773 bp, 22 predicted proteins | sample C1_top_MG_FD_204535 | JGI IMG/M metagenome (GOLD analysis project Ga0315268, IMG submission 204535) | Sediment microbial communities from Yellowstone Lake, YNP, Wyoming, USA - C1_top | ecosystem: Environmental > Aquatic > Freshwater > Lake > Sediment | place: USA: Wyoming | collected 2017-08-01 | reverse complement strand
GTGCCCCCACGGAGACTCGAACTCCGGTTTAAGCCTTGAGAGGGCTTCGTCCTGGGCCACTAGACGATGGGGGCGCTTACGCAAGCGGGTTGCATTGTATCACCGCGGATTCTACCCGTCAACGAAAATATTCTGACGATTATCAACATGCCGCGCAGAAATAGAAAAAGACTCTAAAAGTTTTGCAAAGTCCTCAAAGAGGGAAAACTTTTAGAGTCTTTTTTGTTTATCGGTTTCTGTTCTTTCTCAAAAAGGTCGGAATATCAAGATCGTCGCTGTGGATGCTCGGTTGCGAAGAAGCGGACTTGGATTCGCCGCCGCTTTGAAACTCCGCGTTCACGCTGACAGATTCGCTGGGACGAGTGAAAGGCATCGAAACGGAAACAGGTTTCTCGGTCCGCGTGGCGAGGCGTTCGAGGGCGCGGCGCGGGACTCCGCTCCGTTCAAATCCAGTCGCAATAACCGTCACGCGGATTTCATCGCCCATGCTCGGATCAATCACCGCGCCAAAGATCATGTTAACATCCGGATGCGCGGTCTCGCGAATAATGGCGGCGGCTTGATTGACTTCAAAGAGCGTCAGGTTCGATCCGCCGGTGACGTTGAATAGCACGCCGCGCGCACCGTCAATAGTAATGTCAAGCAGTTGACTTGAGATGGCTTGCTCAGCGGCAGTTTTTGCGCGGTCATCGCCTGAGCCGCGTCCAACTGCCATAAGCGCCGCGCCGCCTTCAGACATGATGGCGCGTACATCGGCAAAATCAAGGTTGATTAAACCGGGGATGGTGATGAGTTCGGAGATGCCTTGAATGCCTTGATGCAAGACATCATCAGCCATGCGAAACGCGTCTTGCAAACTCGATTTTTTGTCGGCGAGTTGAAGCAGGCGATCATTTGGAATGGAGATGAGCGTGTGCGCGTGTTCCTTCATTTTAGTAATGCCGGCTTCAGCAGATTGCGTGCGGCGACCGCCTTCAAATGTAAACGGACGAGTGACCACGCCAATGGTCAGCGCGCTGCATTCTTTGGCGACTTGCGAGACCACAGGAGCCGCTCCTGTGCCGGTGCCGCCGCCCATGCCTGCGGTGACGAAAACCATATCCGCGCCTTTGAGCACGTTATATAGTTCATCGGCAGATTCTTCGGCGGCTTTGCGTCCAATTTCAGGATCGCCGCCCGCGCCAAGACCGCGCGTGAGCTTATCGCCAAGGCGCACGCGAATAGGCGCTTTTGAAAGCGCCAGCGCTTGCGCGTCGGTATTTACGGCAATAAACTCGACGCCTTGAATGCCTTCTTCGATCATCCGATTAACAGCATTCTGACCGGCGCCGCCAACACCGATAACTTTAATACGGGCAAAGACTTCCAAATTCGTTTGATTTTTGTGGTTCGTATCCATGGGTTCCTCCAGCGCTGTCCAAGTTCTAATTTTAACAGACATACTTTAAATTGAGGAGGTTTTTGCTCCTCGAATTTTTTAACCGTCGTTGCGAAGACTCGCAATGACGGAAGTTACTACGGCAATAATCTCTTAATCCAATTCTTGATGACGTCAAAATTTAGTCTGCTTTCTGTTCTTCGGCGGGGACGGCGCGCGCCTCCACTGCCGACAAGATCATGCGCTTGCATACTCATCGCCCAACGCAACAAACCGACGCTGGTCGAAAAAGACGGCGAGTTAAGTTTATCCACCAAGCCGACCAAATTATCCGGTCCGGCAGTTCGCACGGGCATGCCAAGCACTTCACTGGCAATATGTTTGATGCCAAGCAACGCGCTTGAGCCGCCGGTCAAGACCATGCCTGCGGGCAAGAGACCGTCATAGCCAGAGCGTTTGATCTCTTGCAGGATCAGGCTAAAAGTCTCTGCGACGCGCTCTTCGATGATATGAGCCAAATCCTGGCGATTAATCTGCACGGGATGATCCTCGCCAAATGGGCGGATGCTGAAATATTCTTCCGGCCCAACCTGAGACCTGACCGCGTATCCTTGTTGCTTTTTAACATCTTCTGCCTGCGTCACCGGCAGGCGCAAGCCATGCGCGATATCCTGTGTGATGTGATTACCGCCGACAGCCAGTACCATCGTATGCCACACATCGCCATCCACGTATATTGCCAGATCGGTTGTGCCGCCGCCGATGTCACAGACAGCTACGCCCATTTGACGTTCTTCCTCGGTCAAGACTACTTCGCCAGATGCGAGCGGATTCAAAACAAACTGCTGTACCTCCACACCCGCCGCGCTCACACACTGGCGCAAATTATCCACTGTAGCAGCCGCGGCTGTGATGATGTGCGTTTCCACTTCCAATTTAAAACCGTGCATACCGACCGGTATGCGAATGCCTGACTGTCCATCTACTGTGAAACCGCGCTGAACCACATGCACAATCTCGCGGTCATGCGGAATGGCAACCGCTTGCGCCTGCTCGAATGCGCGCGCCACATCTATCGCGTCAATAATTCCATTCGGCACGCCCGTGGCACCGCGACTGTTCACAGACGAAACATGCGCGCCCGCCAAACTAACCAACGCGGTTGTAATCTCAAGCCCGGATGTATGCTCGGCTTTTTCCACCGAACGCGTGATGGCGCGCGATGCCGCCGCAAGATCAACGATCATGCCCTTCTTGATTCCTTCAGACGCTTCAATGCCCACACCGAGGATGCGGATGGTCTTTTCATCTTCCACGCGCCCCACCAGCGTACAGACTTTGGTCGTGCCAACGTCAATGCCTACAACAATTTCATCCATTATGGTTCCATCCGATAATACGGCGCGTCTACGCGCGCGACACTGATAAAGGCAGGAGAAAGTCCGCGCGTAGTGATTGAAGCGACAAGCGCTTGATACACGCGCATCTTCAAAGCCATATCTTTTGCATTACTGCCAAAGAACACGCGCCAGCCGCGGGCATCCGTCCAGCCGAGTCCATTATACGCGTCATAAATCATCGGAGCGCCAACCGGCATATTCGGCGCAAGCGTTTGAATCGCGGACACCAGATCGACCGACATATATGGCGGCGGGCTGAGCGGATCGTCCACAGGCGCGGGACCGACAGGAGGCGCAACCAAACTGACGACGGGAATGAGTCCAGCTACATCGCCGCGCGGACGAAATGCCACGCCTGTTGAATCGATCCACGTGAGACCTTCGCCTTGTTGCCACAAGATGACTGGCTGACGCTCGCTCACGCGCACGTAAATTTGATTCGGCAACCCAACCTTTATCTCCGCTGAGGCAAGCTCGGGGTAGTTGAGTCGCAAACGAGTGGCAAGGTCGTCAGGTATCAGCGTAAAGATTGGTTGACCGGTCACATTGAGAACCGCGTTGATCTCCGCCGCGCTTAAACGTGAATTACCTGTCACCTGCGGATCGGTCACGCGGAAGGTCGGGACAGTCCAAGCCAGGTAGATTGCCGCGCCAAGCAACAGGGTGAGAAAGAACGAGAGTAGTCGCCATCCAACTTTTATGTGCGGCAGAGTCGGGGCGTGAAGCCGCGCATCAGGCATTCCAACCGCGATATTAAATTGGCGATTGATTGGCTGTTTCTTATGTTTTTGCACAATGTATGTGCCGGCAAGTCCGGAAGCGCGCCTGGTTACCGGCGGCAATGGACGATACGCGCGCACAACAGCCGTGGTCACGCGTTGTGAATTTTGCTTTTCATGGCGCAGACGCGCGATTTCGGCGCGGGAGAGTTCGCGTTTCTCGCTCATCTTTCGCTCCGATATAAATGTTCGGTATGATCGCGTTCGGCTTTTCGTTCAAGCGCGAGTTCGATCAAACGATCCACAAGTTTTGGATAAGGCAATCCGCTGGCTTGCCACAATTTGGGATACATGCTGATGGAAGTAAAACCGGGTAAAGTGTTCAACTCATTGAGATAAATTTTATTGGTTGTTTTCTCAACAAAGAAATCCGCGCGCGCCATGCCCGCGCAATCAATGGCTTTATACGCGCGAACGGCATACGCGCGTATTTGTTCCGAGACATCGTTTGGCAATTGTGCGGGAATGACCAGACCGGATGTGCCATCCTTGTATTTCGCCTCATAGGAATAAAACTCGCGGCTCGGCAAAACTTCACCACACACCGAGGCTTGCGGATTGTCATTGCCCAGCACGCTGACTTCGATCTCGCGTCCGTTCACCATGCCGCGTTCGACGATCATGCGGCGATCAAAGCGCGCGGCTTCCATGAGTCCCTCGCCCAAGTCAGAACGCGAATTACATTTGCTAATGCCTACAGAAGAACCAAGATTGGCGGGTTTGGTAAATAGCGGATACGCGCCCAAGCGTTCAATCTTCTCGATGACTGCGTTCGTGTCTTTTTCAAATTCAGAACGCAGGATAAGAATGGAATCTACAATCGGAATATCATTGGCGCGCATCACATCTTTGAACACGCCCTTATCCATGCCAACCGCCGAACCGACCACGCCCGCGCCCACGTAAGCCGCATCCGCCAACTCTAACAAACCTTGCATGGTTCCATCTTCGCCAAAGGGACCATGAAGCACGGGGAAGAAAACGTCAATATCGGCGAGTTTTTTCAACGCTTCGCCGTGATCCGTGTTGCGTAATACGTAAAGAGCGGAATGTGAAGGTTCGCTGGGAAGAACAACGTGATTAAGCGAATTGAAATCTTTCTTTTCAAACGCGGTAATTGTATCTTTACCATTCAACCACTCGCCATCCAGCGTAATGCCAACTTGAGTCACTTCATACTTTGCAGGGTCAAGCACAGACAACACCGAGCGCGCAGACATCAACGAAACATCATGTTCGCCTGAACGTCCGCCAAATAACACTGCAAGTTTAAGTTTCTTTTCCATAACATTTCAACGTTCAAACATTTTCACGTTTAAACGTTCCATTCTCCAATCAATTCCACTTCCAATTCCAACTTGACGCCAAATTTATCTGCAACTTTTTTTTGCACCAACTCGATCAAGGCGCGCATATCACTGGCTTTGGTCTCGCCATGATTGACAAAAAAATTTCCATGCAACGGGCTGATCTCAGCGTTGCCGATGCGAGTCCCTTTCAAACCTGCGGCTTCGATCAACCTGCCTGCATGATCGCCATCGGGATTTTTGAACATGGATCCCATGCTGGCGCCGGGCGGTTGCGTGGCTTTTCGGCGTTCGCTGAATTGTTCGATTTTAACAGACACTGAATCTTTTGTTGCATTTTTTAATCTTAGCTCTGCCGAAAGTACTATTGCTTTCTCCGCATTTCTTTTCAACGCGCTGGTGCGATAGCCATAATCCATTTTTTCAACAAGCCATTGTGTGCGGTCGGTTTTCGTCAACACTTCAGCGGCAATTAAATTATCAGACATATCACTGCCAAACGCGCCTGCATTACCGATCACCGCACCGCCCACCGTGCCGGGGATTGTCGCTGCCCATTCGAGTCCTGATAAACCTTTGGATGCACAGCGGTTGGCGAGATTGCTAAAAATGACTCCCGATTCAGCTCGGACTTTAGGCTGGTCGCCGTTATAAAATTCAACTTCCTTCGCCCGATTCAAAACCACGACTCCGCGCACGCCTTTGTCGCTGACCAGCACATTCGAACCGCCGCCAAGAATAATGTACGGCAATCCTTGTTCCCAGATGACTGCCATAATTTCAGCCAACTCATCCGCTGAATTCGCGGTGATGAGAATATCTGCAAGACCGCCGATGCGCGCGGATGTGTAAGGCGCAAGAGAAATATTCTCCTGTACCTTATCTCCAAATTTGATGCGTAACGCATCAAGAGGGCGCGCGGGTGTGGTCATATCGTTTATTGTTGTTTCTTCAAATGCTCAATGAGCTTAAGCACGGCTTCCTGCTCTGGACGCGGGGTAACCGCCTGGGGTTTTTGAATTGGTTTGAGCGCCGCGTTCCTGCGATCATTTTCAGCATGTACCAAAACCATCTTTAACGGCGGCAAGCCCATCAGGTCAGATTGATACGTGCGTTTTTTCTTTTCAGTCATATCACGCCTCGTTTCCTATAATCCAGCCAGCACATCCACGCTGACTTTATCCGCATCTCCGGCAGACAGCACAAGCAGTACATCGCCTGAACGAAGATGTTCGAGCAAATGTTTTGTGGTTTCAGCGAGGGTCTCAATGTAACGCGCCGAGACATGCGGCATGGCGCTGACCACTTCTGCAGAGGAAAATTCCTGTTTGGCTTCGCGTGAAGCGAAGACCTCGGTGACGATGACTTCATCCGCGTCTTTGAAAGCGAGAGAAAAATCATGGAAGAGCGCCTGTGTGCGCGAATAAGTATGCGGCTGCCAGACAGCCCAAATGCGGCGGCTTGGATAACGCGCACGCGCGGCGGCAAGCGTGGCTTTGATCTCGGTTGGATGATGAGCATAATCGTCAATGACGGTAATGCCCTTCTTCTCGCCTTTGACTTCAAAGCGGCGGCTTGTGCCGGTAAATTCGCCTAACGCTTCCGCGGCTTGTTGAAGAGGCAATCCTAAAGTGGCGATAACTGCCAGAACAGCCAACGCGTTGCGGACATTATGTTCGCCGGGTATTTGTAAAGAAACATTGATCATGCTTGCCGCGGCGTGACCGATGTTCGTCATGGCTGTAAAATTAAATCCACCGCGTTCATTAGGTTTGAGATTGGCGGCTTGCATCCATTGCGGGCTGTTGATGGTCATCTCGCCCTGCAAGCTATAAGAGACTACATGAAAACCTTTGCGTCTGGCGGCGCTTAACAAAGAGACAGCGGATTCATCTTCCGCACAGACGATGAGCGTACCGTCAAGCGGAAGTAAATTGACAAAACTTTCAAACGCGGAATACATCTCTTCAAAGGTCGGATAACAATCTGGATGATCATGTTCGAGATTGGTAATCACTTCAATATGAGGCTGAAGACCCAGGAACATACGGTCATATTCATCGGCTTCGATCACAAAAGTTTCGCCTTTGCCTGCGTGAGCGTTGACGTGTAAATTGTTCATTACGCCGCCAATAATAAAAGATGGGTCGCGTCCCAGCGCGTACAAAGTCCACGCGATCATGGCGGTAGTGGTCGTCTTGCCGTGTGTGCCTGCAACCGCGATGCCGATCTTTTCAGACATCAACTTGCCGAGAAAATCTGCGCGCTTATAAACAGGGATTTTTGTATTCTTCGCAGCGACCACTTCTGGATTTTCATCGGGGATGGCGGAAGAACGCACAATCCAGTCCGCGCCTTGTATGTTGCGCGGATGATGTCCGATAAATATCGGAACGCCTTCGTGCTGGAGGTCTGCCGCGAAAGACGATAAGACTTTATCAGAACCCGTGACCTCATAACCGCTCTGCTTAAGCAGACGGGCAATTGCCGAAAGTCCTGAGCCGCCGATGCCGATAAAATGAACGCGTGTCATGATCTTAGCCTAGATATAAACAACAATGATGAAAATGAGGATGATGAGAGGCGCAAAATAGATACCGGGTTCGCCAAGCAAACGCGGAGGCATGTACTTCATTATCATCTCAACGGATGCAATGATGTCTGGGTCCGTAGCGCGGCTGATAATATGCGTATATGGATATTCTGCCATGTGGTTATAGTACAGCATAGTGCCAGCCACCAAATAACCATTAAGACCGCCGACCACAAAACCGAAGAGCGCGTCCTGCAATTTTTCACGCCGGGCTTTGGCTTCAAAGTGCGCAATAATGTTGACCGTCTGGTAGCCAAAAAAGACAAGCGCCAGAAGGATGACGGAGCGAATCCAGAAAAGCGACTTGGGGTCAAGGTTTTTCATAAGCGGCAGATATTTTTCAAGCAGGTAGTTGAGCGCCAGCGCGGTGACTACGCTGAACGCGACAAGTAATTCCTTTGCCCAGCCGCGCATCATGCCAATGATTCCAAACAGGATGACATACATCCAGAAGAGATAAACGATGCTCATCATATTAATTGATCTCCTGCCAGTTCGAGCAACTGGCTGGCTATCGCGCCTGCCGCATCAGGATGGGATAAGGGTTTCATAGCGGCGCTCATAGCGTGGCGTTTGTTCGGATCTTCAAGCAGTTCTTTCACAACAGACAATAATTTTTCATTGAGCAATTCGTCCTGCAAAATGACAGCCGCGCCGCGTTCAGCCAAATAATCGGCGTTGACTTTTTGATAGCGCCACGCGTGCGGATAAGGCACAAGGATGGCGGGCAAACCGAATAATGGAAATTCTCCCAGCGTGGACGCGCCTGCGCGTGAGACAACCAGATCGGCGGCGGAATAAGCGGCTCCCATATCATGCAAATAAGGCATGGCATGATAACGCGCTTTGAGATGCGCGGGTAATTCGTTCATTGTCTTTTCAACCGTGAGCCAATCAAGACTGCCGCTGACATGGATGACTTGCGCGATCTCCAGCAGGTCATTGATAAATTTCAATACAGCCATGTTGATCGAGCGCGCGCCTTTGCTTCCGCCAAAGATCAACAGCGTGGGCAGATCGCGGGAAAGGTTGAAGCGCTGAGTCGCTTTTTCGCGGGACCAGGTTGAAAGGTCTATGCGAAGCGGATAGCCGGTGACGTGGATTCGTTCAGGATGTGTAAAAAATTTTCTCGAAGCCTCAGCGGTCACGGCGATGGAATCTGCAAAAAAAGATAATATCTTTAAAGCTAACGCGGGTTCGATATCCGGCACATAAAGCATGGTCGGTACGCGCCAGCCTGCAAAAGCCATCGGCGCGGCTATGAAACCGCCGGTAAAGAAAAGTACATCTGGGCGGAATGATCGCAGGATGCGACGCGAAGCGACCACGCCGCGCACCAACTTAAGAAGATTGTTTGGCAGCGCGCGCAGTCCAACACCATGCACACCCGCGGCGGGAATCGCGGCAAAAGGAATGTCGGCGCGCTTCACGAGTTCAGCCTCCATTCCATCTTCACCGCCAACCCAAAGCAGTTCAAGGTTGAAAGTTGCAGGTTGAAGTTTGGAATCATGCTCCATTCCTTCAACTTTTGAACTTTCAACTTTTAACCGTTCGAGTACTGCCAGGGCGGGATATATGCCGCCGCCGGTTCCACCCGCGCAAATCAACAACCGCACTGTAGGACCTCCGATCTTCGTCCGTCATTGTGCCTTCGCCTTGATGACGGGAAATATTAAAGAGAATACCGATCGCGGCAAGCGAGACGACCATGTTTGAACCGCCCGCGCTGATAAATGGCAGGGCATTGCCGGCAAACGGCAAAAGACCAACCATCACCGCCATATTGATTAAAGCTTCCACGCCGATCCAAAATACCAGACCCGAAGCTAAAAGCGTACCAAGCATATCCGGCGCGCGGCGCGCAATCACAAGTCCGCGCCAGACAAGTACAGCATAAATTGCCATAAGAACCACACTGCCAAATAATCCCAATTCTTCGGCAATCACGGCGAAGATGCTATCTGTCGGCGGAACAGGCAGACCGGTTAACTTGGATTGTGCGCGTCCAATGCCGACTCCAAACCAGCCGCCGTTAACAATGGCTTCAAATGAACGACGCACATGATATGAAGCCTGCAACGGATCTTTTAAGCCCGCGATGAAATCAATCACGCGTTGACTGCCGGTAATACTGATGGACGCCACGATCCACGCGGCAATGACAGCGACAACCAATAACACACCGATCTGTTTCAGGTCGCCGCCCGCGATAAAGAAGAGCAGACCACCCATCATCAACACGGTTGCGGCGGCGCTTAAGTCTGGTTGCTGATAAATAAGTCCGCCGACAATACCGAGAATCACGCCAAGCGGAATCAAACCAAGTTGAATATCATGCAAGAGTTGCCGCTTTGCATACAGCCACACCGAAAGATAAATGATCGAAACAAGTTTCGCCAACTCAGAAGGCTGCATGGAACCTGAAAAGATGGAACGCTTCGCGCCGAAGCGAGTCGCATTTTCACTCATCAACAACACGACAATTAATAAAATAATGGTACCAGCCATGGCTGGCACGATCAACTTGTGCCAGTGATGATAGTCAATAAAAGCCAGCGCGCCCGCCGTCACCAGCCCAAGCCCAATCCACATCAATTGATGATTGAACATATAAGTCGGCGAATCATAGATACTCAGAGAAAAATCCCATGAAGCTGAAAAGAGCATGATCGCGCCGAACACAAGCAAGGCGGTCATCGTGACCAGTAATGGCAGGTCAAAATTATGCGCGGAATTTTTTGATTGCGGCGCAAGCGGTCGTTCGTTTACGAAAGTTCCTGTACCCATTGGCGAAAAAATTCTCCTCTCTTTTCAAAATCAACAAACTCATCAAAACTCGTGCCGCCCGGCGAAAACAGGATAACATCTCCAGCCTCGGCGACTTCAGCGGCTTTTATCACCGCTTCATGCAATCCTGAGCAACAAGCCACAGTCTTCGTTCTTTTTCCAGACTTTGAGCTGGTCACTGTTTTCTCGATCTTTTCCGCGGCTTCGCCAAACAAAACCACATGGTCCACGCGTTCATGGATCAAGGAAGCCAAATCTTCCCATGGCAGATTTTTGTCGCGACCGCCAAGCATCAACACAATCGGCTCATCGAACGCGCGGATGGCGGCAATGGCGCGCTCAGGCGCGGTGGCAATCGAATCGTTATACCAACGCGCGCCATGCAGCTCGCGGACAAATTCCAGCCGATGCGCGACGCCGTGAAAATCTTCCGCAGCTTCCAGCATGGCATCCAGCGTAAAACCTGCCGCGTGTCCGATGGTAAAAGCGGCAAGGACATTGCTTACATTATGATCTCCGCGCAATAAAATTTTTTCACGCAACATCAACGGCAAATAGGCATTGCCATCGCGCAAGTTAAGCAAACCATCATGCAAATACGCGCCGTTGAATCCTTCATCAAGTTCGTGCAAGCTAAATGTAAATAACTTGCCTTTTACTTTATTACGCAAAGTCCATGCGCCGATGTCATCGTGACCGAGAACAGCAATATCGGCATCATTTTGAAAATCCAGGATGCGCGCTTTGGCGGCGGTATAAGCTGTCATTGTGCCGTGGCGATCCAGATGATTCGGTGTGATGTTCAAGATGACAGCCAGATTGGGAGAGATGGTCATCTGCTCAAGTTGAAAAGATGACAATTCCAAAATGGCGACATCGTCCGCTTTCATATCGTCAACATAATTTATCAGCGGATCGCCGATGTTGCCGCCAATATATACGGACGATGGACGACGGACGGAGGACGGTGACTCGGTCTTCGGTCTTCGGTCTTCCGTCCTTTTTGCCATTTCACCAACCAGTGTGGTGGTGGTGGTCTTGCCTGCCGAACCGGTGATACCGATGGTTTTGCATGACACAGCTTCCATGAAAACTTGCGTATCATTCGTCAGCGGAATTCCGCGTTTGACGGCTTCAGCCACGATGGGCAAAGTCAACGGGACGCCGCCGGAAAGACAAAGCACATCGGCATTATCGAGCAAATCCACAGGGTGTCCACCCAAAGCCCATTGAATCGGCAATCCGCTCAAAAGTCCGCGTGAATCGGCGAGTTCGGACTCGGTGCGTTTGTCACTGAGCGTGACATGCGCGCCGTGACGCGCCATCCAACGCGCGAGGGCAAGTCCCTGGCGGGCGGCTCCGAGAATGAGAACATGGGTGTTCGTCCAGTTTGTTTTCATAAAATCAAAAATTCGTAAAGAGCGCGTTACGGATTATGCAATATGCAGTATGTCTTACACCAGCGTCAATCCAACGCCGAGCATGGCGGCGAGTAAACCAATTAACCAAAAACGTTGCACCACTTGTGTTTCGCTCCAGCCGAGCAATTCAAAATGCAAATGGACAGGAGCCATTTTGAAAAAACGTTTACCTTTGGTCAGTTTGAAATAGCCGACTTGTATCATCACACTAAAAAGTTCGGCAACAGGAATGATGGCGATCAATGGCAATACAAACCAATGACCGGTCATCAACGAAACCACCGCGAGAGTTGAGCCAAGCGCAAGCGAACCGGTATCGCCCATAAATAATTCGGCGGGATGAACGTTAAACCATAAGAAGCCGAATAACGCGCCGACGATGGTAAAGCAAAAGCGCGCCAGATACCATTGTCCCTGGCTGAGGGCGATGATGCCATACGCGGCAAAAGCGGTTGCAGAGATCAAGCCTGCGAGGCCATCCAGCCCATCTGTAAAATTAATCGCATTAGACATGCCCGCGATCAACACAGCCGCAATCGGCAGATACCAATATCCCAACTCGAATTTAAAGTAGACTCCGGGGATAATAATATCGGGCGATTGAAGTATGTATTTCAACACATAAGCCGCGCCGAGGCTTAAGAGAATTTGAATGATAAATTTTGTGCGGGCGCGCATCCCAACGCCTTTGCGCGCGCCGCGAATTCCCTGCCAGTCATCTATTACGCCAAGACCGGCAAACCCGATCATCACGAATAACGGAAGCAGGACCGAGCGGCCGATTCCACTGGTTGTCATCCCGATCAACACAGCGCCGTTAAGTAGAACTGTCAGCAAAAGCACAGGCAATATGAATAAGACGCCGCCCATGGTGGGCGTACCCATCTTCACGCTGTGGCGACCCGGTTCTTCCACGCGGATAATTTTGCCGATCCTGAAGTGACGCAGGACGCGCAGTAATGGACCGCCCCAGATGACGGTCAGCATATAAGAAAGCGCAGCGAGGCTAAGCGCCAATGTAGCTTGTTTCATGAGCTTACCTCCAACGCGGCAGTAATACGTTCCATGCGTAAACCGTGTGAACCTTTGAGAAGTACAGCGTCATCCTGAGTAAGATTCCCTTTGAGCCATTCAGTTACCGGTTCAATGGATTCAAATTCAAGGATGCGGTTGGGCTTCATGCCCGCGCGACGCGCGGCTTCAGCATACATGTGTGCGCGTACACCAAGTGTAATTAGTATTTTTGATACTTGCGCGGCGCGCTGACCGACCAGTTCGTGTCCCTGCTTTTCGTAGGGACCCAGTTCGAGCATATCACCCAGCACGGCGATCTTGCGTTTACTGTCCATTTCGCTGAGCAAGTTCAAAGCGGCAAGCATGGATTCTGGAGAGGCGTTATAGGTATCATCCAGCATTAATGCGCCCGACTCGGAGCGAACTGCCACGAGTCGCAATTGAGCATGTCCCTTACGCAAGCCTTCGAGAATTTCCATCCACGTCAAGTTATCAGCCAGACCAACAGCGGCGGCGCGCAAGGCAGTATGCACCGAGTGACGCCCGATCATTGGCACGTGCATGTGCATGGTCTCTTTGCGATAGTGCAAGCGGAAACGAATTCCGTCGAGTCCAAGTCCCTCGACTCCGTCAGCCCACAAATCCGCTTCGGAGGAAAGGCCATAAAAGAAGACGCGCGCTTTGGTTTTCTCTTCCATCTTTTGGACCCAGGGATCGTCGAAGTTCAAGATAGCCACGCCATCTTCTGGCAGAGCTTGCACCAGTTCAGCTTTGCCGCGCGCAATCGCTTCCTGTGAGCCGGCGCGTTCCGCGTGGACAGTTCCAACATTGGTCACAACGCCGATATGAGGCAGGGCAATGTCGCATAAGAATGCAATTTCGCCGGGGACGTAAAATCCCATTTCTAATACGGCGCGCTCATAACCTGAGCTAAGGCGCAGGATGGTAAGAGGCAGACCAATTTCGTTGTTGAGATTGCCGGGATTTTTCAATGTGCGATAACGCGTACCTAATACTTCTGCAACCAATTCTTTTGTGGTGGATTTACCGACACTGCCTGTGATGCCGATGACGCGCAGATCCAATTTGCGGCGCCAAAAACGCGCGATCTGTTGCAGAGCAGAAACGGTATTATCCACACGCAGGCAAAGAGGCGGAGTTAAGTCAAGGACAGAATCAACTGTCAGGTCGCCGCGCAGGTCGATGGTACGAAAAGAGGCGTCTACATCCTTCTGGATTAAAGCGAAAGATGCCCCCCGTCGAAATGCCTCGCCGATGAAGTTATGTCCATCCATCTGTTCGCCAGGAATACATACGAAGAGCGAACCGGAGATTACCTGACGCGAGTCAACCGCCGCTTCGGTTATCACCGCGGCGGCGTTCTCGATATGAAGATTGGTCAGCGCTTCCAACGCGTCGGCAAGTTTGAGCATGTTATTTTGATACCAGTTGCTGGCGAACCGAATCAGGCGGAATATTTAATAAGATGACCGTTTTCTGCGCCATCTCTGAGAATACAGGCGCGGCGGTTTCGGAACCCCAGATAGATGTGGAAGGTTTTTCAAGCCAGACATAAATCATAAATTGCGCGTCATCCACTGGTCCCCAGCCGATGAATGATGCATTTGTAAGGGCGCTGTCATAATAACCATAAGGCGTAGGGATTTGTGCGGTTCCGGTTTTGCCTGCCATGCGGTAGCCCGGCACCAATGCCTGCGAGGCTTCATTTTCCAATGAGATCGCCAGCATATTGCTCAGGGTTCGTGCGGTCTGTGAACTGATCGGCGCTCCGGTATATTGCGCGGGGACATTATATTGGCGGTTTTCACGCAGCATCGAATATAAGATGTGCGGCGAGACCATGCGCCCATCGTTGGCGATTGAAGATGCGGCGGTGAGCAATTGAATCGGAGTAATCGCCACGCCCTGACCGAAAGCGTTTGTCCCAAGATCAACCGGATACCAGTCCTCGTCACCCGGAACTTTGAGCCTGCCTGCGGATTCTCCAGCCATGTCAATATTTGTGAGATGACCCAACCCAAAGCGATTCATATAACCGTAAAAAATCTGTGTTCCCATCTGCGTGGAAATCCAAGCCATGCAAACATTTAAGGAATGTTGCAAGCAACCGGTCATATCCTGTTGTCCCCAGGCTTCATCGTTCCAATTCTTGATGATTGAACCGCCGACCAGAATCGAGCCGGTATCAAGGAAACCTGTGTTCGCCGTAACAGCGCCTGAATCCAATGCGGCTGCCATTGTGAGTATCTTGACTACCGAACCCGGCTCATAAGGTACAGAGATGGCGCGATTGAATTCACTGGCGTTTTGATAAACCACATCATAATTCCAGAACTGATTCAAATCCATACGCGGAGTAACAGCCATCGCCAGAATTTCTCCATTGCGCGGATCCATGACGATGATCGTGCCGCCTTGCGCGCCATAGGTCGAAAGCGCGTCATCCAGCGTTTTTTCCGCGGCGGCTTGTAAGTCACGATTGATCGTTAACACAAGGTTTGTACCATCTGGGATGTGTGGAATATCTTCCGCTTTATTCGGATCTGTCGGCACCAATACTTGCACAGGATTACCTGCCAACAAGTCGTTATATTTTTCTTCCACGCCAAAATAACCGCGTCCTGAGCGATTGACAAAACCTATGATATTGGAAGCCAGCGTGCCTTCAGGATAATCACGCTGAGGATGAGCGGTAAATTCCAAGCCGGATAAACTTCCGCTCGTGCCTGCTGGAGCTTGTTCCTGCATGGTAATCTGTAATTGTTGTAATGCGGCAGCGTCTTCCGCTGAAGCCGACTTTGTAACAATCAGATATGCCAGATCAGGAATTGGCGGATTAACAATGTTATTTAGTGTCTCTGCATAATCCACGCCTAATTGCACGCTCAATGTCATTGCAATGGCGTTGGCGTCTTTGACGTCGTTCAGATTGACGCCTACTTCGTAGACAGTTTTATTGCCCGCCAGCAAATGTCCATTGCGATCGTAAATATTGCCGCGATCCGGATAAAAAGTTTTAGGTTCGGTCGCATACCAGGAAGCGCGTTGACGGAAAATAGCGGCTTCATCGCTATTTTGAATCCGCACAATCTGAGCGATGACCAGAAATGCCAAAAAGCCCAACACACTGATCAGGAATTTTGAACGCCAAATATATTGCTGTCTCATTATTGTAGACCTCCACGCGCATAAGGCGAATGGATTTGTTCATCCATCCAATCCAGCAGAGATTGGTTGTATTCAGGCGGTATGCTCGGCGCGCGCAAACCAGGTTGCGGTCCATTGCTCAAGATCACAGGTTGTGGAGGCATATAACCAGCCACGACAATATATTCCATCATGCCGGGCTGGATCGGTTCAAAGCCCAACGCAAGCGCGCGTTCTTCCATTACACTGGTGGATGTCAACGCGGCAAATCTGGTTTGCAAATCCGCGCTGGCTTGTTGGCTGGCTCGCGTCGAAGCGGTCAGGTCTTGGATTTCGCGTCCGGCAATCGCCGCGCGCGCCGTGACATATAAATACAGCGCTGCGACCATGGCAAATCCCACAACGACAAGCAAAGCATTGCCGATCCACTGTCGCTGAATGCGCCAGGGAGCGATCTTATATGCATGGACGAAGTGGTTTATATTTTGCATAGCATTTCATTTCATCATTACATTTTCTCTACAACTCTCAACTTAGCGCTGCGTGACCTCGGATTATTGTTAATCTCTTCTTCAGAAGCCACAATCGGTTTTCTGGTTATCTCTTTTAAGACAGCCTTACGTTCAATTTCATAAATTCTTTCGTAAGGCGGATTTATCAAATCTTTGCTTTGATTTCGGAAATAATCCTTGACGATTCGATCTTCCAGCGAATGGAAGGAGATCACTGCAAGTCTGCCGCCGGACCTCAAGCCTGCCACCGCCTGCGGAAGCGCCGACTCTACTGAAGCCAGCTCGTCGTTGACCACGATGCGCAAAGCCTGAAAAGTTTTCGTCGCCGGATGGATGCGCTCGCCTCTACGCGGCGATGCTTTCTCGATAACGGCGACCAGCTCAAAGGTGGTGTGAAGCGGTCTTTTATCCACGATGGCACGCGCGATCTTGCGCGCATCTCGATCCTCGCCATATCGAAAAATTAAATCCGCGATATCTTTTTCGGGCAGACTATTCAAAATATCCGCCGCGCTCTGCAATACATGTGGACCAAAGCGCATGTCAAGCGGACCATCCTGCATGAACGAGAAGCCGCGCTCTGCCGTATCAAACTGCATGGACGACGCGCCCAGGTCAAGCACGATGCCATTCACCGCGTCCCAATTTGCGGCGGCGAGTTGATCCTTCAAGGTGGTATAGGAGGCCTGCACGAGACGAATGCGTGGTTCGTAAGGAGCCAAGGTCTCACGAGCCAACGCCAGCGCCCGCGGGTCTACGTCAAGACCCAGCAGAAGCCCATCTGGCGTACAGGCCTCCAAAATCCCGCGAGCGTGTCCGCCCGCGCCCAGAGTGCCATCCACGTAACGCCCACCTCGAGTCGGTTGCAACGCGTGTATAATCTCTTGGTAAAGTACAGGTTGGTGTGCGTAAGGGCGAAGCATGCTTCGTCCTACGATTGTTTGGAAAGATCGAGTGTGGCGAAACGTTGGTTGTTCGCTTCTGTATCCTGAATTTGCGCCATCTGTTCATTCCAGGCGGCGGGAGTCCATACTTCAAAGTACTCGCCCTGCCCTGCTACAATTGCCTCGCTTTCAATTTCAATGAAGGCGCGCAAAGGTTGCGGCACAACGATGCGTCCGATCTTATCCACTTCAACCGGAAAAGCATTGGACAGGATCAAACGGCGCAAGAGACGAGCGGTCGGATCAGCCAGATTCATGGCATTGATGCGCTCATAAACCTGTTTGAAATAAACATCTGTCATCACCATCAGGCATTTGTCAAAACCCTGTGTGATGAAGGCGCCATCTTCCAACAACTCACGGAAGCGCGCTGGAATCATCAAGCGGCCCTTATCGTCGAGATTGTGCTGGAAATGACCAATGAACATTTGTGCTATTTATCCTTTAATGCAAGAGAACGCCGGAATCCGGCGTCCTCCACTTCGTACCACTTCTTACCACATTATACAACTTTTGGCAGAAAAATCAAGTGACGCTCTAATAATTGAATGTTTTTGTAATGACTCTTTGGTACCTGATATTCCTAAAAAATAATGACCGCGCCATATAAACTAACCGACCTATGACAAACTCCCCCACCTTTTCCCTGCTCGAAGCCGCCAAATGGCGCGATTACGAATTGCTTGATTCAGGCGATGGCTTGAAATTGGAACGCTTTGGAAAATATATATTTGAGCGTCCTGAGTCACAAGCCATGTGGAGTCGTACCTTGCCAGAATCAGAATGGATGAACGCGCACGCGGTTTTTCAGCCAACCGGCGAAGAAAGCGGCGGACATTGGGACTTCAAGAAAAAAATAGAAGAGAAATGGGTGATGAGTTATCCGCTTACCCCCCTTTCATCCCCCCAAAATGGGGGGACAGGCGGGAGAGGGGAGTTAAGATTTTGGGTAATGCCAACGCCCGGACGACATCTTGGCGTGTTTCCAGAAACCGCTTCGCATTGGGATTGGCTCAGTGAATTGATTCAACACCGAGCTAACAAAGATACCAATGTGCTGAATCTATTTGGATATACCGGACTCGCGTCTTTAGCCGCGGCCGCGGCTGGCGCCAAAGTGACTCACGTGGACGCGTCGAAGAAGTCTGTAAGCTGGGCGCGCGAAAATCAGGCTTTATCCAACTTTGGAGAAAAACCGATCCGCTGGATCGTGGACGACGCGCAGAAATATGTGGAACGCGAGGCAAGGCGCGGAGTCAAATACGACGGCATTATCCTTGATCCACCAAAATTCGGCCGCGGACCGAAAGGTGAAATATGGGAAGTGTACAAGTCCCTGCCCGATTTGCTGAATACCTGCCGCGCTTGTTTAAGCGACAAACCATTATTTGTAGCCATCACAGTCTATGCAGTGCGCGCATCCGCGATCCATGTGGCACAGGCGCTGGATGAAATGATGAAGAATTACAAGGGGACAATAGACAGCGGCGAAATGGTAACGCGCGAGAGCAGCGCCAACCGATTATTGTCACAGGCGGTGTATGCAAGATGGGAAGGGAAATAAAAGTAAAGTTCTCTCGATAATTATCGAGAGAACTTGTTTACCACCTTTCTTCATGTGCTTGCTTGCAAACTCATTCAACCATTCGTAATCGACAGGGGGTTGGGTGAATTGCCACCAAGAGTGGTCGAGCCATACTTGTCATCGAAACGATTGCCTGACCTGGAGCAAGGTTAGGTAATCGATTCCATAAAGAATCATCTATTCCACCAACAGTGCGTTTCAAGCGTGAAATTACATTGGCGTCTGTGATTTTATGAAGAATATAATTATTAATTAAGCCTAATATTTCATCAGGCAAATGTTGAGGCAGTTGTGTCACAAACATTAACCCTAGCCAACGCTTACGTCCACGACGGGCAATTCTCGCGACTTGCTGAAAAATAACCGGCATTTGTTTGATTCGCTCGGCAGATAAAAATTCATGTGCTTCTTCTATGATTATCATAACTTTCGGTGTCTGCTCTTTAGCATTAGTAGCAGACTCGTAATTTTCCTCTTGTTGAATCATCAATCCACGCAAAATCTCAGAAATAACTAAGTTGTTTATTTGCGGCGAATCCGTATCGCTCAAATCAACAATAGTAACTTGACCCTTCTCAGTAATTGCTTTGTAATCTGGCAATTGAGTATTATTGTTATCAAATATACCTAAGCGTAATAGGCGTGCAAGGCTACCCTGAACTTTACGCCAACTCCAAATGTGTGTTTGAAGTTTTGCTTGATCTATCATTCTTTTGATTTCGTCCCTACTCGCATGAAATTCAGGGGTTTTAAGATAGGTATCTTGATGTTCATCCGCAACGATGTCAGCGCAAAACCGAACAATGTCATACATCATTTGTAGAGTTAATCTAGGATATCCTCTCTCCATTTCATCTAACTCAAGCAACTCGTTCTTTTCGTCTTCATTAGACGGATAGATTTTCAGAGTCATCAAGACTCGTTTTGCAATATCATAAGCTTTCAAGAAGCGCTCCTGTTGAGCCTCGTTGAGACCAAGGATTTCCATCACAGCATATGGCGAAAGGTTGCAGTACTCCAAACAAAAAGCATTATTGTTTTGGTATTCAGCATTGGTCGTTTCTCGCCCCACCAGATGGTATAGGCTTACATTTGATACACCTTCTGGTTTCATAAAATGTTTTTCTAATATGGGTAGCATTTTGGGATCATCTGTAGGATTCATTATGTGCGTGTACTCTCCTTCGGTATCAAAAATTACAACAGCAACACCACTTTCGCTCATTTCTTTAATCATCCCCGAAACCGTTGTCGATTTGCCGCCACCAGTTGTTCCCAAAACACCAATATGTCTTGGTAGGACATCTTTTCTTACAGGAATCGCTACGGGCATATTTTCATAACCAACAGCCAACCCCAAACTTACTTCGCCTCCAAGCTTCAATTTAACTTCAGTTTCTTCTTTGTTTAGAACAAAAACTGGACTGTTTGGAAGAGGGCGAAAGCGAGGAGGAAGCAAGGCCCCATCCACCTCTTCACCAATAATTTCTATCTGCACTCGACCATGATAGCGTGGCATAAAAGTCGCGCCACGTACTGTTGTTGTGATAACTATAGGAGCATCAGCACGCAGACCGTCAGGCTCAGCAAATGGACCCTCCACAACTGCGCCAAGGTATTGCCTGTCATCGCCACCTTTCTCGACAGGGCGACTTTTGACACGAACCAAAGATTGTGCTGGCACATTAGCAATATTGTCTGAAGGTAACAATACAGTTACGGTATTATCTTTGCTAGTTGGCGTATCATACATTGTTCGTCCGATAGCCCCTTCGAATTCCGCGCCTTCCTCAAATTCACCACCTGCCATATCAATCTCTTCTGATAGAGATTCGGCAAATTTATCGCTCATAGGTTGAACAGCTTCATTTAGGTTTTCTATAGTATCCATGTTATTCTCTCCTACTTGTGGTATCGAGTTTCACGTTCGCCAAGATATTTGAATGGTTGACTGTTTTCTGCATATGCGGTTTGTACAGATGACAAGAAACTATCTCCAAAAGTTGCACTGCACACTGTATCGGCCAGGTCAATTAACATTGGAAAACCGCGATGCTCTTGCAACAGACTATCAGCCATTGCAATATGTGCTGCCATCTCCGCATTATCAATATGGGCATAGAACAAGTATGGTGGTGCTGCCTCCCAAACACGGTATAAACCAACAACAATCTTAGGAGCAACCTCGTTAGCAAATGCTCGCATTAATGGTCTCACGCCACTTTCATTTCGATATCCCCCACTTTCCAGCATATTTTCAATATCGGGCTTTAATGTCTGGATGATAGCAAATTCCATTGGCTTTAGAGCATTGCCAATCATTAGCCAGTGGCGTTTTCGAGGAGCACTGGGAACAAATACAAATCGTTTGTAGTTCACAAACCAGTCAATCAAGTCCAAACTCAGTTGAATACGCTCCTTTTTTGAAGCCCATAAACCTGTAATAAGTTCATAAGCAATTAAGTTGCCATGTCCCATTCGCCAAAGCGCTTGTGACTTATCTTTTAGGATAGCTCGTTCGGCGAAAGCCATAATGCCACGTCGCGCTAATTCGCTGAGTTTCTCTCCGTCCATTCCTTGTGATTCACGTTTTTCGCGTCGTTCCAACACGGTGAGAACCTCCTCAACCGGATCTGACATTTTTGAGCGCAAATCCCTTCGAAAAAGCCGATGTCCCCATGTACCTTGATTGCCATTGTATGAAACAAGGCTTACCCCAATTTGGGTTATTGTAAGAGGTAAAGTATCATGAACCACACTTGTTCCATCGCATGCTTCAACGCCACCATTGAATAGAAGACCCGTATGAATACGCTCTAAATCTTCTCTTTTCGCTTGCCTTACGCCGGCGTTGCGAGGTGCGCCAGGACTGCTCTTTATCTTAGAAAAAACTTCCTTGCGAATTGTCTCCCGATAGCTGTCTTCCATTGTTACAGCATCTGCAATTTCCTTCTCCAAACGCCCATACATTTCCACCAGGTCTTCGCCATGTATCCACGTATCAAGATTGAGAGTCTGATTGAGAGATTCCCCATACGCGTCTTCAAATTCAGGTAGATTGGCGGATGGTTTTATGATCGGTTGGTCTATTTCAAAATCTTCCGGTTCTATCATAAGCAATTTACTCCTTTGCCTTTATATTCCGTAAGAAACAACAAAAGTTCGACAAAATTACCCGGCACGTAAAGTTTCTGCCCAAGAGGGCCCTTTACCAATATACCGAAGTAAAACATTGGAATAAGTTTTTGCAGCAAAAACAGGTAAGCCGAATAAATGAATTAGCCTCTCCGATAGAAGTTCTTGCCTTTGCAAGAATTGGCTTTGAGAAAATTTTATCCCTTTCAAAACATCCTGGGGTGGTGCTAGTAATCCAAAGCCGATTTTGTCTGCCTTATCTTCACCTGTCAATACAAATTCGCTTGCATTATCTCTATCCATCAAATTTGAAATAATTCCTATTCTTGTATTTTCAAGAATAGAGTGAACTCTTTCTGTAATCGTTGGTTCTCTGATGCCGTCAAACACATCAAGAATGTCTACGCCAAATTTACTTGTAGCTTTTTGTCTTGGATACCAGTAATCAGCAAGAAAATGCCCTACTTCATGGGCTAAAGTGAAATGGATTTCATCATATGGATCGGTACCATCACAAAAAATAAACCCTTTTCCACCATAAGAAATCAGGCATCCACGAACAAATCGGCTTTTGCAGTTAAACGAGTAAGAGATTCGCCTAGATCTTAGCCAGGTTTCAATGCTGCCTAATGCAAGGCGCGGCATTTTGATCACAGCAACAGGTAATGCCACGGCAATAGCTCGCTCGAGGGATCTGGGAAATGGCTCAACTTCTCCTGCCAAATCCCAGAAAATATCAATAATTTGCTGCTCTTCACCCGTCAGCCACATCATCTTCATCCTCTGCCCCACTGGCATCCTCTTGGGTAGAATGCTCATCGTTCCTATCACGCGCCGCAGCAAAATTAAATTTAGCGACACTTGAAACTGCGTCAGAATTAATACCCGCATTATTTGATAGAGCCACTATGCTTTCAACTCGACGAATCATGTTCACCAATAAAAGCAAATCGATTTCTGTGTATTCTGAAATTTGTGCAACCTGTTTGCCGAAATCTTTTGAGTTCGCATCTGGGCGCTTACATAAAGCAAGTTTCGCAAGAGTTCCTTCTGTCGTATGTAATACTTCAATGAGTTTATGTGCCGAGAACTTTTCCTGCTTTTGACAAGCGTTAATAATCCATGCCATATAAGCTGGATCGTCTTGTAACTTAGTCGCCATCAATTGAAGTTGATATAAAGTCTGAGTATCTATATCATTTGTCATTTCTAAGCCCTTTCGGGTCAATTTTTCGAATAATCGTTTTTTTGATGCGGTCTTTATGATTTTTAACTACTTCTTTTTGTTCAGAGAAACTCAAATGCTCAATTCCTAATACCTTTGCATACTCTTCTGTCTCCCGAATCCCGTCCATCATCATAGCAACCAATTGTTGATCTTTGAGAGCCGGAAATAATTCTTGGATTCGAGAAATTACAGGAGACAGACGCTCTAAGGCTTCTTCCTCAACATTTGTGTCATCTACAACAACAGAACCTCCTATAGTCTTTTCCGAATAACTATCCCAAAGTTCGACATCTTCGGTCAAATGTGTTGAATTCTCATCAACTTTCTTTGGTTTCAGGTAATTTAGCAAATCCCCCTTAGCTGACATGAGTAAATAACTCATTAGCAATTGTTTATGCGATTGGTAATAATCTGGCCGAGCAAAATAATTTAGCAATGCATCTGTAACAGCCGTATCAATAAGGTCAGGATCAAAAAGAGCGGGGAATTTATTATTTAACCGTTTCGTCAAAATAGGCAATA
>Ga0315268_10001928_pt1 | contig 23775 bp, 33 predicted proteins | sample C1_top_MG_FD_204535 | JGI IMG/M metagenome (GOLD analysis project Ga0315268, IMG submission 204535) | Sediment microbial communities from Yellowstone Lake, YNP, Wyoming, USA - C1_top | ecosystem: Environmental > Aquatic > Freshwater > Lake > Sediment | place: USA: Wyoming | collected 2017-08-01 | reverse complement strand
TTAGAAGAGAAGTTGGCCGACGTACGCCGGAAACTTGTGGAGCTTCAGAAATTGGAGCATGAGCTGCGATTAGCACTGCGCAGTTGCAACAAAGAGCTGGGCAAACACACCGATCATTGCCCAATTTTGAGAGAAACAGGCAAGAGCAAGCCGGGAGAATAACAGATGAGAGCTGAAAATGTTCAAAGCGCACCCGGTCGGACTGGCTCAGGCGCACTTCTTGTCGGAGGTTTAGCTGCCATTTTGGCTTCGACTTGCTGCCTGGGGCCTCTGGTTTTGGTTGCTCTCGGCTTGAGCGGAGCGTGGATCGGGAATCTCACGTTACTCGAACCGTATCGTCCGTTTTTTATCGCTGGCGCTCTCGTAGCTCTGTTCTTTGCAGGCCGACGGATATTCCGGCCAGCACAGGCCTGCCAGCCGGGTGAAGTGTGTGCAGTGCCAAGGACTCGCCGTATTTACAAGATCGTATTTGGGATAGTTTCAGCGCTCGTTCTCATGGCACTTGTCTATCCGTTCTTAGCCAAACTTTTTTACTAAGTCTCGACCAAGGAGGAAATGTTATGAAGAGTATTAAGACCCTGCTGGCTGCCGTTATTGCTCCGCTCGTATTGGTTGCTTCGGCTTGGGCGTCGCCGCAAACGGTAACCTTGAATGTTTCCGGCATGACCTGTCCGGCGTGCCCTATCACGGTGAAGAAAGCGCTCGAAAAAGTTCCTGGCGTTTCAAAAATAGAAGTGCGGTTTGAAAAGAAACAAGTTCTGGTGACCTTCGACGACGCAAAAACCAACACGGATGCGCTCGTGAAGGCCACGACGAATGCGGGCTATCCCTCGCAACCGGAGAAGGCCACCAAGTGAGAAACGTGTGGGTACGTGCGAGGACGTCGGATGGGGCGAGGAGACATGTATGTCTGACTGTTGTTCTGTAGATGCGAGGATTGGTACGGCACCTGCGGTGATGGCTTGTCCCGTCAATGGCACGCGCTCCAAGCACGTGGACATGCTTACGGTTAAGAGTCTCGTCCGTCAACTCCCTCTGAGGATGCCGAACACGCAGTATTATTTCTGCGAAGCGCCTGACTGCGATGTAGTTTATTTCCCGTTCGACGCTCAAGCACCCACCTTTCGTCGCGAACAGCTGCTGGTGCGGGTTGGCGCTAAGGAGAAGACCGACCCGATTCCGGTTTGCTATTGTTTTGGCTTCACGCGCAAGGACATTCAGGACGAGATCGTTGAGACAGGGCACTCTACGGTCGCAGAGCGGATCACGGCGGAAGTGAAGGCGGGCACCTGCGCCTGCGAAGTGAAGAATCCTTCGGCCAAATGCTGTTTAGGCAGCGTCGCGCAAGTGGTTAGGGACTGCTTGCGAGCGACTCGAAGAACCAAGATCGAAGTCGCGCCGTAGTCTTACTCAGCGGCTTGCACGAGGCGCATGCGGGAAGACGCTTTGCGGGGGTATTCGATGAATAAGAAGGTCGTCGTTTATAGCCAGCCCAGCTGAATATTCTGTGGCAAGGTGAAAGAGTTTCTTTCACAGAACACGGTCGACTTTACGGATCGAAACATTGCTGCGGATGAGGCCGCACTCAATGAACTGGAAAAACTCGGCTATATGACAACGCCTGTGACAGTAATCGATGATGAGGTTGTTGTGGGCTTTAATGTTCCCAAGCTGAGCACTCTGCTGCGGCTAGGGGAAGGGACTCACCAGTGATGCGATTCGCTATTAAGGCGAGGAACAAGCATCTATGAATACGGAAACGATCAACGCGGCTGGGAAATCCCCCTCGAAAGGGGCGCTTGCCGCTGCGCTCTCGGCTATGGGAAGTGTCTTGGCTGCGGCGACCTGTTGCCTACCCGTGCTTCCCTTTGTACTGGCTGCCGGAACGGCAGGGACCGCAACGTTCCTGTCTACCTTCATCGGCGCTCTTCGGCCATACCTTTTGGGGGTTTCCGTTCTCTTCATTGCTCTCGGGTTTTATCAAAGCCGACGCGCCAGCCAATGCAATTGCAAACCGAGTGTTTTCAGCCAAGTGGTTCTGTGGGTGTCGGCCCTGATCGTCGCCATCTCGATTCTGCTCCCGCAGGCATTCGCAGATCTCGTAGAGAGGCTGCTATGAAGCGCAGGAGCATTGGTTTAGGCCTCGCCGCTCTCGCCATTCTTGCTGCCCTGTTTTACTTGTATGGTGGACACCAGACTCCGAGCGGTCAAGCGCCGCTTTCCGATCTAAATGCGACGAACCTGGGCGAACTCAAGAATGAGTTCAACGGCAGCCACGCCAACGTGCGCATGCTGGTGCTTCTTTCCCCGACTTGACCGATCTGCGTGCGGGGGGCCTCCGCGCTCGAAGCATTACTGGAAACACAAACAGACTCGCATCTGCGTGTGTTCGTAATTTGGGAACCCGTGCTGGCTACGGACTTGAGCGCGCCTTCGACCATCACCCTTCGGCGCATTCATGATTCGCGGGTGAAGCAATATTGGGACTCAAATCGAGTTCTCTCCCACGCGATGGGAGAGCATGATCGTCCGAGCGTCGTCTGGGACTACATCGCTGTTTATGTGCCAGAACAGATATGGACAGACGCGCCCCCTCAACCCGGATTCAAGGGCCGCCCCGTGGTGCACTTCATAGAGGGAGCGCGAAAGGCATTGGAGACTATGTATTCAGAGCAGAACAAACTGAATTGATGCCCGTTCGTGGTGATCGCGTTTGTCTCCGACCCCATCTGGTGATGATGGCTCGCGGCAATTCCCGCAGACGGCGACGAAACGCAGTAAGCTGCGCACATCCACGCGTCACCGGAATTCGCCGCTGATAGCGCAATCACCAGAACAGAGATTAGGAGTCGCATCTCGTTTCGAGAATACACCCGCGATGGCTCTCGTACAACGACACTTGCGTGGACCTAAGACGGAACTGGCCGCTACCTAAGCAAGGGCAGAGCGCAAGACGTGCTCATCCGGGCCACGGCCAGCGCAGCATCCCGCGAGTTTACCGTCAACGACGACAGCGGGGACGCTGCGGACTCCGTAACGCTTCGCTTTGGAGGCGGTCTCGGACTGATGCATGTCGTGAATCACGACCTCGTGCGAAGAACCGGCTATTCTTTTGACGAGGTCGATTGTTTCCGTGCACGTGGAACAGCCCGCGCTGAAGACTTCGATTTTCTTTCTTGTGCTCATGGTGTTCTCCTAAAGAACTTCTTGGATTTCTTCCCTACGACAGGCCGAACATGTTGTGGTGGTGGTTCGCATTGTTTCGGCGAGGCCACGTATTCCAGAGTGAAGCGATAACCAACAATCCGATAGCGCCGTATACTGCGGGCCGGGTATCCCAGACAAACTTACCCATCAGGACGCCGCTCGTCGCAAATACTGCCAGCGCGAAGGGACCATACCCACGGCGTTCTCTCGCTCTGAAAAGCATCGCCGCCACGACAAGGACGAGAAATGCCACAGTCAACGGCAGTAGATACCTAACTGAAATCAGAAAACCGAGACCAATCGAGGTCAGCAACCCCGCATAGACTGGCCAGCACGCCGGACATGCCAACTTCGGCAGCATCGAGACGCCGATGCTCGGTAAAGCTACTAATCCTTGCCTCCATCTGCTGCTCACGCATCCTCCCGGTCAAGGCTCTCAAGAATGGGACATTCGGCGACTGGTGCGCATCCATCGCAAACTCCTGTCAGTTTCCGCAGAGTCTTCTTTATGGACTCAAGGCTTCTGATCTTGGCTTCGATGTCGGCAATCTTGGCTTCCGCCCGCGTCCGAATATCGGCGCTGGTTGTACGTCGTGACACGCGAAGCGACAACAGTTCTCCGATTTCCGTGAGCGAAAATCCAAGCTCCTGAGCGCGCCGGATGAATCTGAGCCGGCGTGCAGCGTCCTCAGGGAACAGACGGTACCCCGATGGGGTGCGCGGAGGTTTTGGGAGCAAGCCTCTTCGCTCATAGAAACGAACGGTTTCCAGATTGACTCCGGCCTGCTTGGCGAGACGTCCGATTGTGAGTGACTTCATGTCCATGCCCGCTTTCTGAGTGCAGTCTAAACCCCGGACTACAGTACGGGGTCAAGCCCTATTTTTAGACCTCGGCACGTCCTGGTCCGAAGTCGGCTGGGGGTATCGTAGACTGGGGACATGGCTGAAACGGCCACATTGGAGCGTACGGCTGTCGTGCGGCGTGGGCGAAAGCTCGAATATTTCACCGTCGCGTGGAATTCCGTCGAAGGGCTCGTGGCTGTGATCGCGGGTGTGATTGCCGGGAGCATTTCGCTTGTGGGCTTTGGAATCGACAGCTTCATCGAAGTGACGTCTGGGTGGGTCTTGCTGTGGAGGATGTCGGTTGATGCGGATGTGCACGGTCGCGAACGGAACGAAAGGCGGGCGCTGCGGGTCGTCGGCGTCTCCTTCTTGCTGTTGGCTGCCTACATTGCCTATGAATCCATTGCGGACCTGTTGTCCAAGCGGGCTCCCGAACACAGCGTGCCGGGAATTATTCTGGCTTGTGTCTCACTGGTCGTCATGCCTGTACTCTCGAGGGCAAAGCGAAAGGTAGGGCACGCTTTGAGTAGCGCTGCCATGCACGCCGACGCCAAACAAACGGAGTTTTGCACCTATCTGTCCGCCATCCTGCTGGCCGGGTTGATGCTCAACGCTGTGTTCGGCTTCTGGTGGGCCGATCCTGCGGCGGCACTGATCATGGTTCCGATCATCGCGAAAGAGGGGATCGAAGGATTGCTGGGGAAAGGGTGTAATGATTGCGGTGCGGGGGAGCGGCTGTTTCGCAGCTAAATTGCATCTCAATTGGAGTAACGATTTAGTTCGATTCTCGCGTCCCGAGAATGAACAAAGCCTACCGGTGCTAGAGCCAGTTTCGTTCCGTTGCGAGGTCCGCGACGCGCTGTCGAATCTCGTCCCGGATATTCCGGACAATTTCGATAGGCTGGCCCTTGGGGTCTCGTAAAGGCCAGTCGAGCTTTTGCAGGCCAGGCACAAACGGGCAAGCGTCTCCGCATCCCATGGTGACGAGCAATGTAGCCTGCCGTGCCAGATCCTCTGACAGGAATTGTGGCTTTACGCCGGTCAAATCGATCCCTTCCTCGCTCATGACCTGAACAACTTCGGGGTGAACACGCTCTCCTGGCTGAGTGCCCGCCGATATGGCGCGTGCCTTCGTGCGATCACATATTTTGTTGAACCATGCGGCTGCCATTTGCGATCTTCCGGCGTTCTGGACGCAGGCAAACAATACGGTATCCAAGTGATGCATCCTTTCTTGCTACGAAGGAGGTATGTCTCCGGCCTACTTCTGAGACCCAGAATAAACTAACGGAAGAACTTCTCTGACGGTCGCCTTGCTAAGGCGCTTTCGCGGCGTGCGTGCATGTGACGAAAGCGCGGTTCACTGGTGACGGCCGTCACAGACTTGCTGCAGGAATAGAGTAGCATAAGTTAATGCCTGTATGCGAATATACAGTTATTAAAGAAAGGCGACCATTCCGTGGAAACCATCTCTAGTGCGGCATCCGCTGCGCGACAGGCTAAACGACTGAATCTTTTCGAGCGTTACCTAACACTCTGGGTAGCTCTTTGCATGGTTATCGGTGTTGCTCTGGGAAAGATCATGCCCAGTTTCGTCCAGAGTCTGCGCTCGCTGGAATTTGGCCAGGGCAGCCATGTCAACGTTCCGATCGCCATCCTGATTTGGCTGATGATCATCCCGATGATGATGAAGGTTGACTTTGCATCCATCTTGAGCGTGCGAGAGAAACCACGGGGACTGCTCGTCACCTTGTTCGTGAATTGGCTGGTGAAACCCTTCTCGATGGCTCTGATCGCCTGGGTTTTCTTCCGCCACATTTTCAGTGCCTGGATTCCGAGCCCGCTTGCGGACCAGTACATCGCGGGGACGATTATTCTTGCAGCCGCCCCGTGCACGGCCATGGTTTTTGTTTGGAGTTACCTGACGGATGGCGACCCGGCTTACACGCTCGTGCAGGTATCGGTAAATGATCTGGTCATGCTTTTTCTTTTTGCTCCCATTGTGCGATATCTGGTGAGTGGAGCTTCTTCGCTGCATGTCCCATTTAACGTGCTGCTGTATTCCGTGTTTGTTTTCATTGTCATCCCGTTGGCGGTGGGTTCTGCGCTTCGATATTGGTTTATCCGCAAGCACGGTGTGGAGTGGTTTGAACAAAGTCTTCTGCCGAGATTTGCGCCAGTCACGATCCTAGCGCTGTTGGCTACCCTGGTCTTCATCTTCGCCTTCCAGGCCGACAACATCACCAGCCGCTACTTCCACGTGATTCTCATCGCCATTCCGATTCTGCTGCAGGTGTATTTCAATTCCGGTTTGACTTACGGGCTGATGAAATTGTTCCGGGTTGAGCATTCCGTGGCCGCGCCCGGCGCATTGATCGGTGCGAGCAACTTCTTCGAGCTTGCTGTCGCGACGGCAATTGCCCTCTTTGGCCCAGGGTCGGGCGCTGCCCTGGCTACTGTGGTCGGCGTCCTGGTGGAAGTCCCGGTCATGCTCTCTGTGTGCAGCGTCTGCAATCGCACCCGGCACTGGTTCCCAGCTTTGCAGCCGGGCCGTTAGGAGGAAACAGCCATGCTTTCCCACATTATTGTTGCGAGCGACGGCTCTGAGGCTTCGGACCGCGTGGTGGCGTGCGTAGAAAACCTTAAACGGGTTGGCAGCCAGGAAGCCACCCTGATTCACGTTTTCAATGTTAACGAGGTCGGAGGACTCTATGTCTCGCTGCAGAAGTACATATTGCCCAAGCTTGAAAAGCAAGCCAGCATTCTGCGACAGGGCGGCTTCCGAGTTGATGTTCAAACTCCCCTGGGTTTTCCCGCGTACGAAATCAACAAGCTGGCTCGTCAGCGCTCCGCTTCCCTCATTGTGGTCGGCTCGCACGGCGCCTCACTGACGACGGAGGTTCTCCTTGGCTCAACCGCCCAATCGATACTGCAGAACGCAATATTTCCCGTCCTGCTGATGAGACTTGAGATCACTGAGGAAAACGGTGGGAGGCGCTGCCGCGTAATCTGTGAGGATATGTTCCAACACATTTTGTTTCCGACAGACTTTTCGGATAACGCGGAGCATGCTCTGTTGTACCTCGAGCACGCCGTCCGGGAGACCAAGAGCCGCGTGACGCTGCTCCATGTGCAGGACAAAACCAAGATCGAAAAACACCTGAAGCACCGCCTAGAGGAGTTCAACCAGATTGACGCAGAGAGACTTGCGGGGATGAAACTCAGGCTGGAACAGTGCGGTGCAGTTTCCGTTCAGACGGAAATCGCGTACGGATCACCCACGCAGATCATTCTGGAACGTGCTCATGCCAACAGCTTTTCATTAATCCTCATGGGCAACCAGGGGAAGGGTTTCATCCAGGAGGTTTTCCTCGGGAGTGTCGCCAATAATATCGCGCGGCTTGCTCCCTTGCCGGTACTGTTCATTCCGGCAGTACGATGACAAGCGAGGGCCTCGCGAGGAGGAGGCATCAACAATGACCAACATGGAGACGCGCGGGAGCGCCCGAACTCGTCCGATGGGCCGATTATGCAATCGAACACAACAGTGGTTTCCACCGGCGGAAGGTGAAGGATAGAACAGAATTGATAGGGAGGTAGTGCTATGAACCGCGAATCAGAATGTTACGGAAAGATGTTTCCATCCGTTGTCGAGATGGCTCACAACAGGCCAGTTGCTGGGAAGGTGTTCGGATATGAAGTGGACTATCCGGGGCAAGTGGCTCACAAGCGAGAGACGATGGTGGACCGCGATGCCTGGCAGAAGTGTCTGGAATGCTGTGACTTGAATGGCTGTTATCGGCTATCCACAGGGACGATGCTCATGGAGCTCGCAGTCAAGACAACACCACAGACGTTATATTGACGTGATTCTGAGGTTGCCGTCGCAATCACGATTGCGCTCCTCGGCCCAAGCTTGGGCGCGACCCTGGGTACGGTGTTCGGGGTGACCGTGGGCAGCCCTGTGATGTTATCCGTCCGGGGATGTGCAATTGCACCCGGCACTAGTTCCCATCTGCACAGCCTGGGAGGTATCTATGCGTTCCGGAATCGTCGTCGCGGTTGGCAAGCCGCTGCAGAGCGATACCCACAATTGCCTGGGCGTCTCATTGCCGAAGCGAGGTGACTCATGCTCGAATATGCAGTTCATGCCAAGCGGGTAGACGCGCATGGCAGCATCGCCTCTACGAAGCAGGCAAGCGTCACTCTCGATACAGATATAAACGGTCGGCCCGATGCCTTTAATCCCGCCGAATTGTTTCTAGCCGCTGTCGCCGCCTGTATGCTGAAGAGCGTTGAGCGGGTCACGCCAATTCTCAAATTCAATCTTCGCGGCGTTGAAGTACGTCTTCATGCAGTGCGGCAGGACAGCCCGCCGAAAATAATCTCGATCGACTACGAATTAATTGTAGACACAGACGAAGACGACCATCGGCTAGAGCTTTTGCATTCGAATGTGCGGAAATTTGGCACAATTTCCAACACCGTCGCCGCGGCCACGCCGCTGGAGGGCACGGTGAGGCGGGCCGATGCGGTTCGCGTGCAAGAGGCTGAAACCCGTCATGTCTCCTAGTGATCTTGGTCAGGCCGTGGAAGGTCGTTCATGCTGCTTGCGGGCAGCGAGCGCTTGCTGTGGTTATGTCTCAACTCAATCTGATTCTGCTCGCGGCTGGATGTTGTTGCGCAGCGGAGAAAGGAAGGAGCGATGGGCTCTTCGAAGGATTACGATTACGACCTCTTAATCGTCGGCGGTGGCCCCGCCAGTGGTGCGGCGTCCATGACTGCGGCGGCGGCTGGTGCGCGTGTGGCTGTAATTGAGCGCGACCGTCTCGGCGGCACTTGACTGAATTATGGGTGAATACCCAAACAGACCCTGGTCAGGGTCACCGAAATTCTGGCACTTGCGCAACGGCTCAACGAATTCGGGATTACTGTCTCCGGACTTAGAATCGACTGGAGTCGAGCAGTGGCGCGCGCCCAGGAAATCATCCAAGACTGCGGCGAACCAAAGGCGGATGAGATGCGAGCCCGGGGCATAGACTTGCACTTTGCCTCGGCTCGTCTGGAAGACGCTCACACAGTATTCGCCGGCGTCAAACGGCTGTCGGCCGATCAAATCCTAATTGCCACGGGTGCGCATCCGCCCCGGCTGCCGATTCCTGGCATTGAGCAAGCGTTGACACACGTGGAGATGCTGCGCCTCGAACAGCCACCTGCCCGGCTGATCGTCATCGGCGGAGGCATCATCGCGTTCGAGTTCGCGTACATGTTCGCCCGGCTCGGCACGCGCGTCACCATAATCGAGATCCTTGATCATGTACTGAGTATGGTGGACGGTGAAATTCGCCGCGCTGTTCTTGAGCACTCCGCACGTCTCGGAATCAGCGTACTTACTTCCGCCACAATCAAACGGGTCAAGCGCGACGGCCAGTCCTATGAGGTCGAAGCCGATCGGTCGGGACAGCCCATCAAGCTCACTACAGATGTGGTGTTGCTGGCCGCTGGACAGACACCTGCCACGGAAAATCTGGGGCTTGAAAAAGTCGGCGTCACGTGTGACCGCGGGATTATTACGGACGGTACCCTGCGGACCAGCGTTCCCAATATATGGGCCGCCGGCGATGTGCGCCATGGAGCGCCGCAATTAACGATGGTCGCACAGTACGAGGGAAAGCTCGTTGCCTATAACGCTCTCCATTCTTCGTCCAAACAGATGGACGAGCGCATAGTGCCTTGGCTGATCGGTACTAGCCCGCCTATCGCCGGGGTCGGGTTCACCGAGGACGAGGCCAAGGCCGCCGGTCATAGAATAGGGTCGCACAAGCTTGAATATTCGAAGGTCTGTCCCGTCGCCAATGTGGCCGGAGAATCCGAAGGGCTCGCGAAGATCATCTTCGACGCCGGAACAGGCTCGATACTCGGCGCGCACATTTTTGGCGCGGGAGCGCCCGAACTCGTCCAACAGGTTGCGTTCGCCATGCACGCAGGAATGACGCTGCGTCAAGCGGGCTCTACAATTTTTCTGTTTCCGTCGCTGACCGACGTGTTGCAGCGTCTGCTGCTTCCGCAACCCGGTGACCCGTGAGAGTCGTGTGAGCTGATGATCATTCGCTTTTTCGAGGCAGCGGTGCTGGCCGACGCCAGACATAACCTGAGTGATGTGTGCGGGCTCGCGCTCGCTTGGGCTGAGTTGCCTGTCACTCGACTGCGCCCCGACGATCTCCGTACCTATGGTTGGCGACGTGGCTCAATCCCGGCCAGCTTCGCCAACGCATTGCTCCTGCTTGGCGGTCAGCTAGACAGTTTTGGCATCGCGCGAGCGGGTCCATATGGATTCATTCAGTATTTAGAGGAACATCATTGAAGGAGCGCATTTGTTGAGCCCTTCGCGCGACCACACTCACACGCCGCCCACCTTTGGCCGCGCGTTTGCCGTTGGCATCGCGCTCAACATCGGCTTTGTGCTGATCGAGGCTTTCTACGGCTGGCGGGCGGGCTCGCTCGCCCTGCTGGCCGACGCTGGCCATAACCTGAGCGATGTGGGCGGCCTGGGGCTCGCCTGGGCTGGCTTGGCTGCCGGCCGACTTCGTCCCAACGACCGCCACACGTATGGTTGGCGACGTGGCTCAATCCTGGCCAGCTTCGCTAACGCATTGCTCCTGCTCGTCGCCATGGGTGCGCTTGCATGGGAAGCCGTGCGAAGGCTCCAGTCTCCCGCACCTGTCGAGGGAATGACGGTGATGGCGGTCGCAGGTATCGGCGTGGTCATCAACGGGCTTACGGCCGCGATGTTTATGACGGGCCGCAAAGAAGACCTGAATATCCGTGGTGCTTTCCTGCACATGGCGGCCGATGCTCTGGTGTCGGTTGGTGTCGTGCTGGCTGGCGGGCTTTACCTCTGGCAGGGCTGGACATGGATCGACCCGGTAGCAAGCCTCGCAATCGCGCTGGTGATTGTTGTCGGGACGTTGTCGTTGTTCCGGCAATCGTTGCATTTGCTGTTCGACGGAGTCCCCGAACATATCGATTTGCTGGCGGTGCGTCAGCGTCTGCTGGAGCTGCCGGGCGTGCAGGCCGTGCATGACCTGCATGTCTGGGCGATGGGTACGTCGGAAGTGGCGCTGTCCGCACATCTGGTTCTCAAGAATGAGGGCCGCGACGCCGATAACCTGCTGCACGCAGCAACAAACGAACTGCACGAACACTTCGACATTCCGCATGTGACGCTGCAACTCGAATCCGAAACTTTTGCACTCACGTGTAGTCCGGCGAGCGGACAGTGCCGCTGAAGTATGGGGGGAACGGAAATGATTTCGACAGAGACGAAGGAGCAAGGGGTCCCGAGTATTACCGCCCCAAAGGCAAGTGGTGAAGAAGGCTCATCGAACCGCCTGGTGAAAAAACCTGGTAAATGCTCGGCCATAGTCACGGTCGCCGGTGTGCTGATCGAAGTCCTCGATGCCTGCCCCTGGAATCCTTAACGGAGATGAGCATGAATATGACCGCGGCAACCAGTAAGTGGTCCGACACCCATCCGAGGGAGTTCCTGGCGACCGCGGCCGCGTTCTGGGCGGCCCTTTACTGGGCGCTGGCCCCCGCCTCCGAAGCGCTGGTGGCGGCTCTCCCCGTCGATCGCGCGAGTCACTTGGGCGGCGCGCTGCAGTTCTTCCTCTACGACACGCCCAAGATTCTGCTCCTGCTCAGCGGCATTGTCTTCGTGATGGGGATGGTGAACTCCTACTTCACGCCCGAGCGCACGCGCGCGCTGCTCTCCGGGCGCACCGAAGGAATCGCCAATGTGATGGCGGCGAGTCTCGGCGTGGTCACGCCGTTCTGCTCGTGCTCGGCGGTGCCGCTCTTCATCGGATTCGTGCAGGCCGGACTGCCACTCGGCGTGACGTTCTCGTTCCTCATCGCCGCACCGATGGTCAACGAGGTGGCACTCACGCTGCTGTTCGGCCTGTTCGGTTGGCGGATCGCCTTACTGTACCTCGGCCTCGGCCTGTCCGTCGCGATTGTGGCCGGCTGGGTGATCGGGCGGCTCAAGATGGAGGCCTATCTCGAAGACTGGGTGCGCCTGATGCCCCGCGTCGAGGCGCTCGTGGGGAACCACGATGTCAAGCTCTCAGAACGGGTCGACGCGGGCTTTGCCGGCGTACGCGAAATCGTGGGCAAGGTCTGGCCGTACATCCTTGCCGGCGTCGCGATCGGCGCGGTCATACATGGTTACGTGCCTGAGGCGTTCATGGCCTCCTTCATGGGCAAAGATCAATGGTGGGCGGTGCCCCTCGCCGTGCTCTTGGGTGTGCCGATGTACGCGAACGCGGCCGGGGTGATTCCCATCGTGCAGGCGCTGCTGGCCAAGGGCGCCGCCCTGGGCACCGTGCTGGCGTTCATGATGAGCGTGATCGCACTGTCGCTGCCCGAAATGGTAATCCTGCGAAAAGTACTCAAGGTGCGGCTGATCGTGACCTTCGTCGCGGTGGTGGCCACCGGGATTCTGCTCGTCGGCTACGTCTTCAATGCGGTGCTGTGATTAAAAACTGGGAGATGCCATGAAGAACATTAAGGTACTGGGAACCGGCTGCGCCAATTGCCGGAACACCATCAAGCTGCTCGAAACGGTCGCCCGTGACAAGGGCGTGGACATCCAGGTGGAGAAGGTCGAAGAGATACAGGACATCATGCGCTACGGGATCATGTCCACCCCTGGCGTTGTCATCGATGGACAGGTCGTTCATGCCGGCGGCGTGCCGAGCCGCCAGAAGGTCGAAGGTTGGCTCCAGGGAGAGGCGTCGTCATGAAGGAGGCCGCCTCGAAGATGACGTTCGAGATCGCCTCCCGCCGAGTTGCTCCTCGCGGCGCTGTCAGCTTGCATGTTCAAGGGCATCGACGCGAGACGCCAATAGCCTGCTGCACGCAGCAACAAACGAACTGCACGAACATTTCGACATACCGCATGTGACACTGCAACTCGAATCCGAAATATTCGCACTCACGTGTAGTCCAACGAGCGGATGGTGCTACTGAAGCATGGGGAAAACGGAAATGATTTCGACAGAGACGGAGGGGCAAGAAGACTAACCACTGTGGTGGTCAGGTCATTGGAATCGGTTCAGTTTGTCCATCAAGATCACGCCCTCCTGTGACCTACATCACTGTTCTAACAGCAAAGCGGTGTCAGATTAACAATAGAGTACGGAAATGATTTCGACAGAGACGAAGGAGCAAGAGGCCCAGGACATAACCGAGAAGGATCGGTCTGCTTCTCCGAAGCTGACCGACTCCAGAGCCACCCCCGGCCCAACTGTAGGGAGATTTTCCCGTGCATGGCTACTCTTGCCAAGCGGGATTGTTGCTGCTGCAGCGGTGTTCCTGCTCCTTCCGTCAAGCGTTCAAGTCACGAAGCTAGCCACGATGACCGTCCGCGACGAGGCGGTGGGGGTCGGCTATGTTCAAGCCAAAGTGCCCGTCAGCGCCAGCGCCAAAATCAACGGGGTGATCCGCAAGGTTTACGTGGATCAGGGAGACTCCGTAAAGAAGGGGCAGGTCCTGGCTCAATTGGAGAACGAGGACTTTCGCAGCCAGGTCATGCAAGCAGAAAGCCAAACGGGAGCTGCCAAAGGGGCATTGTCATCCGCACGCGCAGAGCGCCTCGCCGCTGAGGCGCGCGCGCGGGCGGGCCGGAGCGCCATTTCGAGAAGTCGGGCGGGGTTGAATCTTGCGAACGCCAACTACGACCGGGCGAAGGGGCTCTATGACAGCGCCGTGTGGTCCAAACAGGCGCTGGACGACGCGGAAACAACCTATGTGCAAGCACAGGAAGATCTGAAGAACGCAGAGGAAACCCAGCGTTCCCTCGACCAAGGAGTTGCGGCGGCCGACGCTGGCGTGGAGGCGGCCCAACAATCTGTGTCGGCGGCTCAGGCAGGAGTCGGATTCCAACAAGCGAGCTTGCAATACACAATCGTGACCAGTCCGATGGACGGTTACGTGGTCAGCCGAGATTTAGAAGAGGGCAGTACGGTCGTTCCGGGGGAATCGATCTTCACCCTGGCGGGGTCAAAGGTCATCTGGGTGACTGCCTATATTGACGAGAAAGAAATCAACGGGTTGCGGCCGGGCCAGCCGGCGCAAATTGTCCTTCGGTCTCGATCGCATCAGAAAATCGCAGGATTTGTCGCGCGCGTGGGGCAACAGGCCGATCCGGTCACGGAAGAATTGCAGGTGGACGTGTCCTTCGCGCAGCCCGATCCCACAGTCCGCCTTCAGGAGACTGCAGAGGTATACATCCAAAAGTCCGAGCATCTTGAGGCTAAGGTATTGCCGGTCAGCGCTGTAATCTCGGTGCCACAAGGGGAGATCGTCTGGACCGTAGAGCAGGGCCGGCTGCAACGCAAGCCCATTTCGGTTGGCATCGTCGACAAGCAAGGCTATGCGGAGATTCTGAATGGCATTGCGCCGTCGGACTTCGTTGTCACTCATCCCGAGGCTTACGACCACACGCTGCTGGTGGGGAAAAGAGTGCGAACTCAGTTGGTTTCGAACTCAGAGATCCAGAAACGATGATGCCATGAACCTGGCCATCCGGGACATCCGCCGGCACTTGATGCGCTTTCTGCTGACCTGCGCAGGACTGGGGATGTTGCTGACCGTTGTCATGGCAATGAGCGGGATTTACCGCGGACTGGTGGCGGATGCGACGCGCGTCATTAACTCAGTGCCGGCTCAATTGTGGATCGTCCAGCAAGACACGCGCGGTCCCTTTGCCGAAAATTCGCGGCTGCCGGAGGATTTGCAGTATTCCATCGCCGCCGTCTCAGGCGTACGCCAGGCGTCACCGCTCTCTTATCAGTACGTGCAGATCCCACATCGGGGCCAGCCCGTACGAATGATGTTGATCGGCTACCGGCTCGGCGGCCTGGGCGGGCCGACCAACCTTGTCGCCGGAAGGCCTATTTTGAAGAAACATTACGAGATCGTCGTTGATCAGAAGTCCGGATATTCTCTAGGGGAATTCATCCATCTTGGTCTGGAAGACTATGGCGTCGTTGGCCTCACCAAGAATATGGTGTCACCCTCGGGAGACCCTGTCGGCTTTCTGTCGCTTCTGGATGCTCAAACCGTCCAATTCCAGCTCGACAACGACGCCATCCGCAATAACCGGCAACGGTTGACTGCTACCTATGCCCCGGTCAGCAGAATGTCTTCGCTGCTCGGTGCGCGTGCCACTCGGCAAGCCATCTCCGCCGGGGAGAATGTCCATTTCGCCAACGCCGTTGTCGCCGAGCTAAATCCGGCAACCCAGCCCAACGAAGTAGCCACACATATCGGGCGCTGGAACCACTATCAAGTCTTCAGTTCAGCGCAGGAAAGCGATCTTTTATTGCGCGGGATCATTGAAAAGTCCAGAAAGCAGCTTTGGCTCTTCCGAATTATTCTCATGCTGGTATCCGGTGTAATTATTGCGCTCATTGTTTACACGTTGACGATGGATAAGCTGCGCGAGATCGCCACGTTGAAAATCATCGGTGCCCCTGATCGCACGATTGTTAATCTCATCCTTGAGCAGTCGCTGGCCATGGGAGTTCTTGGATTCGCTCTCGGCTATCTTCTGATTTCCCAGACTTATACCTTGTACCCACGCACAGTAATGCTGAAAGGACTGGATATGGCCGTACTTTTCTTGGTTGTCATGTTCGTATGCATCCTTTCGAGCCTGCTTGGAATTTGGCGCGCATTGAAGGTGGACCCGTCAACGGCATTAGGTGGCGGCGGAGGCTAAGCCAGTGGAAGCGGTGCGTGTCGAAAACCTCTCCAAGATTTACCGTCGCGGCGATACAACTACCGTCGCGCTTTCCCATATTGATCTGAGTGTCGAGAGAGGCGAGCTTGTGGCCGTGCTGGGTCCAAGCGGTTCGGGGAAGACAACTCTGCTGACTTGCATTTGTTGTATCAATGAGCCCACGGAAGGCCTGATCGAAATCGATGGCATCCGCATTTACGACAACGGCTGGACAGGTGTCGACGTTCGCGCCATGCGCCGACAAAAGATGGGAATAATCTTTCAGGCCTACAATTTGATCCCGTTTCTCACTGTCTTGGAAAATGTAGAACTCATTTTAGCGCTTAACAAGCTGAGTCGGCGTGAGTCGCTCGAAAAGGCAATGTGGTTGCTGGATTACCTTGAAATCGCTCAGCGCTGGCACCATTACCCGACTGAAATCTCGGGCGGCGAACAACAACGGGTGGCTATCGCACGTGCTCTTGCAAACGACCCGGCGGTCCTGCTCGCGGACGAGCCTACAGCAGCCCTCGATACCGAGAGAGGCAAGAGCGTCATGACGTTGCTTCGCCGCCTGAGTCGAGAGAAGAATACGGCCGTCATTGTGGTAACGCATGATAAGCGAATGGTGGAAGGCTTTGACCGCATCTACCAAATCGCAGACGGTGAAATGTTGAACGGAAAAAACTCGCACGATGTGGAATTCGTTACCTCCTTGCATCTTTAGTGTAAAAAGAGAATCGGCATGACAACTTCAAGAATGCGCGCGCTTGGAGCAATGGTTGGCACCTTGCTCCTAGTATTGTAGTAAAGCCAGCGCCTCTTCGAGAGAATTTGGGTCCTTGCGCTGGATCAGTTGGACGACTTGCTCGATCTCGGGCCGCACGGGCTAACTGTAGCACGGCAGGCTAGACCTCAGAATTTGCTAGCTCACTTCGAGCGGTGAGGTGCTCCAATCTTTCCGCATTCAGTAAGCCCCTCATGCAATCGAACACAACAGTGGTTTCTGCCAGTGGATGCTAAGGATAGAACAGAATTGACGAGGAGGTAATGCCATGAATCGAGAACCAGAATGCCATGGGAAGATGTTTCCTTCGGTTGTGGAGATGGCTCACGACAGGCCGGTCGTTGGGAGGGTGTTTGGCTATGAGGTGGATTATGAGGGGCAAGTGGCTCACAAGCGCACGGCAACCCTGAACCACGATGCGTGGCAGAAGTGTTTGGAATGCTGCGACTTGGATGGCTGTTATCGGCTATCGGCAGGCACCATGCTGATGGAACTAGCGGTCAAGACTTTGCCCAAATCCCTGTATTGACTCAATCTTATGAGAGTTCAGTTTCAGAGTCTCGAGGGGCAATGCAGTGTGCTACTCAGCGGGAGATTTACGTGCGATAGAAAAGGCAGGAGGTGTGGCGCGATCTGCGGGAAGATGTGAAACATGATTTCTGACGCTTCTTGCCATCAGTGGTTAGCGGCCAGGGGGGAGCGTGTCAATCATCACCTGCCCATGTGATTGGGGTCACAGCCTTCGGTGGTATCCGCAGGCAGGATGCGCCTATGCGCATTGAGTAGTAGGGCTTGCCGAGGCAACTCCGATCGCGGGAGGAGGAACCATGGGAAGTGGAATTGACCACAAAAAGGCGAGAAGGTTTGCACGCGCTGACGGTTGGACGCGAAAGGACTTCCTAAAGCTGACTGGGCTGGCGACGTTGGCCGTCGCCGCCACGGAAGCTGCCAATGCACAGACCGCGAACACGAAATCCAGGCGTCGTTATGGCATGGTCATTGACCTTCAGCGATGCGTCGCATGCCGAGCCTGCACGGTGGCCTGCAAACAGGAGAACAAAACTCCGCCAACGGTCTTCTACACCTCGGTCAGCGAACAAGAGGCGGGCGAATTCCCCAACGTCAGGCGCATCAACATTCCCGGTCCCTGCTACCACTGTGCGAATCCGCCGTGCGTTCCAGCCTGTCCGATCGAGGCTACCTGGAAGCGGCTTGAGGACGGGATTGTGGTGGTGGATTACGACAAGTGCCAGGGGATCGGTGCCTGCGTTGACGCTTGTCCTTACGGGAAACGATTTATTGACAGCGGCTTGAACTACCACAGCGAGGCGAATGAGTTTGACCGCACACCTTCACCAGAATACAAGCAGAACCGGGTTCGCGCGGCAGATCAACCGCCCATCGGCAAGGTACGCAAATGCACATTCTGTCTGCACAAGCAGGACGATCAGGGAAATTACACATCCCTACCCGCCTGTGCACAGACCTGCATGGGCAAGGCGATCCATTTTGGCGATCTCGACGATGCCACCAGTGAAGTCAGTCAATTGCTCAAGAAACGCAAGTGGATGCGGTTGAAGGAAGAGGCGGGCACCGAGCCCAATGTGTACTACCTGACTTAAGTGAGAGGGTGACGAAAACAAAATCGGAGACAGGCAATGGCGAACAACATTGACCGGCGACATTTTCTTGAACTCTCCGTTGCGACCGGCGGAGCGGTGTTGGTAGATCCCTTCGAGTTAGCGGCGGCGGTGGGTGCGCCTACGCAACCAGGAACAGACCGCTGGGTCCCAACTTGTTGCCAGATGTGCGGCGGGCAGACGGGTGTCCAGGCGCATGTAGTTGATGGCGTGGTGGTGAAGATCGAGCCGAATCCGCACAATCCTGTTGGACTCACAAATGTCTCGGACGACTTCTTCGCCAACAAGGCCGAACAACCAGTCATGTGCCCGAAGGGGAATGCAGCGATCCTCAGTTTGTACGACCCAGACCGCGTGCGACGGCCGTTGCGCCGCACAAACCCCGAAAAGGGCAAAGGTGTGGACCCCAGGTGGAAGGAAATCTCCTGGGACGAGGCTTTGAGCGAAATCGCAGGGCGCATGAAGGCGCTGCGCGATGCCGGCGAAGCCCACAAAGTGCTGTGGTTCACGGAAGACTCAAGCTGGATCCCGATACAACAGGACTTCTGTGACCTATACGGAACGCCCAACTTCTACATGCACTCGAGTTTGTGCGACGTGGGCCGCAAGGCTTCCATGAAGCTCGTGTGCGGCAATGACCGCCCTTTGATCGACGCCATTCACAGCAAGTACATGCTGATCTTCGGCTGGAACCCGCTCTCGGCGACCAAGTGGGCGCATCTGCCGCGCATCATGACGCGCGCCCGCGAGAACGGAGCCAAACTGGTAGTAGTCGATCCGTACCTGAGCTACACGGCCAGCAAAGCGGACGAATGGGTGCCGATCCGGCCAGGGACAGATGGCGCATTTGCCCTGGCCATGGCCCACGTCATCATTCGCGACAAACTCTATGACAAGAAGTTCATTGAAGACTGGACCGTCGGCTTCGATGAATTTGCTACATACGTGAAGGACAAAACTCCGGTCTGGGCAGAGCCGATCACAGGCATTCCAGCGAAGACCACGGAGCGCATCGCGCGTGAATTCGCCACCACGGCACCCCAGCTTGTGGATGTCTGGTCGGGGACTCATCACACCAATGGTGTGCAAGCAGGCCGAGCGATTGGACTGCTTGCCGCGCTTGTTGGAGGTTATGACAGGCCGGGGACGCTCGTCATACCCGAACGCAAGGGTCCGCCGCGGTTGGCTCCCACAGTGACAAAGATTACCCAGCCCAGGTATGACGGTTATCCGGACCGAGTGCCTTTCGGACACGTGGCCGGCGATTACACCGAAGTCGTGCAGCGGCTGCTCAAGAGTACGGGGCCGTACCAGCCCAAGATGGCCATGATCTTCTTCCAGAATCTAGCCATGTCGGTGCCCGGCACCAAGAATGTGCTCGAGGCCTTGAAGAAACTCGAGTTCATCGTGGCCGTGGATACGCTCGTCAGCGAAACTGCGGAGATGGCCGACATCGTGCTGCCCGGCACTACGTTCCTTGAGCGTTACGAATTGTCGGTGCCGTGGGTGAGCTGGACAGTCATTGCGTTGCGGCAGCCTGTAGTGGCGCCCATCTTCGGCCAGATGGCGGAGTACGACATCATCCTCGACCTGGGGCGCCGGCTTGCATTGAAGGACTCGGAAGGCAAGGAGTTCTTTGGCGGTCTGACATACGAGGACTATCTCAGCCGAATGCTGGAAAAGAGTCCACCCAAACTCACATTGGCGCAGTTGAAAGCTCTGCCCGGCGCAGTCTGGGTGGATCAGAAAGGCACGGCTTACGAGAAATTCAAGCACGAACTTCCGGCTGAGAAAACGAAGGATGCTATCGTCGTCGGCGACCAGGTCTACGACAAAGCTCCGGATAATGGCGGCAAGGTCATCGGTTTGTTCAAGGATGGTAAATACGTGCAAGGATTCCCCACCCACTCGGCCAAGATCGAGTTCTACTCCGAGTGGCTGAAGAGCAAGAAGGACGGGAACGGCCAGCCTGTGAATCCCCTGCCGGTCTATGTGCCGCGGGAGTGGCAACCCACGAAGGAGTATCCGCTCCAACTGATCAACTGGAAAGAAGCTTCTCACACCCACACCCGCACCATGAACAATCCGTGGCTGATGGAATTGAAGAGCAACAACCCTTTAGTGATTAACCGCAAGACGGCTGAGCACCTAAAGATCAAGGATGGCGACCCGATTTGGGTGGAGTCTCCCTATGGCAAGGATCAGGCCGTGGCCAAAGTCACTGAAGGAATCCACCCCGACGTCGTTGGTTGGCAACATGGTTTCGGGCACTGGGCCATGGGCCGCGTGGCGAAGGGGAAAGGCACCAACGATGGCCAGTTCGTTCCGACCAAATCGGATGCGCTGTCAGGCCAGGCGCTACATAAAGAGTGCTGCGTCCGCGTGTACAAGGCGTAGAGAACAGCGCGAGTCGCGCCATTTCATAAATGGCTAGTTCATCCTACCCAATCAGGACTCCAAGAGAAGAGCACAAAGACTCAATCGGGGAAGATCACATAGGTAACTTTGACGTGCAACGATTCCTTTGTCGGTGTGGCTTCAATTTTGAGCGATTCATAGTCACCCTCCAGATGCTTGCCGAAAATCAAGCTGGATTCCGCGGATGATTCAAGCGCATAGCTGGGTTGAAGACGGTGCGTTACCCAGTCTAGGTAATCTCTCCGTGTTTGGGATGTGTCGAATTCCCACTCGGCAGAAACAGACTGTCCTTTCGAAGCGATTGCTGCGGTTTCTGTAACGGAGGCATCGGAGGGAGCCGTCTGCTGGGGATTCCGGGGCATGGTGATCGCGATTCCGGGGTGATCGTGATCAGGATTCCGGGGGATGGTAATCACTGATTCCGGGCTGATCGTGGTCAGTTTGGGGAGTTTCCGGAACGGTGATTACGATGAGCCCGGAACGTTTTCCACAGGGGCGAAGTAGCGCTGGACATCACAGAGGGCAAGCTGTTCTCCGAAAGCAACTCAGGGAGAGACAGCGTGCCAACCAGGAGATTGTCCATGCGCAAGACCAAGGAAGTACTTCGCCTCCGCTTCGAGCTGGGGCTGGGGCAACGGGAGATCGCCCGAGCGTGTTCGATCAGTCAGGGAGCGGTGCACGGCTACCTGAAGAGAGCGGCGGCGGCCGGGATTAGCTGGCCGTTGCCGGAAGGCTGGGACGAGCCGCGCATCGAAGCCGCGTTGTTCGGCGAGCCGCAACCCGTGGCACGGTCCCGCGAACGAGCCCTTCCCGACTTTGCCGCTGTGCACCAGCAGATGCAGCAGCATCGTCATCTCACGCGGCAGTTGGTCTGGGAAGAGTACCGGCAGGCGCATCCGGAAGGATATGGCTACAGCCGCTTCTGCGAGCTGTACCAGCGCTGGCGTGGCAAGCAGGATGTGGTGCTGCGCCAGGAGCACCCGCCCGGCGAGAAGGGTTTCATCGACTGGGCGGGGGCGACGATTCCGGTGCACGATGCGGTGACCGGCGAAGTCTGGCCGGCCTCGCTGTTCGTGATGGTGCTGGGAGCGAGTTCCTACACCTACGCCGAAGCCACGCGCGATCAGCAGTTGAGCACCTGGCTCAGTTCCCACATGCACGCCTTCGAGTACTTTGGAGGCGTTCCGCGGTTGCTGGTGCCGGATAACCCGCGTACCGGAGTGAGCCGTGCGTGCCGCTACGATCCCGATCTCAACCCCACCTATCAGGAAATGGCCATGCATTACGGCGTGGGCGTGGTGCCGGCGCGTCCCTACCGGCCGCGAGACAAGGCCAAGGTGGAAGTCGGCGTGCAGATCGTCGAGCGCTGGATCATCGCGGCCCTGCGCCAGCGGAAGTTTTTCCGGCTGGAGGAGGTGAACCGCGCGGTTCGGGAACTGCTCGAGCGCTTGAACCAGAGGCCCTTCCGCAAGCGCGAGGGATCGCGTTCCAGCGTGTTCGCGGCGCTGGAACGCAGCACCCTGCGGCCGTTGCCCGCCGAACGCTTCGATCTGAGCCAGTGGTCGCGAGCGCGGGTGAACATCGACTACCACATCGCCTTCGAGGGCAGCTTCTACAGCGTTCCGTACACGCTGGTCCAGGAACGGGTGGAAGTGCGCTCGACGCCGGCCACGATCGAGATTTTCCATAAAGGGCAGCGCGTGGCTTCGCATCTGCGCAGCCGCACCCGCGGGCAAGCAGTCAGCGAGAACGCGCACCGGCCGAAGAGTCATCAAGCGCATCTGGAATGGACGCCCTCGCGCATGGTGAAGTGGGCCGAGCAGACCGGGCCGCACACGGCAGGGCTGTTCGAGCGCATCCTGGCCGAGAAGCCGCATCCGGAGATGGGCTATCGCTCGTGTCTGGGGATCATCCGGCTGGCCGAGCAGTACTCGGCGGCAAGAATGGAAGCCGCCGCCGAGCGCGCGCTGCGCACCGGCGCTTGCCGCTACCAGAGCGTGAAGTCGATCCTGAAGAACTCGCTCGACCAGCAGCCGCTGGCCGAACCTCCGGCGCTTCCTCCCCCCCCGCCGCATGACAACATCCGCGGCGCCGGGTACTTCAGTGAGGAGGTCTAAGCCATGCTCCAACAACCGATGAAAGAAAAACTCCAAGCCCTGAAGCTGCAAGGGATGCTCGAAGCGCTGGAACGGCAGGAGCAAGAGGAGGACGCCCGGGAACTGAGCTTTCTGGATCGTCTGGCGCTGCTGGTGGATCAGCAGTGGACCTGGCGGCAGAACCAGGCGCTGACGCGACGGGTAAAAGCCTCGCGCTTGCGGGGATCGGCCTGCGTCGAAGACATCGACTACCGCGCCGAACGCGGACTGAACAAGAGTGTGATTCGCGGGTTGGCCCAGGAATCCGGCTGGGTCGCCAACCACGAACACATTTTCGTGCTGGGTCCCACGGGCGTGGGGAAAAGCTACGTGGCTTCGGCGCTGGCGCAGAAAGCTTGCCGGGACGGCTACGCGGTCTGCTACACGCGGGCGGCGGCGCTGTTCCGCGATCTCCACCTGGCGCGAGCCGACGGCAGCCTGCGGCACCTGCTGAAGCGGCTGAACCGCGTCGATGTGCTGGTGGTGGATGACTGGGCCATGGCCCCGATGGCGGAAACCGAGCGGCGCGACTTTTGGGAGATCGCCGAAGACCGCTACCAGACGCGCTCGATGATCCTGACCTCGCAACTGCCGGTGGCGCGCTGGCACGAGCAGATCGGCGATCCCACGCTGGCCGACGGCATCCTGGACAGGCTGGTGCACAACGCGCACCGCATCGAGATGCGTGGCGAATCGCTGCGCAAACAACGGGGCGAGAAAGGAGAAAAATGAACGCGAGCGGCGGGCCAAAAGCTGTGGAAAAGACGGGCAAAAACCGCCCTTGGAAATCGCTGCGCAAAAACCGCTCCGCGATTCCCACTTTCCCACAGCTCCAACAACAACAAACTCCTACTTGACGATCGTAATCACTTTCGCGACAATCCCACTGCCAGCGTCGCTTCGCTCCGACCTCTGATCACAGCGACCCCGGAACCCTGATTACCTTCATCGGAATCCCCA
>Ga0315268_10001927_pt1 | contig 23785 bp, 28 predicted proteins | sample C1_top_MG_FD_204535 | JGI IMG/M metagenome (GOLD analysis project Ga0315268, IMG submission 204535) | Sediment microbial communities from Yellowstone Lake, YNP, Wyoming, USA - C1_top | ecosystem: Environmental > Aquatic > Freshwater > Lake > Sediment | place: USA: Wyoming | collected 2017-08-01 | reverse complement strand
CATGTGCGCGCACGCTTCATCGCCGTTCCCTTTCACTGAGGAGTCCAGAACTATGAAATACCCTATACCGACGCTACGTAACGTGCCAATCATACAGAAAATCACCCACACGAATCCGCGTTGAACCTAAATAAGAATGACTATTACTTCACGGAAATAGATTAACTTCACATTATTCTCCAAACCGCTGCTGGACGACTTTGCGTACTCATTAGACATGCAGCCTACTGTTTTTTTTCAACGTGAAGGACGACATGATCCACGAATCAATCTTGTTGTAATGCCGATCTAATCCATCGTCTGGATCGCAATAACCGTGGCGACATCGGGCAGATCGTTCAGGTTTAGATGCTGCACAGGCATCTCTCTTTTATATCTCTTTTAGTTCTTGTGCCCTTTGACAGGCGAGTTTAATTAAATCGCGGTCTTCACGGTTTAACTTACTGGCTAGGTCAATCGGGGTAACTCTGCCCGAAGTACACTCCATTGCTGCAGCGGTGTGTCTGGCGCCTGCGTTACTAATAACAACAGTCATGACACCCTCCAAGTCTGTGGCCACTTGTAGAGCAGCGTGTGCCGTAGTTTCGTATTGATTGTGCATACGCTCCTCCATCCTCACACATTATTGAGACACTTAGCACCAGGGTTGTACGACCAAAAATATCTTTGAAAAAGTTACTCTACGCACGAAAAGGACGGCAACCCTTTATTATGCGAGCTGACATAACAGTCAGCTCGGTGCCTACTGGAAACTGTTCTGGGATCGCCGCCAGCAAGAATATCCCGTTGTCACTGACAGTGAGCGGGGGGTGTACGTGCGACTAACACCAGACTCAAGCTTAACGGACATCTCCAGCTCTTCCATGCATCGACCACATGCTCTGCGGTTTTCGCTCATTGTTTTTCCTTGGTTAGCAGGTAGTCCTGTCGCCCTGGGCACAAATAATGATCCAGCGCCGATGAGCCGCAAGCCTGCGTGCGGCTCCGCCTCTTTCGCACATCGACCTTTAAACAACCGCAGGATTTACATTTACCCCGACGCAGGCCAGTAGCCCGGGTTTGTGTGGTATTGCCACAATCGCACTGGCACAGCCATAAACGGTGCTGATTTTTATCTAGCCCACTAATGCTCATAACCACCAGCCGGCCGTAACGATCGCCGATATTGATTTCCTCAGGCATTATGGGCTCACACCCAACAGACAGTCCGACGTCTTGGCTGTTTGTTTCCCATTACGCCGTGCTCAGCATCGTATTTACGGAAAGCAGCATAGATGGCTCCAGACGTAACGTTGAGACGCTGCGCGATGACAGCATTGCCCAGTCCTTGGGTGCGTAACTTGAGCGCCTTGGGCAGATCAAACTTGTCATGGCCGTGCATGGCTTATCACCCCTCTGCGGTCAGCCCCGGGCACAGAAATTGATTCAGGACTACGGTACGTTTACTCCACCGGCGACGCCCCTTCCTCCTGATTGGCAGACGCAGACATCCACACGATTCCTGGCGCCCATACCACAGGTCAGTGGATTTGACCTGTACGGTTTTCCCGCAATCACACTGGCACAGCCAGAACCGACTCTGGCGTCGTCCGTCCGCCTGACCTGGCGCGATGACCACCAATTTACCGTACCTGGACCCCACAACGATGCTCAGCATTCCGGCGCGTCCTTGGTAAAAGATTTCGTTGTTTTTACGGGGTTGCTGCTGTTACCGCTGGTTTGAGTGTCTGATCAATCGACGAGAAGATGATGCTCGGGATCAGGGTGTTCTTGGCAAACGCCATGTAACCGGAATCCCAGAAGTAGAGCTGCATGCGCCACATCTCGCCGTACTGGATCACTTTGGTTTGCCTGCCGTCATTGATGACCAGCACCTCCATGGGCATGGCCGGCGCATGGTCCACGCCCGGGTGCGGAGCATCCTTGGCTTTGCCGTCGCTGCGAAAATCGCTATTTATGCTTATGCATTTGTTTTCGGTGTAATCGTTAGTGATACCAAAATAGACGGCGTTCGCGCCCACTGGGATCTTGGCCAGCAAGCGCCAGCCGGCTGAATCCCCAACGCCTTTATCCACACTGGCCGCCAAAGTTTTTTCAACACGGGCAACCACAGCGGTGAAGTTCTCTGCTTTGTCGCTGAAAACTTCATTCTGGCTCTCCTCCCAGTTGCGCCACTTGGCCATCATCTTGGCCGGGCCGTCTCCATTAAATCTTTTCAATGTTTTTTCACTGCGGAGTGGCTCAAGCTGTACGGCCACGGCCTTGCCTGGCACCTTCGCGACCACATCGTGAAACTCCTGCTCGACAGCCTTGGCGGCGGCGATCAGCTTGTCGTAGTCCTTGGATCCGGAATAGAACACCATGGCATGTGCCACCGGGTTGGTGACATCGATGTGTGTTTTTCGGCCCTCACCGTATTCATACACGCCGATACGCAAAACCTGAGCAGAAATTGTCGCCGGGGATTCGTTCTTCGCCGCCTCCATGTAGGCAGGTGACGTCACGATGTAGACACGGGCCTGTTGCACCTTGTCGTTGAAGACCATATCCCGTTTGGCGTGCAGGGTTAACCTTGACTCCGCCAGCGCCTTGTCGAGCGCGGCCGTCGTGTCGTTGAATGACCCGGACCCCTCTAGGATTCGCTCGAAAATTCCATATTCATCTCCCGCAAAGGCTGGGTTTATCCACATTATTAGGACCAACAGCAGAGCGAACATTCTTAACAGCGATGTATTTTTCAGCATTGAAATCTCCACTTCAGTTTGATTTATTTTCAATTGATCGATCTGGTACAGCAGTCTTTTTCATCCTAAGAAACAGTAAACGCAAAACTAACGATAACCCCGTAAAATAAATCACTTGGGTAATAAAATAGACCCCTATGCTTACGTTGCTAGACATCGCGCTTACTCCGGTCATGGCAGTGTAAATCGTGCCAGGGAGCGTAAGGGTACTTCCAACCACAGTCCATAATGCGTTGTGGTTATGACTCCGCACGATGAGTTCCCCAAGTAAGGTTAGCGGTGCGCTGCATACCATACCAACGCTCAATGCCGCGCAGCATGAATCCACCACCTGATCCTTCCCGCAGGACCGCGTCTTTTTTTCTTGGCCAGAATCCATTTCGGCCTTCTTGTTTGTTGTTGTTACGCCACTGCAAAATGCTTGTGGCGGCCACTATTTGTCATCGTTCACGCCGGGAGATACCGGCCAGAACCAGTAATCCAGACCCGAATAGCAATGCTGACCCTGGGACAGGAACGGCGTATGGAGTACCACCTCCGATGTAGGCGTCTCTCAGGGAACATTCATGGCAACTACCATCCTGGTCGTGGCGCCACTCCCCGTCGCCGCGGTGTTTGATGCTGCCTATAAGGGCCGCGAAGAGAACGCCGTTGTTGCCATCGTGCGAGGTTGCGTAGCTGTAGAGGGAATCATTTTTAATCCCTACGATCGAGAATCTCAGTGGGTCGTGTGTGGTCCACGCAGTTCCAGTGAGGACGTTTTCAAACCTGCCGAAACTTCCCATTGTTTTTTCGTTTTTAAAACTCCACCCGTCCGGCAGGCCGAAGATATTGCTTTTATCGAGCTCAACGCCATTAAAGCCAAACTGATCGAGACCAAGATTGCAGGAAAATGTGTTTGAAATGGGGAATAACGTCTGGATCGTGAAATTGATTGAGCCGGCGATGGGGCCTTGATCATCGATCGTGACTTTCAGGTAATTGGTTCCGCCAGAAAGTCGGCTGGACTGGTCGAGAAAAAATGAAACCGAGGCAGCCGGTGCTGGCGTTGAAAAATTTAAGAAGAACGATACGATCGTAAGCAGCAACAACCAGTTTTTCGAAAAATATTTTTTCGTTGCGTCTGTTACCAACAACTTTGCGTTCTCATTTGGCATGCTGTCCACTGGTTTTGTTTCCAACGTGAAGGGCGATATGAGCTACGCACCAATTTTGGTGTAACGCCGGTCGCCTCTGTTTTTTAAGCACTTTTGGTGTAATTACCTTTCTGGCTCGTTAACATTTCATAATGTGAAATATTATAAATCGCATGTCAAGCAATCAATGATTGCATCGTATGAGAACTATATGGCATATTGTCTGAAGAGAATCTCTGACAGACATGTCATATTCATGTAAGATCAATCAGTTACAGTGATAATGCTCATCTTGACACGTGAAGAAAGCTAACTATGACCGACAGGTTTCGGAGCGAGTGCGCTCCTTAATGGACCGTAATGGGATAACCGAAAGAGCCCAAGTAGGAAAATTAAGTCGTGTGCTAAAACTGAGCCCCGCGCAAGCCCATCGCAAGATGAATGGAAAAAGCCCTTGGACACTTCCACAGGTAGACCGGGTCGCCACTTATTTCGGCGAAACAATGAGCAGCCTTCTCGACACCACAAACAGGGGTATGCCCCATAAAGCAGTGCTTATGGTCGGCGGAAGCAGGCTCTCTTGTCGTGTGCGGGTTGGCGCTGAATACAATGGAACTGGGGAATACCCGGGTTTCCTTTCCGTCAGGCAAGATGATCAATGGCAGATTTACGGACCTGAACATGCCTGTTCAGCGGACAGCATACGTTACGTTGTGGAATCAATTGAATTCGACACGCAAGCATCTGCTACCAAGAGCAGCATGATCGCCGTAGTCGACGACGACAAAGATTCCGCAGATAGTGTTAGCGATTTTCTGAATATAGGAGGGTTCCGAGCCGACCCATATTACAGCACCATTACCGCGCGCGAAGCACTGAGCAAGAGAAAATATGATGGTTTTGTACTCGACTGGATTCTGGATAGCGAAACAGCGGAATCACTGATCCGCGAGATACGTGAATCGACAAGACCAAGCACTCCTGTCTTTTTGCTTACAGGCCAGTTTAACAGCGGCCGCGCGAAGGAGAACGATATTGCACGGGTAATAAACAGTTACAACGTTGAGTGGATAGAGAAACCTGTGCGTATGCCGCTTCTCATAGCAGAGATAACAAGAAAACTTACGCACTTATAAATACCACTACTAGATTTACACAGAGCCCACGGTTGACAGGCCACTCATCGCCAACGGAGGTAAAACGTATATGCTAAATCACACTCGCGATTGCGCCTGGCGCCGTCTGAACCGCGCCAATTGCATTTGCGGTTATGTGTACATTGCTGCTTGCTTGTGCCGCGGAGGCGTTCCGGCGCGCCAAGCGCGGCAGCGTAAAGGTCCAGCTCGGCCTCCAGTTTCTTAGCAAAAGTCATAATGTCTTCATGAAGCTCCTGGTGTATCTGCTCTTTCGCGTTCCGCGGCGCGTCATTGAGCCACTGGTTAAATACCGGGATGAGATAGTCTATGTCTTTCGTATACTGTTTGATTGCCTCTTGCACGGCACAGTTGTTGCAAACCGGCACTGTATTCGAATTTTCAGCGGGTAGCGGGAATGAGCCAAAAATAGCCGTGGATAGCAGTGGCAATGCTGTCGTGGTTTGGGGTCAGTATGACGGTGGTTACCGGATCTTCGCCAAGCGTTATGCCACAGGCCAAGCGTGGGGTGCGGCGCAGATTATTGATGCCAGTTTGCAGGATCCCAACAACAACTTGGCCTATCGTCCGCAGATCGCCATGGATGGTAATGGCAGCGCCATCGCCGTGTGGGAGCAGCCTTCACTACCGTCGACTTCGACTGCCTATAACACTTGGGCAAGTCGCTACGTAGCGGGCCAAGGTTGGGGCGCAGCTGTGGTTCTCGAAAATGCCACATCTTATAATATTCTGGCTTCTCCACAGGTAGCTATGAATGCCAGCGGAGATGCGGTCGTGGTCTGGAACAGAGATAATGATATCTGGGCAAATCGCTTTATCCTTGGGCAGGGATGGGGAGTTGCGGGAATGATTGAGACCAGCACTCCGCCTGCCTACGATCCGCGAGTCGTTATTGATGTCAGTGGAAATGCCACCGCCGTCTGGCGTCAGTCGGATGGTACCGCGGACAGTATCTGGGCAAATCGTCTGCAATGATGAGCGGTGGGCAGATTGCGGAGCATTCCGCATCTAAGTACATGCGCCTGGCGGGAAAGGCAACGAAAACCTGGCGCACGATTACAGCAGATTAATGTTTACCGCGTGCTCGCGGTTAGCAGCCCTCGCAGCACTCGATACGTCGTTCGAATTATTTTCACTACGGCGCCAATTTTGGAAGCAAAAAGCGTTGTTCGTAAGGCAGAGCGTTATTCCAACGATACTACGGGCGCATAGTCGTAAATGAGCAAGTGAGATAAACGCAAAGAACGTAGATAGGTCATAGTGTTCCAAACGATTTTCCATAAGAGGAGGGTCAGTATGTTGCGCAAGTATTCACTTTATTTAGTTTACATCGCTTTATTTGCTTTACTTGGTGGATGCACAGGTGGCACGCCATCCGAAGCAGACGCAAGACAAGAGTTTGAGAAGAAGAGCAACTGGTCGTATCAAATACAACATGGGATGGCCAAGGTCCTGTCCTTCAAGAAAGTCAATGGCCAAAGCGGTGAAACTTTCGGTGTCAAGTTCTATATGATGGATTACCAGGCGCAGCTGGAGTTTCTGAAAAATACGCCTCGGAGAATTGGCTGCCTTGAGGTCATGGAGGGTGACTGCGGTGGTCACAAGGTAGGCAACAAAATCACCGTGAGTGGTCAAATCGGGTTTGGGAAAACAGAAAAAGGATGGCAGGGACAGAGTGGAACAGTCTATTAATGTCAGTTATTAGCAGCGTAGTTCTGAGAGGGCGGCAATGAAGAACAATAAATGGGCTGCCTCCAAGTTCATTTTCACCTTGGCTCGGTGTCAATGAAACTCAGGGCAGGTTACCCTGGTGAATGTCTAAACAAATGCCCGCAACATCAAGCATTACGCGAAGAGCACACCTGGTTTCTTCGGCTTGTTTAGTGGCTATATGTGGAACATAAAATCGGTCGTCGATCTCGCTCCGTATATGTTGGTGAATCTGGAATAAATGTTTAAAGCCAAGATTAATGTTGAACAGCAGCCGCTTAATTGCGAAATGGACAGAGGAGGAGTTGGACAAATGAGGTACATCATCATGTTATTCGTGCGAGCGCGTTTATTAACCCCGACTATTATTTTCGCTCTGATTTCATCTTTCCTTACTTGGGATACATTAATTGCAGGCGAAGTGCCGTCTGACGCGCAACAGATCGAGATCACCTCACGCGGAGTTGTCGCTACTAAAGATGCCATAGGACCACGGTTTTCTCCGAACGGTAAGTATTTGTTCTACCTGAAATTGCCTGATCGGGGCATGATCGTCGACGCAACGACATTTCGGCCAGTATCGTCGCATAAGCTGCGAGACGACAGGCCGGGTTTCATCCAAAGCCCAGTTGGTCAGGTTACATGGTCCCCGGATAGCAAAAAATTGCATATTGCGTTGGAGACAAGTTGTATCTATTGGATATTGGGGTTTCAAAAAAGATGGAAATCCCGCTACCCAACAAATCAGTCAGTTTTTGCAGAGACTCCGCACGGGCGTGGCATGAGCCGGGCAAGATTCTATTTGGAGGGCAGGGCAGTTATTCCGTCCTGAATCTCGACACGCTGCAGATCGAAGTGATTTTGGGACCGCGAAACTTTTCTACTTATGGACCGCTCAAGCCCGCCGAACGTGACGCCCTGAAGAAGGAAGAAGCCGAATATAAGGCAAGACAATCTGCCTTGGATCGTCAGTTGAGTCGACAGAATGATCCCCGGGCTTACATCCATACAGGATACAACGGCGACGGGCTCTTACTTTCCGCGCTGGATGATTCGTATCACAAGCTACTTCTCAGCGGCACCTTCTACAATGGCAACTTCGATGTTTCACCGAATTTCGGCACGGTAGTGTTTCATAGATTGGACTCAGAGTTGAATTATGTGAGGCTCGGCAAGACCAAGGCACGACCTGCGAAATTTATGCTTGCGTTTAACAGGCGTGAACAATTATCGCAATCACAGCAGCAGGATTTCGAAAAATTTTGGCAGGGTGTGCGTGTCAGGTCTGACGATAGTCTGGAGAATGGAGACTTAGCCAAGCCAAGTTTTTGGGGGGATGTCTATGAGCCCCAAGTCAATCCTCTTACAGGGAAGGTGGTCGGACCCAACCAGCAAAAGCCGAAAGGCAGGGTCATCTTCGAAAGCACAACGGATACGTACTCTATTGTGCGGACGTATTTTGAATCTGCTCCAATCGGAGTTGGAGATATTGTCACTAATTTTCGATCCGACATGGTCGGTGGACATGGCTTCTCGGCAGGAGAAATAATTTGGCTACCATTGAAATCCGCGCAGGGAGTTCCTGCAGAAGCTAACACAAAAGAAACTAAGCAAGAAAGTGGCATAGAATCAAATAAAGAGGTTGCGTCTCTCGAAACACAGCGCGGATCAACGGGCAGTGCGATGTCTGAACTGTCCCGGTTTTTGTCTTTGCCTATCGCCTCAAAGGAAGAATTTAAAAAGTTTGGGGAAGCCGAACTGCATAGGGCAGAACAAGCTGAGGGGCCATCTAATCGCAACGTCTTAAACTTGCGGAAGCAGGCTGCGGGGGCAATGCAGGGGGGTCGCTGGTCGCAAGCAGTAGAAGCGTATAACCAGATACTTGCTATTGATCCGGAGGATTGGAACGCGTGGTTAATGTTGAGTTCCAGTTATAACGAACTGCGCCAACCGGACCAAACACTGGCTTACGCGACGAAGGCGCTAAAGCGAATTCAATATAGCGCCTTATATGCCATTGTCGGCGTGGCATATGGGCAGAAAGGCGACAAAGAGAAGTTTTTGACGTGGCTTGAAAAGGCCGTGGACGGCGGATCACCTCTCAATCCGAAGGCGATTGATCAATCGTTTCCGCAGTATCGGGACGATCCTAAATATAAGGCTATCATGCAGAAGTATCAGAGTCGCTGATAGGTGATGACCTGACCGGCGGAATCAACGGCGACAGGGTATTCAGATGTGTAAGGATTACCGGCAATACTCCACTCATCAACAAGGGGTCAGTATCCGCAAGCTATGAATATCTGCTTCGGCCTTCGTGAGCGTCTGCTACTGAAATACTACGTGGGTCTGGTTTTGGCCGAACTACGTCATTCACCCTGTCGGCGAACTTGATGACCGCTTTCCCGAGTCGTAAATCTCAGTTGGCTACCCAAGATAGGCAGTTATTTTCGCGAGACTCAGAACGCCCGGTGCTATGGCTTTCGGAAGTATATCTTTGCCGCGTGAAAACCGAAGCATAACCCTGCCGAAGCGGCAAGTTTATGGTTCTAGGTTCACGTCGTGCCGAGCGCCCTGAGCATTTCAGGAAACAACACATCGGGCTTAGTGTCACAATAAAATTCCACGCGCCGGCAGGGAATTTCACGTTCTCGGGGTCATGCCTTCGAGCGCCTGGATGCGCAGAACGATCTGACCGGGAAAGACATTCGCACAGGCGTTGTGGAGTTGACGATATGCCGTTTGCGTGCTTATGACCCCTTCATCGACAGATTCGATCATCTGATCAGTCGTGCCACGAAGTACAATACGTGCAAGGGCATCACCATGCGCGAATCTTTCAGCGGCCCGCGCGCGATGCTCAACAGTTTGGAACAGCACTTGGTATTTCCATTCCAACAGCATCAGATCATTCAACGCATTCGGACTGACGTCGTCTGGCTGATCCAAGAAAAAACTCAGCTCATCAAAATTGAATTTGATTTGGGGCAGCATCCCGGGTTGTGGGGAGTCCATGTTAAGATCTCGGTTAGCGTCGGTCCGAAATGGATTGATGGCGTGCTCTCGCAAGTTCTCATAGACCGTGTACATCTGATTGATCGCGAAGATCGCCCGATTCGCTGCGGAGACTTGATGGTTCCGTCGGTCGATGGTCCGGGTATTGCGTTCGGCCCTAAAAGCGGCCGCTCCTCCGGCCCACGCCGCGATCAAGGTGGCGAAAGCCGTGATGGCAAACTCGTGAGCCTTGTCGGTAATGTGGTCAATGAAGAAAACCATTACCGGTGGAAAGATGAGGAATAGTATGAAGCCGGCAAGCGCACCGAACACGGGCCATGTGATGCGGCACAGTGGCGCTCGGAGGAACCGTAGAGGTTTGAGGAAGGAGTTTGGGGTCGTTACGGAGTTTGCCATGAGTATGGAGTTTAGCGTTCCCTTTAGACTATATCCCGTACAGTAACCGATTAAGAATATCTAGCAACTTTTACCGTTCCCGACGCGGAAGAGCTAATATATGCGGTGCATACCGGCAGAATGTTCAGTGTCAGGTTGACGCATTAAAGATGGACACGGCGCACTTTGAATTGTCCATAAACATATCTAAAGTGATGGACAGGTGATTTTAGCTAATTTATTGATTTTTGGAGAATACACAATGTCCATTAAGGGGGAACTTGGGAGTGTGCCGATGTGGCGAAGATCAAAATTGACAGGTCGTTTGTCCGCGACATGGCTGTGAGCCACAACGACGCCGTCATCGTGCGCTCCACCGTGGACCTCGGTCACAATCTCGGGCTGAAGGTGATCGCCGAAGGGGTCGAGGACCAGACCGTGTGGCAGAAGCTGAAAGAGCTCGGGTGCGATTCCGCGCAGGGCTATCACATGGGGCGCCCGATGCCGCCCGAGAAGCTGATCGAATGGTTGCAGCAGTCCGAGTGGGGGAGTGGATGACCAAGCTCGCCGGTAAGACAGGTTGAAGATCGACCAGTCCTTCGTCCGCGATCTGGGCAAGGATCCCGAGGCCCGGGCCGTGGCGAAGGCGATCATCGCCCTGGCCGAGAGCCTCGCGCTGGAGGTCATCGCGGAAGGGGTGGAGACGGAACAGCAGCTCCAGATTCTGCGCGAGCTGCGCTGCGGGCTGGTCCAGGAATATCTCTTCAGCCCGCCCCAGTCGCCTGCCGAGGTCGAGCGGTTTTTCGGGCGCGAGATTTGATTTAATTCTGTCCCATACAATCAGCGCCGCGTAACGATTTCCGGATTGCGCGGATAAAGAAGCTTCAGCGACTTTTGGATCCCCAGTAAATGCCCGCCCGGTCCAGCAGATTACGGCTGGCGGCCAGCGGCTCACCGTGCGCTACTCGACTGGGACGGATATCGAAAACGTTACTGTGCGCACGGAAATTACGGCAACCCCGAAGACGGGTTGCTTTTTAGACGCGGGTAGGCGCTGTCGCGGGCGCTGGACATAGAGGAGGCCGGTGGCTTATTTTGTTTTGGAGCAACGCCTGGCACCGTGGGCGTTAACCCCGCCCCATCGTCCTGCCCTTGTGGCCCGATTTTCCAGCCCGGCCGCGCCCCCTCGCCAATACGCTGGCCGCCACGGTCGCCAGGCCGCTCAGCAGGACGGGGGGGCGATCGGGAAATTCCGCGACCAGGCGCAGCTTTCCGCCCATGGCTTCGACGTAACCGCGTAGCGTGGAGATCAGCAAATCGCTGCGCTTTTCAAGCCGAGAAACGCCTTCCTGCCCAATCCCCAGTTCCTCGGCCATCTTCTCTTGCGTCAATTCCAGGGCGTGCCGCAGGTCGCGCAGCGACTGCTCTTCCGCGATGAGCGCGGCCGTGCGCGCTTCCACCTTCTTGCGCCGCGCCGGGCTTAAGCGTGCCAGCTTTTGTTCCAACGTCGTCGTCATCGATCTTTACTCCTTTGCGTCTCGATCCGCGCGAGATGCGCATCGAAGCGCGCATCCGCTTTACGGATCAATTGCCGATAAAACCGCTTTTCACTGCCGCCCGATTTATCGCCGCCCGCCAGCAGAATCGCCTGGCGCTTGGGATCAAAGGCGAAGGCGACCCGCCACACGCCGTCGGCGGCGTCGAACCGCAGCTCCTTCATGTTCGCGTGACGCGAGCCTTTCAGCGTGTCCACGCGCGGCCGGCCCAATGCCGGGCCGAACTGCTTGAGCAGTCCCATGAGCGCCAATAGCTCGTCCTGGACCGCTTCCGGCCACTCGTCCCATTCGGGATCGAACGCCTCGTGCCACTGGACGATCCACGTCATATTAACAGTATGCTATCAAAGGCATAGGTTGTCAAATACATATATTGCCATGAAGGAAAGGCATCCCGGACGGTTACTGTGGAAACCGATTCCATCATCCCCGATCTCCCGCTAGTGCGCCGCTGGCACTTCAATCTCACCCGCGGCAATACCTTCCGCAAAATACTCAAGCAGCCTGGCGTACATAAAGAACCCGGGGAAGCGCGTCAGGAGCAGATCCAAGCCGTCGCGGGGAGCCGCGTCGATCAGCCGTTTGAAGTCGTCCATATGTTCGGTCATGCGGGCGAGGATGGCGATCTCATCGCCGCCTTGGGCTAAGAGTATTTTCATCTTGGCGTCGATGCGGATCGCCGCATCGAGCTGGTCGGGGCTCAAGAGCTCGCGTGCGGCCTTCATGTCGCTCTCGCGGATCGGGCGGCGCAGCGCCTCGCGCCCGAGCTCGGCATCGCTCTTGGCGAGCACCGTCTCGACCGTGCCACGCTTCAGTTCCTCGGCCAGGGCCAGGATATCGCCAATGAGGGTTTCGATCGCTTGCGTTTGGCGTTCGAGGCGATCCAGTTCTTTCGCTTGGGCGGCGGTAAGCGAAAGCCGGCGCCAGCGCGCCAGTTGCTCTTTCTGCACCGGCAGCAGTTCACGCTCACTCTGGTAGAGCGCGATCACCCGCGCCACCGTGGCATCGTCCAGCACAGGCGGGCCATCGCGCACATTGGACAGCACGGCGTGTTGATCGCGGGCATGGGCGAGCTGTTCGTCGCTGAGGGCGGCGATGAAGGTCAACAGGCCAATCGGCTGCCAGTTCGGGGTGGGGTGGTCTGGCATAGGTTTTATCTATTCGGGTGGTTGCTGTTGTTTTGCGCGCGGGTCGGTTTCAACCACGCAACGGCAACCCAAGCTGCACGCGCAGGCGCGCGAACATCTCCTCCAGGGAGAACGGGAACTGCCTCGGCGTGTCGCGCTCGCACTGCGCGAGCAGCGCCTCGACCAGCTCGCGGCCGTCGGGGTTTTTCACGGCTTGGCGTGGTGTTTTTCCGTCAAGCGCCGGGAGCTTCTCGTCGATCCAGTTCTCGTAGTGGGCGCGCATCATGTCGGCAAGCTGCGCTTGGACTTCAGGAAGCTGCATCAGCTGCTCGTGTTCCGAAAGCAGCCTGGCGCCGGCTGGCTCGCGGGTCGCGTGCTTGGCCAACATCGCCTCGGGCGATTCGATCACGGTGGTCTTATAGCGTGCCTGCCCCTTGAGTCGTTTGTCAGCCAGCGCGCGAAACTTCTTGGCGCGCTTTTCCGAGTTGATCTCGACGGTGAGCGTCGAGCCCTCGATCGTCAGAGACCCAAGGACCGTGTTGTCCCAACTCTTGTGCAGCTTGTTACCGCGCTTGTGCCAGGAGAACGCTACTTTATGCAGTCGGCCGGCATCATCGCGCACGGCGTCGGCGAGCAGGTCCACTTCATCGTGGAGAAGCGCCAGATCTTTCAAAGCATCGAACGCGACCTGGGGAGAGTCGATCTCGTAGAGGAGCCGATGGAAACACAGAACATCACCGTCGGTGTTGCGCAGTTCGGGCGGCACCGGATGGAGCAGCGACTCGACCAGCTCGTAGTACAGCGCCATCAGCTCGGTCCCGCATTGGCGCACGGTTGCCTTCGTGAGCGGAAGCTCCAGCGATTTCATCCACCGGCGCAGCTCGATGATCGGGGCTTTGCGGCCGGGCGGTATCAGCACCGGCGCACAGCCGTCGAGCAGCGAGAGATGCTCGATGCGCACGATCTTGGCAAACAGGATGTCGGCGGGCTGTGCGCCTTGTGAGCCCGTGCGCTCGGTCACCTCGACCTCCTCGCCGGTAAAGACATCGCGCAGCACGAACCCGCTGCCCGGATGGCACGTCACGACTTCATGAAAACTGAAGGGCGCGTCGAGACAGGCATCGAGATAGCGCCGCTCGATGGGATCGAGGTTCTTGCCTTGGCCCTCAAGAAACGCGCCGACGATGGTCTGATCCATCGGAGCGCCAGGCTTGAGCGGCGTCTCGTTGGGGTCCGGCGTCCAGTCGTAGTAGAACCACGGCATGAACACCTGCATATGCGGCGTGTGCGGATCGAAGGCACTGCCTTCCCAGAGCGTGAACTCCGCCCACGCTTCTTGCAACGCCTCCGGGCCGAACACGTCCATGGCGAAGTCGAGCAACGGCGTCGAGAGGGCATCGTTGAACCGACGCAGCCGGTGCCACAGGTAATCGCCCGCGGGTGCCGCGAGACAGCAGTGTTTGTACTTTTTGCCGCTGCCGCACGGGCAGGGGTCATTGCGGCCGGGTTTCAAATTGGCCTCCTTATTCGTCCGCCCCAGGCTGGATGCTGGCGGCGGCGCTGGGGGATACTTCGGAAGCGCTCCCGGCCATGGCCGCAATCCTTGTATATTTTGTGGTATAGGGCATAGGGGAAGGCAGATTGTACAGTTCAAAATCTCCCGGAATCAATTCACTATCGGGACAAATGCGCGGGTCATCGCTGCTGCACACCGGGCTGTCACCGACGATGCCGTCCTTCCCGCGTCGCCTTTTCCGGTAGCGTGTGCTGCTGTGCATCCGGGTTGCCGTACTTTCGGTGCGCGGTGTGCCGACTTGCGTCGTAAGACATTGATAGTCCAAGCAGACTTGTAGTTTGCACACAAATGGAGCGGATTCGAAATTTCGCAGCAAAATCGTAGCAAAATCAATGGCCGAATTTTGAAAACGCTACTCTGCGCATGGAAAGTACGGTAACCCGTTTACCCCGAACACTCCGGGCACGACGCCGCAGATCGTCATGGACATAGCGCCCGGTGGTCGCGATCGAGTCATGCCCAAGATCATGCTGCAGGTCCACCAGCGGACGCCGAGCGCTCGCTTCCGCCGTGGCCGAGGTATGCCTCAACCAGTGCGCGGACGCCGCGACGATCGCAAAGGCATCATCGATCTTGTTATCCTTCACCAGTGCTCGCGCAGCCGTATCGAAACATACTTGGAGCAGGGTGCTAATCTCGCGTACCCCGAGACTGCCACGGCCCTTCAGTTTAGGGAGGAGGGGATGTTCTTCCGACAATCCCGGCAGAGAGGGAAGGCCGATGCTTTGACGGTATCTCCGCAGGGCCACCAGCATCGAATCCGGGCAGGCCACATCGCGCGATTTTCCACGTTTCCCGTTTTCCACGCGAAAAATCCAGACTCCTCCTTTCTTCCGGAATCGGTTCATCGTGGTGTCGGCGCCAGCGATCTCGGATATGCGCAGCTTGAGAAGGTAAAGGGTCGAGACAATAAAGAGAGTCCGTTCGTGCACTTGGTTCTCCGTGGCTAATTGTTTTGCCGCGGCAACACACGCTTTCCACTGTGTGGGAGGCAGAACGCGTTCGTAGGCGCCCTTATCCGTGTGGTGTCTGTTACGCTCGGCCCGCATCACTATAGCAACAGGGTTGGATTTGACCACTTCGTCTTCTACAAGGGCGCGGTAGAATGCGCTGGTAGCCGCGAGGGCAGAGCGCACGGCCGCGCGGCTCAAATGTGATTGCGTCTTCGCAGGCGGGGTTTTGTTTGCAGTCCTTCCTGTCAGGAGTTCGCGCTTGCGCGTCGCCTTGCGATCGCGCTTAACAAACAGACACCAATGCGGATTAGGATAGAAATCGGTACCGCCAACCAACATGTGGCGGTCAACAGTAGCCCGGCCGATCCATTCTTCAGGTGGTTCACGGACAAACTCGATAAACCCAAGGATGTCGTCGCGGTTAATGTCAGTAACGCGCTTCCTAGGGAACTGCCATGCCCAGTGCAGAAAAGTCTCGATATCACGACGATACGCCCGGAAAGTTTCTGCACGATCACGGAGGCGCAGCAGATAATTCCGTACGAGAGTCAAATCCTTGTCCCTGCCGGCGACGCCGATCTGCTTGAGGTACGTATTAGCCCAATCTGGTAGCGGGGATTCGAGCTGCTCGATGTTGCCGAGCAGGGGAATGGGTTTGATGAGATTCTCGGGGCGGCTGGCCATGCCTTGCCCGAATTCCCCGACGCGGTACTTTCGCCTCGTGGTTGCGGGACTTTTGGTTGGTTTTTTTTGGTTGCGCGTACGCTTGCGGAAAGGGGTAGCCATAACGCCTATTGTGCCGGTAAATAGAATTACCGGCAACTTGAGAATGAACTTGTCCTACGGTTGCAGCAGTTGCAATAGTCCGTTTTTCTGACTGTCATCAAGCGTCCGGATCACGGAAAGCAGCAGTTTATCGATAGGTTCAAGCTCCCGCCCTGCTGCAATTTCCTCAGTGCGTCCAACTAACGCGTCCAAGCTACACCCGTAGTGGTTTGCGAGTGCAATCAGTACAGATACGCCAGGATCCTGCACCCGACCCATCTCGATCGCCCAGATATGACTACGCGTCGTGCGGGTCGCATCTGCCACCTCATCGAGCGTCTGTTTGCGTGCCAGCCGGAGGTGCCTCAGCGCGGTGCTTATCTTGGGAGAATTTTGCTTGCTCATCTTACATCAGCCACGACATATCATTACTCGCCTCACTCATGGGCGCCAACCAATGCCGCTACTTACCCCTGAATATTCTGCTGTACTCGAAACGCCGGACAGCTATGGCTTTTATCGACAAAGCATCAGGGTGGCGCGGATCAATGTTTTAGAGCGAGGACATCGCTTGTTAGCCTGTGGAGAGTCGGCGCCGTCAGGCCGCTCCGTGAAGCAGGAACCCGCCGAAGCGAGTCAGGCTGTTGCAGCTTGAGTGCCGTAGGAATCCCCGGTCTTCAGGCCGGGGAGGATGTCAAGTTGGTACGATCCCGTTAATAGGCGAACCGCCGCTGCCGCGGCACATGCTGTAGCAAAAATTCCATCTGGTCGGCTAGCACCTTTTTATTTTTAAGAAGGAGCGCTTCAACACGGCTCGGTGTGTACGGCAACGCAAGCAGTACGAGGCCTGCCTCATCGGGAGTGCGGTTGTCTTTCCTGGCATTGCATGGTCGGCACGCCGTCACGACGTTTTCCCACACATCAGCGCCACCACGTGAAGTTGGAATGACGTGATCACGCGTCAAGTGCGCGGGCGACAAGGTCTCGCCGCAATAGAGACAGGTGCCGCGATCGCGCCTGAAAAGCTGCACGTTCGTCAGCGCCGGCGCCACGTGCGCATCGAAATGCGCCCGGGCGTTGCGGATGGCCATGATCGAGTTGAGGTCAAGACGCGAGCGCTCGTTGCGCGCCTGATTGACGCCGCCGCGTACGACGATCGTAGTCCGGCCCGCGGTCCATGCAATCTGCGCGCGCACCTGCAGACAAGCCGCATCCTGCCAAGTCATCCAGTCGATCGGACGCCCGCCCACGTCGAGCGCCAAAATCAGCGGATGTCTCTCTGTCGTCAATTCGTGCATAGCTCACCTGCTTCACAATTTCGTTGGTCACGCTAACAAATAGGCCGTTTGTCATAAGGAAATGGCGCGCTCCGCAGGACTCAAACCTGCAACCTTCTCGTTAGGACCGAGATGCTCTATTCGATTGAGCTAGAAGCGCAGAAATGGCCTCCCCGACTGGATTCGAACCAGCGACCCACGGCTTAGAAGGCCGTTGCTCTTCCACTGAGCTACGGGGAGAAACTGGTTCCGGAAGATGGAGTCGAACCAACATTCACGAGTTCAAAGCCCGTTGTCCTGCCATTAGACGATCCTGGAATGATATGGTGGGCCTGGCCGGTCACGATCCGGCACGCCTTGCGGCACGAGGTTCTAAGCCTCGCGCGTCTGCCAATTTCGCCACAGGCCCGTATTGGTGTTCGCTAAGCGAACGTGGTAGCCGCTCCGGGTTTCGATCCCGGTGCCTACGGTTTGTAAGACCGTCGCTCTCCCGGTTGAGCTAAGCGGCTATTATTAAGTGGTGCGCGCGGAGAGCATCGAACTCTCACGATCTTTCGATCACGAGCCCCTCAAGCTCGCGTGTCTGCCGTTCCACCACGCGCGCAAGTATCTGGTGCCGAAGGTGGGGCTCGAACCCACACGCCTGAATAGGCATCGCATTTTGAGTGCGACGTGTCTGCCAGTTCCAACCACTTCGGCTTTGATGCGTGGCCTCGGAGTCGAACCGAGAAACCCGGCGTTTTAAGCGCCGGAGGTATGCCAATTCCCTTCAGCCACGCGAATGGACTGGCCCGGTTTTACCCGGGCCACCCTCACCCCTTCACGCAAACGAACTGTTTCAGGGTGTGCACTACTTCGACTAAGTCGCGTTGATGCGACATGACCGTGTCGATTTCCTTATAAGAGCCCGGTGCTTCATCGATCACGCCTGCATCCTTGCGGCACTCGACCCCGATAGTTTGCTCAACGACATCTTTCTCGGTGAACATTTCCTTCGCCTTGGTGCGTGACATCCTGCGACCGGCGCCGTGCGAACAGCTGCAGTATGACGCCTCGTTGCCGAGGCCTCGGACAATGTAGCTTTTCGCGCCCATGGACCCGGGGATGATGCCGAGATCCCCCTTCCCGGCACGGATCGCGCCTTTGCGCGTTAAATACACCTCAACGCCGTTGACCCGTTCCTTCTGGACGTAGTTGTGATGCGCGTTGATTGCCTGGTTGACGATCACAAACGGAGGCAGGCACTTACGCAGTGCGCTCAACACCAAGTCCATCATCACCATCCGGTTTACCGCGGCGTACTCTTGCGCCCAACCAACCGACTCCACGTAGCCATCGAAGTGCGGGCTCCCCTCCTCGATATACGCCAGGTCTCGATGCGGTAGTCGTATGTCCTTGCGAAGCATTTCCTCCTTGGCAAGCTCGATGAAGTATCGTCCGATCGCGTTTCCGATACCGCGAGACCCCGAGTGCAGCATTACCCAAACTCGTTCCTGTTCGTCCAGACATAGTTCAATGAAGTGATCACCACCGAGCGTGCCGAGTTGGCGTACCCAGATGGCCGGTGATTTCTGCATCCCGGCGACCTTCGGGTACTTCTCCATGATTGAACGATGCCCTGATTCAAGAGACTTCGCCGCGGCCGTCGGCGCGTCATCGAATTCGTGCATGCTGAATCCGACCGGCACCGACGCTTCGATCGCCTCCCGCACGGCGCGTAACCCGTCTGGCAGGTCCTCGGCAGTAAGCGAAAGCTGAATCGCCGCCATACCGCAGCCAATATCAACGCCAATGGCGGCAGGGATAACCGCTTTACGGGTCGGGATCACTGACCCGACCGTAGCACCGATGCCGGCATGAACATCCGGCATGGCGGCGACCGGTCCGTGGACGATCTCGAGCATCGAGACGTTTACCAACTGCCGGATTGCTTCGGCCTCGATATCGTCGGTCCAGATATGGACCGGAACTAGCCCCTTGTTGATCACTAATTTAATTGGCATAGCGCCTCCTTATTGGTTTGGTCGTCACGGCTGGAATCGAACCAGCGCCGACGGGTTTATGAAACCCGTGCTCTGCCAACTGAGCTACGTGACGGATTGTTGAATAGGTTTCGTATCCGGCAAGACCCCGAGGGTTGCGATGAGCGGGTCAAGATCAATATCACCGGCCAGGATAAGGTCTCGAACGTCCCGCGGAATGTGCGGTTCGAGCAAAGCGATTGCCCGCGTCTGCCGTCCCTCGATGCCGCGATGCTCCGTGGGAAGTGTTGCCAACCGCCCGGGTGCATGGTTGTCGATGAGATCGGCGTATTTGACGAGAACGGCCGCCATGTTGCCCTGCTCGGCGATCCATCGGATCCACTCGAGGTAACTACGTTCGCGATCTCGACCGTTCTTGTAGCGGCTCACCAGATCGACCGCGTCCAGAACGGCTTGGTCGTATCCCCTGTCGGCAAGATCGCTGAGCCCGTATTCGGTGTCCTCGACCACGTCGTGAAGGAGCGCCGCGTGCAGGATGACACTGGTTCCAACAGATCGAAGTCGCTGCATCACGCGGACGGGATGCATCCAGTACGGCATGCCTGACTTATCACACTGGCCAGCATGCGCTTGGGCCATGAACCGGATGGTTTCGTGTAGGATTGGGTGTCTCATAGGCAATCCCCTGTTTCTGGTTGGTAAGCCTGGAGGGAATCGAACCCCCATCTCGCGCTAATCTGGCGCTTAAGCCGGGTATAAGCCGGCCGCTCTGCCGTTGAGCTACAGGCCCATGACTGGCGTCCCCTGGAAGGGTCCCCGTCCTTTTCGTGCTCAGAGTAGCGTTTTTGAATTACTGTAAAATCAATATGTTACACTATTAAATTTAATAAATATACAATATATCAATATGTTATGTTCTATTAGCGATTTGCTGTTTAGAAATTGTGGCTCCCGCTCCCGTCGTTCGGCCAAGCGTGTCAGAATCCTTAAAATATATGTCCGCTCATCGCATCGAAAAGATCCTCATTTCTGGCGGTTAGTCGTTATTACTTAACTTTATGATATTAAAAGAGTTAATCCTTTCAGTATACAATTTTATGGATAAAAACAAATAGTTGCTGTTAGCGTGTTCGAGTTATAGTCCTGTTCGCTCGAAATCCGCCTATCCGCTAAGGATCGGACTGACGGCCCTTGCGGAACTAACCTACTTGGTTAGACTCTTAAAAAAGGAACTAGCTCCACCGGTGGAAAAAAGGAAAGCCCATTACCCGCTGGCGGCCATCAAACAGGCGCTCGCGAACAAACAAGTGCGGGTAACCGTGTCGGCGCTACAGGGTGCCTTCGCGCTCGGGCTGCTCGACGGGGATATTTGGGATGCCGTGGAGGGACTCAAGCCCGGCGACTTCTACAAGTCGATGACCGCGCACCAGGATCATCGCGTGTGGCAGGACGTATACCACGCCCAGGTGGCCGATCGGGTGGTGTACGTGAAGATCCAGTACGTCACCGAACCCAAGGGGCGTGAGGGATATTGGGTGATTTCGTTTAAAGAGAAATGAAAGAGGAATGAATCCATGAAGTGTCCAGTCTGCGGAAAAGGACAACTGAAGCGAGAGGCGCGATCGATGCCGTTCTCGTACCGCGGCGCCGCCATCGAGGTCGACCAACCGGGCGACTGGTGCGAGGCGTGCGGCGAGGGTGTGCTGTCGGCGGTCGACATGGCTGCCACGGTCAAGGCGCGCCATGATGCGATCGCGCGGACCGAGGGGCTGCTGGCGGCCGACGAGATCCGACGGATCCGTACCAAACTCGAATTGAGCCAGGCCGAAGCGGGAGAACGTTTCGGCGGCGGCGTCAACGCGTTCTCGCGCTACGAGCGCGGCGAGACGATGCAACCGCGCGCCCTCGATCAACTGCTGAGGCTGTTGGACAAGCATCCGAATCAGTTGAAGGAGCTGGTGGCCGCCTAGGCGATCGTGCTATTGAACGCTTAACATGTCCGTCACTCATCGCATCGAAAAGATCCTCATCAAGATCGCCACCGGGATTGGTGCTGTCGTCGTGTTGCTCCAATTAATCTTCAGCGAACGCAAGCGTCAGGAATGGCAACAGCTGATCGAGAGGCTGGATGCGACTAATCAGAAAGTGGAGAAAGTTCTCGCTGAAATCGCCGTTTCACGAGCAAACCGATAACCCGGAACAAATCCCCGAACAGTCGTCTACGGCCATATCAAGATAACCGCAAGCATCAAACAAGCGGATTTCGTTTATTCGCGCTTCCATCCTAACTTGCGCGCGCTCGCCGTGTGCCGGTAGTGCTGCGTTCGACCACGGAGTGCGGCGTTTAGGTCTTGAACGATAGGGGTTGCTTCAAGGCGTTTACTTGCGATAAGTTATAGTTATCGCAATCTGTAAACCAATAGGCCTCCATGACCCAAAAACGCCGACCCGCCCTCCCCCAAGATTACGCCGCGGCTGCCACCGCCGATAATACCCAGCTCGCTTATCGCAAGGACCTCGCAAGATTCGAGGCTTGGGGCGGCACGATTCCGACCACGGTGAAGCAGGTCTGCGAGTACTTGAATGCACACGCTGACACCCACAAGGTGAGCACGCTGTCGCGCTGGCTCGCCTCGATCAGTCAGGCGCATCGCGTGGCGGGGCTCGAGAGCCCGTGTCGATCTATGGAAGTCCGCCGCACGCTGAACGGCATCAAGAAGATCCACGGCGCCAAGCCCCGGCGTGTTCTGCCTGCCGTGCGCGATGAGCTCATGGCCATGATCAAGCATACGCCGCCGGGGCTGATCGGGCTGCGCAACCGGGCCCTCCTCTTGGTCGGCTTCGCCGGCGCGCTGCGGCGATCGGAGATCGCCAAGCTTCGTGTCGAGGACGTCTCGTTCGACGTGCGCGGCATAATTCTGCGGCTCGGTCAAACCAAGACCGACCAGGCGGGCGAGAACGACGAGATCGCGATCCCCTATGCCAAGGGAAAATATTGTCCCGTGAAGGCGCTGAAGAGCTGGCTCGCGGAGGCCGGAATTATCGAAGGCGCGATATTTCGGCCGATCTTGAAGCACGGTACCGTCGGAAAGAAAGCCTTAAGTGGGTTTTCCGTGGCACAGATTATCAAGGCCTCGGCCAAGGCCGCGGGGCTAGATACGACGTTGTACTCCGGCCATTCGCTGCGGGCGGGCCTGGCGACGAGTTCAGCGCGCGAGAAGAAACCGTTTCACAAGATCAAGGCGCAGACCCGGCACAAGTCGGATGTGACGCTGCTCAAGTACATCCGCGATGCGGAGCTGTTCGAGGATAATGCGGCGGATTTGCTGTGAGTGGTTGTGGCCCGCGCGTGACTTGTGTCGTCAACGGGGTCGAGAGCGCGGCCCTTTGCTTCGATCCGAGAGCCTATGTTTGTAAGGCAATTTTCAAAGCGTTGCGCGCTTTGAAAGACAACATATATTTTTCCAATGCGACGTCTGACTTCGGTTGGTGTTTAGGGTAAAATTTATTCGTTGCTGGATTTCGATAACTGAGAACCTGATGCTTAGCATGCCCCACTACTTCTGTCTGGACATCTTCCAATGTCTTCCACATTGGAGAAAACAAGATGTCCACGACCAACAAGGCCAGCGACCGCGGCGCAGATGGCAAGCTACGGCGCCAGTATCGCCGTCATTGTGGCGTACCTTTCCCGAACGGCACCCCGAAGGGGTGGCGCAAGCTGTACATGACGCGCCCGCGGCGTCGGGAGAACAAGCGCCTCTGCTGGCTGATCCTACAAGGCGCTGAGCCTGACGGGCTCACGCCGCCGCTCGGCAATTACAAGTCGCATCGGTACTACTGGTGAGTCGGGCGAGGAGGATCCTGCCCGCGACTTGGCTCACCAAGCGCGGGTAGGATTTCTTATACCCGGCATATTCCTGGACATGCCAGAGTCGATTAACGCCCTTTGCTTGGATAGAAAAGGTCTGCACATCGAAACAAGTGGTGGCAAATTTATCCACGCTCGGGATACGGATACGGCGAACAGATCGGCGCCACACCGTGCGACAATTGGGTGGGTCGCATTTCAAATTGCACCGCCCCTCAAAGTGGCGTAGAAATAGTCGATCGACCTTTCATCTTCACAACGGTATTCAGCGATGAGTCTCTTTGACACCGTTAAGCGTGCGCCGGCCCTCGATAATCCGCCACGGGACTTCCAAGTCTCCATGGCGTACTCGGTCTCGGCGCAATGTTCCCGGGTCTCGCTCTGCTCGCCCGGCCTCGGCCGCCCCGCGGCTGAGTGACGCCACGATGGCTGTACGCCGCTATGGGCTGGCTGCTTCGCCCGCCAGCCCGCGGCTCCCTCGTACTACTCGTATATGGACTCCTCCTCGTTTGCAAACACTCCGCCTGTTCTGCCGTGAGGTACG